>Ga0315328_10000104_pt1 | contig 31776 bp, 27 predicted proteins | sample M120032315metaG_FD_203462 | JGI IMG/M metagenome (GOLD analysis project Ga0315328, IMG submission 203462) | Ammonia-oxidizing marine archaeal communities from Monterey Bay, California, United States - M1 200m 32315 | ecosystem: Environmental > Aquatic > Marine > Intertidal zone | place: USA... | reverse complement strand
CTGGGCCATCTTCTCAAGGCTGCCGCCACGGCGGGGCCCCTCATCGATCTCGACGCCGGCCAACGGGCTGATCTCAGAATCGAACCGACCCTCGTCGATGGCCCGGATGGCTCGCTCGTGGCTCTCGAAGGCATAGGCCTCCATCTCCTCACGGGAGAAGTTCCACTTTTCGGCGATCATCTCAGCTCCGCGGAACTGGGAGACCTCCTGGGTGCCGTAGCGGTCCACCCAACCTGTCGAACCGGTGAAGGGGTCGTCATGACCGAACGGCTTGGCGGCCTCGAGTGCTAGGCCAATGGGGATCATGCTCATGTTCTGCATACCACCGGCCACGACCACGTCCTGCACTCCGGCCATGACGCCCATCGCCGCGAAGCTCACGGCTTGCTGACCAGAGCCGCACTGTCGGTCCACGGTGGTGCCGGGCACGGCCTCGGGCAGACCGGCGGCCAACCAAGCCGTGCGGGCGATGTCGCCAGCCTGCGGGCCCAGGTTGTCCAGGCAGCCCATGACTACGTCGTCGACGGCCATTGGATCAACGTCGTTACGCTCAAGCACCTCGGCAATCACGTGGGCCCCCAGGTCGGCGGGGTGCACCTGAGACAGTCCGCCGCCCTTCTTGCCGGTGGGCGTACGGATGGCATCGACGATGTAGGCCTCGGACATGGCGAGTTGCTCCTGAGCTTGCGAACCGTTGGAAGACGGGCTCTGGGAAAATCTTACGGGAGTGGGGAGCCGGCGGGTCTGATCGGCCTAGCGAGGTTCCCGGGGCAGGCCCAGGACCCGTTCGCCGAGCACGTTGCGCTGAATCTGGTTCGACCCGCCGTAGATGGTGTGGGAGCGGCTGTACAGGAAAGTGCGCTGGAGACGGTCCAGCCGGTAGTCCACGCCGAGGGGATCCTCCAGCGCCGGGGTGGCGTCTACACCAACCATGCCGCTGGCCCCACGCACCCGGATGCCCAGCTCGCCTAGTCGGCGATGCCACAACGCCCAGTAAAGCTTGCCGATCGACATCTCGGGGCCAGGCACCCCGTCGGCCACTAGGGCGGTAAGCATCCGGAGCTGGTTGTACCGAAGGATCTCTAGTTCGCTCCAGGCACGCATCAGGTCCTGGCGCAGCGGCGGGTCGTCGATGCTGCCATTGTCCTGGGCCAGCGCCAGAAGAGCTTCTAGCTCCTGGCGGTAGCCGGTCTGCTGGCCGAGAGTGGATGCGCCACGCTCGAACCCCAGAGTCCCCATGGCGACTGCCCAGCCGTTGCCGGCGCCGCCGACCACCAGATCGGCGTCGGTCTCGGCGTCATCGAAGAACACCTCGTTGAACTCGGTCCCGCCGGTGATTTGCACGATCGGTCGCACCTCGATACCGGGCTGGTCCATGGGTACCAACAGGTACGAGAGGCCGGCGTGACGTTGGGTGTCGGGGTCGGTCCGGCACACCACGAACGCCCATTGGGCGAACTGGGCCAGCGATGTCCAAATCTTCTGGCCGGTGACCAGCCAGCGGTCTCCGGCGAGGCGGGCCCGGGTCGAGACGTTGGCTAGATCGGAGCCGGCATTGGGCTCGGAGTACCCCTGACACCAGTGCTCAGTGCCCGCCAGGATCGGCGGCACGAAGCGCTCCTGCTGTTCGGCCGATCCATAGGCCACCACTGTTGGTCCGAGCAGGGTCAGGCCGATGTTCGGGATACGTCCCGGGGCCCGCGCCTGCACATAGGTCTGGTGGAAGATGACCTGCTCGGCAAGCGTGGCGTCACGACCACCAAGGCGGGTGGGATAGTCCAAGCCCAACCACCCTCCGGTGGCCAGCTCGCGTTCCCAGTCAAGGAGTCGCTCGGGGGCCACGTCCTCTTGGCCGACACCACCATGACCCCGTAGGTCTACGAATTCACCGACCAGGTGGTCCTCGAGCCAGGTCCGTACCTCGTCGGCGAACTCCTCCTCGGCGGTGCTCCGGGTGAAGTCCACGACCTGACCGTAGCCGTCCGTCCAGAGAATCTGACGGTCCGTCAGATAGCCTGCCGATCCAATGAGGTCAGGTCAGGAGGCGGGCCAAGGCAGAGCAGATCCCATCTAACTGGTCAGCACACCGGCGGTAGGCCTCGTCCGGTCCACCCCAGGGATCGGCCACCTCATCGGCCACCCGACCGGCGGTGAAGTGTCCACCCCGGGCACCTTCCAGCGCTCGGACCCAGTCGGTCATCGAACGGTCACCCCGTGGCCCGACCTGTCCACCGAGCCGGACCACCTCCACGGCCAGAAAGGTGCGTGAACGGGCCACAGGTTCCAACAGGCCCACCGCTGATTCGTGTCGACGGGTCATGGCGACCACCAGGTCGGCCCCGGCCACCGTCTCGACCGACAGGGGTGTACTCGTGTGCGATTCGAGGTTGATACCTCGATCGGCGAGCACCTCGACGGCAGCTGGCGTCGCACCCCGGTCCGCTCGGTCACGGATCTCGGTGCCCGCCGACGTGACCACCGGAACGTCCCCACTCCGCTCAACCAACCGGGCCCGGAGCAGCCCCTCGGCCATAGCCGAACGGCAGGTATTGCCAGTGCAGACGAAGAGGATCACCCGGTCGACGGTAGTGGCCTATTCCGGGAGGTCTGTTCCAAGTAGCCCGGCCCCATATGGGGCCGCTTGAACCGCCCCGCGTAGGTTGCACCCGGACCCGAGACCGGGCCGCCGACGACGGGGCGTCTGAAATGAACGACACCGATACCGATACGACCGGGGCAACGGGCCCCATGCGGGGGGTGAAGGTCGTGGAGCTCGGCGTGTGGCTCGCCGGACCGGCGGCTGGGGGGATTCTGGCCGACTGGGGTGCCGACGTGGTCAAGATCGAGCCTCCGTCGGGGGACCCATGCCGCCTGTTCCAACGGATGCTGGGTGGCGATATGCCCACCAACCCGATCTTCGAGATGGACAACCGCTCCAAGCGGAGCATCGCTGTGGACCTCGGTACCGAGGAGGGTCTGGCAATTGCCATGGACCTGCTGGCCGGCGCCGACGTATTCATCACCAACCTGCGGATCGGTGCCCTCCAGCGCCTCGGCCTGGACCACCCATCTATCGGCGAACAGCTGCCCCGTCTCGTCTACTGCCTGATCACCGGCTACGGCTCCGAGGGTTCCGACGCCGACCGGGCCGCCTACGACATCGCTGCCTTCTGGGCCCGCTCGGGCATCGCCGGCCTCCTGACCACCCCGGGCGGCGACCCCCCGTTTCAGAGGGGCGGGATGGGCGACCACTCCACCGGCATGTCGGCAGCCGCCGCGGTGTCGGCCGCCCTCTTCGATCGGGAGCGAACCGGTCGGGGCCAGCTGGTCGAAACCTCGTTGATGCGGCAGGGGGCCTACACCATCAGCTTCGACCTGAACCTGCTCCTCATGTGGGGCACAACCCTGGAGGTCGGCGAGCGGACTTCGATGGGCAACCCCGCCATGAACAACTACACGGCGGGCTGCGGTCGACGGTTCTGGATTGTCGGCCTTGAGGGCGAGCGACACTGGCCGCCGTTGGCCCGGGTGGTCGGCCATCCCGAATGGCTGGACGACGAACGGTTCGCCCGGCCCCGGGAACGGGCCTCCAACGCCTCGGACCTGATCGGCATGCTGGACGGGATCTTCGCCACCCGGACGCTGGACGAGTGGGCCGAGGTGTTCGCCGAAGAGCCCGACTTCTTCTGGGCCCCGGTGAACTCTCCTGACGAGTTGCTGGCTGACTCGGCCTTCCACGGGTCGGGAGCACTGGTGGACGTACCCGACCAGGTGTCGTCCACCACAATGGTGGCCAGCCCGGTCGACTTCCGGGGTACCCCTTGGGCAGCCCGGTCCACGGCGCCGGGCATCGGGCAGCACACCCGCGAGGTCCTGGCCGATCTAGGCCGTTCCGACGACGAGATTGACGCCCTGGTGGCGTCGGGGACGGTGGTCGAGCCGAGTTAGTCGACGGGCAGGGCGGCAATGGTCGCCCGAAGTGATGCCAGATCGGCCTCCCGGGCGGCCCCACACGAGGGCACTAGCACCGCCAGGTTCCAGTATCCGTGGACCTGCTCAGGGTGCAGGGTCGTAGTCGTCGCCACGCCAGCCGAGTTCAGGACCGCCGCATAGCCAAGGCCCTCGTCGCGGAGCGGATCAAATCCCGCCACCATGATGTGTGCTGGTGCCAGACCTTCATGGCTGGCGGCTCGGATTGGAGCAGCCCGCGGATCTCCACCGAGGTCGACTCCACCGCTCAGGTGCCCACGAAACCAACGCATGGTGTCCAGTTCGAGAAAGAGTCCGGTGGCGTTCTCCTCCAGCGACGGCCACCGGCCGGTCTCGTAGTCGAAGTCGGTTGCCGGGTAGATCAGGAACTGGAAGGCCACCTCCGGCCCCCCACGGTCCCTGGCCAGCATCGAGACCACAGTCGAGAGGTTCCCTCCGGCACTGTCGCCTGCAACGACAAGCCTTCCGGCATCGACGTCCAGATCTCCTGCGTACTCCGCCACCCAGCAGACCGCCGCGTAACCATCGTCGACAGCCGCCGGGAACGGATACTCGGGAGCCAGGCGGTAGTCAACCGATACCACAACGGCCTCGGAGGTCGCGGCAATCGCCCGACAGACCTCGTCGTGGGTGTCAAGGTTGCCGATCACCCACCCACCCCCGTGGAAGAAGACCACGACCGGCCCACCGGATGCCGCTCCAGTCGGGCGGTAGACCCGGACAGGGAGATCGTCCCCGTCCCCACCGAGGATGACACGGTCGGTCACCGATCCCATCTCCGCCCCCCCCGGCCCGAACATCCCATCGAAGAGGGCGCGTCGGTCCTCAGGGCTCGCCTCGGAGATAGGTGTACTCCTCGCCTTGGCCATGGCATCGAGCAGGGGCTGCAAGTCGGCGGCAACCGGCACGGGTGTCCTCCTGAGCTTTAGGCGTCGGACTCGGCGGCCAGCCGGTCGGACTCGTACTGGTACTGGGGGACGTCGACCCGCTCGTTGCGGGTGTCGGAGCGAGCTCCGGATTCGGATTCGGCGGTCTCGCTCTCCACGCCGGTGGGTGTGGCCCGGCGCTTCCAGGAACCATTGGCGTCCCAGGACACCCCGGTCAGAGCGATGGTGCCGGGCTCGTCCATGGCCTCAGCCGCGTGGAGGGCACGACGCAAAAGGTCCCGCTGGAATTCTGGTTCATGAGGTCGCCCCACGGTGTGGCCCAGCGGTAGATCAGAGAAGGCGGCCCTCGGCGGGTTGACCGATGCCGTGATGCTGTAAGCGGAGGTGAGGCAGAGCGTCGGCACCCCAGCGGCCTCCAGCGCTCTCGCGACCAGACCCACGGTCTGGTGGCAGACCGGTCAGACCGGCACGAGCAGAGCCAGGTCGACGTCCATGGCCGTCACCTCGGCAACAATGGCCGGGGCGAGTTCCTCGGTGGCTCGACGCACTGAATAGATGCCGCCCATACAGCCCAACGCCGTGGAAGCCAGACCACCGAGCACACCCTCGTCGACCAGTTCCCGCAGGCGGTCGACCGGGAACACGATGTTGGGGTCCTCGCGGGCCGGCTCGAGGTCGTAGGCGAAGTGGGTAACCCGGATGTCGGTGGCCGGGTCGGCCGATGGGATCAGCCGTACCCCGGTGTCGTCCTTCCAGTGGAAGGCCGTCTGGCCCTCTCGGTAGGCGCCACCGGAACCGATCAGGGCGATGGTGGAATCGGCCAACGGGCGGGACAGTGGTGTCCACGGCGGTGGTTCGGAGAGTTCGACCCACTGGTAGGGCGGGTAGCCCATGGCGTCGTACCGCTCACGAGTCAGGGCGATGTAGTCGACCGGCGACGATCCGTCCAAGGGAACTCCCATTCCCCCATCGTGGCATCCGCGGCTAGCCGAATCGGGACTGGGCGGTAAAGCCCCTGAGAGATACAGCGGTTCCACTCCGACGAACCCACAAGAGTGTGAGCATCGACACTGAGAGTAGATACTCGTAGAATTCGGGCATGGCCCTCACCAATGCCCTGACCAAGAGCGACAACGCCGAGTTGACCGTCGATCAGGTGGCCCTAGCAGCCGGCCTCGGCATAGACACCGTCCGCTACTACCAACGCCTCGGGCTGATCCCGGCCCCGGTCCGGAAGGGTCGTCGGGCCGCCTACTGCGAGGAGCACGTGGCCCGGCTGGCTGAGATCCGTCGGCTGGCTGACGACGGGTTCACCCTGGCCCAGATCGCCGCCCTCGGCGACGAACCAGTGGCCACCGATCCCGCCGCGGACCTGCGCCGTCTGGCCGTCGCCGCGCTGGACCGCAGCCTGTCGAGAATCGAGGTGGCCGACCGGGCCGGGGTCCCCGAGAGCCTGGTGGCCTTGCTCGTCGACAACGGACTACTCGCTCCCCTGTCAGACGATCCGGAACCCCGATTCGACGATGGGGCGGTCTCCATGGTCCGTGCAGGCCTGGCCATCAGCGAGACGGGCGTTCCTCTGGACGAGCTGGTGGCCTTGGCCACCGACCATGGCGCCCATGTGGATGAGGTGGCGGAACGGGCCATTGACCTGTTCGAACGCCATGTCCGGACCGGGAACGACGAGCCGCCCACCGAAAGCCCTTCCCCCCAGGGACTGGTCGACGTGGTTCGCTCGCTGCTCCCGGCAGTCACCCGGCTGGTAGCCCAGCACTTTCACCGGACTCTGGTGGCCCGGGCCCGTGATCGGGCCGGGGCCGGTGACGAGGAGGCCGGCCTGATCGAGGCCCTCCTGGCCGCCGACGCCGACCGTCTGGAGGTGGACGTCCGGTGGCGCTGACCTCCGACGCCAGCGATCACTCCCTCCGGCGCCCCCTCCGGGCAACGACTGTCGAGGTGCACACCGGACCGGCCACCGACCCCCTCGCCTGGCTGGCTGTCGCACCGGACGACGACGAAGCGTGGTTCTGGGAGGTCCCCGACGACGGCACGTCATGGACCGGGCTCGGTTCGGCCGTCGTCGTCGACGTCGAGGGGGCCGGTCGCTTCGCCGAGGCCGCCTCGGGAGCGTCTGAACTGGCGGAGGCCATGGCCCTCACCGCCCCGGAGGATGCCCCTCACCCGAGGCTCGCCGCTGGATTTGCCTTCGACGACCACCTTCCCGAGGAACCCCACGCCTGGGCTTCCTTCGGAGCTGGGCGCCTCGTGCTGCCGGCCGTACAGGTGCTCCGCCTCGATGGACGAACCTGGGTTACCCGGATCGACGACCGAGACCGACCCACCCCGCTGCTCGCCCCGCCGCCGGGCCCCGTTAATGCGCCACCGATCGAGCCGGCCGACCATGCCGACCATGCCGCCCGCCAGCACTACCGGCACCTCGTCCGCCTCGCCCTGGAAGCTATCGACCGGGGCGATCTGGAGAAGGCCGTTCCCTGTCGCTCGCTCCACGTCAACCACCGACCCGACCCGATACCGCTCCTGGCTGCCCTGCGATCCACCTACCCCGCGTGCGCCACCCTCGCCGTCCGCCCGGCAGGAGGACACGCATGCTTCGTAGGGGCCACACCCGAACGCTTGGCCGCCGTGCACGCCGGTCACCTCCAAACGGCCGCTTTGGCCGGTTCCGCCCCACGGGACCCAGACCCGGCTATCGACGCCGCCCTCGGGCAGGGTCTCCTCACCAGCCCTAAGGAGCGGGTCGAGCATGCCGTGGTCGTGGACGCCGTGGACCGGGCGTTGGCTGGCCTCGGCGTGGCCGACTACCACCCCGGCGATCCCGTGCTGCTCCGGCTCCACGGCATCCAGCACCTCCACACCCCCATCGACGCCGAGTTACCCGATGGTGTCGGCCTGTTGGACCTCGTCGGCGCCCTCCACCCGACGCCGGCGGTGGCTGGCCACCCCAGCAGACAGGCCACCCAACTCCGAGCCGAACACGAGGGCATGCAACGGGGCTGGTTCGCCAGCCCAGTCGGCTGGATGGACGCCACCGGCGACGGGGAGTTCCGAGTCGCCCTCCGGACCGGACTCGTCCACGACGGTGGCACCACGATTTACGCGGGAGCCGGCGTGGTCGCCGGCTCCGATCCCAACCGGGAGTTGGCCGAGACCGACGTCAAGCTGCGAACCCTCCTCGGCCTCGTCCTAGCCGCCACCGAGGCAACACCGTGAACCCCCTCCCGTCGACCGATCCGAGGGCCACCCAGGCGTGGTGCCATGCCCTATTCGCCCAACTCGTGGAGTGCGGAGTAGCCCACGTGGCCGCCTCACCGGGCTCGCGGTCCACGCCGATGACGGTGGCCGCCGACCGCACTAGTGGCCTCAAGGTATCGATGCACCTCGACGAGCGGGCCGGCGGGTTCTTCGCTCTCGGGCTGGCCCGTGCCACCGGCCGACCGGTAGCCCTGCTATGTACCTCGGGCACGGCGGCCGCCAACTACCTCCCGGCGATGGTTGAGGCCTTCCACTCCGGAGTTCCCCTGATCGCTCTCACCACCGACCGGCCACCCGAACTACAGGGGGTGGGCGCTCCCCAAACCATCGATCAGGACGGGATCTACGGCAGCCATGTCCGATGGGCCACCACTACCGCAGTAGCTGGCACCGAGGCTTCCGGTGAGGCCGCCTCGTTGGCCCATCAGGCGGTGGTGCGCGCCACCAGACCATCGCCCGGACCGGTCCACCTCAACGTGCCGCTTCGTGAACCGTTGGAACCCCCCGCCGATGATCCGTCTCCGACCGGGGTGCTACCCCTGCCCCCGGACCGAGTTCCGATAGAGGCTGGCTGCCTGAGCGAACTGGTGGCCGGTGACGACCGGCCGGAGCGGGGCCTGATCGTGGCCGGCCCCATGGACCCCACATTCGATGGGGCCACCGCCCTCGCGGAGCTGGCCCGCCGGACCGGATGGCCGATCCTGGCTGACCCGGTCTCCGGTCTTCGCCGCGGACCCCACGTCACCCATGCCCCCGTGCTGGCCACCGGTGACCACCTGCTGCGGTCCAGATGGGCCGACGACCTCCGGCCAGATGTCGTCGTACAGATGGGTGCCATGCCAACCAGTAAGGGCTACCGACTATGGCTGGACCGGGTGGGCACCGAGCGTCTGGTAGCCGTCGACCACATTGGCCGATTCCCGGATGCTGCCCTCCGGGTGACCGACCGGGTAGCCGCCGAACCGGGCCGGGTCGCCGCTCACCTCGTTGACCGACTGGCCGACCTGGCAACAGGTGATGATGGTACGAGCGACTGGACCCGGGCCTGGACTACCGCTGAGATGACTGCCACGAGCACGGTGGCCGATGTAGCGGCAGCCGTCCCGTTCGACGAACCGGGCGTGGTGGCCGCGCTAGACGCCGCCCTCCCGGACACAGTGACGCTAGTGGTCGGCAACTCCATGCCGCTACGTGATGTGGATGCATTCCTGCCGGTCGATTGCCGGAACTGGTCGGTGCGCGGCAACCGAGGTGCCAACGGGATCGACGGACAAGTATCTACAGCGATCGGCATGGCCGCCGGTTCCGACGCGCCCACCGTGCTGCTAACCGGCGACCTGACCCTGCTGCACGACCTCAGCGGCCTCACCGCGGCCCGCCGGCTCGGCGTGGACCTGACGATAGTGGTAGTCGACAACGACGGCGGTGGCATCTTCTCATTCCTGCCCATCGCCGAGGAGAGTCACGTCGACCATCGGCGCCTGTTCCATACACCCCACGGCCTGGACCTGAGCCATGTCGCCGCCCTGGCCGGCGCCACCCTCCACAAGCCAACCGACCGTCCCTCGCTGGAGGCCGTTCTGGTGGGTACGGTCGGAACGTCCGGGCTGCACCTCGTCCACGTGCTGACCGACGCCTCCATCAACGTCAGGCTCCACCGTGAAGCGGCACGGGCCGTCGACCATGCGCTGTTCGCAACGGGGGTGGACCGATGAGCACCGACACCACCGGCCTGCACGTCGAACTCGAGGGGCCACCTGGCAAAACGGTCACCCGCCGCCCGGTACTGACGCTCCACGGATTCACCGGCTCCACGGCCACCATGTGGCCCCTGGTGCGCCCGTTGACCGAGACCCGGCGGGTGGCCGTCGTCGATCTGCCTGGCCACGGGCGCAGCACCATCACCAACGATGCACATGCCTTCGGATTCGAACACACCGTGGACGCGGTGGCCGCTGCCATCGACCGCCATCACCTCAGACCCGCCCACGTGGTCGGCTACTCGATGGGTGGCCGGGTGGCCCTCGGCTTGGCCATCCGCCATCCAGGACACGTGGCCTCTCTCTCGTTGATCGGGGCGTCCCCGGGCCTGTCCGACCCGGTGGAGCGGGCGGCCCGCCGACGGTCTGACGATGAACTTGCCGACGACCTGCTCGAGGACGGCCTGACCACCTTTGTGGACCGGTGGATGGCCAGCCCCCTGTTCGCCAGCCAGGTGCGCCTGGGCACCGACGCCCTGGCCGATACCCGGACCCAGCGCTTAGCCAATGACCCAGACGGGCTGGCTGGCAGCCTCCGGGGCGCCGGGACCGGTGCCCAACCGTCATACTGGTACGACCTGGCCGGGGTCGCCGCGCCGGTACTGCTGGTGGTGGGCGACGAGGATCCCAAGTTCCGAGCCATCGCCATGCGCATGGCCGCCGGCCTGGTCCGGTCGGCTATCGAGGTGGTGCCCGGGGCCGGCCACGCCGCCCACCTTGAGAACCCCGACTACGTGCGGGCCGCCATCGGTGACCTGCTCGACGAAGTCGACGACCGATGACGGACCGCGGCGGCGGTCGGGCCGAACTGGGCGACGTCAATCCACCGGATGTCCGCCGAATCAAGATCGAACGGATGAAGTTGACCTACCGGTCGCCAATCAGCACAGCGCGCGGCCCAATCGACCACCGTCAGGTCGTGGTGCTCACTCTCACCGATGGCGAGGGACGGATCGGCCTCGGCGAAGCCGCACCGCTCGCCGACTTCACCCCGGAGTTGGTCGACAAGGCCGAACTCGCCATTCACCGGTGGGCCGATGACGGCACCCTGCCCGTAGGCTCGCCGACTGCCCGGGCCGCTATCGACGGCGCCCTGCTGGACCTGACGGCGCGAGCGGCCGGTCGACCCGTCCACGACCTACTAGCCCCCGGCAGCTCCGGGATCGTGCCCGTCTCAGCCTTTGTCAGCGGCGACACACCCGACGATCTGGCAACCGCCGCCGCCGAGGCGGTTGCCGGCGGACACGGGACAGTCAAGGTAAAGGTGGCTGCTAGCCCGTTCCCCACTGATTTGGCCCGCCTGACCGCCGTTCGGGAGGCCATCGGGGATACACGACTCCGGATCGATGCCAACGGGGGGTGGACACCCGGCGAGGCATCCGAACATCTGGTTCGGCTGGCCGCCCTCGACCTCGAACTGGTGGAGGAGCCGGTGGCCGGGCTCCAAGCTCTGGCCGCGATCCGGGCGGCCTCACCGGTCCCGGTGGCCATCGACGAATCGGCACGGACCATCGACGATGTCCGACGGGCCATCGCACTAGGTAGCGCCGATCTGGTGGTCCTTAAGCCCTCCGCTCTGGGAGGTCCACTGATCACTGCTGAAGTGGCCCGGGTGGTCACCGAAGCCGGGCTGGGCCTTGTCGTTACATCTCTGCTGGACGGCTCCGTTGGAATCCGCTCTGCGGCCCACCTGACTGCCGCCCTCGGAGCGTTGGACCCCGCCCCCGGCTTGGCCACCGCGACACTCCTGACCGCCGACAGCGGCCCGCCACTACTTCCGACCAAGGGATCTCTGGTCCTCGACTAACCGGTCAGCCCGGGGCACCTCGGATGGTGTCCCGCATGGCGTCTCCATCCACCTCCCCACCGAGAGCGGCCTCGGACTCGCGAGCCGCCGCCGCGTACACGCCCTTGGACATTAGGGACCGCTCGACAGCCCGACGGTGCCAGTAGACGTCAGCCCGAGCCCGCTGAGCCCCCTCGTGGGTCGGCTCAGCGGCCACCGCCATCTCGGCCAGGTGACAGGCCAGGCGTAGGTCCCCAGCGTCGACCAACTCGAGCGCCCGATCCACCACCGACTCAATTGACCCGGCCAAGGCCACCACCTCGGCGGCCAGCGCGGCCTCGGGGGCCGGCTTGAGATTGGCCGGATTTCCGTCCCACCACCCGCCGAACTGCCGGTAGACGTTGCGCACGACGAACTCTGGCTCGTCATACTGCGGCGCCAGCCACGGCCGGTCGGCCAGATGCTCAGGAACCCGAACGGCGTGGATGATCTCATCGATGGTGGCCCCCTCGTTCATCAGGTCGAGGGTGCTCCCCGCCAAGTGCTCGAGGGCCTCTGCGATGTCACCCAGCACCGTCTCGACTCGCTGACGCCCCACGATGGGCAGCCCGTGGGCCGGATAGACCCGTTCCACGCCGATGGCCAACATGTCCCGCATGGCGGCCGCCCACTCGATGGGGTACCGCTGGACCTTCTGGGGGTTTCCGGCGTTGGGGAACACCCATGAGGTGAAGTCGCCGGTGTAAGCCGTCCGGCGCTCGGCGTCCCAGCCCCAGGCGTGGTCGTCGGTTTCGCCCCGAGCATGCCGTAGTTCAAAGGTCCGGCCACCCACTGAGAACGACATCCGGTCCCTGAAGGTCTCATCAGGTTCAGCCACGTCCTCGACGAGAAAGCGGGGACCGTCACCGCCGATGCCCAGGTTGGCTCGGTTGCGGATCCCGCCGAACTGGCGACGGTTGATAGCCAGGTTCCAGCCGTTGGTCGTCCGGTACCGCTCAAAGCGGGCCGGCACGGCCTCGTGGGCCAGGAAGCGGGGTCGGACGTCCTCCCGGGCCTCGGCATCGGCCACGAAGGCCCCACTGCCACCGACGTGGTCGACATGACCGTGGGTGTAAACGAGGCTGTGGACCGGTCGGTCCGTCCATCCGCGGAGTGCGGCGACCACCGTCGGCCCGGACTGCACGCCGCTGGCGTCCCAGCACACCAACCCCTCGTCGGTATCGACCACCCAGCAGTGTGAGAACGATTCCACGACGGCCACGTCATCCTCGACGACCGACAGCTCATGGGTCACCCGGTTGTGGGGCGGCTCAGCTGCACCGGAATCGATGACCCTGTCGGCCAGGTCCACTGGGTGCATACTCCGGCCATCGGTTCTGCTCATCAATCCGTCTCCCCTTCCGCCGAGTCATCAGGCTCGCCAGGTTCATCCGGGGACTGATTCCCCAGGGCCATCAGGTGTTCCTCGATCAAGCGCACGCCCCGGTCTACGTCCTCGAACAGAAAGAAATGGCCTCCATCGACCACCTCGAGGTCGACGCCGAGGACCTCGGCCTGGCCGCGGAACCACTCTCGGTCCAGATCAGTGGTGGATCCGACCAGCACTGCGGCCGGCACCCGCCCGTCGGCCGCCACCCGACGCAGCGCCTCGAAGGATTCCACCGGCCCGTGCCGTTCAGTCGAGCCGAAGATCTGGGCCTCGGTCTCCGGTCGGCACGAAAGCTCGATCCGTCCGTCGGGGCGGTCGCGAAAGCCCCACCGAACGTACCCGGCCAGGGTGTCGGGATGGAGTTCGTCTAGTGGCGGCCTTGACCCGTAGGAGGCCCGCACGGCGTCCCGGTCGTCCCACACGTCCCGCCGACGTCGGGCCCCGGCGGCCAAAGGGTGGACCGGCCCGTCCGGACCGTCCACGAAGCCGAAGAGTTGGTCCTCGCGGACCCGGGCGTCGATGGCCACCGCCTCACAAAGCACCAGTGCCGTGACCCGATCGGGCGCTACAGCGGCCATCTCGCCACCCACCGCCCCGCCGGACGACACTCCGACAACCGCGAACCGGTCGATGGCGAGGTGCTCCAGCACTGCCAGCGCGTCCGAGGCCATCACGTCGTTACCCAACAGCATGGGGTCGACCACGTCGTCGCTGTCACCGTGGCCCCGGAGGTCGATCCCGATCACCCGATGTCCGGTGGCCAGCCTTCGAGCCAATGGGTCGTAGACTCCGGCACAGAAGCCGTTGGGATGTAGCAGCACCAGAGTGTCGCCGAAGCCGCCCCAGTCCAACCATGCCGCTCCGACGCAGTCGGATTCGATCCGACCACCCACCGGTTCACCGGAGCAACCCATTAGGTCGTCGTACGATCGCGCCATCCGGTCACGGGCGGCAGTCTGACCGTCCGCAGACGACCACGACGAGACGAGGAGGCTGGATCCGTGCGACGACGTACGAGCAGCGCTGCCTCCTTCCCGTTCACTGCAGCCATGGCCCTACTGGTCATGGTGACCAGTTGCGGATCCTCCAACCCCACCACGGGCGATGGCATCGCACCTTCTTCCGAAGAAGTCGCCGAACCGGCTGACCGGCTCACCCCCCGGGTCGTCGCCACCAGTCCCCACGACCCGGATGCATTCACCCAGGGCCTCGAGTTGGTGGACGGCCGTCTACTGGAGACCATCGGCGGCTACGGCGAGTCCGAGATCCGGGAGATCGACCGTTCCACAGGCCGGGTCCTGCGATCGGCCTCGCTGGATGCCTCGTGGTTCGGCGAGGGAATGACGGCTATCGGAGGCGACCGGGCCGTACAGCTCACCTGGAAGGCGGGCCGGGCCTTGGTGTGGGACCTGGCCACCCTGACCGTGGTCGACGTGTGGACCTACGGCGGTCAAGGGTGGGGGCTGTGCCTGCTGGAGGCTGGCACGTTGGCCATGTCCGACGGCTCGTCGTTCCTGACCCTCCGCGACTCCGGAGACCTGACCCGGATCGCCGACGTCCAGGTCCTGCTCGACGGGAGGCCCGTGGAGCGCCTCAACGAACTGGAATGCGTGGACGGCACCGTCTGGGCCAACATCTGGCTAACTGACACCATCGTTGCCATCGACCCGTCGACGGGTCGGGTCACCGCAGTGGTCGACGCCTCGGGACTGTTGGCCGACCGTTCCAACTTGGACGTCGACGACGTCCTTAACGGCATCGCCCACGACCCCCTCAGTGGGCACTTCCTGCTGACTGGCAAGCGATGGCCGGTCCTATTCGAGGTGGTCCTCGAATCGGCCTCCGACCAGCTATCCGACTGATCAGGTGCTGGTCAGGTGAACCGGGCCTCAATCTCGTCGACGCTCCAGAACCCGGGCAGCGGTCGGTCGGGGGAAGCCGTCGCGTAGTGGCCGAGACGATCGGCGGCCGCCCCGTCGAAAAGTTCCAGAACGTCGAACACCCCGTGGCCACCAGCCGCGCGCAGGGCCCGGTCACCCTCAGTGCCCGGCCGCGGCAGCCGTGGCGTCAACACCAGCAAGCGCGGTCGCCCGTGGGGGCCGTCGTCAGCGTGGCCGCTGGCCAGCACGTGAGCCCGCCCGAGGGTGCGCCACAGCACGTCGGCCCGACGCATCCCGGCTCGGGCATTGGTGAACGCCCCGGCCACCTCTACGTACCACTGGCGCCCTAGGTGCGCGTCGGTCACCAGGAACGGGAACTGCAACCCGAGGTCTCGACGCGCCGCGGGTGCCTTCACAACCTCGAAGCCGGCTTCGACGAGGGCCGCCTCGGCGATGTCAGCCACTTTCTTGCCGGACGCGGTGGCCCGATCCAATGCCTGGTCGGGACCAAGCGAGCCAGTGACCCCCCCTCCGAACAGGCCGTCCTGGAACACGCTGGTGCCAGCCAGATCGCTGCGACGCCACGCTGTGACCGGCTGCTCGTCCAGCCGGCGACGCTCGTCGGCCAGCCGCTGTTTGGCCAGCGTCACGTACTCCGGATCCAGGTCGAAGCCCACCCCGCGCCGGCCCGCCCGGACGGCGGCCACCATGGTGCTACCTGAACCTAGGAACGGATCTAAGACCAGGTCGTCGCGATAGGTGTAGAGGTCGATGAGCCGGCGGGGCAGCTCCACCGGGAAGGGCGCCGGATGCCCGACCCGGGTGGCCTGCTCGGCGTCGATACGCCAGACATCGAGAGTGGCCTCCATGAACTCGTCGGTGGTGATCGTGCTCTCCGACGGCAGGCCGTCGCGGAAACGACGGGCCGCCGGAATAGCACGGTCGAAACGGCCCTTGCTGGCGATGACCACCCGCTCGGTCATGTCTCGCAGCACCGGGTTGGCGGCCCGACGGAACGAACCCCAGGCCACGGAGCCAGTCGCCCCTTCGGCTTTCTGCCAAACCACCTCGCCTCGCAGGAGCATGCCCAGCTCGTCCTGCAGAATCCGGATCACGTCGGCTGAAAGGCTCCGATAAGGCTTACGACCCAGATTGGCCACGTTGACGGCGATCCGCCCACCCGGCTCGAGGACCCGTACGCACTCGGCGAACACGTCGCGCAGCATCCCCAGATACTCCAGGTAGGAGGTGGGCACGCCGTCGCGCTCTACCGCAACCTCGTAGTCCTTGCCCACGAAGTAGGGCGGTGAGGTCACCACAAGTGCCACCGACGAGTCGGGCAACTGGTGCATGTCTCGAGCGTCGCCGTTCAGGCAACCGTCGCCGAGGTCCGGTGCCCGGACCACCACGTCGTCGTCAGACAGGGTCGGAGCGGTGAACCGGTCGTAGAACGCGGAGGCATCGTGATTCTCGCGTCGGCCCACACCGAAGCTGGTCGTCGAGGTACCGAGGTTCGCCGTCGCACCTGGAGTCGGGGCCGCGCCGCGCCGCTCACTCATCAGGTGTCCCTCCCCGTCTGTCGAACCCGTCGTCCGCCGGGCCGATCGGACCACCCATGGTACGCGGCCAGCGCGCGCGGGCCAACGGGGCTGCACACTGACCGTGGATTACCGTCGAGCCACCGGACGCCAGCCTCCAGGGTTGCCCACCGCGTGTCACAAGCTGCTGGGCAACCTGTACCGGCGCCTCCGTGGAATCAGTCCGCTACCGGAAACGGACCAGCCATGAGCTCGCCGAATCGCCGCTGAGCGTCCACGCCCATGGTGGCCCAATCGTAGATCGAACCCCCGATCGCCCCCTCGGCGACTAGCGCCCCCACGAACGGAACTAGGTCATCCACGGAGGCCAAGGGCTCGCCAGGATCGACCACCGCAGTGCCGTCGGCAGCGCCGACTCCCCCGATGGCGTGGACGAGGGCCGCCGGGTCGGAGAGGTCGGCTCTGAGGCGCCGGACGTTGTCAACCGTGTAGAACGCCGGATCGGCGTGCTCGGCGGTACGGAACGACCAGTAGCCCATGGGGAGCCAGACGTCGTACCGGTCGGCAAGTTCAGCCCAAGGGAACCCGGGCCAAAACGCCGGGTTGATCTCGTCGGTGATCACCGGCGGCATCACGATCGCCCCCAGCGGATCGTCCCCCACAGTCCGTCGCAACCGGTCCGACAGGTTGACCAGTCGGTCGGAGCGTTCGATCCCACCCAGGTCGTCCCGATTCCACTCGATGTCCACGGCAAGGCCGGCGAACCGTCGCCCGATGACGGTGAACCGGTCGATGGCCAGGAGTCGGTCGAGGTCCTCGTCGTCGGCCGTCCACTTCGGCAGGTACCAGCCCACCAAGTCGATGTCGACAGCGTCGGCGGCCAACAGGAAGCCAGCCAAGAGCCACGGGTCAGCCACCGGCCCCACGGCCCGCTGATCCGAACGGGAAGCCTGGATGAACAGGGTACGAACACCGGTCTCAGCCATTTCAGCCACGTCACCGGGCAGGACGGTCAGTTCGCCCGGCGCGTACGCCGGATCGAAGTCATAGGCGTCGACCCACGTCCCGTTCCCGCGGTACGGGTCAAGCGACCGTCCGGGAACCGGGTCCACGACCAACCGGGCCTCGACGACGGCCAACGAAGGGCCGGTCACCCATGACTCGGCCCGACCCCCATCTCGGGATGCCACCCAGGAAAGTAGGATCGCCACGGCGAGTAGCCCCACCAGCAGGCCGGTTCCACGGGGAAACCCGGCGCGTCGGGGCGTCCCGTCGACCACCCAGCCACGGTAGCCATCACCCGGCCACGGGAGCAGGCGCCCCACTACTAGCGTCCCGACCGTGGAGGAGGTACCGGACGACCAGAAGCCCGAAACTAAGCCAGGTCCACAGCCAGACACCCCCCACCCGGAACCAGGCGCGGGCCCCCATCCGGACAGCGATCTCCGCCCCGACGCGGTGGGCCGACGGCGCATAGTGCTGGGCATCGGGTTCGCTGCCGCCCTGGTCGCCCTCGGGCGGCGACTTCCCGGCCGGTCCCTCTCCGCCACCGGCCCGTCGGGCGCCCCGCCGACCACCGTGCCGGCGGTTCCCCGCTCCACCAGTACCAGACCACCGGAGCCCACCGAGGCACCGACCAACGGGATATCCGAGGAACCGACCACCACCGTGGACGACCACCACTACGACCTCGTGGTGGCCGGCGGCCGGGTGATCGACCCCGAGACCGGATTCGACGCCGTGGCCCACGTGGGTATTGACCGGGACACGGTGATCACCGTTTCGACCGATCCGCTGAAGGGGCGGACCATGCTGAACGCCGCCGGTCTGGTGGTCGCTCCCGGCTTCATCGACATCCTCTCCTACCCGGTCAACGGCTACGGCGAGTGGAACAAGATTGCCGACGGGGTCACCACCAACCTCTGTATGCACGGCATCGACCACCCGATGGACAAGTTCCTCGAGCGGTCCGCCAAGCACCGCCCACCGGTCAACTACGGCGGGGCGACCGACCAGTACAGCCACCGGGCCGATATCGGCGTCGGCATCGACTACGCCAGCGACCCCCAGATCGACGAGTTGATCCGGCGGGCCGACGCCGACATCCGAGCTGGAGCACTCGGCATCCACGAACAGCCGGAGTACGTTCCCGGCGTCACCCTGGACGAGATGCTCCGCCACGGCGACTTGGCCGCCTCCCACGACGTGCCCCTCTGCCTGCACCTTCGGTACTCGGAGAACCTCGAGCCGGGCATCCAGGAGCAGGCCGTCGCCGAGGCGGTGACCGTGGCTCGACGAACCGGATGCGCTGTACACGTCGAGCACCTCAACTCGACCGGTGGCACGGGGAGGATGGCTGAGGCCATCGCCCAGATGGAGGCGGCACGGGCAGAGGGACTGGCCCTGACCGCCTGCACCTACCCATACACCTTCTGGGCCACCTACGCGAACAGCGCCCGGTTCAAGGACTTCCGGGAGAAGTACGACATCACGGTGGCCGACCTCCAGATCGCAGCCACCACCGAACGCCTCGATGAGGCCGGCTGGCAGCGAGCCCGGGATGCCAACGCCCTCACCGCGGCGTTCGCCATGTCCGATGACGACATTGAACGACCGCTGGCCACCCCGTGGATCATGGTGGGTTCCGATGCCATCCTGGAGCGGACCCACAACAACCACCCCCGGGCCTCAGGCTGCTTCAGTCGGGTGTTGGGCCACTACGCACGTGACCGGAACGTTCTTTCGCTTACCGAGGCTCTGGCCAAGATGACCATCCTCCCAGCCCGCCTTCTGGAGGGCCAGAGCCCGGACTTGGCTCGTCGTGGGCGCCTGTCGGCCGGTGCAGTAGCCGACGTGACAGTGTTCGATCCGGTCACCATTGCCGACCGGGCCAGCATCGAAAAGACATGGCTGCCTTCGGTCGGTGTGCACCACGTAGTGGTCGGTGGGCAGGTCGTCCGCCGGGAGGGCACGACGGACCAGTCGGTGCGCCCAGGCGTTCCCATCCTCAGCCGGGTCGACGCCACGTGACCGACCCCGTCCATCCCCTGTTCCGATCCGAGCGGCGGTTCGCGTGGGTGCTGCAGATGGTCATCGTGGCAGTCATGGTCGGTCTGCTGATAGCTGACCTAACCGGTGACGACGAACCTGTGGGCGGACCGGAAACGGCATCCCCGGTCGCCCCGACCACCGGTGCGTCCGACGCGACGGCTCCCTCGACGACCAGTTCCTCAGAAAGCGCCTCCACTCCCAGCACCGCCCCGACCACTGCTGGGTGGCCGAGCCGGACGTTCACGCTGGTGGCCACCGGGGACATCATCAGCCACGGCGCGGTGGCCGAACGAGCTGCTACTTCTGCCCGGGAGAACGGTGACGGCGGATGGAACTTCACCCCACTATTCGCCCGGATCCGACCGATCATCGCCGGCGCCGACCTGGCCCTCTGTCACCTCGAGAGCCCACTGTCGATGGATGACGATGACCTGAGCTTCCGGGGAACCTTCAGAGTCCCGTCCTCACTGGCCGATGCCATCGCCGAGGCCGGCTACGACGGCTGCTCGTTGGCCTCCAACCACGCTCTGGACTCTGGCTCATCCAGCGTCACAGCCACCCTGCACCACATGCGGCGCGTCGGACTGGCCACATCAGGAATGGCCGACACCTCCGAAACCGCTGGACCAGCGTGGTTCACCCCTGGGGGCATCCGGGTAGCCCACCTCTCGGTGACCGACCTGATCAACGGCCGTGACCTTCCCATCGACCCACCATGGATGGTCCCCCACCTCGACGTGGACCGGGTGATCGCAGAAGCCGCGATGGCTCGGTCCGAGGGCGCCAAGTTCGTGGTGGTGAGCGTTCACTGGGGGGAGGAGTACCGGTCCGATCCCACCGATCGCCAACAGGCGGCAGCCGAGCGCCTGCTGGACTCCCCCGAGGTGGACCTAGTACTCGGCCACCACGCTCACGTGGTCCAACCAGTGATCCGACGTGGTGGCGACGCCGTGGTGTACGGACTGGGCAATCTCCTCACCAACCAGCCCGGCGACGAGGCCAACCCGTGTCGCTCGTGCCCGCCGGAGACCCAGGACGGCCTGATCGCCTGGTTCCAGATCACCGAGACGGCGGACGGTGTCCAGATCGCCGACGCGGGCTACGTCCCGACCTGGGTTGACCGGACTAACACTCACGAGGTCGTGCCCATCGGCGTCGGCGATCCCGAACAGGTCGGCCCCGGCGTTCTGGCTGAATCGGCCGTCCGGACCGCGGCGATGGTCGAACCGGCGCTCCGACGCCTGACGTTCACCACGGGCTGACCACCAGAGGTGGCCCCGTCCCCCCCCGAAAACGCTCCAGTAGGATTAGCGGGTCCGTCAAGGACTCGTTCCCTCCAAGAGCACCTACCGACGACCCCATGTCCGCCTCGGCCGGCCCGGGCTCGACCAAGGGAGAACCCCGATGACCACGTCCACCCGTGTCCACAACTTCTGCGCGGGCCCGTGCACCCTTCCGGTGTCGGTCCTCGAAGAGGTCCGCGACGAGATCCTCGACTTCGACGGCACCGGCATGTCGATCATCGAGGCCAGCCACCGCGCCGAGGCCTACGACGCCATCCACATGAACGCCTTGGCCGACTTCCGGTCGCTGGCCGCCGTGCCCGACGACTTCGCCATCTTGTTCCTGCAAGGCGGTGCCTCACTGCAATTCGCTCAGGTGCCCATGAACCTGCTGGCCGACGGCGAGACCGCCGGCTACGTAAACACCGGCACCTGGGGCAAGAAGGCCCTCGGTGATGCTAGGAAGGTCGCCAACGTCTACGAAGCATGGACCGATGCCGACGGTGCCTTCGACCGTATGCCGACCGCCGACGAGATCGAGGTCCGCGACGCCGCCCGCTACGTGCACCTGACCAGCAACGAGACCATCGGCGGCGTCCGTTTCGCCGACCTGCCATCCTTCGACGTGCCCCTGGTGACCGACATGAGTTCGGACTTCCTGAGCCGGCCCATCGACTGGGAGGCCCACGACCTCGTCTACGGCGGCGCCCAGAAGAACCTGGGCCCAGCCGGCCTCGCCGTGGTGGCAGTCCGCAGGGACCGCCTATCAACCCACGGCCGCTCGCTGGCCTCGTACCTCGACTACGCCACCCACGAGTCCAATGACTCGATGGCCAACACTCCCCCTATGTTCGCCATCTACGTGATGGGCAAGGTCCTGCGTTGGATGCAGGCCGAGGGCGGGCTGGCCACCCTCGAGGCACGGGCCGTCGAGCGGGCCTCGATCCTGTATGGCGCTATCGACAACAGCGATGGGTGGTACCGCTGCCCGGTAGATGAGGCGAGTCGGTCACATATGAACATCGTGTTCCGCCTGCCCGATGAGGACCTCGAGAATCGCTTCGTGGCTGAGGCCGCCGAGGCCGGGATGGTCAATCTCAAGGGCCACCGCAGCGTGGGCGGTATCCGAGCCAGCGTCTACAACGCCCTTCCCGTAGACAGCGTCCGGGCGCTCGTCGAGTTCATGGACGGCTTCCGCTCCACCAACGATTGAACGAGATGCCCGACAACGATCGTCCGGAACGTACCGGCGGATCGAACGCGATCAGTCCAGGATCCGGACCGTCCCGGCCGCACCGTCAACCTCGATCGTCGTGCCGTCGGCGATCATCTTCGTCGCTCCAGTAACGGCCACCACGCATGGCAGGCCCAGTTCCCGAGACACGATCACCGCGTGGCTCATCTGACCACCCACATCGACCACCACGGCCTCCACTGGGACGAACAATGGAGTCCATGAAGGGTCGGTGAGGGGCGCCACCAGTACGTCACCTGACCCAAGGTCTCCGGGGTCGGACGGGTCTAGTACCACCCGGGCCCTGCCGCGGACCACTCCCGGTGACCCTCCAGTACCGGTGAGGACCTGGCCTGCAGTGGCCGTTTCCGACCCACCAGACTCACCTCGAGGAGTGGCACCGTGCCACTTGTCGACCGGAGGAAGTTCCCCCTCGAAGCAAAACGGCGGTTCAAGTTCCAACAACTGTTCCCTAATGGCCCGCCGTTCGGCCACCGTGACGGCGAAGGCATCAGGAGCAGACCGATAGGTGGTGAACTCGTCGAGCGTTACATAGAGAAGGTCGTCGGGGGCCACTTCCGGATGGCGTTCGGCAAGACGCCGACCTAGTTCCCGGAGGCGGAGGCGGCCCTCGTGGATGGCCTCCACGAGGATCGTCTTGCATCGCTCCCGACCCCGGGTTCGTAGCACGGTGCACCGCAACCCCCGATCGAACAGCCAACGCTCATGGGGCCGCACACGACGGCGCGCTACCGCCACCGCCTGTTCCCGGTCGGCGGCCCACCGGGCACCCCGAGTTCCCGGAGCGTGGTCGTCGGCAGCATCGCGCATCCGATCGATGAGAGCGAGCGGCAGAGCCGGATTAGTCCCCCAAACCTCGCATCCCATCTCCCATTCGTTGGGACCCCGGGCACCGTAACGATCTAGAAAGTCACCGAAGGCATCCAGGAACGCTGCCGCAGCGGGGTCATCGCGGAGACGCCCCTCGAGGCCGGCCAGACCGTTCTCGAAGTGAACTGTCAACTCTGGAGACCCTCTGACGAGGCGACCCAGAATCCACAGGGCATCAGACGGGGCCGCCGAGTCCACCTCGCCCAGACCACCCAACAACGCCATCAGGTCCTCACCGCGACGACTAGCGGTCCGCCGCAGAGCGTCCAGTCCAATACCAGCACCACCGGTAATGGATAGGTGCAGGGCGAAAATCCGACTAACCATTGGAAACATTCCGACCGTGTCCTCGAACAGCTCGTCGTCGGTGGCGTCGTCGACCGGAGTCAAGCCCGCCCGCCACATGTCAATTTCGGCCACCGCGCCGTCCAACTCCGGCAGGTCCGGGCTGGCGAGCACACGCCACCCGTAACGGAAACCTCGCACGGTGGCCAGCAAGTTCCGGTCGCGTCGGTCGGGCACGTGATCCGGAGCCAAGTCCTCGGATCCAAGGAACGGCGCGTCAGCGTCATTGAGGGACATACCCGGCGTTCGGACGGCTACCACCCGGGTGAGCGACAGGTTCAGATAGGTATAGCCACCAAACACACCCATGAAGATGTCTGCGTCCTCATCGCACTCGGTATCGGTGACCATGCCTGTCGATCGCAAGAAGTCCCGCGCCGGGTCACCGGCCAGCGCTTTGCTCATCGCCGAGGTCAGCGGGAAGACCGGTTGCGGATATACCTCGCCGGCGTTGCCGCGGGTGTAGACCGGGAACCTTCGACTGGGTGTCCCGTGGACATAGGGCCCCAGCCCGAAGTCGACCAACTGCCCACCGGCCGCGGTGGACGTTTCAGCCATCGAGGAAGCGCACGTGGGCATCCAAGGCGCGCAAGACCTCGTCTCGGCCCGCTGAGGGCACCCGCAGCACCGTTTCGGTCACCCCTAGCTCCGCGTAGTGGGCCAGCTTTCCGGCCTCGGGAATCGACCCGAAGGGGATTACCGAGAGGTCGGCCGGGTCGCGGTCCACCTCATCGCAGGCCACTCGGAGGGCCTCGAGGCCGACCCGAAGGCCGGCCCCCCCGATGGGTAGCCAGCCGTCAGCCCAGGCGGCCACCTCGGACAGCATCCGGGGACCTCCCCCACCACCGACCAGCACCGGCGGACCAGGGCGCTGGACTGGTACCGGCCATGACCAACACGGATCAAAGTCCACGTAACGGCCGTGAAACTCCGCCACGTCGTCGGCCCATAGAGTCCGCATGGCGGCCACGTGCTCGCGGACCCGGTCCCGACGGGTGGTGAAGTCGACCCCATGGTCGGCCATCTCCTCTCGATTCCACCCGAAGCCCACGCCGCACACTGTGCGGCCATCGGACAAGGCGTCCACGCTTGCCACCACCTTGGCCAGGTTGATCGGGTGGTGCTGAGCCGCGAGGGCCACACCCGAGCCCAACCGGATCCGATCGGTCGCTGAGGCCGCTGCGGCTAACGACACCCAAGGATCGGGAGAGCGGGCATAGTCCTCAGACAATTCGGTCTCTCCGGTCGGTGCCGGCGTGGCCCGACTCGTCGGAATGTGGGTGTGTTCGGGCACCCACAGCGAGGAAAACCCCCGTTCCTCCACCGCGGCCGCCAGTTCGACAACTCCGATCGACCAGTCGGTCAGGTGGATGGTGATACCCAGTTCCACGCCGGTGTTCCCTGAGGCTCTTCGGATCAGTGGCCGAGCCGCTGGCCGTCGAACCGGTCCACTGTGGTGAAGTCCTCCACCGGACGTCTCGACAGTTTCGTGAGCTGACGAACCGGCACGCCGAGGGGCAGCATGGCCGCCACGGCATGAGTGTCCGGCAAGCCAAGGAGGTCACGAACCTCGTCCTCGGCGGGGACGACCGCCGTGGTGACCACGCCGGCCAGACCCTCGGTGCGGGCGGCCAGCAGGATGTTCCATACCAGCGGGTACACCGAGGCCCCGGTGACGAGGCCGACCCGATCGAGGTCCTTGTCCATGGAAGCCACCACCGATAAGTCCACGCTCACCACCAGGACCACCGGGACGTCGCCAAGGTTCTCGAACAGGCCTGACCGCCCGGCCGCCGTGTCTCCGGGATCCTCGACAGCCATCGCCGCCGTGGCGTCCACCGTCGACTCGACGACCGTGTTAAACGGGTTCTCGCCGGCCGCCCCCTGAGCGGCGTACAACCGCATGGTCGGACCACAGAGATCACCGAGCCGTTGGCGCACCTCCCGGTCACGCACCACCACCACATGGGCGCCCTGTCTGTTTCCACCTGAGGGAGCAAACCGGGCAGCGTCGAGGATCCGGTGGAGCTGGTCGTCGGTGACCGGTTCATCGGTGAAGTCCCGACAAGAGAAGGTCGTGCGCATCGCCTCGAGGAGTTCCATACAAGAAACCTAGGCGCGAGCCGCTTCGGTCTATTCGATCCAGGAGACCGGACCTTCCGCTGCCCAGAAGCCATCCAGAGAGCGATACGGGATAGTGATGGACACTGTGTGGCTGCCCTGACCGCCAATGGTGCCCGGGGCGAAAGAAAGCACGAGTCCACCATGGGTGAGGTTGAAGCGCTCGAAGTTGCCGGCCTCGGGTGAGGCGCCAACGACCCGCCGCTCGTCAGTCCACGGCTCCTCGGACAGTCGGCTGATGGCCTCAGCCGATACCGCAGCGACCCAATCGGTCATCGGGTCGAAGAGTTCGGCCACCGTTATCGGCCGACCGGTCGCTAAGTCAAACGTCTCAGTCCGGATCTCCTCGTCGACGGCCGATGCCCCGGGCATGAGGCGTCGGACGACGTCGCGGACGCTGAACAGGTCGTCGGTGGCCACTAGGACCTCAGGTCGATGCTGCAGCCAGGCGCACCGGGCATGTGAGCCGTCACGGCAGGCGAAGCCGAACCGCTCCACCTCGTCGGCCACGTCCGCCACAAATGAACCCACAGAGGCCTGCACGAGTCCCCGGAGGCGGCCGTTGATCCGTGGTGCCTCATCGGGTCCCTCGAGGCGCTTCCAGTCGGCGAATACCTCAATGATCCCCGGGCCACCGATCTGGACGCCGTCGGGTCCGAACGCCGTGACCCCGGTGTCCACCTCGCAATAGACGGGCTCGATGAGCACCGCTGGACCCTCGACCTCAAGTTCGGTCTCGATCCGCTGGGCCGGGACCACGAGTACCTGGCCGACCTGGAGCAGATTCGGATCCGAGATCCCGTTGGTCTTCATGAACTGGTCCACGGTCCTGTCGAACCGAGCGGCAATCTTCCCGAGACTGTCACCAGATTCGACGATCACCGTCCGCGACCCCTCCTCGTCACCGGCCGTCGACGACCTAATGTCAACCGATGCAACGCAGGCCTCGAGCGCGGTGCGCATCTCAGGCAGCTCCTGGTGCGTCCAGCCGGGCACGGCGGGGCCTTCTACCGTCGTGGTCGCGGTGGACCCAGCGAATAGTTCCCCGACCGTGGTGGGCGCCGGCTCGGCCTCGTCAGACCCCCCACAACCCGCTATCAGGCCCGCCGCCAGAGCGGTTGCCACCGCCATGTGATGCGAGAGGCCGCCCCAACCTCGTTTCCCCCCTTCTCTCATGGGAAGAGGATCGCATGTCTGAACACCATTCCACCTCCACCAGCCGATAGACACGCCTCCATAGCCCGTCCCCACCCCACGCGCGCCCGTCTGGAAGACTGACCTAATGAACTTCAATGTCCCGGCACAGGTCCGACGGCTCGCGCTCGGATTTCTCAGCGTCATCGTGCTCGCCGTGGGGATGACCGCGTTCACCAGCACGTCGAACGCCGACACTCAGGTAGAGACGAGTTATGCCACCTCGGGGATCTCAGACCTGATCTGGGCCACCGAGCACCTTGGCTACGACTCCCCGGCGGATCTCCAAAAGGCCGGCGTACAGGTCATCCACTTCATCCTGGCCGGGCTGAGCGGTATGACCGACGACGAATGTTCCCTCGGTCTGGGTTCGATCATCGACGCATCGGGCCCATATGCCTACACCTCGACCTGGACGGCTGCCGAGAAGACAGCACTGGACTGGGTAGCCGACCACTACTGCATCACCACTGCCCAGGCACAGTCATATGGCGGGACGATCCTCACCTTCTTCGCCGGCCTCGACGCCGGAAAGAACGGCACGACCGCTGTCCGCCGCGACCCTCCGGCTCCCACCACGACCGCCGCTCCCACCACGACCGCCGCTCCCACCACGACCGCCGCTCCCACCACGACCACCGCTCCCACCACGACCACCGCCGCCCCGGCTCTCTACGACCGCCTCATGGGCCTCCTGACGTCGGGAAATACCCAGAGGGCAGCACTGGTGAGCGGCCAACGGGACGGCTTCACCTTCAATGCCGAAGCGGGTGCCGAAGTAACGATGAGCCTCAGTTCAACGGGCGACACCTACGGAACTGGGATCACCACCGATCCGTATGTCGTCCGCAACAAGTTGGACATGCACCTCCAGTTGTTTGACTGGCAGGGGAACCTCATTGCCGAGAACCGTGACAGCGACGGCACCAACAGCTACATCTCCCGCTATGTCTGTTCATCGCCTGGGACCAAGGAATACACGGTGATCGCTAGAGATGAGAACGCCCTGTCGACCTGGGGCGACTACGTACTGACATTCGATCTGGCCGCCAAGAGCTCTACGGGAGTCATCGCCTGTCTGGGCCAATAACAGTCCGATAGGGGATACACCAAAGGATTCCGGGCTCCCACCGAAGAAACCGTCAGACGTTCAGCGAATCGACGTAATCGCCCAGCGTTGTCGGCGCCAGCCTGAGATCAGCAGTCAACCCCGCCACGAACCCTGTATTCAGGTCGTAGATCTTCCTTTCGTCTCGCTCACCAAACGCATAGCGGACTGCGAACCCATGGGTCTTCGACGGCAGGAAATGCCGAGGCCTGAGTTTCATCCGCGGATGGACGACATCTGACGGAAAGAAGTCCTCCGGGTGAGCCATGTACACGACGGGCTTTCCCGTCCGTCTGCCTTCAGCTACGAGCGCCGACAGGTACCTCTGCATGGCGCGTGCCCCGAAAACCTGAAGAAACGACACTGTGAACGGAATCGCATAGCAGGAGACCGGAACCTCCCAGATCGGGAGTGTCCCCGTCCGAAAAGCATTGTCCGCAGCGGGGTGATACGGGCGCCGTGGTGCTCGTAGATACCCCAGATTCCACATATCGGAACTCAGAATGCTCAGCCGCGTCGACGGGACCGAGGTATCAGCACGGTACCCCAACTCATCCAACACTCTCAGAGTCGCGGCGGAGAGTCGAAACACCGGTGCTCTGAACAGGTCGACCTTGGCATTGATCCCGTCTTCGATGATCCGTGTCGCCTCGGTCAGCCGCTGACGCTGCTCGTTCTCCGGGAGGTGGGCGTAGGAGTCCTCCGCGTCGTGGGTCAACCCATGACAGCCAATTTCATGGTTCGCGGCCCTGAGGTCGGTCAGAGCACGCGTAACGCCAGGCACCGCAAGAAGCACCGCGGGCACGAACAACGTGATGCTGAGTCCCATATCCTCCAGCGCCGAACCAAGGTTCTCCAACTCGCCAACCAGATTGTCCCGAGGGTGGACATCAAGCGTGACCATGGTCGGAACCCCTGATCCGGACCCCGACTCGCCCACCGTTGTCTCCGAGTCGTCAACCGACCCCGAACATTCATCCATTCGGCACTCGGCCGGAACACATGATGATCGCAGCAGTCTGCTTCAGGACAGGAAGGCGTTCAGCGACGGTATCGATCACCTTAAAGACCGGCAGAATCGGGGCGGGCGTAATCGTCGGGGTAAAGAGGATCTTCTTCGACCGCACGTCCTCGAGACCAGCCTCACGGAACATCGCCTCCACCTCGCGAACAGAAAAGTGGCGATCGGCGAAGTGGACGTTCACTCCGAACTTCGTCTTCAGGATCTTGAACCATGGACAGAAGCGGTTCGGGAAATCTACGACCACCCGACCACCCGGTTTCACCACCCGCCGGGCCTGACGAAGTCCAGCTAATGGGTCCGGCACATAGCGAATACATGAGAACGACATGAGGCCCTCCTCGCTGTCGTCCTCCAGACAGGCCAGGCGCTCGAAGTCACCCTGCAGGTAAGTGATCTCCTCGCCCAGTCCAACCGAGTCCGCCAACTCCTTGGCGATCTCGATAGATCGGGGCGAGATGTCGACTCCGGTCATCCGATAGCCCATCTCAGCCGAGAGCCTCAGCGTGTAAGGCCCGGTCGCGCAACCCACCTCAACCAGACGCTGTCCAGCACGAAACTCTCCCAGTCGGGCAGCCTCTTGCATCTTCCGCTTCTGGAAGTAGCGCCTCGCCGTCTCGGCCTCCATCACCGCCCCGGCATCATCACCCTTGGCGAGACTCCGAGCGACTCCCGAGTTGGAGGCCAAGCCGTCGTAGTAGGCGCTCATCGCCATCTTGAGATCCTCATCTGATCCACCAGATTCGTCAGTCATGTTTCAGACCCTACCGGGATCACCAGTACAGCAATGAGGGTCTTCCCAGCACGCGAATCAGGCCTCCTAAAAGTCGACCAACTAACTACCCGTCCTCCAGAAGGCCTTGTAGCCCAACTGCGATCTGCTGATTTCCATTCGGTGAGAGATGACAGAAGTCGATGTACACCTGTTCCTCCATATTAAGAATACTAGAGAAGTCATAGAACTCAATTTGTGCCTCTACCGCGTATTTACGAATCAGCGGATACACGACTTGATACTGCGCAGAAAGTTCTTTCCATTCTGTACGGAAGAGATCCAGGTGTTCCAAATTCGGTCGACCGATATAGGCCACCGGTTGTAGGACAGCGACAAAGCGGTCACCATGACTACGGGCTATTGCATCTGCGCTGATCCAGTCATTGATAAGTAATCGAGCAACCTGCTCCGACCGTTCCGAATCCTCGTGACAAGAGTACGAAGAATTGAATAGTCGGTTATCAAAACCATCTCCAATCCATTCTATAAGGCTAGTTGCTGGTTGAAGAATTACTCTTGGAGAAAGATTATCAACCGCCAGAGCATCGCGGATATCAGGCTCATAAGCACTGCCTAGATACAAGTTCTCAGTTTGACACTTCCAGAGCACCTCATTAACACCGTCATAGAACACAACTACTCGGTCGGTAGAAAGAGGCCGTGTAACCTCCGAATAGATGTTTATCAATTCGTTCAGACTTTGCCGTGCGATATATCCCATTTGGGCATAATTCTTAACAGTTACTGCAGCACCTTGAGCCAACTGGCTCGGAATAGTGTTTGTATCGTTACTGCCAACTCCCCACATAGCCGACCCACCAAACAACCAGACTTCATCCGTATTTGCATCCCGCGCTTGCTCGACCCTCCGAAAACCACCACTTTCAATCGTGATTGTGGGGCTCTCAAATGGCTCAGCTCTCCAAACCACAAAGTCCCGGTAGTTCGTTGCGATTCGGTTCAGGTCCTTGAAGTGCTGCTCAGCCCACTCAAATTCAGAGTAGTTAGACAAAGCAGCTCTTGTTTCGCCGCTAGACCATGGAACAAGTCGCGAGTAGGAACGGTAGGCCACCTTCACGCTGAGCGGTATTAGGACAAAAAAGCCGACTACAGCAGTCACCAATAAGAAGTTCAAACCTGCAACCCGCAGGAGGCGCCTAGTCCTGGTCATGCCGAGTCCTCATCATGCCTGCCCTTGTGAAAAGGAAGTAACGAAGCACTCTGACCTTTCTTGCTCAAGACTGCTACCCGAGGAATGGGACATGAGGATCAACATGTCTTGATCGCAGCTGAACAGAATCTAGTCTGACCTGTGGTTCTTATTGTCGGACTGGGGAGGTTTGAACTCCCGACCTTCGGTCCCCCAGGTCGATGCACCCCAAACCGCAACCTGCGCAAATACCCCGAGGCGGCCTCAGAACTGCTGTTCTGATTGATTTACTGGTTAGCGCTAGTCGGCGTTGTTACGCGAGGTTTCGCGGCCTATACGCGGACTAGAGGAACGCCATTGTGAAGTGATCAACGTTCCAACTTGGCTAGGAACACCTAAAGCTACCCGGGCATCGGCCCCCAAAGCCCTATGAACAGGTTCGGGTCCTGACACTAGCCAAGCATCCCTTACGGCTGATAGTAATGGCTCGTGGTCCGTCGTCTCATCGTGAACGCCGATGATTTCGGACTCACTACTTCGGTTTCCGAGGGAGTAATCGATGCCTTCCAGAACAAGCAAGTCAGTTCGACCACGCTGTTGGTGAATACGCCAGGAACTGAAGAGGCGGTTGGTCTGGCGGAACAAAACCCTGGTCTCGGTGTGGGGCTTCATTTCAACCTTACTGAGGGGCGGCCGCTGACCTCGGCGGAGTCACTCACCGACGAGAACGGACAATTCTGGTCACGCGGCCAACTTCTGCGAAAATTACTCACGCGGGCAGTAAACCCGGCCGACATCACCTCTGAGTTCATCGCGCAACTAGACCGAGCCGAAGATCTCGGCATCACTCCGACCCACATCGACAGTCATCAACACGTCCACATGACCCCTGCGGTATTTGCTCCTATGTTCCCCGTGTTACGCGACCGAGTACGGCGGCTCCGCCTCGTTATGCCACCCCGAATGAGGCTGACTCGTCTCAGCGACTTCACGCCGTCGGCCTCATTCAAGAACGGAGTTCTACGCCGTTCAGCCGCCCAGATTCGAAAGACATTCAGCG
>Ga0315328_10000102_pt1 | contig 31889 bp, 28 predicted proteins | sample M120032315metaG_FD_203462 | JGI IMG/M metagenome (GOLD analysis project Ga0315328, IMG submission 203462) | Ammonia-oxidizing marine archaeal communities from Monterey Bay, California, United States - M1 200m 32315 | ecosystem: Environmental > Aquatic > Marine > Intertidal zone | place: USA... | reverse complement strand
CTTGCTTTGATCTGTCAATCTTATTCTGAGATCAGTGATATTGCTCAAAAATCAGGGATCAATGTAATACACGAAGCATTTATCGATAGAAATTATCAAGCCAATGGGGCATTGATCAATAGAATCAATAGAGATGCTATTGTCTCATCTATGGAGGGTCAGGTCAGACAGGCACTCAAAATTGTATTGAAAGGTAAAGTAATGACTAAGAATTCCAAACACATTCAGATAAAAGCAGACACCCTTTGCATTCATGGCGATAATCCTGATTCGGTTTCAATAGCAATTGAAACCAAAAAGATTCTTGAAGAGAATGGCTGCCAAATCATCGGCTATGAGTTTTAGCTTCAATACAAAACTCTCAGTCGTAGCTGAAGACATCCTTGAGCTCGAGGTTCATATTGATGATTCCAATATCAATAAATCAAAATTCTATTGGTACTTGGCAGAACATTTATTGCAAAGACAGAATGATATTGAAGTAATTGCATCGGAAGAGATAATCTCTATTAGATCCAAAGTGATCCCGATGGATATAGAAAAGATTGAAACGGATGTCTCTTCTTTTGAGTTCAGTTTGATCAGTCAAATTGATCATAGATTGGAAATTCCAATATGTTATGAGCAAACCTTTTCAAGTGATCTTAAAGAAGTATCCAACCAACTGAATCTTTCAACCCATGAGATCATTGAAATTCATTCATCTGCTACTTATGAAGTCAAAGCCATTGGTTTTACACCTGGGTTTTCATATTTGGGAGATCTTGATGAAAAGATTTCTGTTCCAAGACTAAGCAAACCCAGATTGAAAACTTCGGTCGGTTCTGTGGCAATAGCCAATGACCGAACTGGAATATATTGTTTGGGAGGTCCAGGAGGCTGGCCAATCATAGGCGCTACTCCTATGAATTTATTTAATCCGGATGACAATGACTCAGTGAAATTGATACCTGGGACAAAGGTGACATTTAAAGAAATTTCAATCGAAGAGTTCAGAGCCATTAAGAGCATGGAATAAATGGCGATCCAAGTTTTAAAAACAGGACTGCAGACCACCATTCAGGATCTTGGAAGGATCAGAAGCAAGCACATTGGCATCCCTCAGTCAGGCTCATTTGATTATTTATCAGCGGCAAAGGCCAATGCGATTCTAAATAGGCCAATCAACTCCCCTGTATTGGAATGCACCATGACTGGTCCGAGCCTAAAATTTTTGAAAGATATGGAGGTTTGCATTACAGGTGCAGCAGTCAACGATATAAAAATAGATGATTCATCGGTTGATCAGAATAGGTTACTTAATATCAAGAAAGGCAGCATTCTTTCAGCCGATATTGTGAAAGATAATTTACGATTTTATATTGCATTCTCAAAAAATATTCAAGCGACCCATTTTTTGAACAGTGTATCAACCTATTTACCTGCAAAGCTGGGCGGTGTTAATGGAGCAACAATTCAAAAAGGTCAAATGATTGATTTTAAAGAGATCCAATCTGAGGAATACATTGGTGATCCATGGATTGAAAATGATGAGAGAATAGAGACATCAAAGATTAGGGTAACGAAAGGACCTGAATTCAATCTATTGGATGCATCCATTGAGTTATTTGAGACTGATTCCATCGTCAGTAATGATTCAAACAGAATGGGTATTAGGACTGTCGGAAATAAAATTACCATAAATGATCAGGGTTCAATGGTCAGTAAACCGATTTACCCAGGTACTGTCCAATGCCCACCAGACGGATTACCCATCATTTTGGGTGCAGATGCTCAAACTCTGGGAGGTTACCCAAGGATATTGCAAGTCATCAAAGCAGATCGTCATTTACTCGGTCAGCTGAGAGCCAATGATCATTTTAGATTTGAATTGGCTTCTATTCCAGAAGCTCTAGATGCATGGGAGAGATTGAAAAAAAATTATCCCTTTGTTTGTGAGTTATAATGTTGACGACGCGCCTGTAGCTCAGCTGGATAGAGTACCTGGCTTCGAACCAGGTGGTCGGGGGTTCGAATCCCTCCGGGCGCGCCACTTAATTTAGGAGACCAAAATGAGCAATGCACACCCTTGGTTGGATCAGATACCTTGGACAACTAAGAAATTACCCAGAGATATGTTAGAGCATAGAATTCAAAGGACATTGACGCTTACCAATCTTGGCATGCTCGGAACTTTGGGCCTGAATGGTCCCATAGTCAGCCCGTTGGAATTTTATGCCGATAAATTTACGATTTATGTTTTACCCCAACCGGGCAGTCCCAAATTAAAAGCAATGCAACGTGACCCTAGGGTATCGTTTGCAGTTGCAAACCCTATGGCAGGCTGGGTCAGTGCTCAAGGCGCTCAATTATTTGGTACTGCTGAGATACTAGAGCCTGGAACAGCAGAATGGGATTATGGTATGACCATTTTTAGGTGGCAGGCCTCAGCTGCTGAAATCAATACAGGCTTTGATAATCCGCCTCAATATCCGATTATGCGCTTGGATCCAGATAGAATTGTTTATACGGAGCATTTCTTAAGAAAGGACGGGTACGGACCCAGACAAATATGGCGTCGTGATGAAAAAACAGAGCAGGCCTCTGACGGATTTACCGAGTCTAATAAAACTTAGTCGACAATTTCTTCATTGACCTTAATGAATTGGAAATAAGCCCCTAGAATAATTGCCACTAGCCCCCCATAGTAAAATGGGAAGGTCGGATCAAGATTGTATAACAAGGTGCCAATGGTTGGCCCAAAGATCATCCCAACAACGGGCGCACCAGCCAAGAATCCAGCGACTTCACCTTGCTCACTGGGGTCAACGCTTATGGTAGCTGCTGCATTTAAACTGGGTGTGATCATACTAAATGCAACACCCATTCCAGCATAGGCCAAGAAGAATTGTGACAATGAATCAACAAGACTTATTGAAATCAAGACCGATCCAAAGATAAGAAAGCAAATCCTAAGCAGAGTCTCTGTGGAAATATTTAAAATTTGTAGAACAACGGCTTGCATAAAGGTTGATGTCAGAGCCATTGATAGCAGCGCGATACTCGTAAACTTAATCACTTGATCCGGATCGGTAATTCCTAGCTGATCTTGAATAAAAAAGGCTGAAATAATTTGAACGGATGTAAAGACCATGAATGCTACCGCCCATCCAATCAGAAATGGAAGTATTCTTGAATCATAGAATTTTAGAGTTTTATTTTGGCTTGATTCAGAAATCTCTGGGATAGACTGAATGAGATATTTATTAGCCAATCCAGCTCCAATTAATGCAATGAAAGCACCGCAGTACATTGGAAAGAGTGGGTGAATGAATGAAAGCGATCCTCCCATCACGGGTCCAATCATTGTCCCAATGCCTGACGCCATTCCTATTAATGCCATACCCTTTGTTCGATCCTTTGAATCAGTATGATCAGACATGTACGCAACTGCAGCAGGCTGAATGCCTCCGATGAGGACTCCATATATAATTCTAATGATCAGTAGAAATATAAACAGTGATATAGGATTAAACACTCCCCATAATCCAACTTGAATGCCAAAGGTAAAAAGAAGAAATGCAAAGCCGTATGAAAGCAAACCAATTACAAATACTTTTTTCCTTCCAATCAGTTGACTTCTTTTGCCCCAATAATAGGATGAGAAGACTAAGGCCACATTTGATATTGCTATCAACACACCAAACTGATTGATGCTGAGACCAATTTCTCTTGATAGGGGAGCAAAGATTACATATAGGAGTGAGAACCCAGTTCCATAAATAACAAGACCAGTGATCAATATGACCTTATCCAGGCCAAGTTTCTGAGTATTTTCCATTACTTATCTTTTCGGGCGTTCATGAGATCCAGTTGTTCCTGTGAGGCGGGTTTTTGGTGAAGCTCCTTCCATTTTTGATAGGGCATCCCATAAACGATCTCTCTTGCTTCATCGGGACTGATCTCTTCTTCAATTTTTTCAGATTCTTCCTGATACCATCTGCTCAGACAGTTTCTACAAAATCCTGCAAGTATCATCATGTCAATATTTTGGACATCCGATTCATTTTGAAGATGATTGACGAGCCTTTCGAAGACTGCAGATTGAATCTCTGTTTTCTTATCCATAATTAGTGTGCTATCTAAACACATTATCATTAGAATAGTAATATAATCTTGACTGAATATATCGAAGTATATGAATGCCTCAAATAAACCTCTAACAGGGATAAAAGTCATCGAGATGACCCACATGGTCATGGGACCTGCAGTCGGAGCAATACTGGGTGATTTGGGTGCTGAAGTCATCAAGATTGAACCGATTTCTGGCGATAAAACCAGAGTATTGAAGAAGTCTGGGTCAGGTTATTTTCTCACTTATAATCGAAACAAGAGAAGTTTGGCCATGGACATTAAGAAAGAAGAGGGGAAAAAGATTATTCGATCCTTGATTCGTAAGTCAGATGTTTTTATTGAAAATTTTCGACCAGGAGCTATGGATAATCTTGGCTTCAGTTATGAAGAGTTTTCGAAATTAAACCCAGAGTTGATCTATTGTTCTGCAAAGGGATTTCTAAAGGGGCCTTACGAGCATCGGACAGCATTGGATGAGGTCGCCCAAATGATGGGAGGACTCGCTTACATGACGGGCCCTCCTGGAAGACCTCTGCGAGCAGGTTCTTCAGTAATTGATATCATGGGCGGCATGTTTGGCGCAATTGCTATATTGGCAGCATTACAAGAGAGGCAGTCCACCAAGAATGGCCAAAAAGTCACAAGTGCATTGTATGAAAATGTAGTTTATCTAATGGGTCAACACATGGCTCAGACTGCTACCACTGGGTCACCTCCGCCTCCAATGTCAGTCAGGGTGGCTGCCTGGGCCGTTTATGACATCTTCGACACCAAAGACGAGGAGCAGATTTTCATTGGAGTTGTAAGCGATACTCAGTGGAAATTGTTTTGCGAGTCCTTTGGGTTGGATGATTATGCCAACAGCGAATCAATGAATTTAAACAAAGACAGAGTCGAACAAAGAGACGTGATAATTCCTCGATTGCAGGAATTGTTTAAGAGGTTTACAAAAGATGATCTAATGAAAAAGCTCGATAATACAGGCCTTCCATTTGCACCAATCAGTAAGCCCGATGATTTATTTGATGACATTCATCTGAATGAATCGGGTGGGCTTTTGGATATTGAAATTCCTACAGGGGGAACAACCAAGCTTCCTGCAATGCCAATCAATATGGATGGCCGAAGATTTGATGTGCATACGCCTGTTCCACAAGTTGGTGAACACTCGATTCAGATTCTTGAAGAACTTGGAATGGACGAAGAGGAAATTAACAACTTATTTGATCAAGAGGTTATTTCTAGAGACTAATCTCTATCGGTCTCAATGTATTTTCGATAGGGTTTAATGCCCATGAATCCGGCAAATATACCAATTAAACCAACAATCAAAGACACCACGGCCATTGAATATGAAATTAAGGATTCATCCTTAAATACATAATCGGTCAGAAGCGCAACGCTTGTGGGTCCCAAGGTGTATCCAGTCATGCTGATAACAAAGAAGTAGATTGCAGCGACTTGTCCTCTCAATTGATTCGGTGTGATGTTTAGTATTGCCAACGGAGCCAGTGCAGTTTGACCGGCAGCCATGATTGCTTGAGGAATAAACATCAGCGTTGCCAATTGGTAAGTTGGCATCAGTGGCACTAGTGCAGCCGCAATAGTCAGAATGATCATCGTATAAGCAAATAGTTTTATGTGTGCACTGCCGCCATATCTTTTAAATACATAATCTCCAAGCCAACCCGTGCCGATTGCTCCTATGGGTCCTGAGACCAGGAATGCAATGCCAAGCCACATCGTTATTGTCCTAAAGTCAACCCCATAAGTTCTGTCATACATTGTTGGCATCCATGATAAAAATGCATAGCCGATTAGAACAGAGCAGGCCATAGAGATAAACAGCCATCCATATGCACTTTTTCTTTCTAAGATGAAATTGATTGTCTCTTTGACCGAAACTTGATCTGTTGCATTACCGTCATCGCTTTGCAGAACAATTTTCTCGCTTCTCTTTGGTTCTTTGACCGTCATCATCAATGCAGCAACAATGAGTCCCGGCAGCCCAACCATTATGAATAAGGCTTGCCATGGAAAAATTTCTCCGATAATTGGAAGAACAATATTCTCTCTTGTCGCAACATAGGAGATGATTTGACCTCCCACAATGAATGCGATCCCTGATCCAACAGAAACACCAATGTTAAATACTCCTAGTGCTTTACCCCTTTTTTCTTTTGGAAAATAGTCTCCAATCATCGATAAACTGCTTGGACTGAGCGTGGCTTCACCCACTCCCACGCCAACCCTGGCGAGAAATAACTGCATATAGTTCTTGGCAAACCCACATGCTGCAGTCATCAGACACCAGAAAGATATCCCTACTGCAATGATGGCTCTCCGACTCTTTTTATCAGCCAGTCTGCCAATTGGAATACCCATAGTGGTATAGAAGAGTGCAAATGCTAATCCCAGCAGCAGACTCACCTGGGTATCGGTCAACAATAAGTCTCTCTTTACAAGCGGGACAACCAAAGAAAGCAGCTGCCTATCAAGAAAAGATACAACATAAGCAATGGTCAAAATAGTGACTGCGTACCATGCCGAAGCATTCGACGGATAACTATGATCCAATGCAGATTTTTGGTTCATGAATTTATTTTACAGGTGCAGGCTTTTGTTCCCTAGCATAGTACTCAAGGCTAGAGATACTCGGGCCATAGTCCTCTGTGGGAGCCGATAACATTCCGGGATATCTTTCTTCTGAGAATTCACGCACATGCTCAGGGATGATATCAATGTTGTCTGATTTCAGCATAGTGCTCATATACAAGCAATGACCAGACGTATCTCCCATTAACATCCACGGGAGCCATGGTGTAATTCTATTCCAAGTGCCCGTATAGTTTACCGATGTCAGTTCGGGATTTTCCAGATCCTTTGCGGAGACAAAGTAACGCATCATTTCTGAGACACGCGCCATTTTGCCTGATGATTCTCTGACCCACTTATCGGGTTGCAGTGGGTTTGGATAATGCAAATGCATATCTGTACTGAGCGTGATGACATCACCGGATCTTTTCCAAGGAAAGATCAGAGGTATTTTCCTAGGCTCTGCTTTTTCACCCGTTTTAAAATCTTCAGGAGCAAGAATAAGCCACTCAGAAATCGTGTAATTGAAAGGATCGTTTGCAACATGGACCACATCAACCACTTCTTCTGTGTATGGGTTAGTCCACTGATCGATCATTTGTCCAGATCTCGGGTCCGTATAGAAAATAACTTCTTTATTTAATCGACGTATGCTCCCATCTTCCGCTGCTGGCATCAATCTTGTGCATAAGAATGTTTCAAAGCCGCATAATTCTTTTACCGCCTGACCGGGTGTTACCCCAAGGATTGTTCCGGTGGTATAGCAGATGCTTTCTTTTTCAGGATTTAAATCAGCCTGTATTCTTGCCCAAGCATCCCGGTTCCATGTATTGGACTGAAAGTTAATTTCTGTTTCAAATTTCATTTTTTATTCCCCTTTGATTAATTTACTTTCTCTCATTAAATAGTTCACTATTAATTTTCTTGTTTCTAAATCTTTAATACCCTGAACCCTCATTCTGTTTCCAGGTATGTAGTTTGACGGATCTGATATGAATGCATCAAGTGTTTCAGGTGTCCAAATTAACCCATTATTTTTCATATTGATCAATGCATTTGAATAAGTATAGTTATCCCCAACCCCTACAGGTCTTCCAAAAATTCCATATAGAGTGGGCGCCATGCGATCCCTGTCATCTTTATTTACGGCGTGACAAAATCTGCATTTTCCTCCTTCCCAGGTTTCAAACGCATTGATCTCTTTTTGAATTTCTTCTGGAGAATCATTTAAAAACTCGCTCATCGCATAAAAATCAACCGATTCAAATCCCTCAAGCAGTTGCTCCATCTCAATCGGATCCGAATTGGTTTTTGTATTGTATGGAAATGCTCCAAAAATAAGAAATGGCAGATAAAACGCTATGCCAATAAGCACCATTATGAATAACCAGTGAGTCCCTCTAGCATTGTTGACATATTTCCTCATATCAAGCAAAAACATTCAGACTGTAGACTCGAAATCGAATCATGTGATACAGCCTTAAAATTATGATTATTAAAATGAGCATGATATATAAAAATCCAAATGCGCTATGCAAATAACCCGAGATGGTCCATAGGCCATGATCAATGGTATCAATCCCTTTCATAAATCTAATGACACCGTCGGACCATGCCATAAAAAAACCGCTTAGCCCTTGTGCGATGAAAGAGCAGTAAAGAAAGAACTGAAGGAAATGAATGAATGTATAATCTTGTTCGGGCAATAATCGATGACTCTTCTGTGGTGGAACATGGATCCATATATACACCCTAAACATACTTACTGCCATCAAGAACGTGCCTGCTATGATATGGAAATTCCTCATGATCTCTCTTTCTTCTGTTCCAATGGTGATTCTAGGAGCTTGAAGCATGTTTATAAAGACTATGAAGAAAAATAGAAAGCCCAACCAACTTAAGATTGTTCCAGCTTTATTTGCCAATTTATTTTCCATGCTAGATTTTTTCTAAAAACTCCATTAAAAGAACAGCAATATTTCTCGCATCCAGGTCTGGCTCAAGATTCTTGCCTTGAATTGTTTCAACAATTGCATCGGACCGACATTCTATTGCCTGATTAAGGAAGGGATACATTACATCATCTTCGGAACAGAGTATCAAACTTGGAGCCTTTGTTTTCCTTAAGGCTTCAATCTCATTAAAGCTCCATATTGCATCGTGCATTTGTTTTGCAGAAACTTCAGCACGAATTGCATCCAAAGTTTCTCTTTGCCTGAGATTTAAGTCTTCGTCAGCACCGAGAATATCGCCTGCTAATTTCCATGCGTTCATAAGATGTGAGCCATCCTCTTTAGGTGCCCAATCAAGACCTGTTTGTTTTTTCATGAGCTCTTTTTCTTCTGTGGAGGCAAGAAAAACACCAATCAGAGTCAGTGAGGCAATCATATTGCTGCGATGATTCTCAATATATAATGCAATTGAGGCTCCTGAGTGATGGCCCATCAGGTGGAATTCTTTTATTTCTAAATTGTCCAAGGCCTCTAAAATATAATTTCCATAATCTTCAATGCTTGGATTTCCGGGTATATCATCACTCATGCCAAACCCAGGAGTATCGATTGCAATGGATGTAAATTGGGGCAAATGTGAAATGAGCTTCTCATACATCAAAGAAGAGCTGGGTGTTTGATGAAGGTAAACCATTGGTATTCCATCGCCTGCCTTATATCTATAATGGCATTGGCCCATTGAGAATTCTGTATATGCTTTTTTAATCATTGAGGAAGAGTGCTTTCTTAAGAAGTTCGATTGGATGATCGAATCGAAATGATAATTGATGCAATGAATAGAACTCCATTAATGCTTGCTATCAATAGAAATGGACCCATTGGAGATAAATCAAATAATCGCCCTCCGACAGCTGTTGCCACCAAGATGCCAATTGCACCAAAAAAAGAGCTGAAGCCAATTACAGTTCCACGCTGTCTTAGCGGTGCTTCTTGACCAATAAGACTTGCCGTGGCTATCACGGTCCCTATGGCGCTGCATGAGATTAAAATAAATATTGGAAGATTGGCATAATTCAGAGGAGAGTCTACAAAGTAAATTAAGCCATATGCAACGAGACCCATGCCCATGGCTATAACCATTGCATTGACTCTATCGATTCGGTCGATTATCACTCCAAATAAGAATGCCCAAAACATACTAATCAGATTTGTTGCCACAATTACAGGAACGACTTTTCCCATTGATTCAGAAGGGGAAAGACCCATTGCATATCCACTGGTAATGGCCCATTGTGATATAAAGAGACCATTGATTGATACGTCGGCTCGTGCAAGAAATGTTGCACCATATGCTAAGGCTATTTTAGGGTTTGCAATGGACTTAAGGCCCACAGAAATTAACTCTTTTGTCCCGGGTTTTGATTCACCAGTCTCTTCAGAATCCTCTGGAACACCGCCTTTCAAACCTTTGTAAAAGATAAAAGCTGATATTAATCCTATGATTGCAGCAATAAGCATAGTGATCTTGGCCGCATCAATAGCATCATACCCATTGCTTTCTAATATGAAGGGAAGTCTTCCAAGAACTATCGCAAAACCTAAAACCCCAAATGCATTCAGTATTGAATGAACGCTCACAAATTTCCCTCTCGATTGTTCAGCAGGGTAATCGCCAACTACAATCGCGAGAACACATGAAAGACATGCTGCACCAACCGCGAATATCGATCTAAAGATAAATAGTTCAGTTAGGTTTGATGCATAAGGGTAAATTGCAAGACCTATAGAGATCAATAGAGTGCCTATAACAAAAACAGGCTTTCTGCCTATTCGGTCACATAAAATACCAAAGGGACCTATCAAAAGTATGGCAATAATTTCTTGAAGGAATGCGAGGTTGCCTGTAACTGTTCCTTGGCCACCCATGGGTATATTGAGGACTACGGTGAGAATATAGCCCTGTACAAAGTTCATTCCTGCCAAGATACCTATGCAAATAAAGCATGCATAAAAGAAAGTTAGAGCATTAGCTTTGCTAATCCCCTTGGCGAGAAACATTGACCCAATTTTCTGATTCATCTGTTATTAATCATTCTAGACATGAAAAAATTTTACAAAATAATAATTTGTAAAGAGTAACTAAATGTAACCATGCTAAACAATGGTCTCTAAATTTGCTGACCAGTTCCTTATTTCATCATCAAGTTGCAGTTCAGAGAAGTCATTTTCTTGATAAGACGATGTAGACAGTGGATGATTTTTTCTAAAACAAACGGTTGTTTTGATTTTCAGTTGATTGTTTATTGAAGCATTCAATGAACTGATCATTGCTGATTTCCAGTTCAATTCAGAGCGGATTAGTTCCGTGACCTCATCTTGAAGCTGCGTTTCATCCAGCTGTGGTTTTAGATCCAAGATCCCATCAATGCCAGTGTTATACCAAGGCCAAAAGAGTTTTGAGTCTCTGACCATATGCCAATATTGATTGAGGTGTCCTCCATGCCATTCTTTTTGAATATCTGGGACTCCTTTTTCTTTGTATTCCTCAATGAAGTCTTTATCCGCAAACCAAGGTTCGATCAGAATAAGATGATTCACTCGAACATTGTTTTCATTAATGAATTGAGCAAGGCTTCCATGATGACTCATAATGATCAGCGTTAATTCTTGAATATTTTGGTCATTGATTACATCTGTGACCGCTTGATTAAAGGCATCAAGGATTGGCTCTTTTATGTCTTTTGTTGACTCACCATGTCCTGGAAGATCAATCACCATTAAGTCTTTACTTGAGGAAAGCTGACTCGAGAGATATCGAATGGTTTTTGAGGATCCTCCAATCGGCGGAATAATCACCAAAGGTTGACCATTTGATTGGTCAAAGTTTTTTTCTATGCAGACATCACCAACAGATGTCTTGATGACTGATTTTGTCAGACCATCTTTCTTCAGTGGAGACTTCGGCAAATCAATATTCATATTGTTTACGTATTGAGATAGGTGTGTTCTGGATTTTTCTAGTGCTTCGTTCTGATCTTTGGACGATTCAATTATTGTTGATTTTGATGGGGTCAAGTCATCCAAGCATCTGCATAAAGGATCCCATTCACCTGCGGTAATTAAAGCCGGAATCTTCAATGAAGGAACAAATTTTTCCAAACGATATTCAAATGCTGCACCATATGCCGATCTATAATTATCTCCTGCCCGCATTACTTCCACTGCATTTTCATGCAGTATTGATGGATCAGAGATGCTGAACTGCATTCTGCTATCTTTTGATCGTTCATGCCATGGAAAGAAAACAAGTTGCTCTCTCATTCTAGACCAGAGCCAATTTAAATGACCCCCATCCCATTGGGGCACAAAGGGCGGAAGATACTTTGCTCTTATTTTCTCAAGTTCATCATCGGTTAATACCAATACTCCATTGCATGCTATGGCCTCTATACGATTTGGGAATTGGTGAGCCAATGCAATTGAAATGATTGCTCCTGTATGAAATCCATAAAGACCAAACTCAACAATATCTAATGCATCAGCCAATTCTACGGTGGCCTCCGCAATGTCTTCTATGGTTACTTTATCGCTTTCCAATGGATCTGATGCTCCAAAGCCAGGCGTATCAGGCGCGATCATGGTGAAATCATTTGACCACAAATCCATCAATGGTTTGTACTCATCGGCTGATTTCGGTGATTGATGCAGCAAAAAGACGACTGGTCCGGATCCAGCAGTCAGATATCGAACCTCTCTTTCGCCAAATTTTCCTGTGACGGTCTGGAATTTTATACTAATGTCATTGTTCATAGGTATTGGTAATCTTCAGTATTTTCTATTCGGGCAGTTATAATGTGGCATTAATTTTAACAAATATTATTTTGATTATGACTAAAAGGTTAAATGAAAAAGTGGCATTGGTGACTGGCGGAGCTTCTGGCTTTGGAAAAGCAACTGCAATGGCATTTAAGGAAGAGGGTGCCGAGGTTTATATTTCCGACATCAATGAAGAACTCGGCAAACAAGTGTCTGAGGATCTTGGAATACACTTTATCTCGCATGACGTGACCAAAACAGACGATTGGAAGAAAGTTATCGATGAGATAAAAACACAATCATTGAAACTCAATATACTTGTGAATAATGCTGGCATTGGTTTTATGGCAGATGTGGAAGCAACGACAGTCGAAGAATGGGACCTGGTTCATAAAGTTGACCTTGATTCAGTATTTTTCGGATGTAAGTATGCTATTCCACTTATGAGAGACTCTGGTAATGGCTCAATTATAAATGTCTCATCTATTTCAGGAATCGTTGCTGGCCATAATTTTGCTGCCTATAACAGTGCAAAAGCTGCTGTGAGGCATTTAACAAAGTCTGTCGCTCTTCACTGCGCACGAACGACTGATTTAGTTAGATGCAACAGTGTCCATCCGGTCTTTGCTAAGACCGAGATGATGAAATCTTTTTTTGAAAATCCAACTGATGAATTGATTTCTAAGATTGAGAAGCAGATTCCAGTCAGAAAACTTGTAACAGTAGAGGATGTGGCAAATTCAATTTTATTTCTTGCCAGTGATGAGTCAAAGATGATCACTGGATCTGAGATTGTGATTGATGGAGGACTGTCTGCCCAGTAACCTTGTCTGCTTATTCTTTAACTAAGGGAACGGAGTCTAAAACCCAATTTTTTTCTGTTTTCCTGGCAGGTGAAGGAATTGCATAAGCCGTTTGATGTTGGGTTTCTTTCACTTTCTGCGTATCAATCTTGAACCCTTTCTCTGTAAACTCATCCAATGAGCTTCTGTATTCTCCTATGATTAAATCTGCTGGAACAAAGATTTCTTTAGTGAGAGTGGGCGGCGTCAGTACAGGTCTTAATTCGTTCAGAAGGGCAATGTCTTGATCGGCGACTGCCATGTTTCTTTCCATAATCATGTCGTCCATTTTTTCATCAAGAAGCCAGTTCCTCATACTTATGAAAAAGATTTTGGTTTTAAATTCATCGATTGGTTGCTCAAAGAAATATTGATGAAACCAATTTGTTTCTTTCTTGGTATGGATCAGCGTGATCAGTGTATTCGGACCTCTGTAACCACCCCACACTGTTAATTCTCCATCACTCTTTCTAGCGGTCTCACCATAGGTTTCTTTATCCAATGGTGGTGCTGCATCAAAGAGTTGTTCGAAATCTGCACCGCGGTCTAACTTTGTGATTTTTGTGGGATTAACTTTATAATCATTCTTAGCGCCAGAGAACCCGTGTGTTGGGTGAACAAATTCATTGTGCGCGGGGTCCAGTCCATTCTCAATTGATCGCTCATAGTTGTAATCAATATCGATGATTTTAGGATCATTTGACCGCCAACCCTCTGTATCAAATTCTTCAATTTCATAAAGCTCGGGCCTTTCTTCTTCTGATTGATCGCCTAAAAACGCAAAAACAATGCCGTATTTCTCCTGAACGGGATAACTGTCTACTTTAGCTCTTTTTGGAATTTTACTGTCCGGTCCAAGTGAGGGGATTTTTTGACATTTCCCTGATCCATCAAATCTCCAACCATGATATGGGCATGCTATGGTTCCATCATCATGACATATTCCGCTGGCCAATGATCCGCCTCTATGTACGCAAACATTGCTCAAGCAATGTGCGGTTCCTTCATGATCTCTGTATGCCACAAAATCCAACCCAAGTATGGTTGCTTTTTTTGGGCCTTCATTGATTTCATTGCTCAGGCAGACTGGGTACCAAAAGTTTATATACATATCATTTCCTTATGGGTTGATTATATAAATATACTTCTGATCCGAAGATGACTAATTTGTAACGAAGTGTAACTGCCTGTGCCTTAATTTTTAGTCACCGATTAGATTTCTACAGTGCTTGGATCATAGTAGAACAATCCGAGCTCTTCTTCGTTCTTGTGATCTTCTTTAGAATAATCATCCGGCGTTCTACCCGTGAAGCGCATGCCTGCTTTTTTTGAGTGCTCAGTTACGAAGTGTGCTCGTTCTATTCTCGCTTTTTGATAACGATCAATAATCTCGTTTTGAGTACCTGAGTCTGCAATGATTCTTGATAAAACAACACCGTCCTCAATCGCCATGCTCGCACCTTGTCCCATAAAAGGTTCGAGCGGATGTGCAGCATCACCCAGTAAAGTTGAAAACTCAGAGGACCAGTTTTCTGAAGGTGCTCTTGCAAAGATTCCCCATTTGAATAATTCATCTTTAGGAGTGGCTTTGATGATATTTTTTACTTGATCGTTATAGTCAGAAAAAATTTCCATGACAAAATCAACATCCGAAGGGATTGCCCATCCTTCCTCTGCCCATTCATCTGTGACCAGGAATGCCGCATAATTATACAATTCTGCATTTCTGACCAGATATCTTGCAAACACCCGCCCTGGTGCAATGAAAGCAGATGAGCCGCATTCATCAAAATCACCCTCCGAGAGTTCACTTGTTGGAACAAGGCCTCTCCAAGCAACATAACCTGCAAACTCAGGGTCATCATCTCCAATGATTATACTTCTTACGGTCGATCGATTGCCGTCAGCTCCAATTACAAAATCAAACTCATATTTTTCATTGTGATTAAAGGTCAATTCAACACAATCATTTTTTTCAACCAGTCCTGTAAGCCTGTGATTGACATAAATCTTGCTTTTAGGATGCTCTTTCATGCCCTCAATAAAGAGATTATGAACGTCAGCGCGGTGTGCTTGGAATTGATAGGCACCATATTTCTGCATCATTTTTTCACCTCTTTCTAGAGGGACAATCATCTCACCGGTTTCATAGTGCCTGACACCTTGATTGGTATGGGCCATGCCAACTGATTTTATACCTTTGCCTAGGTTTAAATAGTTTAAACCTTTAGTGGCATTGGGCGTGATCGTGAGTCCGGCACCAACTTCAGACAATTCTGGGGCTTGCTCAAATACAGAGACATTGAAGTCATCTCGAGAAAGGCCCAAGGCACAACTCATTCCTCCGATTCCAGCACCTACAATGGCAATATTTAACTTGGACATTCTTAAAATTCCTTTCTTCTTGAGTGTGATCTTATATTGATGCTAAAACGATAACAGATATCTATAAAAAATCATCTCCACAATTAAATCATTGTTTTTAGGATTCATTGCTTCATAATTACAAAAAAAATTTCACATAGCTTAATTAAGGGGAGCAGCAGTGGCCAATGTGATGTTTATATTTCCTGGCCAAGGATCACAATACAAAGGAATGGGCAAAGATTTGATTGAGAAATCAAACACTGTGCGTGAAATTTATAACAAAGCCTCTTCAGTCCTGGGCTACGATATTTCTGAGTTATCGTTTCACGACAAGAATAATGAAATCAATCTCACCAAATACACCCAACCTGTTTTGATGACACATCAGATTGCTTGTTATGAATATTTCAAAGACTTCCATGGAGGAGAAATAAAACCAATGCTCTTGGCTGGCCATAGTCTTGGTGAATACACTGCACTTGTTGTTTCTGGCAGTATCACATTTGAAGAGGGAATATCCCTTGTGAGCAAAAGAGGCGAGCTGATGGGAAAGCATGGATCTGGATCCATGTTGGCAATGCCTTTTGAGAGAGAATCAACGGCAGATATCATTGATCAATCCAATTGTGAGATAGCCACGATCAATCAATTAAAACAAACGGTGGTTGGTGGTGCCGATGCAGATATTGATAGGTTGGCAGAACAATTGGCAACTGACTATCCTAGAAAAAGAACAGTCAAATTAAAAACTGAGGGAGCATTTCACACCAGTTTGATGACAAGAGCTGCAGTTGAGTTTAAAGAACATCTTAATGGCATTAATTTTTCAGATATGACTACACCCGTTTTATCTAATTATTCATCAGAAATACACAAGCTTGATGGAACACAATCTGAAGAGTTGCTTTATAATCAACTGTTCAAGCCAGTGGATTGGTTGGGATGCATGCAGACAGCAGCAAAAATGGAAGTTCAGTCCATCATTGAGTTTGGGGGCGGAATAGGCGATGGCGTTACACCCAATGAAAAAAGACCAAACTTAGAAGCCATCACAAAAAAGAATTTTAGATATCTTCAGAATGAAGTTAAATATTTCCCTGCAATTAACACATCTACGATAGTGGATACCTCGAAACACTACCAATCATGATTAAAACAGTAAAATCTGTCACTTTGCTTCTGCTTCTGTTGCCTCTGTTCATTAATGCTGCCATCGTTGTGGATGGTAAGCTCGATGAGGATGAATGGCAGGATGCCCAGAGCATTGAAGAGTTCTTTATCATAAATCCTTACAGCCTCGAATCTCCAGACCTTGATACCAAAGTCTTGATTCACTCAGACGAAATGGGGATTTACTTTGGCTTTATAAATCAACAGTCATATGAAACTAGAGATCGAAGAAGGCATGCCAGAGATGGACTCAGAGAAAATCACGATCGAAATGTCGTCGTAGTTGACCTAGACAATACTGGTAATACTGCTTACATGTTGGGCATTGCTCTAGGCAAGTCAGTGCTTGATTTTACAATCACCAATGAGAATCAAATCAGCGGAGATTGGGATGGTGAGTGGTTTGCAGAAACATCTGAAAATCAAGAAAACTGGTACTCGGAATTTTTTATTCCTTGGAATATGGTCCCCATGAATAAGCAGGATGGGGAGAATCGTACCATTGGAGTAAGCGTCAGTAGAATGGTTGAACATTTGGGAATAGGCATTGGATTTCCTGCGGCTTCATTTCAGCGATCTGAGTTTTTATCAGTCCTCTATAAGGTCGATGTTGTCCAAGCCAACCCCAAAAGCCTTGATTTTTTCCCATACACTGTCGCTAATAATGATTTTCTCACTGACGATTCTTCGTTTGATGTTGGGACTGAAGTCATCTACAACACTGGATCTGGTGGTGAATTGGTTGCCACAATTAATCCTGATTTCGGACAGGTTGAGAGTGATAATATTGTGATTAATTACTCTCCTAGAGAGACATTTTATTCCGATCGGAGGCCATTCTTCACACAAAGCCAGTCAATATTCAACGTCGAGCTTAATTGGTATCCTGGATTTGAGTTGTATTCCATTCTTCACACCAGAAGGATTGGATCACGCCCTATCTATGATTGCGATCAATATTCAGCATCGGAAGGCGGAAGCCAAGAATTGGAAGATCAATGCAATGCAAGCAAATTAAGCACAAATGGCATTGATATGGCATTTAAGTTCACTCAAAGAGGCGATTCTACAGATTTTGGTGCATTTGCAACATTTGAGAAAGATGAGGATTTCAGCGAGGGAAGTAATTTCTATGCTTTTAGAACAGTGCACAATACTGGGAAACATAGAATTGGACACATGGCAACACACGCAGACAAATCTTTGATTGACAGGCAAGCCACTGTCAATATTGTTGACTATCAGTATGTCTCCGATTCAGGGCTAAAAATTGAGCACATCAATATGTTCTCCAATATTACCGATGAAGACAATGGTTTTGGGTCAAGAACTATGGCCATGTATAGACCAAATAAAGAGTGGAGATATGGATCGGAGATATATTACTTTAGTGAAGATCTGAACATCAATGATATGGGATACCTTTGGAGAAACAACCTCATGGCATATGGTGCAACGGTCGGCTATACAAGGACCGATTTTGAAGATCAATCGTCCTCAAAAAGCAGAAGTTATAATTTTGACTATTGGGACCAAAACAATGCAGATCATGAGAATTTAGAACAATTTTATAGTTTCAATTTTATGCAAAGCTTTAAGAGCACATCGCATATTTCAATTCAGTCAAATATCAGTTCAAAAGGAAGGGACGACGAGATTACACAAGGAAGTCTTATTGCTCCTTTCTTAAGAGCCGGGAATGGTGGAAATGTAGACTTTAGTTATAGAAGTCCTCAACTCGGTCCATGGAAGTACTCATTTGGGTTTGGTGTCGAAAGGAAGAATTATTATGCCTTCACCGATAGAAGACGCAGTGCCTCAATGGGCTTTGGCTATACCCCAAGAGACAATATTAGAACTTGGCTCAGAATGAATCACAGGGTTCGGTCAAACTGGACCATCAGAACCGATGAAGATTTATATGGGACTTTCTCTCAAAAAAGGCTAAGCCTAAATACAGGAGTCACTTGGTATCGAACTGAGAAAGAAGAATTCACATTTAAAATTCAAACGGTTTCATTTAGAAATCAAGAAGGACAATCTTGGCAGATTGATGAGCAGGGTTATTTGAGAAAGTCTGATCTACCTGCAGACAGCATAAATCTTGGAAGCATCGCCTTTCAAGTCAGATATAAATATGAGATTGCGCCGCTTTCCAATATTTATCTTGTTTATACCCGAGGAGGAAGTGCATTCTTCGATGATGATGCGAATAATTCAACCATATTCACAGACACATGGGATAGGCCTGAAGGCAATAGATTTGCTGCTAAAATAAGATACCGTTTCTAATTATTTCTGCTCTATCTCGATCAGGGTTCCACAAAAGTCTTTTGGGTGAAGAAATAAAACAGGCTTATTGTGAGCTCCAATAGAAGGTTCACCGCTTCCCAATATAGTGGCGCCATCATTAATCAATTTATCTCTCGATGCATAGATGTCGTCAACTTCATAGCAAATGTGATGCATGCCGCCTTTGGGATTTTTCAAAAGATAATTTCTGATCGGAGATTCATCTCCTAAAGGTTCCAGTAGTTCAATCTTTGTATTAGGAAGCTCAACAAAAACAGTGGTCACACCATGATCTGGCATTGAGACAGGATCCGATACATTGGCGCCAAGAATATCTTTGTAGATTTTACTGGCTGATTCCAGATCTGGAACAGCAATGGCTATGTGATTAAGTTTTCCAATCATTATGAATTCCTTGATTTAAAGATAGATTTTATCCAAAGGGAGAATTTTTTCAGCAGTTGTTTGTCAGTTTCTATGATGTTTTGTTCAATCTTTTCTAGAATCTCATCCTGAGATTCCATCATGGAGATAATGAGATTTTTCTTTTTCTTTTTCAGCCATTTCTTATCTTGAGACGATCGATTTTTGCTGAAAATATCGTTCTCATACAAATGATTTTGTAACTTTAAGATTTCATTCCATACGTCATCGATCCCTGTCGATTCTATTGCAGACATTGGGAGAACGGGTACAGACCATTTAGGATGCCTCCCTTTTTGGAGTTTCAGGGCATTTTTATAATCAAGCACTGTGCTTTTTGCTGTTGCCTCTAAATTACCATCCGCTTTATTGACGATCAAAATATCTGCAAGCTCAATGATGCCTTTTTTGATGCCTTGAAGTTCGTCGCCTCCGCCAGGACTTAAGAGCACCAAATAAATATCCGTCATGTCAAGGACATCTATTTCCGCCTGACCGACACCCAGTGTTTCGATTAAGATCACCGAAAAGCCAGCTGCCTCAAGGATTTGCACCGAGTCCTTTGTCGCGTGTCCCACGCCCCCTAGATTGCCACTTGATGGGGAAGGGCGGATAAATGTTTCGTCGCTTTTGCTGAGTATATCCATTCTGGTCTTATCGCCCAGAATTGAACCACCAGTAATCGATGAGCTTGGATCAACGGCAAGAATTGCCAAGTGTTTTTTCTCTTCGATAATTTTTTGACCGATGGCCTCTATGAAGGTTGATTTGCCAACGCCTGGAGGTCCAGATATTCCAATTCTTAGAGTATTCTCACTTTGCGTTGGTAGTGAGCTCAATAAACTTTTAGTAAGTTCTCGATCTTCTGGTTTCTTCGATTCAACAAGTGTTATAGCTTTTGCAATTGATTTCCTGTCGCCTTTTTGTATTTGCGATACCAGCTCACCGATTGAATCCATTATCAAGTTAGTCCTCAAACTCCAGAATTTTTTGATCCACTGATAGATTATCGCCTTCTGATCCCAATATCGATTTAATTTTAAGATCTTTTGAGGCCCTGAGGCTGTTTTCCATTTTCATGGCTTCAACCACAGCAAGTTCTTCTCCTGCTTTGACTTCTTGCCCTTCTTCAACACAGACTTTTATCAATAGACCGGGCATTGGAGAGAGTAAGAATTTAGACATGTCTTGAGGAACCTTTTCTGGCATTAAGGTGTTCAGTTCTGCCACTCTTTGTTCCGATACCAATGCCATTGCGATTTTACCTTTATGGATCAACTGATATCTAGGCAGCCTTTTTCTGATTTGGACCATTAGATTCAGATCATCAATTGAGCAAATGATTCTTGGGTCATTTGATTTTGAACTCAGTGACAAATGGTATTGATTGCTATTTATGTTTGTGATGAAACTTCCCTCAACTTTTTTTATTGAGGTTTCTATATCTTGATTGCCAAAGTTAACAACATACTTATTTTCATTCTCATAAAAAGGATTGAGCTTTAGTTGATCTAAAAAATGACTAGCACTCAATATCGAGGCATATATTTCATATTCTTTCTCGGTAATAGCTTCCCCTTGAAATCCATCCGGGTATTCTTGTGCAATGAAATCTGTGGTTGTGTATCCAGATTGGAAGGTTTTATTTTGCATGATTGAACTCAAAAAATTGAGATTATGAGATAAACCATCAATCACGTATTGATCAATTGCATTTGTCATATTTTCAATCGCTGCATTTCTGCTCTCACCATGAGTAATTAATTTTGCAATCATGGGGTCATAGAACATTGAGACCTCACTGCCTTCCCTAATGCCTGTATCAACTCTTACAGTATCAGTATGCTCGGGCGTTAGATATTTCGACAGTCTTCCAATTGATGGCATAAAGTCTCGATAAGGGTCCTCGGCATAGACTCTTGATTCAATTGCCCACCCATTGGTTTTTATGTCACTTTGATTAATATTCAGCTTTTGACCAGAGGCTATTTTTATCATTTGTTCGACTAAATCAATGCCTGTAACCATCTCTGTGACTGGATGTTCAACTTGTAATCGGGTATTCATTTCCAAGAAATAAAAATTCTGATTCTTATCTACAATGAATTCAACGGTCCCAGCAGACTCATAGTCCACTGCTTTTGCCAGTGCAATGGCTTGTGCACCCATTTCTTGTCTTGTTTTATCATTGATGAAAGGAGAAGGGGCTTCTTCAACCACTTTTTGATGTCTTCTCTGGATTGAGCATTCGCGCTCACCCAAAAAGATTGCATTCCCTTTTTTGTCTGCAAGTATTTGAATTTCTACATGGTGCGGCTCCGTGATGAATTTTTCTGCAAAAATTCTGTCATCACCAAAGCTCGCCTGGCTTTCATTTTTTGCTCTTTGAAAACCATCGATGCACTCTTCATCATTATTGACAACCCTCATGCCTTTTCCGCCACCCCCAGCACTTGCTTTTAGCATCACTGGATAGCCAATATCTTTTGCAATACTTACCGCTTCTTTTTCATTTTTGATTGCCTTGGTGTATCCAGGTATGACATTGACATTGGCATTTTCAGCAATCTTCTTTGATTCAATTTTGTCGCCCATGCTCACAATTGCTTTGTGATTTGGGCCAATGAAAGAAATTCCATTCTTATCTAATTCTTTTACAAACTCCTCATTCTCTGAAAGGAATCCATACCCTGGATGAACTGCATCAGATTGAGTAAGTTTGCAGGCCTCGATGATTTTTTCTATCACAAGATAGCTTTCTGCTGAGCTTGAACCACCAATAGGAATGGCTTCGTCAGCAAGATCAGCATGCAGCGCGCTTTCGTCTGCATCAGAATAGATTGCAACAGTTCTAATGCCCATTTCTTTGCAGGTGTGAATCACTCTACAAGCTATTTCTCCGCGATTTGCGATCAAGATTTTCTTAAACATAAGTCTTCCTAGAGTGGGATGTTGTCGTGTTTACGCCAGGGATTTTCTTGCTGCTTATTCTTAAGCATTTCAAATGACTCAATTAATTTCTTTCTAGAATTATGCGGCATAATCACATCATCAATGTATCCTCTGCTCGCAGCAATAAATGGGTTGGCAAACTTTTCAGTATATTCCTGAGTTCTTTTTTCAATCTTTTCTTCGTCTCCAATATCCTGCCTAAAGATAATTTCAACAGCACCCTTTGCCCCCATGACTGCTATTTCAGCCGATGGCCATGCAAAATTAATATCGCCTCTGATGTGCTTAGAACTCATAACATCATAGGCACCTCCATATGCTTTCCTAGTAATCAGGGTAACCTTAGGAACCGTTGCTTCTGCATAAGCAAAAAGAAGTTTTGCACCGTGCTTGATGATTCCCCCATATTCTTGGGAAGTCCCTGGCATAAAGCCTGGAACATCAACAAGCGTTAAAATGGGAATATTAAATGCGTCACAGAATCGCACAAAGCGTGCCGCCTTTATTGATGAATTGATGTCTAGACAACCGGCGAGAACCATAGGCTGATTTGCAACAACGCCAATACTAGAGCCATTAAGTCTCATGAATCCTGTCACAATATTTTGAGCATATTTTGGTTGGAGTTCAAAAAATTCACCATCATCAGCTACTTTATGAATGACTTCCTTGATGTCATATGGTTTGGAGGGGTCTTGAGGCACTAAGGTATCGAGTGCAGAATCCTCTCGGTCAGTTGAGTCTTCGCATTCAACAATTTCAGGATATTCCTGATTGCTTTGAGGAAGATAGCTCATAAACTCTCTGGTCATCAGAAGGGCGTCTGTGTCGTTTTCAAAGGTTAAATCAGCAACTCCCGATTTTTGGCTATGAGTGGACGCCCCACCCAGTTCTTCTGCCGTTACCTCTTCATGAGTGACTGTTTTGACCACATCTGGTCCTGTTACAAACATGTATGAACTGTCTTCTACCATAAAAATGAAGTCTGTCATGGCGGGTGAGTATACTGCACCACCTGCGCACGGACCCATCACAAGAGAAATCTGTGGGACGACACCAGAGGCAAGCACGTTTCTTTTGAAAACTTCTGCATAACCACCGAGTGAAACCACACCTTCTTGAATTCGAGCACCACCCGAATCATTTAAACCAATCACTGGCGCACCATTTCTAACAGCATGATCCATGATTTTACAGATCTTCTCGGCATGTGTTTCAGAAAGCGATCCACCAAAAACAGTGAAATCTTGACTGAAAACATAGACCAATTTTCCATTGATTCTTCCATACCCAGTGACTACACCATCGCCAGGAATTTTTTGCTTATCCATATCAAAGTCAACGGCCCTGTGTTCAACAAACATATCTAGCTCTTGGAATGATCCATCATCCAGAAGAATCTCCAACCTTTCTCTAGCGGTTAGTTTTCCTTTTGCATGCTGTTTCTTGATGCGCTCTTCTCCGCCGCCTAGTTTGGCTGCAGCTTTCTTTCTTTCCAATTCTTTTATATTTTCTTTCATAAGTATTTATAGAATCATTTCAATTACGTCTAATGCTGCTTTAGTGATATTTGTTCCTGGCCCAAAAACTGCCGCAACCCCGCATTCTTTGAGGGTCTTTATGTCTTGTTCAGGAATGATTCCACCGCAGACTACCAGTATATTTTCTGAGCCCTGTTCTGCAAGAGAATTCATGAGTATTGGAATCAGTGTCTTATGTCCAGCAGCTTGTGAGGATACACCAATGATATGCACATCATTTTCAATTGCATCTCTCGCGGCTTCTTCGGGAGTTTGAAATAATGGACCAATATCAACATCAAAACCCATGTCTGCAAAGGCTGTAGCAATTACTTTTGCGCCACGATCGTGACCATCCTGACCCAGTTTAACCACTAAAATCCTAGGCCTTCTGCCATGTGACTTTTCAAACGAATTTACTTTATTTTCAACATTCATAAAATCTTCATCGCCCTCATACTCTTTTCTGTAAACCCCACTAATTGTTTGTGAGACCGCTTTATGCCTTCCGAAAACATTTTCCATGGCCAATGAAATCTCGCCAACCGTCGCTCTATGTTTTGCAGCTTCAATTGCACATGCCATCAGGTTGCCATCAGCGCCAGCACATTTTTCAAGTTCAGCTAATGCATTTTGGCACGCTTCCTCATTTCTTTCTTTTCTAATTGATTCTAGTTTTTTGATCTGCTGATCCCTGACTCCTTCATTGTCTATTGAGAGTATATCGACTTCTTTTTGGTCTTTATTTTGATAAGCATTCACGCCGACAATGACATCTTCTTTTTTATCCACTCTGGCTTGTCTAATTGCGGCTGATTCTTCAATTCTTAACTTTGGCACACCTGCTTGAATTGCCTTAGTCATTCCGCCAAGATCCTCAACTTCTTCTATCAGTTTTCTGGTTTCATGAATCATTGAGCCAGTTAAAGACTCAAGATAGTAAGATCCAGCAAGTGGATCCACAACTTGTGTCAGTCCTGATTCTTCTCTCAGAATCAATTGCGTATTTCTTGCAATCTGAGCAGAAAAAGGAGTAGGGAGGGCGAGTGCTTCATCAAAAGAATTTGTGTGCAATGACTGTGTGCCACCTAAAACAGCTGCCATCGCTTCTATAGTTGTTCTGACGATATTATTGTAAGGGTCTTGGCTGGTGAGGCTCACACCCGACGTTTGGCAATGGGTTCTCAACATTAAAGATTTAGGGTTCTTTGGTGAGAACTCTTTTTGAATCATTTCAGACCATAGAAGTCTCGCAGCTCTCAATTTTGCTATTTCCATGAAAAAGTTCATGCCTATTCCAAAAAAGAAGGACAATCTCGGTGCAAAATCATCAATATCAAGACCCTTTTTCATTGCAGATCTAACGTATTCCAGACCATCTGCCAGTGTATAGGCAAGTTCCTGTGTGCATGTGGCACCAGCCTCCAACATATGATATCCAGAGATTGAAACAGTATTGAATTGGGGAAGATTATGAGAACAGTATTCGATGATATCAGCAACTATCCTCATTGAATGATTTGGAGGGTAGATGTAGGTATTTCTAACCATAAATTCTTTAAGAATATCGTTCTGTAATGTCCCCTTAAGACTTGATTGATCAACACCTTGCTCTTCTGCAGCTGCTACGAACATCGCCATGATGGGTATTACTGCGCCGTTCATGGTCATCGACACTGACATTTTCTCTAGAGGTATCTGATCAAACAACATTTTCATGTCTTCCACAGTATCAATCGCAACACCTGCTTTACCGACATCACCGGTGACCCTAGGATGATCGGAGTCATAACCACGGTGGGTTGCTAGATCAAACGCAACAGACAACCCTGTTTGCCCGGCTGCTATGTTTTCACGATAAAATGTATTGGACTCTTCTGCGGTTGAGAAACCTGAATATTGCCTGACCGTCCAAGGTCTTTTTGTATACATCGTGGCTCTAGGACCTCTCAGGAAAGGTTCGATGCCTGGCATTGTATCGAGATGCTCTAAATCCATTAGATCATCGGAAGAGTAGACCGGCTTGACCTCTATACCCTCAAGTGTCTGCCAATTGAGACTTTCAATTTCATCTGTTTTAAGCTCAGATTCAGCAGTTGTTTTCCATTTCTCTTTAAGTTTAGACATTAATTGATATCTACTAATTTAAAGTTAGTGGATCATTCTACAGGTCAGTTAGTTGATATTGAAAAGAAATTTCATGAAATTCAATGTGAATGAGGCACTTTTTTTGCATTAAATATGCATCATTCTATAATGATTCTAAGTTCAAATTATAAAAGGCTTTCAATATGAAATTAGGTATCGGTCTTGGCTACTCGCCGAGAAAACTAGAGATTCCAATGGATGATATTCTCTTTGCTGAAAAGATGGGTTTTGATTCGGTGTGGGCTGCTGAGTCTTATGGGTCTGATTCTGTATCTGTTGCATCTTATGTCCTTGCTCAAACATCCAGAATCAAAGTTGGAACAGCAATTATGCAAATGCAGGCAAGAACTCCAGCAATGACAGCAATGACTGCCATGTCTTTGAATGCACTTTCGGATAATCGATTTTTGTTGGGTTTAGGCCCATCTGGCCCTCAAGTGGTTGAAGGCTGGTACGGCCAGGCATATGGTCGCCCCCTTACAAGAACGAAAGAATACATCTCGATTGTTAGAAAAATTATTGCCAGAGAGGAGCCGCTTCAACATGAAGGCCATCATTACCAGATTCCATATAAAGGAGAGGGATCAACAGGTTTAGGAAAGCCTCTCAAGAGCATACTTCACAGCACAGCTGATCTAAAAATATACACTGCATCAATCACGCCCGCAGGTCTTAGATGCGCCGGCGAGGTTTCAGATGGTGTTTTCCCTATTTGGATGAATCCGAAGAAATTCGATCTCGTTGGTGAGTATGTAGAGGAGGGCTTTACCCAATCTTCTGAAGACAAAAATTATGATAATTTTGATGTTGCACCATTTGTACCGGTTGCTATGGGAGATAATATTGATTTTTGCTATATGGCTATGAAGCCAATGTTTGCCCTATACATCGGTGGCATGGGCGCAAAATCTAAAAACTTCTACAACGATTATGCAAAACGACTTGGATACGAAGAAGCTGCAGAAAAAATTCAAGATTTGTATCTCGAAGGAAAAAAAGACGAGGCAGCCATGGCGGTTCCAAATGAATTGGTAGATGAGTGCACGCTCATCGGCCCTAAAGAACGAATCATCGAGCAACTTTCTCATTGGAAAGAGCTTGATAAGACCGGAAAGATAGGAACATTGGTTCTAGGGAATGTTGGAAAGAAGGCAATCGAAGTGATTGCAAATGAGGTACTATAGTTCTTAGTGAACTATCCAACTTATTTTAGATTATTGATCATTGCCCCAATTATTCTGATCATGATGGGGTACATCATGGATCTTTCTTACCCTTTTCCTGAATCAATAAATGGATATTATGGTCAATTGGCACTGGATGGATTCAGCGATTGGTTTTATATCCAACTCATCTGCATAGTACTGGCATTTTTAGCTGACATTCTAATGTTGTTTTTTGTTAGGAGTTCAAGAGAGTTTTGGATTCTTGCAACCACTGGTGTGCTAATTACAGGAATGATGATGCCTGAAATTAATATTTCATCATCACTGAACCAGGAAATACTTCAACTCGCTGCAATTATCTCAGGTGTTAAGATTGCGTCTGCTTATTTATCGCCTCAAATCAGAGATCTATTCTGACTAAGATTAATAGGGGAGGCTAAAGGCCTCCCCTAAATGGACCTACCCCAATAATTTCTTTTTTGTCGTCAACTTTATTTTCTTTGGTCTGCGATGTTCTGGGATAAATCTTTCCATGCCAATGTAAAGCATTCCATTTGACAGCGCCGCTCCCTTGACTTCCATATCGTCAGAGACCACGAATTTTCTGACAAAATTTCTGGAAGCCAATCCTTGATGAACAAGACCTTCTGAGGCCTCATTAGGTCTTTTTCCAGAGATGGTAAGTGTTTCACCTTGAACTTCGACATCGATGTCTTCTTCATCAAAACCAGCAATTGCTAGCTCAATGGTGTATTTTTCATCACTGACCTTCCTAATATTGTATGGAGGATAGTTGATGTTTTGTGATTTTGAGTTTGCCATGATCGATAGTGAATCAAACGTTCTATCAAAACCAACAGCAAACGGAGAGATGTCTCTCCAAACTGTATCAAATAATGTATTAACCATAATTTTCTCCTTTTTTAAGCAAGTTAGTTATTTATTTTATGGACCCATCTATGGCATCCACATAGGAGATATATGGTTTATTGGATATTATTCAAGTCTTTAATCTTTTTGGAAGTAGAATTGTCGCCAGAGCTTTAGCCCTAGAATCAGTGAAAGTATCCAGAGGAAAAATTCAATCCAATTTGGATTGCTATTGTAGCCCAGAAAACCTTTCAGAAAAACACCAATCCGGCCCTTATCATGGAACAAATGCGTATATTTTTCTTTGCCATTAAGGTCATAAGAAAACATAAATGAATCATCAATCTCATCAAGGCGATCCTTTGGTTGGTAAATATCCCAGACACGATTGATCTCTGATTTATTTTCTAATCCTACTAATTCAAGACGATCACCTTTGACGAGAAACTCCTCCATTTCATGAGTTCCATAGGCCACCATTCCTGATGCAAATAGAACCAATAAAAATGTTGTTGCTCTAAAAAATGATTTCAAGTTAATCCGCCTACCTTGAATAACAATGAAGTAGCCAATCATTATGGCTAGGACCATACCCAGAATAAAACCCAAGTATGAAAATGAACCTGTCATAGAGAAACTGCCCATTAAAAAAATCGCCGTTTCAAAACCTTCTCTTAGGATTGCAAAGAAGACCACTAGAAATACACCCCATCCAGAGGCTTTCATGGCATTCTTTGTTTCATTTTCAAGTTCTGTTCTATCACCGACGTGTTTCGACAACCAAAAAATCACATACCAAAGAAGACCAGCAGTGATATACATAAAGATCCCTTCAAAAAGGGCGGTATAGGACTCATTTCCTATAGACTCTTTTATGCTATTGAGCGCTATTGCCACTATGATGCTTGAAATTATTGCTGCAACAACACCTATCCATAACTGTTGAATTTGCTCTCTTAGATTATTTTTTTCAAGAAGCGTATATATGATCCCAACAATAAGGCAAGCCTCTAAGCTTTCTCTAAAGACAATAATGAATTCGTTCATTTTGGTTCCTCATAAAAAAAGCAAGCCGGGTAAAGGTTAAGGTATGAGTGTTACTCCAGCTTGCTCTTCAAATTTAAATGATAATCATTTTCATTTAAATTAATTCTAATTAGATCTATTTTTTTATCAATTACTTTCCAGTAATCTTTGTAAGATAACAATGGAGCTCAGGTAGTTAGAGGGAATGATTTTTAGGTCATTGAGCTCCACTGTTAAATTGGCAGCCAGATCTAAGCAGTTGGGGGGTGTGTATTGTGTAAACATGCTTTCATCTTTCGCCATCTATGCTCTTGATTCTAAGTAATTAAATACACCGTGTTATAGCTTGTATCTTAGCCCAATCATGAAAGATCTAGGCCTTTGCGTTCTGATACCATTTTTTGGTGCTCTCGCCACAATATCTTCAGAATCAAACACGTTCTCTACAATAAAATACAAATCGGTTTTATCATTCATTTCATACTGAGCAGAAAGATCAACCGATGTTTGAGAATCAATGTTTGTGTTTGCTGAACATGCAGCTACAGAGCAAGTAGATCCATAATATAGGACCCTAGCGTCTGCACTCCATCCATTTTGGAAGTCTGAACCGAGCATGAGTGCTAACTGAGAGGTAGGCACATTAGGAATATCCATACCTTTCGTAACGCTTCCCCAGAAGTCACTATCAAATGTGGTATCAAACTCTGCATTCGTTAGCGTGTATGCCATCTGAGCACTCATTGTATTGCCACCAGCAGATTCCCAGCTGGAATTGTATGAGAGTTCAAGTCCTGAAATAGTGGCGTTTCCAGCGTTAAAGGTATCTCCAATTGTACATCCTTCAACGACACCCGATGATGCGGCTCTGCATTCACCGAACATATTAGCGTAGTCAGTATTGTAGTAGATGGCTTTAACTGAAGAGTTGTCATTGTCATAACGAACGCCTATTTCCATATTATCAGCAGATTCAGGGTCAGCACCCCCAGAAGTTGGCGTAAACCCTTCGTGGAATCCACCCAATATTGAGTAGCCATTACCCATGTCATAGGTAAAACCTATTCCAAACAATGTCTCATCGTCATCCGATAGAGTTTTTGGATACCCTTTTTCAGTATTTACAGCAGTTCTTGCTGTATCTACATAACGTTCTTGAACAATTCTCCAATCCTCTGAGCGGAGACCAAGAGTGACCACTAAATCACCCATATCAATTTCATCATTAATGAAAAAAGCACTCGCTTCGGCAGTCGTGACTCTATTATTGCTCGAATATCCAGGCATAGGTCCTGCAACCAAAGGCGATAGAGTTCCATTAACCCAATCGGTGTATTCATACCATTGCATTCTGTCTTCGTCGTCTTCGGTATCTCTATAACCAACTGTTAAGTTGTGATTACCTAGATCAAAGTTACCCTTTAAGATCAACCCTTCTGAAGAATATTTTCTATTATTATGCTTCAGCTTGATTTGTTCAGCAGCTGTGTTTGTTCCTCTGAGAATCGAGATTGCTAGAGCATCCCCTGCATTTGCCATGTCAATAACGTTATTGATGCCTTTTGATGCTCCACCGTAATAAACTTTATCCGTTTTGAACCAATCTCTCATAAAGTCATTTTCATAGTAAGTGGCTTCAAACTCTGCATTTCCAGTTCGAACACTATAGGTAAGCACCACTTGATCGTGTGCGTTATTCATTTGATCATAGTCAGTGAAACCGTATCTAAGTCTAGGGTTAGATCGAAAATCTGCTTCTGCCAAACCAACATAAGTTTGATCCGATTCCTCATCTGAATCTTGATATTTAAAATCAAATTGATGATACACATCTTCACTTGGATCGCTGTTGAATCTTAATTTAACAAGGATATCGTCCTTATCAAAACCAGTATCACCAGCAGTATGTTCGATTTCATCAAATCCATTCGTCTCATGTTTAAGCCCTTCAACCAAGAATCCAAAATTGTCAGTTGAATTTCCATAATGGAAATGTGCTTTCATGTTTCCATCGGAACCAGTTTCAAGATTTACCATGCCTGATTGTTCATCAGGAATTGGGGTGCTGATCATATTGATCGCTCCACCAACAGTATAGGGACCAGTTGTAATCGCAGCAGGTCCTTTAACCACTTCTACAGAATTGATTCTAGAGAATGTTGGGAAGTAATAAGCCGATGATGCAGCATAAGGTGCTGGTGCTATCAAAATACCATCTTCCATTAAGGTGACTTTTCCTGAACGATCAGAATATGTGCCTCTGATGCTGATGTTTGGCCTAAGTCCATAACCTTCTTCAGGTCTAATAATGATGCCTGGGACCATTGCAAGTGCTTTATGCACATCTATGGTCTCAAACTTCTCAAGATTTTCCGAAGAAACAGTATTGGCCGAACCTGGCAGTTCTTTATCACCGATGATAGTAATATTATCAATGACTGCATCCTCATGACCATCCGCATTCACATTGAATGACATAAGAATTACCAAAGAACAAAATCCTAGCAAGTATGAATTAATTTTCATTTTGTTTTTCCTATATAAATAATGTTGCATATTAAATGATAACGATTATCATTAATAAGCGTAGATGATAATCATTATCATAAACAAATCAAGCTTTTTTTATAAATATTA
>Ga0315328_10000101_pt1 | contig 31932 bp, 28 predicted proteins | sample M120032315metaG_FD_203462 | JGI IMG/M metagenome (GOLD analysis project Ga0315328, IMG submission 203462) | Ammonia-oxidizing marine archaeal communities from Monterey Bay, California, United States - M1 200m 32315 | ecosystem: Environmental > Aquatic > Marine > Intertidal zone | place: USA... | reverse complement strand
ATAGCGGTACAATATCAATCGGAGTCGGAACAGATCACGCAATTAATCACGTTGGGTTTAGTAACGACAAGTTGCTTGGTGGTCAAATATTCTGCGGTGGCGGCGTTGCCAACTATATCACTGATACAAAATCCAATCTATGTTCAACTATCACAGGTGGTGCACACAATAGTTTGTTTGGTAAATTCTCTTTTATTGGTTCTGGTTATGGTAATTATATTTTAGATAATGATTTTTCTTTTATTGGTTCTGGTTTTGCTAATGCTATATTAAATACAGATAGTAAGCCTGATTCTTTTAATGCTATATTGACTGGTAGGGCAAATAAGATTATTAATTCTGATCACAGCGCAATTCTTACTGGGTTTGGTAATGTCATTAGCAAGAGCGACTACGGTAGTATTATTAATGGTCAATCTAATTTTATAGGCTCTGGTAGTGTGAATTTTGATTCGTGGGAGAGCGTCGGCACTGGTAGTTCTGAGAATTACCCTATGGCTGGCTCGGATCCCAGCGCCCCTTGGTGGTCCGAGGTTGTTGTTGATCTCTCGAGGGATTATAGGCGGAAGCTTTTAGCCGCGGGGGTAATGGGCCAATGGACAGCCGGTGATTTTGAGTGGTTTGATAACACTTTCGGTAATAATGATATGTATGATACTCTACAAGGTTACTCTTCCGAGTTGTATTCCCAGATGCTGTCTGAGATGTTTGGTGGTGCATGTAGGGCCAGTTTGACCTTTCCCAAAAGCAATTACATTACCCATTGGAGTACTCCTATCAATGGAGAATACGAGGACGTATATTGGGAGGCGGGCGACCACCCGTACGCCAATCTTAATCCGTTTATTGCTCTAACCATGCCTTGCGACAGAAACTCTCTCCCTTTAACTATTAAGGATAGTAACGGTGATCATTCTGGGGCGTTCAAGTGTGAGTCCTTTAAAATTCAGGGGAAGGATATGTATCTTATTCCTCTCTATGGCAACAAGCACGCATATTGGCTAGGGGAAGTTCCTGTAGACCATATTCATACCGAAGCCAACAGCCTCGGGGGAGGGCTCCCTCCTAACTCAAAGTATATTAATACTTCCGACTCTAGTTTAAAGGGCCATGTTCTTTGGATTGATCGAAACTTTTTTCCTTGGATTTATGTCTACGACGGCAGCGGCAGCGGCACGTGGATGCTTCTGCAGTCTGGCTTGGATGATGATTTGAGGCTTGTTACTCTAGGAACTGTGTCTGGGGCATATTATAGTTCCAGCGGCGATCTCTCATGGGGCGACGCGCAATTAGGTACTGTCACGCTGCCTGCCGCATTTGGTGTTGCGACGAATATGATTGGCGGCGGCGCGGTGGGGGGCCATACTTGGCCATCAAGCAAAAGCACCACCTTGCTCGCTAGGCTTGGGAATGGTGGAATGTGGTCCTCGGGTATAGCAACGACCGCCCAAACCCTTGGCCAGATGAGACGAATGCTTGAGTTTGTTGAGTTGGGTGATTCAGATGAGTCTAGTCAATTATTTTCTTACAACTCCATTATTGGCGGGAAAAGAAACTTCTTACACAACTCAAAGAACTCTTTGATAATCGCATCCACTTCCACTTCGGGCTACGGGTTAAAGGATGCTGTGGTCGGTGGCGCTGGAAACGTAGTGAATAATAAGCAGGGGGGTTCGGATTGTTTGTACTCATCCGTATCGACCCTGGGTTCTAAAAATAAAATATGCTGGGATGATTCTGGCGCTGGGAATGAAGAGGCTCAGCTTACAGTTATGGGGTCAGACAACGTTATCTTTAATACCACCTCTTCTGTTTTCTTAGGGAATGCCAATAGGGTTATCGGCGCGAACGAAAGAACTGATTCGGCGTATTCTAATCCTGGCGACGTTGTCGCTTTGAATATATTCGGTAATAATAATGAGCTTGTCGGTAATTATAGCGCTAACACTTGCGCTATATTTGGGTCTAACTTTAAGCTAACAACCGTTGAGCAAATGCAAAACGCCTTCTACTTCGGCAACCCTTATCTCGCGGGCTCCAGTACTGATTCTTTAACGAGACTGTTCTTCGCTGCTGATGGCGGAGCATACTTTACTGGGGACGTTGTTTCGTTTGCTCTTTCTGATATAAAGTACAAGAAAAATATATCTCTAATCTCCTTCCCTCTCCAGAAGGTTAATAAGCTTCGCGGGGTATCCTTTGATTGGAGAGACAACCAAAATATATATACTGGTAGGGATGTCGGGCTTATAGCTCAAGAGGTAGAGCGAGTTCTCCCTGAGGTTGTGTCAGAAAGAGAATCTGGGAGCAAGGCCGTTAAGTACGAAAAGATTGTTCCCCTTCTTGTAGAATGTATTAAAGAACTCTCCCAGAAGGTTGAGTCCTTGGAGTCAGCCGTTAACGAGCTTAAGAAGAATCCTTGATTCTGAAGCAGGAATATCTTCCCAGGTCTCCCAAGAGGAGATGTCTTCGTTTCTATACTTTTCGTCTCTCCACCAGTCTCTTAGGACGTGTTTGAAGTCGTCAAATGACGCACAGTTTAACTTTTTATGCGCTGCGCCGCTGAGTATGGAGTGTGGGGTTAATCCTGCTGTCGGTACCGCCGCTTTTCTTGGCTTGTTATTTTTATTCATTTCATCATCCCCGACAATATGTACGTTGAGAAAATTTCTCACACACCTTACAAATGATCTGTTGCAGGCGATGGTCTCTAGGAAAATCTGACCGAAGTCGCTGGTGTTGTGAATTGTTGCGTTGGCCATGTCTTGAAAAACCACGGGGTGCCCGTCTGTTTCGTAGTTGGCCGTGAATTTGATTCGACAAATTACAGCCACGTGGTCGTGCTCGCATTTTACTGTTTCGTAATGAATGTCTGAAAAACCCCTTAGTCTTGCGAGCTCCTTGATTCCGCTTAATTTAATTAAAAGCTGGTGGTCCTTTAGGCCTTCAATTGAAGAGGGCATGTCCATCTTCCTTGTCTTGAACCAGTCTCTATTGGGAAACAGGTGCGAGGGATCAATCATTGCCCTCCAGTTTACTGAGCCATCTTGGTTGAATTCGTAATCTGCGTTTTGCAGTAGGCCGTGGTCGTCTCTTTGGTAAATGTCTGGCCCGTAATCTTTAGTCTTTTTTGTTTTTGTCATTTTTATATATTTTAAAGTAATCTATTTCTTGGTAGAAGTCTTTGTTGTCTATGATTTTTTGGTCATCGCTTTTTTCTAGGCCCAGATCCATCGCCGCTTTGCATGGATAGATTTTGTCGCCCTTAATAAGGTTGAGGCTGGATTCATAGTATGTATAATTATGACATAAATCGTCTGAATTGTCAAGATCTTTTTTTGATATTTCTTGATCTTGGTAAATGTTTTGATGGAAGAACTTTAGTCTAATTGATGAAATGTCTTCTCCTTTATATAATAATTTTAGTTTAATTCCTGTTGTTATTATTTTATGTATATAGTCTTCTGGTGTGGTGTCTGATATGAATAGGTATATTCTTTTTATATTTTTTTTGTTCTCCTCTATGATTCTAAGGTCTATTTCTTTATCTAGATATATTGTGCATTTGTGTTTTTTTAACCAGTATTCTGTCATGTATGGGTTGTCTGTATAGTCCGCCCTTATGTTTATGAGGCTTCCTTCTTTAATGTGAATTGTTTTTGGAGGGTCTGTATCGGGCACGATGTCTATTATCTGTGTGTGAAACTGCTCCCCTATGTGGACTTGTTTGTTGTTGCCGAGATCGCTGTCTATTCCTAATAGTCTAAGGCATTCGCTTGCAACATGATCTGGAAAGATTTCGTCTACCCTTTTCCGTTTCTCTTTTGTGGCAAAGGAGGGTTTTCTTGAGGAGTAGTCTGGGGAAATTAGGGATTGTTTTTCTCTGTCTCCCCAGTAAGGGCTGCACGTGTTCATTATTACCGGCCCATATAGTGCGACAACAGGGGTTTTATAGAAAGCGGAGACATGCGTCGAGAACGAATCGTTTCCTAGGTGGAGCATGGAGTTTTTTAAAACAAAAAAAGTCTGCCTTAGGGAGGTTTCCCCGAGTAGGCTCTCTGCTCCTTTTATGCCTGCGTCTTTCTTTTCTCCTATTTGGATAATCTTTATTTCTTTTTCTTCTAGTTTTGGTTTGATTAATTTAATAACATTCTCGAAGTAGGAATAGTTCTTGGAGTTCATTCCTGAGCTTCCGTGTATTGTTATGTACTTCTCGTATTCTATTGGGTAGAATAAAGGTTCTATGTGGGGCTCCCCTATCTTGCAGCCCGCGGCTAGGGCATAGTTTTCTATTAGGTGCATAGATCTAGTGATATTTTATCCTTACCGTTTCGGGTATAGTTTAATACTCTCTGGTTGTTTATGTGAAGCAGAATGGCAACTTCAAAGAAGCCTTCCTCGTCTGGCCTGTCAGTCCTGCCGCTGAACCCCTCTAGTGTTAATGCATCGTGGCACTCTGGGGTAATTGGTAGAACTTTATGAATGTGTGGGTTTCCTTCTAATATTTCGTGGTAAATTTCTTGACATATGAAATATAGGTTGTAGTTTTCGTATGTTTTTTTAATATCTTCTAGTAGACTTGTCGCCATAAATATGTCTCCTATGCTCTTCGGTAGTACAACCGCCATTCTTCTTCCTTTGTCTGCCTCGTCTAAGTAGTCTGCGAGCGTCTTTGTCTTTTTCTTTGACGATTGAGCTTGTCTTTTTGCGTTGCCCTTAAGTGCTGTGAATATTTTTTCTCTAGAGGTTCCTGACCTGATTTTTTTTAACAAGAATTCGAATACCTCTGAGTGCGTTTTGAGGTTTACCTTAAGGAGGTTCTTGTACGTCTTTAATATAAACTCTTCGTCTGAAATGTTCTCTGGCATTTTGTAGCTTAGATCTGGCTTTAGCTTTTCCTTATCAAGAGAGCTTTTGTCTTTGACCCTTGGCATTTTGTCAATTATGTTCATTAGTTTATTTGCCGAAACTTCTATCGAATAATTTTTTATCACGAAGTCTCTAGCTTTCTCTCCCATATGCGTTTTTTTATGCTTGCTCATCTTAAACACTCTTGACAGTTTGTTTGCTATGCTGTGGGGGCAGGTGCTTGCTTTAATGAATTGTGTTCCAGGCTCTCTGTATTCGTTCCAGGATAAAGGCATTCCTCCCGAGTCTTCTGATGAGCAGTCCTGCCCGCAACTGTAGTCTGTTACTAGGGTTATTAGTTCGCATAGTTTTGCTTCTTGTATTGGAAGCTCTTGACCTCCTGATGTAAATGGGTGGCAGTATACATCCATGATGTTATATATTTCGTTGAGTTCTTGCTCGCTTGGGCCTTCATGTACGCTTGAGGTGTTAAAGCTTTCTTTGCTGTTGCAGTGCGGGCACTCCTGCTTTTCTCCGTCTTTTTTTGTTTTCGCACAGAAGGGTTGCACCTTGTATTTTTTGCATTTTGAGCAGAAATATGTTGTTAGTACGTCTTTGTTTTCTAACCCCTTCTCATTGATAAGCTTGGGTATGTCCCACCCTTCTTGCCAGTTCGTATGGAGTAGTAGTTTTGCTTGTGCTCCTTTGTTTTCCTTTTTAAATTTAATAAACCCGTCCAGCAGGTTTGGGACGCTTTTCCTTAATTGGTTTCTGAACACAAATCCTATTATGTAGTCTTCGGCTTTGATTTCGTTGTCGTTTCTTATTCTTCTTCTATTGTCCTCGCTTAGTTTGAAAAAGTTTTTGTGGTCTACCGGCCCATGTATGCACTCTGAGTTTGTCACTCCTTGGTTGGCTAGCTCTTTTTGCGCAAAGTTAGACCAAGTTATAAATTTATCTGTGTTTCTAGCTGTCGACGATGTTGTGTCTAGGATAGGTGTCGAATCTAGCGTTATCCAAAGAATTGTATTTAAGTGAGACCACCAAGGTTTTTCGCAGAAACCATTAAACGCCCATATGTCTTCAGACCCAATGTATATGTCTGGCTTTTCTTTTAGAATTATCTCGTCTATCCTGAAGTGCCCATACCCCGCCTTGCTTTTCGTTGAGTTGTTTGTCTCGCACTCTTTCTCTATAACGGCGTCACTCGGGAAACTTCCTATGCACTTCCATGGAAACAGGTCTAGCGCGGGGGAGTCTTCCTTTACTCCGTTGGCTACTTCTATAACTTCATACTTTCCTGTCGAAAAAAGATGGGAGAGTATGTTTTTTGCGTTCTTACCGAAGCCGGTGAATACTCTAGAGCAGTTGCTGTGAAAGAGGATTTTTTTTTTAGACATCAGAAGGGAGCCTCGTCGCTCGACTTGGGCTGCGACTTAGTTTCCTCTGGTTGCTTTTTTTTGTTAGCAGAAAATGTGAATAGCTCATTGAAGTATCTTGCAAAAAGCATCTTTAGGGCCTCTGTCTCTCCCGGTTCAAGTGGGAGTCTAAATGTTTGGCTTCCGTTTCTAGTTAGGACTAGGCCGAAGGCTGGGATTACTTGGTTGCCGTCTTTGGTTTTTTGGTTTTTGTCCCACGGGGTCAGCTTGATTGAGGTTGAGTTTTCGTCAAAAGTATGATAAGTGCTGTATTCATGCCTGTTGTTAAAGGCGGATATTATTGCCCCTATCTCAAACTCATTAAACTTTACGTTGATGTTCTTATCTGGGTCTTCCCTATTCCTTGAGAAGTTTGCTGTCTTTGTTCCGTTGTCCCAACTGTGCTGTTGTATTGCGCTACAATATATTGCCGGGATTCCTTTTGTTCCTGGCCCTATGCTAAAGCTGAATGCGCATCCGCTGTTCTTGCTATTTGGTTTGTATAGGCTTAAGTTCATATTCTGTTACCTTGATTAGGAAGTCCATTTCTTTTCGGTTTTTGCCCTTTTTTTCTTCTGCTGCTTTTAGGCCAGAGCTCTCTATGGGCATTGCAAGAATCTCTTTAATCGAGGGGGTCTTTACTGAGGGGTCGAGCGCCCAAAGGACATTATTTTCCGCCGCCCAAGTCTTCATTCTCCTTATCGGGATCATCAGGTTAAAGCCTTCTCCCGCCCCTCTGGCAATCATTCCTACATATTGTCCGTTTTCTAAATAAACCCCGCCCCCAGAAGAGCCTGGGAATGCTGTAACCGTCGTTTGGTCAAACTCCACCTTATCCTCAACCCTTCCGATTTGGGAAATAATCCCCGTAGTCATACTGTTCGCCCCCATCTGTCCCAATAGGGAGCCGACGTGAAACAGTCTGGATCCGATAGGTATAATTGGTTCCTCTTTGTTTAGATAAAATTTTGCGCTTGCCTTTCCGTAGTTTCTTGCCCGAACCATGAGCAGTGCTAGGTCGTGTCCGTGTTCATAGTTGCTGTATTTAATTACTTTCGCATCCATCTTGATTTCGCCCACACGCCTCCCTTCCTCTACGAGCTCCTTTACAATTTGAGGGTCATCAAATTCAACGACCTTGATGGAGCTGCCCTTTTCGGTTACAACGGACCTGATGTTACGAAGATTGTCTACTACGTGAGCACACGTCCATACAAATGCTACCTCCTCGTCCCCTATTTTTCGGTTAATTAGGACTCCCGAGCCCTCTGATTTATTGTATCTCGCCTCCGATTTAATTGTTACTGATATATCTTGCAGGAACTGCGCGACATCTTTCTTACTTGTTGGAGCTTTCTTTTGGGGGTAGCATAGGCTTACTGTTAAGAGTAATGCAATGGTGGATATAATTATATTCTTCATATATATGATAATATATCAAAACCCGCCTAAAGTCAAGTTTTTTATTGGCAACTCTCGCAACTTTCTCCGTTTTTTGCCGCCTCTATGCTGCACGCCATGTCTGGTTCTTTTTCTGCGGTTGATTTTTCAACTTTTGTTGCAGCCTTGTTTCTTAGATAGTAGGTTGTTTTTAGCCCAGCTTCCCAACAGGCCATGTAGATGTCGTTGAGGTATCTGAGCGAAGTTCCGCTGTTGTATAAATTGAAGCTTATCGACTGGTCCATCCATTTTTGTCTTGCTGCGTTTGCGTCGATTAACTTAATCATGTCTCTGTCGAACACTGTTTTGTATTTATTTTTTATTTCCTCTGGAATCTCTCCGTTTAGCCTGGATAGGTCTCCGTCTACTTTTTTGATTAAGTCTGCCGTTTCCTTGTTCCAGAGCCCTAGCCTTTTCATGTCTGAAACAAAGTGCTCGTTAATTATATAGAAGTTTCCTGATTTGTTTTCGTATACAAAGAGTGTTGAGTAGTTGGGCTCAATGCTCTGTTCTACCCCATTTATATATCCAATGGTTGCCGTGGGGGCTATGGCCATGACGTTTGAGTTTCGCATTCCATATTTTTTAACATGAGCTCTTACCTCTTCCCACTCTTGCAAGGTTTCTTCTTGGGCTTCTTTTTTTCTATATTCCATTAGGTTGTTGTAGCTATCTATGGGGAGTATGTCCTCGTCCCACAGTGAGCCTGAATAGCTTCCATACGCCCCCCTCTCCGCCGCAAGTTTGGAGCTGGCGAGTATTGCATTTTTGCTGTATGATTCAAAGAGCCTGTCGCTAAAGCTTACTCCTTCTTCGGAGTCTATCACAATATTCATTTTATGAAGCACATCGTGTAACCCCATCATCCCTAGCCCTACTGGCCTGTGGTTTAAGTTTGATTTTTCCGCCTCCTTCGTTGGGTAGAAGTTTAGGTCTATTACGTTATCTAGCATTCTTATTGCTAGGTTTGTAGTCTCTCCTAGTTTTGTCCAATTAATGTCATGTGACAGCCTCCCTTCGTTATCGGAATGCTCCCTTAGATGATTGAGTAGGTTGATTGAGCCTAAATTACAAACAGCTGTCTCTCCAACATCTGTTTTTTCTCCCCTGTCGTAAGAGGAGGCTTTGGTGTGGAGGGTTATTTCCGTACATAGGTTCGAACTATGTACTATCCCTTTGTGCTGGTTGGTATATCTTATGTTGCAGGGGTCCTTGAAGGTGTTCCATGGGTGAGAGGTCTCGAAGAGAACTTTCAGCATTTTTTTCCACAGGTCTTTTGCTGGCATTTTTCTCCAGTTTTTTATAAGACCTTCTTCCGCAGCCTTGCATAAGCGAAGGTATTCTTCGTCAAACTCCTGGGCATAAAGATCGTGTAGGAACACTTCCGAGGGGTCAAAAAAATACCACTCCTCTTCGTTTTGAACCCTTCTCATGAACTCGTCTGGGATCCATGCCGCCGTATTCATGTCGTGACACCTTAGCCTGTCGTCTCCCGTGTTTCTTCTTAAATTTAAAAAGTCTTCAAAGTCTAGATGCCAGGGTTCTAGGTATGCGCACCCTGCCCCCGGGCGCTTCCCTCCTTGATTAACTGCAATTAAGAGGTCGTTGTATATTTTGAGCCACGGGACGAGGCCGCTTGATGTTCCGTTTGTTCCGTGTATGTGGGATCCTGTTGATCTAAAAGGGGTTACGTCTAGCCCGAGCCCTCCTGCGTATTTTGATTTTCTTGCTTCCTGCCAAGCTCCATCAAAGATTCCATCGATGCTGTCGTCAAAAGTGTTTAGGTAACAAGAGCTTAACTGCGATCTCACTGAGCCGCTGTTAAATAATGTCGGGGTAGAGGGAGTGTACAGGAACTGCGATATTAGGTTGTAAAATTCTATCGCCTTTTCGTTCTTGTCTTCTTCGTTGATTGAGACTCCCATTGCCACTCTCATCCAAAATCCTTGCGGCGACTCCATTACTTTTTTATCTGAGCGAATGAAATATCTGTCGTGTAGGGTTTTGATTCCTAGGTACTTAAAGTCTTTATCTCTGTTTAGATTTAGGGCTTCCGCTAGCTTTTTCAGGTCGAACTCAAGCATCTTTTCGTTTAACCTTTTTTCTGCTACCAGGCCTTTTATGTTCTGTATAAAGCTTTTTCTGTATTGTAGTTCAAGGATATCTGAGTCCGCGCCTTCTTTGAATACCTCTTTATATAGGCAGTTCAGTAGAATTCTTGCTGCGGCAAAGGAGTATTTTGGTTCCTTGTAGATTTTGTCTCTTGCCGAAAATATTAACGCTTGGTCTATTTCTGCCGTGGTTATTTTGTTGAACAGTTGCAGTTGTGCATCGAGTATTATTTCGCTAGCAGAGACTTCTTCTATTCCTTCGCAGGCTCTTTCTACGCATTTATTTATCTTGTCTACGTTGAACTCTTCTAACCTTCCGTTTCTTTTCTTAATTTGCATTTGTTTTGTTCTTTATAAATCTTACCATAATCAGATAGTAATTACAACTAAAAAGGGGATTTGTTAATAACTTTTTTAGATATTTTTTATATCTTGAAGCCAGCCAGTCTCTTGCGTTGTTAATTTGTCGTATTTTCTGTAGCTACATGTCCAGATCGATCCGAGCATTGAGCTTATCGGGACTATCTCAAAGTGGTTTTTCATTATTTCTTTGGACTTATAGTCCTTAATTTCAACACCCCTGCTTCTAAGAATTGACTTACATATGAGCTGCTCTGGGAAGGTATATTCGTTTATTCTCTTTTTGCAGCATTCTTGTGTTGATTTTTTAAAAGCACTTATCATCACGCATCGAACTCCTCCTATTATGTGGTCCGATATGTGGAACTTCTCTTCTCTGTCTGCCCTGAAAAATATGTCGCTTGTGTGGAATTTTAGAGGCCCACCTGAATGGAGATCTTCTACCATTTTTTTATGGAAAATCCCTAGACCCGGGAAAATCTCGTCCGACCTTACTTTTATACATAGGTTTCCTGTTGCCTTCTCTAGTCCTTTTAGTGTCGAATAATTCTGTAGTATCCATGGGCTTGCCCCTCTTGACCCCTTCTTGTTTATATATTTTGGTAGGTCCGACATTTTGTTCTTTACTAAAGTTATTGTTTTATTATTTTTTATATTTTTAATAATTCCTTCGTCGTCTCCTTCCCAGTATGATATGACTATGTTCCCTAATATTCTTTTGTAGTACGGTTGATAGTGCTGTGTTTTTTCTACCAGTTTTAGGTAGTGCTTTATTGATTCATTTATTCTTTTATTTAATGGGCCTTGTATTATAATACTCAAGGAGTCCTCTAGGCTCTTCATTTTCGGAAGCAGAGCCTTAAGGTATTCGAGGTATCTTAGGCTGTTCATTGCTATATTAAAACGTCTGCGCAAACTCCGTAGCAATCCTGAAATTTTATATATTTTGCGTTGTCTGTTATTACTACAGACTTCTCACAAACCTTGCAATGAGGAAAAGTCCATATGAAACCTTGTGAGGTTAGCGCATAAGCGTCCTCTTCGTGCCAGAATACGTTGAGCTCTGGGAGGTCTGATAGTAGGGATAGGGCATAGATGTTTTTACAATGGAGCCACAATTGACCGTGAAACCTCATTAGGAAGTCCATGTCTATTTCATGCTGGGGGCTGTCGTGACCAAGGTAAAGCCCGTCTTGATACCAAACGTCAACCTCCGCCCCGAACCCCGCCCTGATGGCTTCCTCCACATATTCCGGCTTGTTTTCTTGGGTTTTGTTTCTTCCTTTATAGTTTCCTCTGTGCGCGATTAGTTTCATGATTGTTTATGAAATGAGAAAGGTCTTCTGGCGTGCCTAGTCCCCACATATCCTCTTCGTTTACGTTAAAAATTTTATATTTCCCTCCGTTTAATATACACTGGTTATACGCTGGGCAAACGTAGAACTCGTTGTTTGTTCTTATGTTTTTTTCTATCATTTGTTCTACGCCCTTAACGTAGTCAGACCCCTTCTTGAAGTAGTATACTCCGACTGTCGCATATTCGCTGATCACCTTCTTTTCCGCAACCTCTGTAACAAACCCTTCTTCGCATAATTTTGCGTAGCTCCACTTCGGGTGGCAGGAGGGGAACGTTAATATTCCCCCGTCGATTTCGTCTCCTGTCATGGAGTACATAAACTGATTGCTGTCCCAGTCTAGATATTGGTCTGAATTTGCTATGAGTAAGGGTTGGCTGTTGTTTACAAGATCTTTTGCGAGTAAGGTAGTGCACGCCGCGCCCTCGGTCATTCCGTCTACTTGTATTATTTGGCAGTTTGGTGCAATTAGGTTTAGTGTGTGTTGTAGCGAGTATTTTTCATAGTGAGATTTTTGTACTATGAATATATAGTTTGCGTTTATATTTAGGCTGTCCACGACCGTCTGTATCATTGGCTTTCCTTTTACGTCAATCAAGGGTTTCGGGAATGAGTAGCCTGCTTGCTCGAATCTGCTACCTGCTCCAGCCATTGGAACAAGGATGTTCATGTCTCCCCCTTCCCATTTGGTTTTTTCGTACGGTTTGTTTTCTATTTTATTTATATAGTTCATAATTTTTTCATAAGTTAAGTCTTCGGGGTCTTTGATTGCCCCAAGGTGCGCTCCTGAGTTTAGCACCGCCTCTCTTCCCGTGTTGGAATCTTCTAGAATTAGTGTGTGTCTTGACGGTATGCCTGATTGTATCATAATTTTATAATACATTTCAGGGTTTGGCTTCGGCCTTAGTACGTCTTGGTTTGACATGACGTGCCAAAAGTAGTGAAGTATTTTTTTATGGTGGAGGGCTGTAATTATGCTTTCTCTTACAGCGTTTGAGGCGACCGCCATTTCTATGCCTTTCTCTTGAAGTCTGCATAGTATGGAACTGAGTTTTGTGTCCTCTGTATACTCGGACATTAATTCTAATGTTATGTCTTGTTTCTTTTGCCAGACTTCGTTGTATAGGTCTTTCGGCAACCCTTTGTTTGCGGTTAGGAGCTTGAGTTTTTTTGTTGTTGGTAGGCCGTCGTATGTGGAGAGGTGCTCGTCTTTTGATATTGAATATTCTGGGCAAGTCTGATTTAGTGCGCTATTGAGTGATTTAAAATGCAGCTCCCGGGAATTTATTAGTACCCCGTCTAGATCAAATATAATTTGTTTAATCATTTTATTTCTATTGATGTGTGTCCTTTATTATACCATGTTTTTCCTTCTTTTACTAATAGTGTTTTAATATTGTTGAATGGGTTTGACCCTGTCAGCTGTTTGTATTGGCAGTTTTGTATATTTAAACATAGTGTCATTACTGACTCTGGAACTTTTATCATGTACTCTGGGTAGCCTTCTTCCCACATTATTTTTATTGCCTGTGCCACGCTGAACATGCTGTTCATGTACTTGTTCATCTCGTCTGGGTGTCCTATCGCTATTTGGTCGTTTATTTGGTTGGGTAGCGAGGCTTTGTCGTAAACGAAGCTGAAGCTGATTTCTTTTTTCATTTCCTCTTCATGGTCGTATATATTTGTGCTCTCAAATAGGGGTAGTCTTATGAGCTTGTTTTTTACGCAGTCTTCTCTTTCGTGCTTTTTGATTTGTTCTAGCACTTTTATGTCTGGGCGCATCCTGATGACTAGGTCGTACCTTATTTTTTTTCTTAGCTTATATTCGTTTTGGATTGAGTTTGCCGCTTTCATTCCTGCTAGCATCGGGATTAATCCAGCGTTTGGTTTGTGGGCAAGCTTTTCGGGACGAAGGAAGCTCATTGAGTCCTTGAAGTTTATTGCTTTCCATTTCTTTGGTTTGTAGTATCTTACGAATTCTTCATAGGGTTCGTCGTCCCATGTTGATAAGAATATGTCTGGCTTGAGTGGGGAAATTATGTTTTGTGCTATTGACTCAGAGCACTCTTTCCATTCCCCGAGCTTTCCGCTGAAACACAGTGCGACCCTCATTCCTGAATCCTTCTCTTTATTAAGGTTTTGTCTATTTCTTTGCTCGTTAGGTGTGGGGCCAATATTAAGTTGTTTGACCCCATCAGGTTCTCCATGCATTGTATCATATATTTCGCATCATGTTCTAGTGGAAATATTAAGGACGGGAAGGTTAGCCATCTCATCTGAAATGCTGGCAGGCACGAATGGGGCCTGGAGCTTTCCTTTGCCCATGTTAGTGTCGGTTTGTTAAATGTATAGCCGAAGTATTTTACTCCCGAGTCTATCGCGAACATTCCTTCGCATCCTTTTACTAGTCTGATAACGTCGCTCATGTTCTCTTCGAATATTTTTAATCTAGAAGACTCCTTGAATCTTAACTTGATGAATTCTCTCGTCGATTTAGTTGAAAGCACAAAAACGTCAAACCTTTGAGGGATGTTGTTTACTAGGTCTGATAGATATTTCTTGGACATCCTGTGATTGTTCCCCATGTTATCTGACGCCGCATGAATTATTATATACGGCCTCTCGTTTTCGTAGGGGAAAACTTGAAGGTGCGGCTGGGGAAAGTGGTAGAAGTACCTCTGCCAGTCGAAATCGTAGTCCATCCATTCCATCCAGTCTATGTGCAGGTTGTAAAACTTATCGAAAGAAAGCATTTTTCTTTTGTCCTCTTCGTGCACGTTGTCTAGGTGCGCCGCAAAGTTTTCTCTCCCGAATTGAGTTCTTATGTTATGTTTTTCTGACTTTCTCCTAATTAGCGTTCTGCTTGAGTAGTAGTTAAACAGGGATGCTATCGTGTCGGACTGTAAGCTTCCCCCTCCCGTGTCTGAAAATAGATGTATTCTTGCTTCAGGGTGCCTGTCCTTTATTGCGGGAATGAATCTATTTGCGAGGATATGGTCTCCTAGCCCCCCTTCCATTCTTACTGAGATGTTCATTCTTGGAGGGTCCCCTTTATTGAAATATTGTTCTTGTCTTTTACGTATGTGAGTAGCTGCGTTGAGGTCGTTCCGTTTAGCCTTCTTCTCTTTATATGTCCACAGTAGGAGAGTCTTTTAAAGCTTGCGGTGAGCCTGCTCAATGAAATTCCCCCCATGTCCTCGATCATGATGTCTCTATTTATGTATATAGGCTTCCCGTGCGCTGCCTTGCTGCAGAGGTACATGTAAACCATTAAGTCTGATGCTATCATGTTTCCGGAGACAAGATCCTTGTATACCGCCGAAGGGATTGATATAAATTTCTGCTTCACTCTTTATATAATAACATATACCTCACCCATCCGTCAAGTTATTTTTCAATCGAACGTGGTTGAAAAACCAACCGACTATTAACTTATAAATTATTTAATATTTTATCATTGGTAATATATAGTCTTTCATACTTGACTTAGTTCGTGAAATCTGGTATTCTTGTAAGGATGACAAAAATCAGAGCTATTAAAAATAACGAAAAGTTTTTCTATTTCCAAAGCGGAAACTGGGAGGGGTTTATCAGCGCAGACTCTAAAGAGTCCGCACTGGAAAGATTAGTTAAGGAAGTTAAACTCCAGCCGGACCTTGAGGTAGGCAAGGTGTTAATATGTCTTGACGCAACAAGAGCCTCCGAGGATTTGACCCTCGAGGAATCTTTGTTTTTTATTCCCGTGGAGGATTTACTGGGGAGGTTTGACTATGACTAGGGTGATAGGCATATCTGGTGTGGCAAGAGTGGGTAAAGATACTTTTTTCAGAGCGCTACTTAAAGAGAGTCCAAATTATAATCTAGTAAGAGTTGCTTTCGCAGACGAACTTAAGGAGGAGTGCAATGAATTTCTAATGAAAAACGTAGGAATCTCTGCTTTTACGCAGGATCCAGACGAGAAGGCTCTAATAAGACCCTTCTTAGTAACATATGGGTCTCAATTAAGAAGGCGAAGAGACCCTTCTTGCTGGATAAAGAGGGCTGAAGCAAAGGTTTCCAACATTAAGGGTATAAGTAAAACCACAGTAGTTATAACCGACGTAAGGTACCCTAATGAACTAGATTGGATACACTCAAAAATGAAAGGGATATCAATTCATTTAAGCAGGGAGGGGATAGATCCAATCAATGAAGAAGAAGCGCTATACGACCCCCAACTAAAGGAGATGTGCACAATGAGACTAGACCTCCCCAACTTCCCACAAGAAACATTTGAAAGACAGTGCGGGGAATACGTATCAAGTCTATACGACGAAGACCTCATCCCAATACAATGAATATGACCAAGGCTAAGGACATCCGGCTTGCTGCTAGAGTAAAAAGAGTACAGTGCGACAAGGCACTAGAAGAACTAATTTCAAGACACACACCTTTGTATTGCTCAATAATAAGAAGGATGTGCAAAAAATACAACAACTGGCACAACCTTGACGAATTAATATGCGAAAAGGAATACGTAATTTATCAGTCCGCAATGAAGTTCGACAAAAGCAAGAACATAAAGTTCTCAACATTTATAGGCAATCAAGCAAAGTGGGCCTATCTCAACAGGTGCAACAAGATACAAAAAACAATAAAAAAAGAGACAACCTTTGTCGAAAACATGAGCCCACAGCGATATGTCACCGAGACCTCAATAGAAGCCCAGGAAGCAATGGAGGTCTCATTAGGAATGCTAAAGAAGCATCCAGACAAAAGAATACCACCCCTATTCGAACTAAGGTATAAAATAGGAAAGAACAATAAAGAGATGCCGTGGCATTTAGTGGGAAAGGAAATGGGACTAAGCGCCCAAGGGTGCATTAACCTACACAACACAGGGATCAAGTTCTTGCAGAACCAATTTAAAAAAGAAGGAATATTATGTTAAACAGATTCACAGGAACGGGGAACCTAACCCAATCACCCCAACTAATAGATGTAAAAGGAGGCTATAAAGTCTGCAAGTTCAGCATCGCAATAAACAACCCAATTAAAAAGACGGTACTGTTCCTAGATATAGAGGCATGGAATAAAACAGGAGAGAACTGCAACACCTATCTAGAAAAAGGCTCATCAATAGCAATAGACGGAAGGCTTGACACAAAGCAATGGGTGTCCAAGGCGGGAGAAAATAAGACGAAAATTTTTTGTGTGGCAGACAATGTCCACTTCCTGAAAAACAAAGAAAGACAAGAAGGAAATAAAACCACGAAGAGCATTATCCAAGATGCTGTAGAAGAAGAGGAGGAAGACGAAGACGAGGTGCCGTTCTAATGGACAGTATCAACGTCAGATGCCCGATAAACAATCTCTCGTTCGGCAACGTCTCCTATAACATACTAAGAGAACTCTTTAAGTCACAAACAAAAGTCAACCTTTTTCCCGTGGGCCAAAAGGTAGATTTTTCCGTATTTGATAAGGCCTCTCCTGAATTCAGCGACTTCATTAAAGAGTCGGTGGAAAACAGGAACATTAGAGTAAGGAGAAATTACCCCTACCTTAACATCTGGCACATAAACGGGTCGGAACAAAAAATATCAGACTATAACATTTTATATACCTTCCATGAGACAGGGGAAGCCACAGCTGCGGAAAAATCCCTATGCTCTCTTTACGACGAGGTGATATTCGGGAGCTCTTACGCGAGAGATGCGTTCATCTCAAGCGGCGCAGACAACTGCGGCTTTGCTCCACTAGGTCTAGATGAAGACATTGTCCACACAGACAAAGAATACCTAAAAGGAAAGATTCACTTTGGACTAATGGGGAAATGGGAGAAGAGAAAAAACACAGCAAAAATCATCAAACTTTGGGCGGACAGATTCGGAAACAACAGCGAGTACCAACTGACGTGCTGCGTAGACAACCCCTTTTTACCTAAAGAAGAAATGGACAAAAACAAGCAGGCCGCAACAGAAGGGAGGGCGTACCACAACATTAACTTCCTAAACTTCCTGCCAAAGAACTCTCAAGTAAACGACTACCTCAACTCCATAGACATCGACCTAGGAGGGCTTAGCGGGGCAGAAGGGTGGAACCTTCCTTGCTTTAACTCAACCGCACTAGGGTGCTGGCCCATAGTTCTAAATGCAACAAGCCACAAAGACTGGGCAAACGAAACAAACTCAATCCTTATAGAGCCTTCAGGTAAATCAAGCATAGAGGACAACAGATTCTTCTTCAACCATTGCGAATTTAACCAAGGGCATATGTATAACTTTTCAGATGAAAGCTTCCACGAGGGAGTGGATCTAGCTATTAAGAAAGTAAAAGAAATCGGTGAGAATCAAGAAGGAAAAAGGATAAATGAAAACTTCACATACAAAAATACTTTAGAAAATATATTAAGTCGTGTATTATAATGTATGCCGCTATATACTTTTGAGCATCCAGAAACAGGAGACACCGAAGACCTGCACTTCGGGATAGATGACGACAAGGTCTTTGTTGACGGTGAGGGAGTAAAGTGGAAGAGGATATTTTATGCGCCGAATATCAGCGTTGACGCAGGAGGAGACCCTTTCTCAAAGAAAGACTTCCTAAGCAAAACCAGCAAAGAAGGCACATATGGCGACCTAATGGATAGAAGCAGGGAAATGAGCGAGAAGAGAAAAGACAAGCTCGGCTATGACCCAATACGCCAAAAACACTTTAAGGAATACTCGGATAAAAGAGGCGGAGCAAAGCACCACCTAGATACATAATTCAATTTATTAATTCCTAGTGTAATAGGGTATATGGCTGACTATCAAAATAATCCTATTTACGACTCAGATATCAGAAAGATACAGGGCCCTGCGCCAACTGTAGTTTTCCAATATGAGTGGGACGACGAGTTAAGCAAGTGGGTTCCTGCGCAGGCGCCGAAGATAGATATACAAATAGGAGAAGTGGAGGTCGACCTGGACCTCTCTTCAACGAACGCCATACTATCAGGGATATCTGGAGTACTGGAAGGACAAGGCCAAACAAACGACGAAGAATCCCACCGCATTTTATTGGGAATCTCAGGCGTTCTAGAGGAACAAGGCCAAACAAACGACAGCGAAACCCACAGGATACTATCAGGATTTTCTGGCGTAAACGAAACAAAACTCCAGGAAGTAAAAGAAGCCGTTGAAAATATAGATATCAACCTTGATGTCGGAGAAGTAAATATAACTGGGGCAGACCTTAGCGACGAAGAAACACACAGAATACTTTCAGGCATATCAGGACAGGACGAGTGCCACTATTTAGAAAACCAAAGGCTTCTTAGGTCAGTAAAAGATAGTGCAGAAAATATGTCCCTATCAGTTGAGGAGTTAAAAAAAGACTTCAGGTCAATAACTTTCCACAAAAAGACCTTTTACCAAGACGCTATTATAGAAGAAACAAGCGAAGAGGTGCCTCCTCCCCCTTACGTACCATTAAAGTACAGAATGCATAACTCAATACTCCCCAAAGAAGATTCCCTAGAACACCCTGTGTTAAACGAGGAATCCGATCTAGCGGCAGAAGCCGAAGACAGAATAGAGGACAGCGACGTAGGAATGCCATTCTCTTTCAGGATGGAAGACTACAAGGGAGGGCCGGATGGCTGGCACAGTTTATACCCACTAGAAAAACAGTTAGGAAACGGAGATAGAGTTCAAATATGGAACGATGAACGGCACCCTTTGGAGTTCATGTTTCAAGGTGGAGCTTCCCACTGGTTATACCCAGGCTACCAAATGGAAATTTCAAAACAGGAAGCGTACCAACTTTACCTCAGAAACCAGTATGAATCGGTAAGCTTTGACGTAGTGTATTCCATAGAGAGAATGTACACCCCAGAGGAACACAACGACCAAAACGTCGAAGGCGAATTTGTACACCCAGTCCAAGGAAACACAAGAATAGGGTTAGGACACGTGCTCGTCGACAACCATCACATGTATGTGAAATATATGAATAAATGGAAAAGAATAGCAGTTGCCTCATGGGAAACAAGCCACGCAAAAACCCAACCCCAGTATACAATAGATTACTTTGACGCTTATAGCGACGAAAAATTCCTATACCTCAATACAAACGGGGGAGAGAGAAGAATTGCAATAGCAGAGTGGGAAACGGCAGAAAAAGTTCCACTTGAATGCCACAACAGAATATGGGCAGACAATTATTTTATATATACAAAAGTCTCCGGCAGCTCAAACAAACCCTGCTCCAAAACAAAGGGCGCAAACGAATGGAGGAGGTATGCAATCTCTACCTATACTGAAAAATGAAAATAACAAAATTCAGAGAAATACTAACAGGCGAACAAATTGAGCAACACCAGGAGGTTGTAAAAGGAATAAACGAAGCCAACTCAAGCATTACTCATGCAGTCAACGAAGCAAACACCGACATCACCTCCGCAGTCGAAGAAGTTGACCTAGGAATAAAAGAGGTTGCGGCCAAGGTTCAAAGCGCTTCGGAGGACATACAGAACAGCACCCAAAAGATAGAAGAACTCAACCAGTCAGTGAGAGGGGTTACGGCCAGATCAGACAAAACAAAAATTTACAACCAGAAAATCGAAGAAGATATAATCATCCTAGAAAGCTCGGACGCCAACTTCGAAATACCAGACGACACCTGCGACGACATATTCTACCCGACGCAAAAACTCCCCGAAATAAGCCAGTTCTTTATACTCGAAGAGTCTACCCCAGAAACCAGGTGTCAGCAAAGAAAATTGAATTTCGACACAGACCAAGAATACGCCTTAAGGCTTGACCAGTACTCCGGAGACAACCTTGGATACTTCCACGCCTACGGCCACTCAGAAAACAATAGCAGCGACCTATCAATCATAAACGACACTCTATTTAAAATAAAGCTAAGGACAGATGAAAAGAAAGACTTTGTAACAATAGACGACGGATTTACACTGTCGTTAAGCGATATCGAAAAAGAGGACGAAGTCTCACTAAAAAGAGACCACACAATATCAGGATACACGATAACGTATATGGTTGAAGGGAAGGCTAATGCATGAAGCTAACAAGGCATAAAAGTCTAATACGAGAAATAGCCCCAGGAGTAATCCAAATTGGAAACAACTCAGTCTCCCCAGTACTAAAGCTAAACGAAGTTACAGGAGGCGTAGAAGCTTCTAGCGCCTACCTTGCGAATATTTCAGGGGTTTCCCTGCAATACGAAAATGCCACCTTCGATAACAGACCAACAGTTAGCGGTAGAGATGTTCTACTGGAAGGAGACGTTATAGACGGAGGGGGAAACAACCTAGCAGAAATCATAAACAATACGGGCGAGCTACTAGAAAATTCAATAGTCGACGTTAGTGGCATACTGCAGACACTAATTGATCAAGAAACTCAAGACAGAGAAGATGCAGATATTATATTAAACAATGCAATAGAACAAATAAGCGGATTATTAGTAACAGAAATAAATCAATTAGAACTAAATATCTTAAACATTAGTGGAGATATATTAAGTATTGACGGAGAGATATCAAGCATCAATGGAGATATAATTAATATTAGCGGCGACATAACTGATATTAACAATGACGTTATAAATATTAATGATGATATTATAAATTCAAACACAAATATTTTACAATTACAAACAGATCTAACCTCTATTAGCGGAGATATAACAAATATTAATGGAGTGACCTATGAGCAGGCAGAAAGCCTAGCTAAAAAATGGTCGATCATATTTGGATAAATCAAGAAACCGAACCAGACCTAGAGCCTTCAAAAGTTGCTTGATCCTGGCCAGAACCATCCAGGCCCCAAGCCCCGCCCATGTCAAAACTGACGTCATACGCATCACCATTTGACCCACTAGCCCCCTGCCCATCGTAAGAAATTTCCCACGAACCAGTAGAGCTTGAATCAAGGCTTGCCGCATCCAAGTCAAAAGGAGAAGTGACAGTATGGTCCCATCCGGTCCAAGTCCCTCCTGTAGCGCCTTCCCAGGCTGATGGCGAAAAAGATGCCACAATATAAGCTATATGAGACATGTAATTAAAATACTCCATATTTATTACGCCAGGGGCACCTGAGGTATCTTCACTATAAAGAGTCCACCCAGCCCAAGTGTTAGAGGCAGTCCCAGCATTACTTGGTAGACTTGAGTCGTCAGTGTTATCTCCCCAAGCGACGTAGTATTTATAGTCAGAATTATTCACGCCTTGAGCAGAATACGAATGCATCGTGCTTGCACCTCCGTTAACAGAGGTTGTATAAGTATCATCAACGCTAAACTGAAGCGCCGCTTCAGTACCGCTATTAGCGACAAAAGACAACTGGAAAGCTAAAGTATTAGGTACAGCCGCAGCGGTAACGCCATCCCTGTCATAAAGATGCCATACAGCACCATCCCAAAAGATTAATTTGTTAGTATCTGTTTCAAAAAATATACTACCAGTATTAGGACTCGCTGGTCGAGTCGTGGATGTCGTTACGTTTAATTTACTCATGTTAGCATATATTACACAAACTACACTGCCGCCGAGAAGAAATATATTTATTTTCTAAAATCAAGAACTTCCAGGCAGATCCGTAGAGTATATTGGTCCATTGATAAGCGTTAGGTTTGAGTTGCCTGACATATCGTAAACAACCTTCTTAGTGTCGGTTACTCGACTAGTTTCCGCCATATTTACAGTTGTTCCAGCATTACTATTTTCCGAAGCGTCAGGGATAGTCCAATTTGCGCCGCCCCACGTCGCATCATCTCCCATTCTCCACCATCCCATGGGACTGAGCGGGGTGAGGTCGCCGGGGGCTCCGCCGTTGTAAATTGCAGTAACATCAGATGAGGGTAACTCCGAGTCGAATAGAGCCACCTCATCAGTAAGACCGTCCGAATACTTCACGGTAGAGCCGCCGGGGAACGAGGGCCATTTTCCGATTAACAAACTGTCGGATGAAGAGGCCATTCCTTCGTATGTGCCGTGTCCGATATCTTGGGCGGCAACCGCCTCCCCGTCCACATACAGCGTGATTCCCTGGGCGGTATTCGACCCGTTATACGTAGCGGTTAAATGATACCACGTGCCTGCACTTAAAGTCATGCTTGACCGGCGGTAAAGGTATGAGGAATTTGCGCCAGCGCTCCATAAAAGAAGCATAAACCTATCATTACCGTCCGTCCCAAATAAAAATTCAGCACCGCCCTTGGCAAGTACCCTCGCCCTATTGGTATTGTCTAATTTTACCCAAGCGGAAACGCTAAAAGGGTCATCATTGCCCGATCCATCAGTAAACGAAAAAGTAGAAGCCCCACCGCAATCAACGTAATCGCTCGAGCCATCAAAATCTAGGCTATGAGTGCTTTTGTAAGTCGCGCCGTCCCCAAACCTCCACCAATGCGACGGAGAGAAGGGTTCCAAGTCTCCAGGGGTGCCGTTGTCGTAAATCGCAGAGACGTCGGACGGGGAGATCGCAGAGTCAAAGAACGCCATCTCGTCTAGCTCGCCGGATAGATGAAGGGGGGAAGCGTCCTGGTTCCGTCGGGCGATAAAAGTTTCACTAGCAAACGTGCCGCCCGAATTATGTATCGAAGACAAATAGCCGACGCCCTCGGACAAGACCTGCGGGGCGCCGTTTACGTATAGCGTCGAAGACGTTGTTCCACTCGCAGGGCGGTCAGCGACCCAACACAGGTGGTACCACGTATCGGGAGACATGCGAAAGGTGGTCGGCCAAGCCCCGTAAGTGTTATAATTTATCCCGCTATTCGACGAGCCGCTTGAGCTAAAGAACATTTCCAGCTTACCTGGCGCTGATACCGTGGAATTATATCGAAACTCTATGTAGCCTTGAGGCGGTACAAAGTCGTTGCCGAGAAAATTCGTAGTGACCCCGTAAGGCCCCTCCGTCGAAAACGCTGACGGAGTTTTATGCCACAACGAAATTGTGAAGCTTCCTGACCAAATTGAATCAAACACCGACCCAGCCGAGCCGTAATCATCGTTTCCGTCAAATAAAACGGAGTAATTATTGGGAAAGGGAGCCCCCATACCCCACTCGCTCCACCCATCGCCGCCAACGACATAGAGCGAAAGAGTATCTGTAGCAAACGCTATAGTTCCAATATCGTCTCCAGTTCTCGCAAGAATATTAGCTTCGGTATCCATAATGCTTACCGTAAACCCTCCGCTTAACCATTCGCTCCACCCGTCACTGCCAACGACATAGAGCGAAAGGGTATCCGTGCCGAACGCAACAGTCCCAATATCGTCTCCTGTTCTGGCTAAAATGTTTTCGGAGGTATCAAAAATAGTTACAGTAAAGGAGTGCTCCGTATATCTTGGATCGTTAGGGAACGCATCAGCGTTATCACCTACCCCATCACCGTCAGTATCCGTGGTTTCACTTGGATCATTAGGGAACGCATCAGCGTTATCTCCCACTCCATCACCGTCAGTATCCGTGGTTTCACTTGGATCGTTAGGGAACGCATCAGCGTTATCACCTACCCCATCACCGTCAGTATCCGTGGTTTCACTTGGGTCGTTAGGGAATGCATCGGCATTATCACCTACCCCATCACCGTCAGTATCCGTGGTTTCACTTGGATCGTTAGGGAACGCGTCGTTAATATCTGGAGTTCCATCTCCATCAGAATCAGTAACATCATCAGTTACGGTCACGGTTTGGGTAACCTGCGGTGCCGCATTATACTGGGCATCGCCAGCCTGATCAGCGGCAACAGTAACATCCCCGCCCCCAGCAAACACAAGCTCGCCAGCAACGATGCTGGCTATACCCACGCCTTGCGTAATCGAATATGTAACACCAAGCCCAGACGAAGCCGTTGCGCCTAAAGTGAGATTTCCGCCGCTCATATTAGTTGCGGCGGCCAATGTGAAGTCAATAGTTTGATCCTGGACCGTGACAGGCAAGGTTTGACTACCAGTGCCAATTATAGAAGAACCAGACGGAGCGTCATAACCCCTGGCCAGAATATGAATCTTTCCGCCAGAAACCATGACAGGAGAACTAACCATGAGATCAAATTGAGTAGACGTCATATTTGCCGCGGAGAATATATACATAGTTCCATCTCCCAAGGGAGGCTCATACTGAATGAAAACAGAAAAGGAATCTCCTGTTAAAGTTTTTCCATAAGAAATTGTAGAGTCCTCATAACCCACAGGAAGTTCAAAATTCGCAATAAACTCAGAAACCGCAGCTTGCGCGACAGAGGTTTTATCCATTATTTGCTGCCAAGCAAGATTCCCCTGGCTATTTATTTGAGAGACATAAAACTGTCCCTGGGAATCTGAGGCTATAGCCCCCTCGAAGGGAGGGTTTGAGTTGTTAAGGAAAGAAGACTCAACCTTCTGGACCTTTAGGGGCATTGCGGCCAAAAGGTTACCTAACTGAGCCTGAACATTAGCTAAACTCATACTACAGGGCCTCCTCTATTGTTACGGTAACATCCAATATGTTGCCTGCGTTAGTTATAACCTGGTTGTCTATGATTAATTCGCTATCGTTAACTATGCCAAACCCAGCCTCAAGATTAGAGGTTCCGTCTTGCTTTGGGGCGGTTATCCCGGCATCGTATGGAAGAGAGAAGGTGTTTCCCCCGTCGGGAGTGGCTGTAGCGGAAAGTTTAGACGTATTAAAGACATCGACGCCAAGATCCACGGCTAAATAGTCTGGAGCGTAAATGGTAATAGTCCTCTGGTCAAAACCCCGAACAGTTCCAGTATCGCTCTTTTGAAAGATTTCTCCAATTAGCTTTTCGCCCTCGAAGTTAACGGTGAAATCGCCGCGAGGAGTGTCATCAGAAATAAGTATTTGAAAAGAAAATGAAGTATTGTTATTTTTAGAAACTGCGCCGACAGTAATATTAGGGTCGGATACAGAAAGTATTGACAAGGAGCTCAGGGGCTCGCCGACAGAAACAGTCACATTACTATATTGTGCTCCAGCAGAAGAAGACCTAAAAGTTGAAGGGGAAAAGTTTACGTAGGGAACGGTTCCCTCGGACTGAATTTGTATAGCCGAGGTAGAAGAGGAAGAGGATCTGCCATTGGACTGTTTGAATACAGAAACAGAAACAGTACCGCTAGTATAGCTGCTTGCGTTCTCGCCGGAAACAACAAACGGATTACTATTAATATCAGAAGGTATAGTAACAAATTTTAAAACAGCACTCTTTGAATAATTATGATTATCAAAATTAGAAGCAGTGACATTAACATCAACACTTTCACCTGTATTATTTATTACATTATTGGAATTAGGATAACTAAAACTAAGAGAGACGGAAGGAGATGAATTGTTTGTTATAATATCATTGTCAGCAGTATAAGACTGAGATTGATTGCCAGTTATATCCTGAACAGTTACATTAAAGTTCTTTACCTGAACGCTATTTGATGCGCCCCCTATAGTAACATTAAACTCATAATCGTAAGTGCCGTCACCATTGTCATTAAAATTTGGATTGTTTACGGTCTTTGATTGGAGCGCCCCTCCCGAAACAACAATCTTGCCGATTTCCTTCGAAGACTTAACATAAACCCTCGCCGTATCGCCATTCTTGGCTTCGGTTTGATTGTAACTCTGGTTTCCATCGTGCGCGTTAAAGGAAGAGGTTCCGTAAAAAGTTCCAGTGTCGGTTCTGTTTACAAATTTCGCTTCCATAACCTGCGGTGGAGTATCCTTTTCAAGGGAAAGGTATGTCTGCCGCCCCCCGTTTTTAAAGAGGTAAGTTATAGGAGAGACGCAGTTTAGTCTGAGGGTGGCGTTAAAAGAATATCCATTACTGTTAGACACAAGAGAAGTATAGTCAACGTCTTGGTACTGAGGGCTTTCACCACTCACTGCATAGCTTATGGAAGGCTTGAATGTCTGGGCGTCGCCCCTCTCCACCAAAAGCTTCACGTCAACCTCATCACTTGCGGTCCGAGCCTTTCTTATTACCGACCCACTAAACTCAGACTCCAAAATTTCCTCAACACCCCCTACAGCAGTAACATCCGTAACAAAAATAGGTCCGGTATCTATACCTCCGGAAGACTCGCCAGAGGAGCCTCCTGCGTCGGAACCAACAATATCACCGACGACAATTTGATCAAAGTAACCAACGTCTCCGCGGAACACATGTCCGCTGATATCACCAGCTTCAGAAGTATAATCTATAATCTCCGTAACCCTCGTGGACCCTGACACCGTCAAGTCTCCGCGGATTATAATATCATTAATGAAATCCTTTTCTCCAAAAATCTCTTCGTCGCCATGAAGGCCAACGAAGTCCCCCGTAGCTAGTACGGATTCTTTAGATTTCTGGATAAATTGAGCCATTAGATTGTGGTATATGTTACGGTTGCACTAATTCTCCCGCCAACCTGAGAGCTGGCCCCAAGACTTTCGCCCTCAGCCAGTATAAACTTTTCGCTCCCAAAATAAAACGTTTCCTTATTGGGTATGGGCAGAGACGAAATAACCTTAGTTTTGTCACTTGGGCTATTTCCCGTACCGTTAACAAAGACATCGATCACGTCATCCTCGCCAGTAGGGTTGCAAAAATAAATACCCAAATTGGCATAACTCTCGCCAGCGGGAGCAGAAACTATCTCAGTATAATTGGATTGAACAATTACATTCTTAATCATCTTGCTGCCCTCGCTTGCTGTGGTAATATAACGCAGAAGGATACATAGCTAGCTCCTTCTGTTCACTAATAGACAATACCTCGGGCAAACACCCCAAGGTAGCTATCTTTTCGTTATCCGAAATGCAAGCTTCAGCTACAGACTCCCAAGAATCAATGTCGGTGGAACAGACAATTGATTCACACAAGTCCTCCGCAGTTTCAGTTTGCAATTTAGTTAGCTTTTTCTTTTTAAACTTAGCGCGAAGTTTTGTTTTAATTAGAGAACTTAAGCTTTCAGCCTTATATATGATATCTTGAACATCCTTTCTGGAGATCTGCTCGCTAGCATTACCCTTAGGAGTGCCCTTTGTGCCAGTAGGTCTTCCGGTTTCTTTACCCGAAGGCCCTGGAGAGCCTTCGATGCCAGAATCCGGGGACTCAATCATAGGAACTCCGCCAACCAAAGGGTTATACATACCCTCTTCTCTTTCCCCTGTGTACGTTTTTTGCGCACTATTGAGGTCGGAGGGTTGAGGATAGATTCCCGTCTTGATTGCGTCGATACCTTGTTCAGGAGTGAGAATACCAAGTTCTAAAAGCCTCGTCACGACTCTTTGGAGTTGAACCTCATCCTTGATATCAATTTCCTCAAACCTAGCCTTAGGGTAGTCCCTAAAGCCAAGGTTTTGAGACATCAGCTTAATTTGAGGCTGAAGGAAGTCATTCAAAAACGCGTTTCGAGCTTCCTTCAGTCTCTCTAAAAATATCTGAGCCTTAACCTGAGTATTGCTATACCTCTCGTCTCCAACAATAATATTTTGAAGACCTTCCTTAATGTCCTGATTGACAATCTCATATTTATCAGGCCCAACGACTTTCCTTAAATCAGGAATAACAAAGTCAGCCTTAGTGGTATAGTCGCTAACAAGAACTCTACCAACGCTCTCGTTAGTAAACAGCCCCTGCATAGCCTCAAGGTTACGGGGATTAATTCCCCCTTTATCGGGCTCAGCACCCATTGTGATTAATAATATAACATTCTCAATTGTCCTGCAGATTGCCTGATCAATCTTCTTGAGTTCAATTTTGTAGTTAATATCATCTAGAACAGGATAACCAAACGGCGTAGCGAATGGCTCATAGTCCTGCTTTTTGTAAAACGAATAAACGAGCTTTTCTGAATCCAGGGGGATTTCGGCGCCCTCCTTCTGGAAATTCTTGCTCTTTATTTTTTTCTTCAGCTCTGAGTCTAGTGAGTCATAGACCTGCTGATCATATTCTGTCTTGGGGTCAAGGAGTCTCTCTAAGTCATACTCAGACAGAACCTTAAAATATTGACCCTCACTAAAAGAAGTTGCCCTTTTAGCGATAATATCATATGGATTTAAGAAGATATACTTTAGCGGTATCTGGCCAGGCTTAATGCTTGACCCATATATCTTAGACATGTTGCTGAAGTCCTCCTTGCTGAAGGAACCATCAACTCTATACATGAAAACATTCCCAGATCTATAATATTCTCTAAAATATTGATCCTTAACTTTCCATACTGATATCCGATCCATCCACTTATATACGAAGTCCCTACTCTTAGAGTTGCCACCTTCTAGCTTAATGGAGGAATTTGCAAATTCCGACATTATATCTATGGCGTTCCTAAAGATAGGTATGTTTGCATATGCCTTTTGGCACAATTCAACAGCATTCCTTATATCTACGCCGTTTTCACCAACTTGATAAGGTAGCATTCCAGCCTCAATATTAGAGAACTGATTCTTCTTTGCTGACTTATGAATCTTGTTGGATCTTCTAGAAGATGAGCTCAAGTTAGAACTATGGCTGGCTTGAGATAAAATAACAGGAGGGACTGACCCTTCAGTATAATAACTTTCACCAGCAAATATAGGGGGAATGGCGGTTTCGCTGTTTACTGCTTCGGTTTTTTCAAACTGATCCCAGTACGCCGATTTCTTATTATATTTTCTTTTGCTCACGTGTTTTTTTTACACATTATAATAAACAAAAGTCCAATAAAAGTCCAAAGTTAACTTTTAGACTTTAGTGCTAAAAATAAAACAAGGCTAAAGTTATTTACAGTAGTGTATTTATTTTTATGAGCACAAATACAGTTACATTGCCCAACGAGGAGACAGAATGAAGATAGGAATCACAAGTAGGTTTAACTACGGATTTTTTGCAAACGGACTCAACCAAAACGTAGTTTTGCTATATGAAATACTAGAATCCATAGGGATGGAAGTGTTTTTCTTAGACTTTACAGACGAAAAACTCGGACACAAGCTTGAGAGCCACAAATTCATAAACGACAAAAACATAATCAACTGGTGGGACTTTGCAAGACAGGAAGACAAGCATGTAGACATACTACTTTGCCCAGGAATATCCCCAAACAAAGACATCAGAAACCTAATCAAGAAAGCCAACAAAAACTCAAAGATTTGCTGTGTACATTACGGAAACAATCTAATTGCAGACATTCATTCGCTATATTTCACTAGCGAGCCTAAACTATACTCCTTTGAAACAGAACAATACTCAGACCTAGTACTCTACTCGCCGCATTATTCATTTTCGAAAGACTACATGGCCCTGAGCAAAGGCTGTGAAGCGATGGAAATCCCCTATATATGGGACCCAAAGTTTATCCAAGAAGAGGCGTCAACCCTAGGAGTAAACCCAGAATATAAACCAGTGGTTAGGCCAAACATCGCAGTAGTAGAACCCTGCCTAAACATTTCAAAGACAAACTACATTCCACTCCTTATAATACTGCATCTACTAAAAGAAGCTCCCCACGTTTTCGATGAAGCATATATATTTTCAAATAAATTTAGAGAAAAGGGGCAGCAAGCATCCTCTCACCTAAAAGAAAAAACAATACTGAACAAACACCCAAGCAGAGTCTATTTTGACCCTAGACAAAAACTAGCCCACATACTAGCACAAGACAATCCAATCATACTTTCACATCAATTCTACAACGAACTTAATTATGTATATCTTGAAGCGTTACATTATAACTTTCCACTAGTCCACAACTCTCCCCCATTTAAAGAGGCCGGATTTTACTATCATGAATTTAATATCACTGACGGCGCAAACTGTGTAATCAATGCAACAAAAAGCCACAACGACACCCTTGAAAAACAAAAAGAATCAGGACAAAAAATAATTGAAAGATATAGCATAGCAAGCAACCGCAAAAAAATGCAACAGTTAATAGAAAAAATTCATAATGCTTAACATAGGAATAACATGCCAACTAGGCAGGTCGGTATGGTCGGGAAGCATAAAGCAGTCCGCCGTCAACCTATATGACTGCCTTGAAAAATGTGGGTTCAACCCCATGTATCTAAACAACGGCCAAGAAATCAGCGACTTTAAAAAAGACCACAAGGCCTTTGATATTTCCCAAATACTATACGACAAGTTTCCAGCATTAGACCTAATAATTATGCACGGATTTTCTATCCCCAATGAAGAGATAGGGCTCATTCGGAAAAAACACAAAAACTGTAAGATTATATTATATCACCACGGAAACAGAATTGCAATCGACCAAAGCAACCTACTGACAGGGGCAAACTTTCAGCCAAGAATGAGCCACCTGGACGAAGTGTGGGTGCCAGACCACCACGGTTATTCGCTGCAATATATAAAAGCATACCACGGCACAGACGCAACAGTTAAAACGATACCGTACCTATGGTCCCCGTTTTTCCTGGACGGAGTAAGGCATAAGAAGAATTTGTTTTTCAACCCAGAGCAAAAACCAAAGGTTGTAATCCTGGAACCAAACATCAATGCCTCAAAGACTTGCCTGCTCCCATTGATTATATGCGAGACGTTCAACAGGTCCTTCGGAAAGTCTTGCGAAAGCTTTAGTTTCTTCAATACGGAAATGATCAAAATTAACAAAGGGGCAAAAAACCTAATAGAACAATTCAGCGCCTCGGAGCAGCAAAAAATATTTCTAAATAAAAACTGGAAAACCATAGATGTACTCGAAAGGTTAGGGCAATATGTTTTATCGCATCAATCAGAGAACGAAATGAACTACCTTTATTTAGAAACCCTTTACTTAGGATTCCCGTTGATCCACAACTCTGAGAAGCTAAAGGGGTACGGCTATTTTTACAATAAATACGACATCATGACCGCCTCAAACCAAATATACAATGCCATACTGAACCACAAAACAAACCTCGACGACTATCAAGAACAAAACAAAAGGCTGTTGTCAAAATTTTTACCGAGCAACGAATCAAATATTAACTTTTTTAAAAAAAGTATTTCCCATTTACTGCTAAAGTGAGTAACTAGAAGTATGGCACGCAAACTTGCGACAAACGAGTTTGAGTTAAATGGATTTTTAGTCAAAAAGACTACTAACTTCGATACGATCGATGTTAATTCCATAACTCTTGCTGATTCAGAAGACGTAGCTAGCATTGACTTGAGAATAAAAGCTCAAGAGGACGAACGCTCTGAAGACGTAGACAGCCTTGACACCCGTGTGGAAGCTCAAGAAGATGAACGTTCCGAAGACGTAGACAGCCTTGACACCCGTGTGGAAGCTCAAGAAGATGAACGTTCCGAAGACGTAGACAGCCTTGACACCCGTGTGGAAGCTCAAGAGGACGAACGTTCTGAAGACGTAGACAGCCTTGACACCCGTGTGGAAGCTCAAGAGGACGAACGTTCTGAAGACGTAGACAGCCTTGACACCCGTGTGGAAGC
>Ga0315328_10000092_pt1 | contig 32506 bp, 25 predicted proteins | sample M120032315metaG_FD_203462 | JGI IMG/M metagenome (GOLD analysis project Ga0315328, IMG submission 203462) | Ammonia-oxidizing marine archaeal communities from Monterey Bay, California, United States - M1 200m 32315 | ecosystem: Environmental > Aquatic > Marine > Intertidal zone | place: USA... | reverse complement strand
TAAATGATTGGTTTGGTTTAACTCTTCCATTCACTACAGCCGGATCAGTGATGGCGGCAGTTTTTGTTTCGATGCCATTTTTTGTAGTTGCTGTCGAATCTGCTTTCCGTTCCATTAGTGAAGACCTAGAAAAAACGGCAGAAACACTTGGGGCTTCTTCATCAAAGATATTTTTAAAGATCACACTTCCTCGTATATTCCCTTCAATACTTGCAGGACTCGCTCTATCTTGGGCTCGAGCTCTTGGCGAATTTGGTGCAACTATAACTTTCGCTGGAAACATGCCTGGTGAGACTCAAACCTTACCTCTAGCAATTTTTCTAGCACTAGAAACTAACCCTGAAGCAGCTTTAGCTCTTAGTTTGGTGATGCTTGTAACTTCGCTTGCAATTCTTATACCGTTCCGCGATCAGTGGTTACCTAGTAGATAACAATGCTGCAACTTAATGGGTCTTTAGACCTCGAACACTTCACCTTAAAAGCCAGACTTGAAATTAAAGAAAATGAAACAGTCAGTCTTCTAGGCCCTAATGGCTCAGGAAAATCAACACTTTTAAAACTTATAAGTGGTCTGGAAAAGTTAACTACAGGAAATCTAAGAATAAATACAAACATCGTCGATTCGGAAAATACTTTCGTCCATTCCCGTTTTAGAAATGTTGGCTGGGTGCCTCAAAACCAAATGCTTTTTGACCATTTAACTGTGAAACAAAACATCGAGTTCAGCCCAAATTCATCCAAAAAAGAGGTCTCTAAATTAATCAACCTCTTTGATTTAGAACACATACAAGACAAAAAAGCCGGCAACTGCTCTGGAGGTGAGTCTCAGCGTGTCGCAATTACTAGAGCGATTGCATCTAACCCTCAAGTACTCTTACTCGATGAACCATCTACTGGTCTTGATGAAAAAAGTAAACAAATTATTCACCGGTATTTAAAAACACAAAAGGGAGTGGCAACTTTGCTGATTACACACGATCCCCTTGAGGCAGCCTCTTTGTCAGAAAGATTAATTATTCTAGAAAAAGGTGAAATAACACAGTCAGGAACACCAGATGAGATAAGAAATTCGCCGGCAACCCCTTATTCCGCTTCTCTTGTTGGATTAAACTTCGTACCTGCTGTAGCGAATGGACTAGTCGCCATGACCAGCAAAGGAGTGAATCTAATTTTAAGTGAATCAATTCAAGGTCCAGTCAATATCGTAATTCCTCCAAGATCTATTGCTCTTTATAGGGAAAAACCTATAGGAAGTCCTAGGAACGTTCTCATGGCAAAAATCTCAGAAATAAACCATGTAGGGGAAAATGTTCGCATCAACTTGGATGGTCAATTAAATTTCATGGCCGAAATCACTAATAATGCTTTTGAAGTCCTCAACCTACATAAAGGTGACGAAGTTTGGGCTGCATTCAAAGCAACAGAGTTAATCACTACTCCGACATAAAAAACATTTAAGATACGACTATTGCATTACTTCTAACAAGTAACGATATGAGAAAGGTGTCGAATGAAACTTGGATTGATTTGGGGATACTGGTCCGCTCAACCGCCTACAGACTGGGTTCCACTCACACAAGAAGCTGAAAAATTGGGTATCGATACAGTGTGGACTTCGGAATCTTGGGGTTCCGATGCTTTTTCCCCGCTGGCTCATTTAGCTGCTGTAACTGAAAAAATTCGCTTAGGTACAAGTGTTGTTCAAATTGCAGCTCGTACACCAACAGCTTGTGCGATGCATGCAGTAACTCTTGATCATTTATCTTCTGGTCGCTTAATTCTTGGCATAGGGGTATCCGGACCTCAAGTGGTGGAAGGATGGTATGGACAACCATTTAAACGTCCCCTAGCTAGAACCCGAGAATACGTTGAGATTCTGAGATCAGCTTTTGCTCGTGAAGATCACCTTTCTTATGAAGGTGAGTTTTTTCAACATCCTTACAAAGGGGCTGATTCCACTGGACTTGGTAAACCTCTAAAAATTATGACCCATCCTCTACGAAGTGATATCCCTATTTTTATTGGTGCAGAAGGTCCAAAAAACGTAGCTCAAACATGTGAGATTGCTGATGGTTGGCTGCCTCTTTACTATTCGCCTTATCGTCAAGATGTCTATAGCGAAGTTATTTCAAATCGTAAAGATACTTTTGAAATACCTCTTAACATGATCGTGAATGTAACTGATGATATTGAAACAGGTTTACTCCCAATCAAAATGAGTATCGCTCTGTACATAGGCGGCATGGGGGCTAAAGGAAAGAACTTTCATACAGAGTTAATGTCTCGGATGGGATTTGAAGCCGAAGCTAGACGTATACAGGAATTATTTCTAGAAGGTAAACGAGAAGAAGCAATTGCTTCAGTACCAAGTGACTTCTGCGATGAAATAAGTCTTGTTGGACCAGCAGACAGAATTCGTGACAGGCTTCAAGCTTTCGAGGATAGTCCAATAACTATGTTGAATATTTCTGCACGCTCACTTGATGAACTACGCGAGGTCTCAGAAATACTTCTTGGGTAGATTTTTACCTCTTTTGGACTTTTCTATAACAACAAGTTCAAAGTAATCTTCGCTGATGTCTAGGAATGTTCAATGACTCTTATCAAAGCGGCAGTATGCCATGAATCTAAAACTGACTTAACTATTGAAGAGATCCAACTTTTGGGTCCTGAACACGATGAGATTCGTGTAACTGTAGAAGCGTGCGCTATCTGCCATTCTGATATCACCTATATAGATGGAGGTTGGTCAATTGGATATCCTGTCGTTTTGGGACATGAAGTATCTGGCAAAGTAACTGAGATTGGACCAGAAACAGAAACAGAATTAGATATTGGAGATCAAGTAGTAGTTTCCTTAATCCGAACCTGCGGTCAATGTTTAGCTTGCGAACGAGGACACGATGTAGCTTGCACAGGAAAACTTAGACTGCATGAAACCAGTCCTCTGAATACAAAAACGGGTGAGATCATCACTCATGGTCTTAACACTGGAGGGTTTGCGGAAGAAGTAGTCGTTCATATTTCACAGTGCATTCCTGTACCCAAAGATTTACCTGCTACTTTCGCTGCTCTTCTTGGTTGTGGAGTTATGACAGGATTGGGTGCTGTATTCAATACGGCGCAAGTTAAAAGTGGTGACATTACTGTGATAGTTGGTTGTGGTGGTGTTGGATTAGCCGCAGTTCAGGGAGCAAAAATTTCTGGATCGAAATATGTAATTGCTGTCGATCCTTTAGAAAATAAAAGAGAATTTGCAATTAAGTTCGGTGCTACTCATACTTTCGAGCCCTCGGAAAATCTACATAAAATCATTCAGGATGCTACCGGGGGGCATCTAGCTGATTTTGCATTTGTAAGTACTGCCGCACCTTCAGCAATTTCAATGTCTATGAGGCTTTTATCACCTATGGGTGCTCTGGTGCTAGTGGGTATGCCTGAAGATGGTGTTAAATCAGAATTCGATCCAGGCTTATTAGCGGCTAAGAATCAGAGAATACTAGGTTCGAAAATGGGTACTTCTAGACCACATTCAGACATTCCTGCAATGGTTCATTTGTGGCGTGATGGAAAACTTGATCTTGAAAATATGGTTTCGAGTACCCATCCGTTGGAAAACATCAATGACGCTCTTAATGAAATGCGTAACGGTTCAGCTGTACGTGCTGTGGTATGTCCTGGGTCTTAAGGAGGATTTAAAATGAAAGTTGTTGAGGTAGAAACATTTGTTGTAGCCAACCCTCCACCACGTCATGGAGGCCGCTATTTCATTTTTGTAAAACTTACAACTGATAATGGTGTTTCTGGAATTGGAGAGGCTTATGCAGCTTCTTTTAATCCTCATCTCATTGCAAAAATGATTGAAGATACCGCAGATCGCTTTCTTATAGGTGAAAACCCTTTTCATGTTGAAACTTTTTGGCGTCGCTCTTATGGCGTTGGGTACACCCTTCGCCCTGACCCTACTTTATGTGGCGTAATCAGTTCACTCGAAATGGCTTGCTGGGATTTAATTGGAAAAGAATGCAACAAGCCGGTATACGAGCTTCTAGGTGGTCGTGTGCACGAGGGGTTGCGTGCTTACACCTATCTATATCCTCCTGATGGAGAGGACACATACAACCCCTCAACAGAAAAACATATTTATAATGACCCTTCCTTAGCTGCTGAAGCCGCCGCCGCTGCGGTTGAAAAAGGTTTTACTGCAATCAAATTTGATCCAGCTAGTTCTTATTCAGTTTTTGATGGTCGTCAACCCACTCCAAGCGAATTAGAATTTTGCGAATCAATGGTTAAAGCGCTTCGTGAAACTCTTGGAACAAGTGCTGACATATTATTTGGTACCCATGGACAATTCACTCCGTCAGGAGCGCTAAGACTTGCGAGAGTCATAGAGAAATACGACCCTCTCTGGTTCGAAGAGCCTGTACCTCCCGATGATGTTAAAGGAATGGCGCGAGTTGCTGCCGGAACCTCTATTCCAATTGCAACTGGAGAAAGACTCACAACAGTTAGTGAATTTTCAACACTTCTTGAGTCAAATGCAGCTTCAATAATCCAACCAAATCTCGGACGTTGTGGAGGAATTCTACAAGGTAAAAAAATTGCTTCAATTGCAGAAGTAAAACAGGCTTTACTGGCTCCACACTGTTACTGCGGTCCTGTTGTCGCTGCTGCAAATATTCAACTCGCTACTTGCACTCCAAACTTTCTGATTCTTGAATCAATCGAAGATTGGTCTGGTTTCCATGCCGAGATCCTCGAAAAACCCATTGAATTCTCTGACGGACTAGTTATCCCCTCCGAAGAACCAGGTCTTGGTGTCGTACTGAATGAAAAAATAGCTAAAGCTAATCCCTGGAATGGGGAAGAATTGCAACTAACTCCCCTCTACGATCCACCTTCAGGAAGAGAAGGCTTCAAAAATGAAGGATAAAAATTTTAGGAATTATCATGCCAAATGAACGTAGACGTGGAGGTAGGAGCGAAAGAAGAAATAGAGATTCAAATGGTATTAAACAACCTTCCTCAATTCAGCCAAAACACAGATTCGAACCTTTGCGAGCAGTTTCTGAAGATGAGTTGGAATCAATTCACCAAGCTTCTCTAAAAGTTCTTTCAGAAACTGGGATTGCTTTTCTAGATGCAACAGTTTGTCAGCAGTTAGCAGATGCCGGGGCTGTTGTTAAAGACCAACAAGTCAGATTTGATCCTGAGATGATCATGGAACTTATTTCCACTGCGCCTAATGAATTTACGATGCACGGAATAACGCCCCAAAGAGACTTCATTATGGGTGGTAAATGGATTACTTATACCTCAGTGGCCAGTCCTCCTTTTGTAACCGGCTTGGGACGTGATCGACGTGATGGTAATAGAGAGGATTTTCGTAATCTGATCAAATTGACTCAAATGCTTAACTGTCTCCACACAACTGCTGGCTACCCAGTAGAACCAACTGACATACACGCTTCGGTCAGACATTTATATGCAACTCATGACGCTGTGACTCTTTCTGACAAACCACCTTTCGTATACAGCCTCGGGAGACAAAGAAACATTGATGGCATGGAAATCACTCGGATAGCTAGAGGTGTAGATCAAGAAACTTTCAACTCAGAACCTTCAATTTTTTCAGTAATTAATGCGAGCACACCTTTGCGATACGACACAGTAATGCTTCATGGAATTCAAGAAATGTCTGCACGAAATCAGGTTATTTGCATAACTCCCTTCACATTGGCAGGAGCTATGGCTCCAATAACTATTGCGGGAGCACTAGTTTTGCAAAATGCTGAAGCTTTAGCGGGAATTGCCTATACACAACTAGTTAATCCAGGAGCACCTGTCATCTATGGGGGTTTCACTTCCAATGTCGACATGCAATCTGGGGCACCAGCATTTGGAACACCTGAATACTGGAAAGCCTGCCTCATCGGAGGTCAACTAGCTAGGCGTTACGGGCTTCCTTACCGGTCATCCAATGTGAACGCAGCAAACAGTGTCGACGCTCAGTCAATGTATGAAAGTGTTATTTCTATATGGGGTGCAATTATGGGTGGTGTAAACCTTCTACTCCACGGAGCCGGCTGGTTGGAAGGCGGTCTCCTCGCTTCGTATGAAAAAATGGTTATAGATGCAGATGTTCTAAACATGGTTAATTCCATGTTGGAACCGATCACTGTCGACGACGCGACCCTAGCCGTAGAAGCGATTGCGGAAGTAGGTCCTGGGGGTCACTTCTTCGGCTCAGAACATACTCAAGAACGTTACAAAACCGAACATTTTCGTCCAATGGTCTCAGACTGGAGAAATTATGAATCATGGGACGAGTCGGGGCGTCCAGAAGCTCACCAAAGAGCTGAAAAGCTAGCAAAACAACTAATTGACTCACATGAAGAACCGCCTATGGAAGAAGATATCCGTACCGAATTAGATGAATATCTTGATAGAAGAGTTGCTGAAGGTGGCGTCCCAACCGACTATTAAGGAGGGGAAACATGAAAGAAAAAGCTGAAGTAGTAGTCATAGGTGGAGGAGTTGTCGGTTGTAGCGTGCTGTACCACTTGACTAAGGCCGGTTGCACCGACGTTGTACTTCTGGAGAGAAAAGAACTTACAGCAGGCTCAACTTGGCATGCAGCCGGAGGCATGCACACCCTGAATGGAGATCCGAACGTAGCCGCACTTCAAAGGTACACAATAAAGCTCTATGAAGAACTTGAAAAATTAACTGGAGTCGACTGTGGAATCCATCTGACTGGCGAACTGATGTTGGCAGATAATGAAGACAGGTTGGATTGGCTGAAAATGGCTCATGCCCGCGGTAGATACCTGGGTATGGAAACAGAAATAATTTCAACTTCAGAAGCAAAAAATCTTGTTCCTTTTCTAGAAGAACAATATTTTGTGGGTGCTCTTTGGGATCCAGTTGGTGGGCACGTCGACCCATCAGGTGTTACAAACGCTTACGCATCTGCAGCAAGGTCTTTAGGAGCTGAAATTGAAAGAAATACATGGGTGAAAGAAATATCTCAACGACCTGACGGTACTTGGGACCTTTTAACAGACAAAGGAATAATAAATTGTGAAAATTTTGTAAACGCTGGAGGTTTATGGGCTAGAGAAGTTGGTCGGATGTGTGGCATTGAACTACCGGTTCAGGCAATGGAACACATGTACTTTCTTACTGAAGAACTACCTGAAATAGAACCGTGGCTTGAAGAAAATGATGGTCACGGTCGAGGAGTCATTGACTTCAGCGGCGAAATTTACTTGAGAGCTGAAGGGAAAAGCCTTCTGCTTGGAACCTACGAACAAGCATGCGTGCCTTGGCAAACTAAATCAACCCCTTGGGATTTTGGAGCCCAACTTCTCACTCCTGATCTGGAAAGACTCACCCCTTCACTCGAAGTAGGTTTTTCACATTTCCCCATTTATGCAGATGCCGGCATCAAACAAGTCATCAATGGACCATTCACATTCGCGCCTGACGGCAATCCGTTAATCGGCCCTATAAGAGGACAAAGAGGCCACTGGGTTGCTTGTGGTGTGATGGCTGGCCTCAGCCAAGGTGGAGGTGTCGGACTGGCGATGGCAAATTGGATTACTACTGGTGATCCGGGTTTTGATGTTTGGGGAATGGACGTTTCACGTTTTGGCGATTGGACTACGCCTGACTATACGTTGACGAAAGTAATCGAAAACTACACTAGACGCTTCAAGATAAGTTTCCCTAATGAAGAACTGCCTGCAGGTAGACCACTTCACACTTCACCAATCTTCAACAAACTAACTGATGCAAATGCCGTTTGGGGTGCCGCGTACGGACTTGAATATCCTCTCTGGTTTCAAGAAATTGGAAAAGAACCTATGGAAGAAGTCACCTTCAAACGATCTAATGCTTTCCCCGTGGTAGCTGAAGAAGTTAGAGGAGTACGCGAAAATGTCGGGCTTATGGAAATAACAGGTTTCGCAAAACATGAATTCAGTGGAATTGGTGCAAGAGAATTTTTAGAAAAACTTCTAACCAACAAAATTCCTGAAAATGGCCGAATAGCCCTAGCTCCGATGTTAAACGAGGCAGGGAAACTTATAGGAGACTTCACTGTGGTCTCCCTTACTGACCAGATTGCAGAAGAAGAAAGATTTATTTTGTTTGGTTCAGGAATTGCTGAGGGCTACCACCAGAGATGGTTCCTTGAACACATCGACAATGACCCAACCATTCGTTACAAGCCAATAGGCAATGATATGACTGGCTTGTCGATTGCAGGTCCTTCTTCCAGGGACCTTCTAAGTTCCATTACAAACGAAGACGTATCAGCTGAAAGCTTCAAATTCTTAGACATTCAAAATATGGCAATCGGAATGATCCCATCTTTAGTAGGAAGAATAACTTTTACAGGCGACCTTGGTTACGAAATATGGGTTCCATCGTCACTTCAATCACAACTTTATGACCTTCTAACTGATGTTGGAAAAGAATTTGATATGAGTCTTTTTGGACTGCGCGCGTTGGACAGTATGCGGTTTGATAAAAACTTTGGTTCTTGGGCTACTGAATACAGACCTATTTACGATCCTCTAGAAGCTGGATTGAACAATTTCGTAAAATTCGATAAAGAAAATTTTGTAGGCAAAGAGTCACTTGCTGCCGTATTGGAAGAAGGACCAAAGAGAAAACTCAGCGCTTTTGTCGTTGATGCCGACAACTCTGATGTGCTCGGTGACGAACCTATTTGGCATGACGGAAAAGTTGTAGGTTGGGCCACCTCCGGAGGATATGCGCATTGGTCGCAAGCCTCATGTGCGCTCGGTTACCTTCCTTCAGAGCTTTCAGATGTGGATGAAGGATTTAAAATAGAAGTATTGGGAACACTTCGTGAAGCAAAACGGATAAATGAACCACTATTCGATCCTAAAGGGTCTCGGATGCGTAGCTGAGGAAATTAGATTACATGGGAGCACATAACAAAATTTCTGAAGACCCCAACGATCCGCTTATACGTAAGGCTTCAACCACGGGACACAGAATGGTACTTGGCCCTGGTGAACCTGCACTAAGTGAATGGGCTGAAGTAAAACTTTCATTACCCGATGAGAAAGCAATGATGGAATACAGGGTGAAAAGAATTCGCTCTGAACTCGAGAAAGCTGACCTGGCAGGAATTTTACTTTTTGACCCGATGAACCAGATGTACGCAACTTATTCACCAAACATGCAGTTATGGATCACCCATAACCCTTCTAGATATGTTTTCTTGGCAACAGATGGCCCGCTTATTCAATTTGATTATCCCAACTGTGAATTTTTGTCTGCGCACAACCATCTAGTTACTGAAGTCAGACCTGCAAGACCTTTTTTCTATTTCGTTGCAGGAGATCGAGTTGAAGAGCAGGCACAAAAATTTGCTTCAGAAATAGCTGATCTGATTAAAACTCATGGAGGTGGAAACCGTCGTTTAGCAGTTGACGTCACCACAATTGCAGGGACCCAAGCCCTTCAACAAGCAGGTTTAGATTTGATTGAAGGCACTCAAATCATGGAATCAGCTCGAATGATTAAATCTCATGATGAAATCAATGCCATGAGATGCTCTGTGGAGACGACTCGAATTGCCTGTCAGAAAACATTTGAAGCAATGGAACCTGGTATGACAGAAAATCAACTCTGGGCTGTTATGTGGTCAGAAATGCTGTCACGTAGTGGAGAATGGATGGAATGCAGGCTTCTTTCAGCAGGGGAAAGAACAAACCCCTGGTTCCAAGAGGCGAGTAGTAATATCATCAATGAAGGTGATCTTGTAGCCTTCGATACAGACTTTGTTGGTCCGTACTCAATGATGACAGATATCTCAAGGACTTGGATCTGCGGAGACGCTAAACCAAACAAACAACAGAGCGAAGTTCACTCACTGGCTGTCGAGCAAATGCACAAAAACACGGAATTGCTTACTCCTGGAACTACCTACTATGAATTAACCCATAACTCGTGGACTCCTCCAGTTGAAAATTACCGTCATTATTCATGCCTATTTCACGGTGTGGGTCAGTGTGATGAATATCCAGACATTGTTTTCCCAGAGGCTTGGGAGGAATCTGGGTATGACGGGGTTCTAGTTCCGGGAATGGTGCTGACTGTTGAGGCTTATGTTGGATCTCGCTCAGGTGGTCAAGGAGTGAAATTGGAAGACCAAGTGCTAATCACCGAAAATGGCTACGAAAATCTTTCCGCATGGACTCTGGATCTCGAAAAATTTGAAAGACTTTAGATTCTTAAATGAATTTTTCATAATGGGTTGTATCGTCAGCAGATAGAAATAATAAATGGAGATCACTAATGAATAAATCTTGTGAAGACCGAGTGGCAATTGTTACCGGTGCTGGAAGAGGAATAGGGCGCGAGCATGCACTTATGCTTGCCAGTGAAGGGGCAAAAGTAGTAGTAAATGATCTAGGGGGTGATGAATCAGGACATGGTGCAGATCTCACTCCTGCGCAAGAAGTGGTAAATGAGATTGTAGGAATGGGCGGCGAAGCAATAGTCAATGGCTGCAATGTTGCTGACTTTGACGCTGCTGGAGCGATGATACAAGAAGCGGTTGATGAGTGGGGTCGAATAGACATACTCATAAACAACGCTGGAATTCTCAGAGATCGAATGTTGTTTTCAATGTCTGAAGACGACTGGGATGCAGTCATAAATGTTCACTTAAAAGGAACCTTTGCTCCGACTCATCACGCTTCGGTTTTTTGGAGAGAATCTGTTAAAGCAGGTGGTGAAACCTTCGGACGCGTGATTAACACCTCATCACCTTCAGGCATTTATGGAAATGTCGGTCAAACTAACTATGGTGCTGCAAAAGCTGGAATCGCTGCTTTTAGTGTTATAGCCGCACAAGAACTTTTTAAATATGGAGTGACCGTTAATTGCTTGGCCCCAACAGCATTTTCCCGTCTTACCGAACCTTTAATGGGGGGAACTGATGGAGTTAGTGATGAAATTCGTGAGTCAATGTCACCTAGATGGATTGCTCTAATCGCAACTTGGCTTTGTAGTGAACAAGCGCAGAATGTGACCGGTCGTGTGTTTGACATCCGTGGTGACAAACTTGGTATTGCTGAAGGATGGCATCTTGGTCCGAGTGAAACTCAGGGGGATGAACCATCAGAACTTGACGATGTAGTGAAAGCTTTGATGGAAAAAGCAAGGCTAAATGCTGACATGTCAGGTCGAGATCGCGAAGGTCCGGGTTTCCCTCCGAACACAATCTGAATGTTTATATTCAGCAACCTTTAAAATCTGCAGAACGTTTTTCTATCCACGCTAAGGCAGCTTCTTTAATGTCTTCTGTCTCGAAATTAACTGATTGCGCTTGCGCTTCAGCTTCGAGGGACTGACTCAGAGAAGAGGTGATTCCAGCGTTTAACAATTTTTTACTCATCGAGAGAGCAATTGGTGGTCCTGAAGCTAAACGGTCAGCAAAATCTTGAACAGTGCTGTCAAGCTCTTCCTCGGCAACTATTCGATTTATCAGGCCAATGCGGTCGGCCTCTGCAGAATCTATAACGTCAGCCAGCAAAACCAATTCCTTAGCCCGGTGTAAACCTATTTGTCTCGGCAATAGCCAGGAACCACCGAAATCAATAGATAATCCTCTGCGTGCAAATATCTCTGAAAATCTAGCAGTCTCCGAAGCGATGAGAATGTCGCAACCTAATGCGAGATTCATACCAGCCCCTGCTGCTACACCCCTTATCTTTGCAACTACGGGATGCGGGATTTCATTTAGGGCGAGAACTGACTCACTTATCTGCCTCATATTCTTTATATGCACATGTTTTTTTCCAGAGTTCGCTTGGCTTCCTTGCCCGCCGACGTCTGCTCCTGAACAAAAATTTCCTCCAGCTCCGGTAATTACAACAACTCTCACACTTTCACTTCTAGATACTTCCCTACAAATTCTTCCAAAATCAGCAAACATTTGAGTTGTCATGGCATTCATCACATTGGGTCGATTAATCGTAATTGTCACCTGGGAGTCAATCTGGTCTACGTCAATACCTTCTGAGCCTTTTATGTTTTGTTCCATAAAACTCACAGTATCACTCCCCATGCAATCCCATCAAAGGAGCTTAGATAGGATTTATATATGGATCTAGGAATGAATACTGACCAAGAAACTATCAAGGATGTTTTCTCTAGTTTCTTTATTGAACAAACCGGGCCTGAAAGTGCTAGGAATTCCATGCCTTTAGGTTTTGACGCAAAAGCATGGAAGCGTATATCAGAAACCGAAGCACCTGGAATGGGTGTTTCATCACCGACTGGTGGAGGTGCTTCATTATCTGACCTTGTAATTGTTGCTGAGGAAGCCGGATCTCAAATTGCGCCTATACCGATTATTGATCATGTGGTGGCATCGAGAGTTTTGGAAAAGTTGGACTTGCTGGAAGAAGAAGTTTTGACTGGAACTCTTATAGCTGGTCTGGTAGTAAGACCGGTAGAAAACGGTGTAGCTAAATCAGTACCAACAGGTGCTATAGCAAACAGATTAATAGCTTTAAATGAAGGCAACCTAGTGCTACTCACTGATGAACCACCTAACGAATCCTTACCAAATCATGGTGACCTTCCAATCGCCCACCGTGAAATAAAAAATGCAAATGTCATTGCAGAAGGAAAAGAAGCTACTCAGATTTTTGATAGAGCTTTGAACGAATGGAAAACTCTGATTTCAGCGTTTCTGGTTGGTATAACTCGTAGTTCAATCGAAATGACCGTTGACTACGTGAAAGATCGTCACCAATTTGGAAAACCAATTGGCAGTTTTCAATCTGTTCAGCATGGACTGGCAGATTTACCAGGTTTATGTGATGGAGCTCGCCTACTCGTAAACAAAGCGGCATGGGCAGGAGACAAAGAAATACCCGGAGAAGTGAATTTGACCGATAATGAAATTTCTGATTTTGCGACCCTCGCATCTATGTCACTAATTTTTGCAGGAGAAACCTCATTACATGCGACAGATCGCGGTCTTCATTACCACGGAGGTTACGGCTTCTCAGAAGAATATGACATACAACTTTTTTACCGCAGAGCCAGAGCCTGGTCTCAAATTCTTAACAGTCCTTCAGAGGAATGCCTTCACCTAGCTGACCTTCTCCTAAAAGATAGTGAGGGCTGAATAATGGATTTCGAACTCTCTGAAAAAGCAATTGATTTCCGATCTCAAGTTAAAGAATTCATCGAAAATAATCTCACTTCAGAAATAATTTCAAATATGCATAAAACAGGGACATTCAATGACAAAAGTTTTAATGAGGCCCTAGCTTCAAAAGGTTTGCTAGCAGGAGCGGTGCCAGGTTACGGGGATCGCGACCCAGTGGAGTTGTACCTTCTGTTCAATGAACTCGAAAAAGCTGGTGCACCATATGACGGTTTAGCAGTAACCATGCTGGTTGCTGGGATCATCAATACCGTTGGAACAGAATTTCACCAGGAAGAAATTCTTAAAAAGTTACTTACTGGGAAACATAATTGTTGTCTCGGTTACAGCGAGCCAGATTATGGGTCAGACGTTGCTTCAATCACCACGAGAGCTGAGAAAGTCGGAGACAAGTGGATCATAAACGGGCAAAAGATGTGGACGACCATGGCCCACGAGTCAGACTGGGTCCTTTTATTAACTCGCACTAATTCTGAGGTGCCAAAACATAAAGGCATGACAATGTTTCTCGTTCCTATGGCTACTGCAGGAATTGAAATTCAACCTATCCCAACTATGGCTTCAGAAAGAACCAATGCGACTTTTTACGACAATGTAGAAGTGGAAGACCAATGGCGTTTAGGTGAAGTAGACGATGGATGGTCAGTAATGGGAATTGCTTTGGCATTGGAACGAGGCGTTATGGGAGGAACAAACCCTGCAGTTCCTCTTCTAAAACATGTACTCAACTGGGCTGAAACTGCACCTTCTAAAAACAAAAGCTTAATGATCAGTAACGCTCTTATGAGAGAACGAATAGCCCGCACAGCCATAATCAACCAGGTAGGACAACTACTAACTCTCAGAGCTGCATGGATAGCTGCAACCGGAGGAATGCCGGGAGTTGAGGGTTCTATGGCAAAAATATATGCCTCTGAGGAATACCAAAAGGTGGTCGGTTGGTTCCAACAAATGGCAGGAGCCGAAGGTCTTTTAAGTTTTGGTGCAGAAGATGCAGCGGCATCTGGGTGGATTGACTATGACGCTCGTCATGCTCCCGTTACAACGATCTATGGAGGAACAAGTGAAATCAACCGAAACAACATCGCAGAAAGGCATCTTGGCCTCCCACGCAGTCGATAAAGAAAAACTAATTCAGAAAACCTTAGATACCGACTAGACTGATATTTATCCCGAGGATCCCTACCTCCCGTTTGATGACCGGTTGTAGCGCACTGAGGAGGAAAAATGAAAATTCTTATAGCTGATGCACTTCCAGAGGACAAAATTGAAGTCCTTCGTCAAAAGGGTTATGAATGCATTGTTGAACCTGACTTGACAGCTGAGCAAATTCCAGAAAAGATCTCCGGCGTTGCGATTCTTGTAGTCAGAAGCACAAAAGTAATTTCTGAAGTTTTTGACAACTCTGACTGTCTAGGCCTTGTTGTTCGTTCCGGTGCCGGAATTAACACAATTGACTGTCAAGCAGCAGCTGATTCGGGAATTTATGTATGCAATGTGCCTGGAACGAATTCAATCGCAGTAGCAGAGCTCACTATGGGTCTTATTATTTCACTTGATCGTCACATCCCATCTGCTACAGCCGACCTCAAGGAAAACAAATGGAACAAAAAAACCTACAGTAATTCCGAAGGACTGTTTGGTAAAACTCTTGGGATCGTGGGGTTAGGCGAAATTGGTTTAGCAGTAGCCGAAAGGGCTCGCTCTTTCGGAATGATAGTTATTGCAAAAAAAGCTCAACGAAAAACTGAAACAGAATTAAGAATTCGTTCAAACGGAATAAAACTCGTCGATACGCTTGAAGAATTAATTAGTCAATCTGATGTGATCTCAATACATCTTCCAGGTGAACAAGAAACAAAAAATTTCGTTAACAAAGAATTTTTAAAACTAATGAAATCCAATTCGATTCTCATCAACACAAGTCGTGGAGAAATTATCGACGAAAATGCCCTAATAGAAGCAATGAATGAAAAGAGTATTAGGGCAGGTTTGGACGTTTTTTGCGATGAACCTACTACGGGTACTGGAGACTTCTCGTCTGAACTAGCCCAACATCCCAACGTAATAGGCACTCATCACATAGGCGCCTCTACTCAACAAGCGCAAAATGCAACAGTAGAAGAAACAATTGGAGTTATAGACGCATTTCGTGAAGGAAGCGTAATCAACTGTGTGAATATGGCCAAAGAACGTATCGGGAGTTCAACTTTGACAATCCGACACTATGACAAGGTTGGAGTTTTAGCAGAAGTATTTGAAATCTTGAGAAAAGAAGACATAAATGTGGAAACAATGGAAAACAAAATTTTCGAAGGTTCGAAGGCTGCACTAGCAATTATTGATGTATCAGGTGATGTTTCAGAAAATGCGCTTGCGCAACTAAACGAGATAGACCACATTATTCATGTCCAATTAAGTACCCGCTAATTATGCCTAGATTAAAAGGGTTCCCCGGTCTTATTATCAAACCAGAGTGGGTAGAAAAAGTAACTACAGGGCCATATGATTCTTACACCCCTGAACAAAGAAGGGGAATTATTTCAGATAACTCATTGAGTTTTCTTAATATCACCCGTTCATTAGAGGATCTACCTCCTACACAACACAATGATATAGAGGGACTCCTAAATGATTGTAAAGAATCTATGGAGCATCTTTACAAAGCCGATGTGTACCAGTCTTTTGACACGCCATCTCTTTTCATTTATAGGATTGATGTTCCTTACGATGGAAGCACTCATTCACAAACGGGGATTGTAGGTTTAGTGCCAGTTGAAGATACCGAAAGTCTTCAAATTCTTAAACACGAAGAAGTAAGACCCGAACGTTCTGATCTGATGTCACGCCACCTGCTAGCAGTTGAAGCTTCCTCAAGTCCGATCTCTTTAACATACAAAAACGATCAATACCTTAGTGCAGCTATAGGTAGTTGCACTTTAGATGAACCTGTTCTCACAACCGAGAATAATGAAATGAAACAAACTATTTGGAAAGTCTCTGGTGAAGCAGCAGAAGGACTCTCAAAACTTGTAAACGAAAAAACTTTGTACATAACTGATGGACATCATCGAATGGCTGCTGCAGAAGAAGCTCTCAATAGTTCAAATGGAAATTATGAACCTTTGAAATGGACTCAGGCAGTGCTTTTTCCTGACGATGAAATGCTGGTTCTACCCTTTCATCGTAGAGTAGGTGATCTCGAGGGTAGAAATAGTCAAGATATTTTAAATGCTATTAGTACGGTATGTGAAATAAAAAAATCAGAAGACGCTCTACCTGAACAAATTGGCGAAGTCGGGGTTTATTTAGATGGTGAGTGTTACCGTATGCTTCTTCCTGAGTCGAATAAAACCAATTTGGTTGATCAACTTGATGTTGCAAGATTACAAGAGCACATACTTTCTCTAATTTTTGAAGTTCGTGACCCGGGAACTCATAAATTAATTGACTATGTACCCGGACCTTTAGGGCAAGATGTTGTAAAAGAGCGGTGTGATGTCGATTCATGGGTTGCTTTTCTAATGCATCCATTGAGAATCGAAGATCTGATGGAAGTAGCGGAAGCAGGTGAATTGATGCCACCGAAATCGTCTTATCTGATGCCTAAACCACGATCTGGTGTATTCGTTAGAGACCTAAGCAGAGAAAATAATATTTAATAAAATTTAAGCTTTTTAAGCACTTCGCCGATTAAGGATTTCAGCTGTAATAGCTGGTATAACTTCATGAAGATCACCTAAAACTGCATAACCGGCTTTAGTAACCATATTTGCTTCAGGGTCAGTGTTTATTGCAAGTATATTTTTTGCAGCCATAGCCCCTACCCAATGCTGAATAGCTCCTGAAATACCACTAGCAATGTAAATTTCTGGTGCAATTCGAGTCCCGGTCTGACCTACTTGATCACTGTGTGGACGCCAACCGTTGTTAGTTACTGCACGTGAACAACCAACTACTCCACCTATTTCCCTAGCTAATTCTTCAAGCGAAGCGAAACCTTCTGCGGATCCGACACCTCGACCTCCACCGACTACAACTGGTGCTGTAGTTAACGTAATTCCATGTGTTCGGACAACCCGATCAACAACAAGTGTTCTCGTTAGTGAAGAATTCAAGTCAGGTTTAAATTCAACAACATTTCCATCTCCTGAATAATCCATGGGGTTAGGATCTGTCCAATGATGTTCAACAGAAAATATTTGTACCTCTGCGCTGGACGTTACATCTTCAAGTAGAGAGCCACCCCACTGAATTCGTGTCGCTGCAGATGAACCATTCTCAATTTGAATATTTCGACAATTAGCCAAAAAAGGCATTTTCAAACGGGCGGCAACATGAGCTAAGACTTCATTGCCTCGATCAGTGCCACACGAAACAATAATTTTTGCAGAAGTTGAAGCAGATATATGTGTTAGCGACTCAGCCCAAATTTCTGGTCCGTAATCAGTTAAAAATTCATGAGTCGCTATATTTACCGTCTCAACACCAAAAGAAATAATCGACTCGGCTGCTTTTTCTGCTCCTTGGCCAATGAGAACTGCTTGTATCGGCATATCTTGACTATCGGCAATCGGTTTTGCAAAAGTTAAAGCTTCATAAGCCGAGTCTGAAATTACGCCACGATCATGGTCACAAAGGACTAAAAGCGTCATTGAAGCACTCCCAATTCTTCTAAAAGGTCTACTATTGCGGGGGCTGCTTCAGGACCATTACCTAAAATAATGGTTTCACTAATTTGCTCTTCAGGGCGATGAAGTTTGTTTCTTTTTTGACCTCCATTTTCAGCTGAAAGCTCAAGTGTTTTAAGTTCCGCTTTCTTTGAAGCCAACCGGCCTTTCATGGTCGGATAACGAGGCAGATTTATTCCTTCTTTTACTCCTAGAGCAGCCGGTAATGGCAATTTATAAACTTCAAACCCACCATCAATTTCTCTTTGAGCTTCTACTTCATCATCCAATACTTCAATATTTTTAATCCCGTTGACGATCGGTCTTCCTAATTGATGAGACACACGTATGCCCACTTGAAAACCACCCGCATCTGCTGATTCATTTCCAAAAAGAATTAAGTCAAATACACCTTCAGAAGCTTCTACTTCACTAATTGCTTTAGTTAATGCATCTGCTGTTTTTTGTGGATCCCAATCTGGCTCATCTATTGGTAAAAGAATTAAGTTGTTAACCCCTACACTTGCGGCATATCTAAGCTGTTCTTCAGCAACTTCAGGACCAAGAGTAATTGCAGTTACTTCACCACCATGGGTTTCTGCAAGCTGAACTGCTTCTTCAACTGCACACTCTTCATGAGGACTGGTTGTGAATCCCAAATGAGTGGAATCCACTTCAAAACCACCTTCGGTAACATTTATTCTTGCTCCAGGTGCTGGTACTCGTTTAATGCAAACAAGGATTTTCAATATAAATCAGCCTTTCATCCTTGAATCATCTGGATCAAATATCCCTCCAGATCCCGCAACCGCTACTTCTACAGGAAATATCTCGTTCATATACATAACCTGTAATTTTGTTCCTGGCACTGCAAATTCAGGAGGAAGATAAGACATCAAAACGTATTCTCCTACTGACGGAGCATTCCCAGCTGTTGTAACTCTTGACACTCGACCCTTTGAATCAACAATCCGATCATTCTCAAGAGTCAAAATTGGCTCGTTTCCGCCTTGCATATAACGTTGCCTACCTTGAGAATCAGTTAGGTCCTCAACTGTAAGAGTGCAAAGAATGGTAACTGGATCTTCGTCACGCATTTTTAAGTAGGCTTCTCTGCCAATGAAATCAGCTGCCTTCACTTTTGGTCTTGCCAAACCGGCTTCAACTGGGTTGTATTCAGACTCAAGCTCTGCACCCATTAATCTGTAACTCTTCTCCATTCTTCCAGTAAGACCATAAACCCCAATACCAACTGGGACTATTCCATGTTCTTGACCTATTTCCCACAGTGCATCCCATACAGCCGGTCCATCTTCCCAAGATGTGTATATTTCCCAACCTGTATCACCCACGTAAGAAATTCGGAAAAGGCTGCATTCAACTCCTGCTACCTCAGCATCAACTACATGACCGTATGGAGAACCCTCTTGAGATAAATCAACGCTCGTTAACTGCTTTAAAACTTCAGGGGCTTTGGGACCCCACAGTCCAATCGTACATATTTCTCTGGTTTTGTCTGTAACCATAACTGATCCATCTCTGGGCATATGTTTGCGCATCCAAAAAGAATCTCGACCACCATCAAAAGCGCCAGTAACAACTCGCACATGGTCTTCTCCTAGACGCATCATGGTTAAATCAGAATGGAAACCACCATTTTGTGTAAGCCAAGGTGTGTATACAGCTCTACCTACTGGGACATCTACTTTATTGACTGCTAAATATTCGGCATATTCAACTGCGCCTGGTCCTGTGATGTCAAATATTTGAAATGCACTTAAATCAACCATTCCAACATTTTCGCGAAGTGCCAAATGTTCTGCATTAATTATGGGAGACCACCATCTACTATCCCATTCAGCATCTCGTTCTTTAATTTCATACTTATCAACTAATGGCGCATTGTGTTCGTACCACTGAGGACGTTCCCATATACGCGCTTCATAAAAAACTGCTCCAAGTTCTTCTTCTCGTGAGTAAAAAGGACTTTTTGCTTGTCCTCTGTTGCTCTCCCACTGTTCACTTGGATGAACAATTCCATATGTTTTGTTGAAATGTTCTGTAGCACGTGCGCAAATGTGGTCATAATCTCGCTCTTCAGGATATAAGCGTGCGATATCGGACCCATGAGGGTCCGTAATATGTGGATATCCATAAGTCATCCACTCAGCGATAAGTTGGGCAATACTAGGACCTTCTTTAACCCAAACAGCTGCTGCAGACCACAAGTTTTCCACTTCAACCGTTTCACCAAGCACAGGCATAGCATCTGGCGTTAATGACAAAAGTCCATCTATTGCATACTTTATTTCGGCATCGCCTAGCATGTCCATCAATTCGATGGCTTGTTCCATCTGAGGATCAAAGTCTTCCTGACTCAGCGGTAACTCTGTTGGCGATAAAGCTGCTTCTTCGTTAGAAGGAATTGAATCCGGATGATGAAGAATTGCCCTGTGAGCGTAAGAACCTACTTCCATTGAACCAGCAGATTGACGCTCATAACAGAAAGTGTCCATATCACGAACAATTGGATAGCCAATCTCATTGTTTGTTTCTGCAAGTACATCTATTGGACCTACATCAGCCATCTGATGGACTGCAGGAGTTAAAGGAATTGTTGCTCCTGCCATATTCGCAACCCGATTAGACCAGACTCCACATGCAATAACCACATATTCCGCCTCAATGCGTCCTCTTGTTGTAACAACAGCCTTTACCTTTGAGATACCAACCTCATCCTTAGTCGTTTCAACGTCCAAAACTTCAGTGTTTGCAAAAACCTCAAGATTTCCAGCTTCTTGAGCTTTTTGTCTCATCTTGGTGCCCGTTTCTAATGAGTCAACTACTGAAACGCTGGGAGTATAAAAACCTCCAATTATGACCTCTTCATTTATGAAAGGAACCATCTCCTTAACTTGTTCTGGGGTTAGGAGTTCAGATTCAATGCCCCAAGCCTTTGCGGAAGTCATTTTCCGCCTGAATTCTTCAAGACGGACCTCATCGCGCGCTACTTCTATTCCCCCTGGAACGCTCTGCATGCCAAGGGCCCCATACTGCTGCTGAGACTCATAAGTCAAAAAAGCCATTTCCTTATTGTGATCTACTGGGAAAATAAAATTTGATGCATGACCAGTTGAACCGCCAGGGTTTGGCAAAGGACCTTTGTCTATTTGAACAATATCAGTCCAACCTAAATCAGATAAGTGACCGACTAAACAGTTTCCTACAATACCCGCCCCAATTACGACTACTTTTGCATTTTCGGGAAAATCACTCACTTTTACTCCTAAATATCAACTCGAAACCATCAACTTTATCTATTAAAATCTTTGCAAATAAACAAAAACACTAATGAAACGAACGAGAAATGTTACCTAATTTATTACAAATCCATTCGATCCAGCGAAGTATTTATTTTTTATGTATCAACTCTTTACACATTCTTTGTGCCTGAGCAACTACTAGATCAGAAACAACTTTTTTCATTGATTTATCAGGAAAACGGTAACTGGGACCATGAACATGAAGAGCCCCCAAAATATTTCCATCTTCAGCAAAAACTGGAGCGGCAATTGAATTTATACCTTCAGAAAACTCTTCTAAACACCAACAAAATCCATCTTGTTTAATTTTTTCCAAACGATTTATGATCTCAGATTTACTTACAACTGTCTTAGGCGTATATCGGTCCAATTTTCTATCCAAAAATCCCTGAACAGCTTTTTTAGGCCAATGAGCCAAAACCACCAAACCTGATGGGACTACATGCATTGGCAGGCGCGTTCCGGTCCAGTCACGTATCTGAACTGGATTAGCACAATTAACTTGTCCAACATACTGAATCTCGTATCCCGAAGGGATTGATAAACCTGTATTTTCAAATAATTTATCCACCAGACTAACCATGTAGGGTCTGGCAACAACTAAAAGACTTTCTGCCTTATTTGCTTGAGCTGCCATTTGAATAATTCTTGGACCAATCCTATATTCATAACCATCATCTATTCTTTCTATAGCATCCGAATCTTCAAGTGCAGCTAAGAGACGCGCAACTGTTGAAGTTGGTAATTCTACACGTCGAGATAAGTCGCTAATTCCCCCAGGTTTTTCGGCTAATTTTCTAAGGAGTAAAAAAGCTCGATCAATACTCTGTACCATATTTACTTAGACCTCTTAAATGATATAAAAAAGTTTTCCACAATGCGGGAAGAAACATGCAAAACATGGACCTTCGCTCCATTAATTGTTAGATTTATAGACTATACGGCTTTATAAGACTTTCCCGCATAACGGAAAATATGGTTTCAAACCCTAGATCGGAGTTCGAATGAGCGAAGAAAATGATGCGATTGAAATTGACGATATAGATCTATCAAGTCTTTCTGATGATGATCTAGTTGCACAAATGCATGACGATCTTTATGACGGCTTAGGTGAGGAAATCGGTGAAGGAACAAACATTCTGTTATCTAGAGATTGGAATCCAAAGAAAGTCCTCGATGAAGCCTTAGTAGCTGGAATGAAAGTTGTCGGAGAAGATTTTCGCGATGGAATCTTATTTGTACCTGAAGTCCTTCTGGCAGCTAATGCAATGAAGGTAGGAATGGCTATTCTCCGTCCTCTTTTAGCAGAGACAGGTGCTGAACCTATTGGGAAAGTAGTAATTGGGACGGTAAAAGGAGACATTCACGATATTGGAAAAAACCTCGTGGGGATGATGCTTGAAGGTGCTGGCTTTGAAGTGATCGACCTAGGTATTAATACTGACGTAGAGGAATTTCTTGGTGCCTTGGATGAACACAAACCTGACATTCTTGGCATGTCCGCTCTTTTAACAACAACAATGCCTTATATGAAAGTCGTTATTGAAACTCTTATAGAAAAAAGTCTTCGAGAGGAATACCTTGTAATAGTGGGCGGCGCACCACTAAACGAAGAATTCGGTGAAGCTATAGGTGCCGATGCCTACTGCCGTGATGCGGCAGTGGCCGCTGATACAGCACAGAGATTGATCGCTGAACGCCGAGCAGCTGCTTCTGTTTAGTTTTCAAATTGTTCTGAGACTACGTGATGTCAACTTGCAACAAAACTCTAATTATTGCTTGCGGTGCACTTGCACGTGAGCTTTCTGAAGTTGTTTCTATAAACAATCTCGAACACATAGAAGTTGAATGTCTGCCTGCTTCTTACCACAACTATCCAGAGAAAATTCCTGCTGCTTTAGAAGAACGGATTCTGAAACATTCGACTGATTACGATCAGATTTTCGTTGGGTATGCAGACTGTGGAACTGGTGGAAAAGTCGACAAAGTTTGTGAAAAATTTGGTTTAAAAAGACTTTCCGGATCCCACTGCTATGAGTTCTTTGCAGGTAAAGACAACTTTGCAGACATCCAAGAAGACAATATCGGTTCTTTCTACTTGACAGATTTTCTAGTCAAACATTTCGAACGATTAGTAGTAAAGGCTCTCTGGATAGATACACACCCAGAGCTTCTAAATGAATATTTTGGCAACTACACGCAAGTTGTTTATTTAGCACAAACCAACGACCCGGAACTTGAAAAATTAGCACGTGAAGCTGCAGAAAAATTAGGATTAGAACTTGTGATTAGAAGAACTGGTTATGGCGATTTGGAACCCGAGATTATTTCATTAAGTAGTAAGAACAAAGAACCTAAATTAAGCAACTTGGGTTAAAGGAACAGTTGAGTTGAATGTCTTCTAAACTGATCACCATTTACTGGCGTGACATACCCGCCCAAGTAACTGCTCAAAAAGGACGTATCCGAGAAAAAGCGCTTTTGGAAGCACGTTTTCAACACGCTATTGATCGTGCTGCAACTGTCGCAGGTTTAACAGATACTGATAGCTATATTGCTGAATGGAATAGAAAAACTTTTACCTGTGAAGAAGATATGGCAGAAGCAGTTGCTAAAGAGGCTTCAAAAATAGAAGCTTCCTACACGGCTGAACGCCTTGAAAAACTTGTACAACAAGGTGGTCTTGAAAACAATGATGAAAAAGTCATTACCTAAAGGAGAAAAATGACTCAGACAGTAATCAGCTCAGCTACAAAAGAGGTAGTAATAGGTTTTGAACAACCGTTTGTGATGATTGGCGAACGAATCAATCCAACCGGTCGGAAACTTCTTGCAGAGGAAATGAAAAACAATGATTTTAGTCGAGTTGAAGCAGATGCCCTTTCACAAGTCGAAGCAGGCGCTCATATGCTAGATGTAAATGCTGGAATACCCCTTGCAGACGAACCTGCACTGCTTGCTAAAGCTATACAAACTGTTCAAGCAGTTACAGACGTCCCGATATCTATAGACTCATCAATCATTGAGGCACTCGAGGCAGGTTTATCGGTATATGAAGGAAAACCGCTGATCAATTCGGTAACTGGGGAAGAAGAAGTCCTTGAGAGAGTTCTCCCTTTGGTAGCAGCGAGTGGAGCAGCTGTAGTGGCTATTTCTAATGATGAAACGGGAATTTCTGAAGATCCTGAAGTGAGATTTATGGTCGCAAAGCGAATAGTCGAAAGAGCTGCAGACCACGGAATTCCTGCCCATGATGTCGTGGTTGACCCCTTAGTCATGCCTATAGGAGCTGTGTCAGATGCAGGAAATCAAGTCTTTACTTTAGTCAGACGACTAAGAGAAGAGCTCGGGGTAAATACAACTTGTGGAGCTTCTAATGTGAGTTTCGGACTCCCTAATCGTCATGCAATTACAGGTGCCTTCTTATCCATGGCTATTTCTCATGGAATGACTTCAGCGATAATGAATCCTCTCCACGAGGAAGTAAGAACCGCTATTCAAGCTGCAGATGTTCTTTCTGGACAAGATGCAAATTGTGCAGCCTGGATAGGGACACATCGGGATCCAGATGCATCCACTAGAACAAGAAGAAGTGGACGCAGGAGAAATTAAACATAAACCGAAAGAAACAGCGAACCTTATGGGAACTAGTAAAGAAGAAAGTCTTGTAGTTTTTACTCCATCTGGTCACCGCGACTACTTTGAAAACGGTTCAACCCTTCTTGAAGCCGCCAGAAAACTTGGAGTTGATCTTGATTCAGTTTGTGGAGGCCGTGGAATTTGTGGCCGCTGTCAGATTGAACCAGCTTTTGGCGAGTTCGCAAAACATAAAATAAATGCACATGAAGAAAACATCGGCGCCCCGGGTGACCTAGAGGTCAACTACAAGGGTCGTAAAGAGATCGGAAAAAATAGGCGGCTTGCTTGTTCAGCAAAAATACTTGGAGATCTAGTTATAGATGTCCCACCAGATAGCCAAATACACAAACAAGTTGTTCGGAAAACAGTAGATCTGACTGATCTTAAAATCGAACCTGTAGTTTCTTTACATTTTGTAGAAATTGAAAAAGAAATTGATGACACTTCTTTTGATCCACTATTTCTCTCCTTGCAAGAACAATGGGGTTTAAACAACTTAAGTAATGAAATCATAGAAACTGAAATGCCTGCTTCTAACGGAACTTATACAGCAGTGATTAGAGACAGAAAATCATTAGTTGCAGTTTGGCCAGAATTTAAAGATCAAATATTTGGAATAGCCATTGACGTGGGATCGACAACTATTGCCGGACATTTATGCGATCTGCTATCAGGTGAAGTTCTAGCAAGTGCAGGGATCATGAATCCGCAAATTCGTTTCGGAGAAGATCTGATGAGCAGAGTTTCTTATGTGATGATGAATAAAGGTGCTGAGAATGAACTAACAAGAGTGGTTCAAGAGGCACTCAACAATCTTGTTGGCGAATTGTGCGAAAATTCAAACACAAATCGTGCAGATGTCTTTGAGATCACCCTGGTTGGGAATCCAATCATGCACCACTTATTCCTCGGTTATGACCCAACTCCTTTAGGTGTTGCACCATTTACTTTGTTCGAAGACAAAGCAATCGATATATCTGCTAACAGTTTGTCAATTGAAGCTAATCCCGCAACCCGAGTTCACGTACTTCCTTGCATAGCCGGCCATGTCGGAGCTGATACAGCGGGTGTGCTCCTAGCAACAAAACCTCAACAAACAGATGGAATAAATCTAGTAGTGGATGTTGGTACAAATGCAGAAATTCTTTTGGCCGGAAAAGGAAGAATACTCGCTGCATCAAGTCCCACAGGGCCTGCTTTTGAAGGCGCACAGATAAACAACGGTCAGAGAGCAACTCTAGGAGCTATAGAGAGAGTAAGAATAAATCCCGAAAATGGAGAAGCTCGCTTCAAAGTAATAGGGATCGATCCATGGTCAGATGAAGAAGGTTTTTCGAATGCAATTAAGAAAACTGGCGTCACAGGAATTTGCGGATCAGGAATTATCGAAGTAGTTGCTGAATTACTTTTAGCTAAATTAATGACCGCAGACGGTGTGATAGGAGGCGAAGGAACGAATCCTTCCAAATATATAGAGCCCAATGATAGAACTTTTTCATATGTCATATACAAGTCTCTCAACGAAGAAAAAACTATCTCTGTAACACAAAATGATGTGAGAGCAGTCCAACTAGCAAAAGCAGCTCTTTATGCCGGTATTAGACTACTAATGGACTATTTGGAAACTGATCAAATTGATTCAATACAACTAGCAGGCGCCTTTGGTAGCCATATAGATACCATGAGGGCGACTGTTTTAGGTCTGATACCAGACTGCCAAAAAGAAAAAGTTTCTTCAGTCGGTAATGCTGCAGGGTCTGGAGCTGTCATGGCGCTACTTTCGAAGTCATCAAGGCAAGAAATTCAAACATTAGTTAATGGCATTGAAAAAATTGAAATTGCGACCGAAGTTGCTTTTCAAGAACACTTTGTAGAAGCTATGGCAATACCCCACAAAACTGCTGAATACCCATTCCTTAGTTCATACGTTGATCTACCTCCAAAAAACACATCAACGTCACCTAAACGAAAAAATAGACGTACTAGAGAAAGAAATTAAATGACTGATCAGCCTTCACGTAGGAGAGCAGGAGGAAGGGAAGCTCGAAGAGCTGCCCGGGAAGAAACTGCAGCTATTTCATCTCCTTATTTAATTCGCAGTATCCCTCCTTATGAAATCATGTCAGAAGACAACCTTCAAACAATTGAAAATAATGCTGACATCATTCTTGAAGAAGTAGGTATTGATTTTAGGGACTACCCCTCTTCGTTGGAGTTATTAAAAAATGCCGGAGCAACCATCGATGGAGAACGTGTTCGCTTTCCTAAAGGCATGTGTAGAGAGATAGTAAATAAGTCTGCACCTTCCTCATATACACAACATGCGCGCAATCCTTCCAACAACGTTCAAATCGGAGGAGATGCAACTGTACTCGTACCCGCTTATGGGTCACCTTTTGTGTTTGACCTTGATAAGGGTCGCCGCTATGCAGATATCGAAGATTTTAGAAATTTTGTGAAACTCGCGTATATGAGTCCTCACCTTCACCATTCAGGCGGAACTGTTGTGGAACCTGTCGATATACCTGTTAGTAAAAGACATCTTGATATGGTTTACTCACATTTGAAGTACAGTGACAAACCTTTCATGGGTTCGGTTACTGCGCCCGAAAGAGCCCAAGATTCAATTGCTCTAGCAGAAATGGTTTTTGGTGAGGGCTTCTTAGATCAAAATACGGTAATGACAAGCCTTATCAACGCTTCGTCACCCATGTGCTGGGATGCATCAATGCTCGGAGCAGCAGAGGTTTACGCTCGCTCAAATCAAGCAACGGTGATTAGTCCCTTTATAGTTGCAGGTGCTATGGCACCTGTAACAGTTGCTGGGGTAGCTGCTCAGACACTCGCCGAAGCACTAGCGGGCATGACCTTTATACAATTAGTCAATCCCGGAGCACCTACAGTATTTGGATCCTTCGCAATGTCAATGTCTATGAAAACGGGTGCACCAACATTTGGCACACCTGAACCCGCTCTTATCTTGTACACAATGGCTGCACTGGCACGTCGTCTGGGTGTACCATTTCGCTCTGGTGGAAATCTCTGCGCTTCAAAAGTACCTGATGCTCAAGCTGCTTCTGAAAGTATCTCTACCTTTATCCCAGCTATTTTAGGTGGTGTTAATTTCATGCTCCATTCAGCTGGTTGGCTGGAGGGTGGACTTTCCATGGGTTACGAGAAATTTATTATTGATGCAGACCAGTGTGGTTTAGCAGCAAGTTTTGTAAAAGGCGTAGACCTTTCTGAAAATGGACAAGCACTGGACGCAATTAGAGAAACAGGGCCAGGACAACATTTCTTAGGTTCCGAACATACTCTGAAAAATTTTGAAACAGCTTTCGCTGTCTCAGATATTGCAAACAATGACTCATACGAACAGTGGTCTGAAGAAGGCAGTCTTGATGCCGCTCAAAGAGCAAACATAATTTGGAAAAAAATGCTAAATGATTATGAACCGCCACCTCTTGATGAAGCAATAGATGAAGCCATGCTTGATTTCATAGCAAAACGAAAAGACGAATTACCAGATAAATTCGCGTAGTATCCCACAATGTGGGAATGTTTCCCACTTTGTGGTATATAAGTTAAAATAATTAATCTCTTGAAAACAATCAAATTGCTAGCGAGGTAGCGAAAATGCCTTTTCCTTCAGATTTAGAAATTGCACGCAAAGCAAAGTTACGACCATTGGCAGACATAGCTAATGAATCAGGTATTCCTGAAAACTCTTTAGAAATCTACGGAGAAGGTGCAGCAAAAATAAAACTTGACGCAATCGACGCCATGGCCGATAGACCAAAAGCAAAATATGTGGTTGTTACCGCTATAACACCGACACCTTTAGGCGAAGGTAAAACAACAACAACTGTTGGACTTGGGCAAGGTTTTTCCCATATAGGAAAACGTGCAACTATCGCCATACGTCAACCATCACTAGGTCCCACTTTTGGTATCAAAGGCGGTGCCGCTGGTGGGGGCTACGCACAAGTCGTACCTATGGAACTTTTCAACTTGCACCTAACAGGCGATATGCATGCAGTTACGGCAGCCCACAACATGTGTTCAGCAATGCTCGACTCTCACCTTTTCCACGGTAACGAACTCGGCCTTGATATCCATAACATAACTTGGAGACGCGTAATAGATATAAATGACCGCTCTTTAAGAAATATAAATGTTGGACTCGGCGGCCGTCTAGATGGCATTCCGCGGGAGACTGGTTTCGACATCACAGCTGCTTCAGAAGTAATGGCTGCTTTGGCTTTATGCACATCTCTGGCAGATCTGAGAAAAAGAATGGGGCGTATAGTTGTCGGATATGACAAAGAAATGAATCCGATTACAGCTGATGATATTGAAGTTGCGGGAGCAATGACAGTTCTCTTAAAAGAAGCAATCAAGCCAAATTTGATGCAAACACTTGAAGGAACCCCAGCACTTGTCCATTGCGGACCATTTGGAAATATCGCTACTGGAAATTCATCAATTATCGCTGATCAAATCGGAATACATACTGGTGACTTTCTCTTAACTGAAGCAGGCTTTGGAGCAGATATGGGGGCAGAGCGTTTCTTCAACATAAAGTGCCGTTATTCAGGAATGGCTCCCGATGCTGCTGTTCTGGTCGCAACGGTAAGAGGACTAAAAGCCCACTCAGGTAACCATCGGATAGTGGCGGGAAAACCTTTACCTGATGCCCTGTTAGCTGAAAACCCTGACGAGGTACACGAAGGTGGAGCAAACCTACGAAAACAAATCGAGAATGTTCGAATTCATGGAGTGAGTCCAGTTGTTGCTATTAATCGCTTTCCCGAAGATCACGATGCTGACTTAGAAGCAATCGCAGAAATAGCCAATGAATGTGGGGTTAGAAGTGCAATAACTAATCATTTTTCAGAAGGCGGAGCAGGTGCGAGCGAATTAGCAGAAGCTGTTGCCGAGGCTACTGAAGAAGAAACTAACTTTTCAGTCTTGTACCCCGATGAAATGGACATTAAAGAAAAAATCAGAACTGTCGCAACTAAAGTGTACGGCGCGGAAAATGTTGAATTTTCAGCTGCTGCTTCTAAGCAAATTGATTCGTACACCGGAAATGGTTTCGGCAACCTTCCTGTATGCATTGCTAAAACTCATCTTTCCGTTTCTTCAGACGCATCCCTGAAGGGTGCACCTACTGGGTGGACTTTGCCAGTGAGAGAGGTACGAGCTTCAATCGGTGCTGGTTTTGTTTACCCTATATGCGGTGAAATGCGAACAATGCCCGGTTTAGGTAAAACTCCAGCAGCAACTGGTATAGACATTGACGAAAATGGTGAAATTGTCGGGCTTAGTTGATATGGAATCTAATCAAAAAAATCCGACCACTGAACAAAGTAACAAATCTACTCAACTCAAGCTTTTAGATGAGATTACCTATGAGTTAATTCCCCTGAAAAACGTTCATGAGCAAGGAGAATTCTTACCGCAATCATCTACGATTTCTATAACTTGTTCACCCGCCAAAGATATTGAAGCGACACTTGAACTTTGTGAAAACTTTTTAACCAAAGGACATACAACTATTCCTCATTTCGCCGCTCGAATGGTTGAAAGCGAAGAACACGTAACTCGTATTGTTAAACGTATCGAAGCACTGGGAATAGAAACTGTCTTCATTATCGGTGGAGATGCTGATCAGCGTGGACCCTTCACCGATGCACCTGGTTTGCTTCGTTCATTTTTAGATAACAGTCCAAAAATTAAAACTGTTGGAATTGGTTCATACCCTGATGGACACCCTTCAATACCCGAATCTGCACTAGCAGAATCATTAATTAAAAAACAAGAAATGATTTACGAAAGCAAACTAAATGGCTATATGGCCACCCAAATGTGTTTCGAGGCAGAAACTATTTCAAACTGGCTTAGGTATTGCAGAGAGTCCGGAATAACGCTTCCTTGTTATCTTGGTCTCCCTGGGGCTGTAGATATGAAAAAACTGGTTAATATTTCTCTTCGTTTGGGAGTTGGTGTTTCCAGTCGCTATCTGAAGAAGAATCGAAAATCCGTTTTTAAACTTCTTTCTCCACGTGGCTATAACCCAAATAAATTGATTGTTCCAATTTCTGATCATGCGGAAGAACTAAATATTGCAGGAATTCATTGCTTCACCTTTAATGCAGTTGAATCAACCGAAGTTTGGCGCACAAAGTCTATGAGTCGTTTAATTTGATTTTATGACCCGTAGTGGTTCTAACGCTCTAAATGCGCAAAAATTAGGTATGAGGAAAGAATTTCCTAAACTCTTGTCCGAAGGTACTTTAGGTCCTTTGAATTTACGTAACCGTATAGTCATGCCTGCCATGGATCAGAACAATTGCACTGAAGATGGCTTAATCAGTAATAAAACACTCCAACATTATGAAGATCGAGCAAAAGGTGGAGCAGGACTATTAATTCTTGAGACATCAGCAGTTAAGTGGCCTAACGGAGCAACATCTAAACACCAACCTTCTCTCTCAAGTGATGCAGCCATACCAGGACTTGAAAAACTTGCAGAACGCGCTCATGAAAATGGTGCTCGTATGATCGTCCAAGCTTGCCACCACGGCAGAATATCCGGCCTAGATATATCTCGTGATGTGCCTGTCTTGGTCCCCTCTACCCCAATTCCTTCTTTTGACACTTTGGGCATGACTTACAACACAACAACCGAAGAATTGATAAAGATGGCAACTCTAACTGGAGGGAAATTACCCACATTCAAGGAAGCTTCGAAAGAAGAATTGGAAGAAATAATCGAAGCATTTGTTGCAGCAGCTTTAAGAATCCAAAAAGCTAATCTTGATGGTATTGAAATCCATGCTGCTCATGGATATCTAATTTCAACTTTTCTTTCTAAAGCGTGGAATAGACGTGACGATGAATGGGGTGGTTCACAAGAAAAAAGAACAAAACTATTAAGTGAAATAATAAAAAAGATTCGAGAAAAATGTGGTGCCAATTTCGCAATCGTCGTGAGAATAGATGGCTACGAGTATGGAATCGAAAATGGTATTACCGTAGACGAAGCTTCAGATACAGCATTTATCGCTGAAAAAGCTGGCGCAGATGCAATTCACGTTTCTGCAATTTCATCATCTGGAACTGGGGTGGGCTTTACTCAAGGACCCTTACCATGGGAGAAATGCCAATACAGCGAACTAGCCAAAACTGTTAAATCCGCTATAAGTATTCCAGTGATAGCAGTGGGTCGTATCGAGCCTGCAGATGGGGAAAGGTTGATCGCTGAAAATAACTGTGATTTCGTTGCTATGGGTAGACAACTACTCGCTGATCCTGATCTGCCTAAAAACCTAATCAATGGTTCTCCAGAAAAAATTCGTCCCTGCATAAATTGTTTTGTATGCGTCGCACAAAATTTTTGGAATGGTGAACCAGTCTGTGCAGTAAACCCCCGTTTAGGAAACTATGAGGAAGAAATCGAAGTTCCGAAGAAATTAAAAAACGTTGTGATAGTAGGCGCAGGTCCAGCTGGTTTGGAGTGTGCTCGGGTAGCTTCAAACCGAGGACACAGAGTAACCCTTCTCGAACAGATGGGAAGTTTAGGAGGGACTGCTCTATTCTCTTCTCTAACCACTCCCAAAAATGGTGAATTGATCAAT
>Ga0315328_10000091_pt1 | contig 32717 bp, 31 predicted proteins | sample M120032315metaG_FD_203462 | JGI IMG/M metagenome (GOLD analysis project Ga0315328, IMG submission 203462) | Ammonia-oxidizing marine archaeal communities from Monterey Bay, California, United States - M1 200m 32315 | ecosystem: Environmental > Aquatic > Marine > Intertidal zone | place: USA... | reverse complement strand
TACAGTATCTTTTTCCCCGCTTATACCCGCTGCTCGTTTGGCGCCTGATATTCAAATGATACTTTGGGCGGGCGGTTTATATGGTTTAAATTCCATTTGTGAAGCTTCTTTGAGTCAAGCTGCTGGAGCAGTTTTAGGTGCAGCAAATGCAGTTGAAATAACGAAAGAAAAACAACCCTGTATTGGTATGACTAGTTTGGGCTCTTCTGCTTTAAAGTATATGAAATTTTTAAAACCAGCATTAGAAGCGCGTGGTTATGAAGTTGCTATTTTTCATTCAACAGGAATGGGGGGCAGAGCGTTTGAGGGCTTGTGTGAGCAAGGAGCTTTTGTAGCCGTTATGGATTTTTGTTTGCAAGAATTAGCCAATCACATTCATGGTTCTGAAGTTACTTCTGGTGGAAATAGGTTAACAGCAGCTGGCAAGCATGGAATACCACAAATCTGTGCCCCGGGATGCCATGATTTAGTTGATTTAATTTGTTGGCAAGATATTCCTGATAAATGGAAGAATCATCCATACCATGCCCATAACCGATTGATTAGTTCTATCGTTTTAAACCCTGAAGAGAGGGAGCAAGTGGCTGAAGGTTTTATGCAGCAGCTATCAAAAGCTTCATCTGAAACCCATATGATTTTACCGTCCGGTGGCTGTGGAGAATGGGATCGTCCAGACGGTGGGTTGTGTGATCCAGTTGGGTTAGAGACCTTTATGCGAGCATGTAAAAAAAATTGCCCAAGTAATGTGATACTTCACGAACTCAATTGTCATATAAATGATTTGGAATTCTCTAATAAGGCTTTAGAAGTACTTGATGATATGGTTGAGCGAAAAATTGTGGTTAAAGGGTTTAATAAATAGAAATAAGGATAACAGATGAATTTAGAAGAAACGTATGCAATAGTGACAGGTGGAGCTTCTGGTTTGGGTGAGGCGACAGTCAGAGCTATAATTGCTGGTGGCGGTAAAGTTGCAATTTTAGATATGGATTCAAGCCGGGGTAATGAATTAGTCAAAGAATTAGGCTCTTCAACTATTTTTTGTAAAACTGATGTTACCAATGAAGATAATGTGAAGTCCGCAATAGAGAAAACAATCGAAACTTTTGGAAAGCTAAATGTAGTTCTAAATTTTGCAGGCATTGCCGTAGCTGTGAAAACAATTGGTAGAGATGGTCCACATGATTTAGATTTGTATAAAAAAGTCGTTGATGTGAACTTGAATGGGACCTTTAATGTTTGCCGTTTGGCTGCAGAATATATCTCAAAAAATGCGTCCAATGAAAGTGGATTAACAGGTTTGATTGTTAATACAGCATCTGTAGCTGGGTATGATGGCCAAAAAGGGCAAGCGGCTTACGCAGCATCAAAAGCTGGTGTAATTGGATTAACATTACCAATGGCTCGAGATTTAGCAAGTTATGGAATTAGGGTGAATACAATCGCACCAGGTTTAATAATTACACCAATGTTGGCTTCTTTGCCAGACGAAGCGAAAGAAGCTTTATCAAGTCAACCTTTGTTACCAAAGAGATTGGGAAAGCCATCTGAAATAGCGCATCTGGCCTGTTTTATAATTGAGAATGAATATTTAAATGGTGAAGTAATTCGGTTGGATGCGGGAATTCGGTTGCCATGAGGGGACCTCTAAATTTTCTAAAAGTTGTAGAATTTAGCGGATTGGGCCCAGGTCCACTAGCGGGGCAGCTTTTAGCAGATTTAGGTGCTGATGTGATTACGATAGATAGAAAATCAGCACAGGTAGATCCAAGTGAAATTAATCGAAGAAATAAAAGATCTATTGCATTAAATCTTAAATCAAAAGAGGGATTAAAAGTTGTAAAAAAAATAATCGATAACTGTGATGTTCTAATTGAAGGCTTTAGGCCTGGTGTTATGGAAAAGCTTGGTATAGCGCCAAGCGATTGTCATGATAAGCTAGTCTATGGACGTATGACTGGCTGGGGTCAGTCAGGAAAATTTTCAAAAACTGCTGGACATGATATAAATTATTTAGGAATTACTGGAGCTTTGCACTCTATAGGAACTGACGAAACGCCGATACCACCTTTGAACTTGGTAGCAGATTATGGGGGTGGATCAATGTTTTTGATTTTTGGAATTTTGGCTGCGCTATATGAAAGAAATACTTCTGGAAAAGGGCAAGTTGTTGATGCAGCAATGGTAGATGGTGTCCCAGCTATGATGGGCTTGTTTCATCAATTTGTGGCTAATAGAAATTGGCTTGATGGTGAAAGAGAGTCAAATTTGCTTGATGGTGGCGCTCCATTTTACAGATGTTATAAATGTGCAGATGGTAAATTTATATCAGTTGGCGCTTTAGAGCCACAATTTTTCGCTGAGTTGGGAAGGGTTATCGAGCTGCCAGAAATTGACTTAAAGACGCAAAATGATAAAGCAACATGGCCACATAAAAATAAGGCTTATGAAAAGATTTTTAAATCAAAGTCCCGTGATGAGTGGGTTAAAATTTTTGAAGGCCTAGATGCTTGTGTCACACCTATACTCACATTGGAAGAAGCAACAAAATACCCGGCTAATTCTGAGCGTAATGTTTTTTTTGAACAAGATGGTATTATACAAGCGTCTCCTGCGCCGCGTTTTGATAGAACGCCTAACGTAAAACCTCAGAGAGTGCAGGGACAAGGAGCCAATAGTGAGGAAATCTTAAAAGAAATTGGTTTGGCTCAAAAAGAAATAATAGATTTAAAGAATGATAACATCTTAACTTAACTTTAGTGTATTTTTTATTGGGAGCTTATAATGACAAAGAATATTTTGTTCATTATGTTCGATCAACTTAGATGGGATTATTTAAGTTGTGCCGGACATAAAACCCTTGAAACTCCCAATATTGATTGGTTGGCATCTAGGGGGATAAGATTTACACGTACCTATGTTCAATCACCCACATGTGGTGCAGCACGAATGAGTTACTATACAGGGCGTTACGTGCATAGTCATGGAGCAGCACATAATAATTTTCCCTTAAAAGTGGGAGAACAAACAATGGGTGATCATCTTCGAAAATGCGGGATGGATAGTTGGCTAATTGGTAAAACACATATGAAAGCAGATTCTGCTGGAATGGAAAGGTTGGGTATCTCACGTGATAGTAAAATTGGATCCCGTGTGGAAGAGTGCGGATTTGATGTGTTCATAAGAGATGATTGTTTATGGGGACAGGGCCCTGATGGTTTTTATGATGAAAAAAGGTCACCATATAACGAATACTTAAAGTCAAAGGGTTATGAGGGAGAGAATCCTTGGGCAAATAATGCTAATGCTGGCATTACTGATACTGGAGATATAGCTTCAGGTTGGCTACTTAAGAATGCCGATAAACCAGCAAACATAAAAGAAGAGGATAGTGAAACGCCTTGGTTAACTTCTCGAGCATTAGATTTTATGGAAATGCAGGATTTAAATTCACCTTGGCTTGCGCATATTAGCTATATAAAGCCACATTGGCCTTACATTGTGCCTAAACCTTATCATCAAATGTACGGGCACAATCAAATCCAACCAATCGTCAGGTCTGATTCTGAAAGAGTTAATCCTCATCCAGTATTTAAAGCTTATCAAAATAATTCAATTGGCAAAGCTTTTCAACGGGATGAAGTTAGAGATGTCGTCATTCCAGCTTACATGGGATTGATAAAGCAATGCGATGATCAAATGGGTCGATTATTTACTTATTTGAAGGATAGTGGTGCCCTTGAAGATACTATTATTGTACTGACTTCTGATCATGGTGATTACCTTGGAGACCATTGGTTGGGTGAAAAAGATTTATTTCATGAAGCATCAGTTAAAGTTCCCTTGATTGTTTATGACCCTTCTAAAGATGCTGACGTCACCCGTGGTACTGTTTGTGATGAGTTAGTGGAAAGTATCGATTTAGTTGCAACTTTTATTGATTACGCTGGAGGTGTGGTTCCAGATCATATTGTAGAAGGAAAATCTTTAAAACCTTTTATAAAAGGAAAAAAACTAGCAAATTGGCGTGAATTTGCAATTTCTGAATTTGATTATTCCTGCACATCGATGGCCGATAATTTAAGCTTAAAGCCAAAAGAGGCACGTTTATTTATGGTTGCTGATAAAAAGTGGAAATTTATGCACTCTGAAGGTCCAGACCATCCTGTAATGTTATTTGATTTGATCAATGATCCTGATGAGTTGATAGATTTGGGAGTTAACCCTGATTATAAAGAAATAATCGATATGATGTACGAACGGCTTGGTCGTTGGGCAAGACGTGCTTCGCAAAGAGAAACAAAGTCTGATAATGATATTATAATTGAGAAAGGTATTTCATCACGTAAAGGTATAGTTTTTGGGGCGTATGATGGCACTGAGATTGATGAAGAAGAGCTAGTTAGTTATCGTGGCAAGGCAAATAAGAATTATATTAAATAATAAAAAATAAAGTATTTCTGATAACGGATTTATTTAACATGTAATAGTGAGGACAATATGATTGAACAAATAAGGGTGACTTTGGAAAGTAGACCGACTGGGCCACCAACTTTTGAAAATTTTGGGATTGAGAAGAGCCCACTTGGTGAAATTCAAGATGGCCAAGTTTTATTGAAGACTATCTATTTATCTCTTGATCCTTATATGCGGGGCCGAATGAATGCTGATAAATCTTATGCCGCTCCTGTTCCTTTAGGGGGTATTATGGAGGGGGAATGTGTTGCAGAAATAATTAACACAAAAAACTCAAATTATAGCGTTGGAGAAATTGTAGCTGGACGAATTGGTTGGGTCACCCATGCTATTTCTGATGGGGTAGATTTACGAAAAATTGATAAAAATATTGCACCAATTTCAACGGCATTAGGCGTTCTAGGGATGCCGGGCCATACTGCTTGGACGGGATTAAATATTATTGGGAAAGCTAAACCAGAAGAAACGGTAGTTATCTCTGCTGCAACTGGTGCTGTCGGTAGTTTGGCCGGCCAACTTGCAAAGGCTAAAGGAATGAGAGTTATTGGTGTTGCTGGTGGCGCTGAAAAATGTGCATTTGCAAAGTCTAATCTGGGGTATGATGAATGTTTTGATCACAAGCTAGCATCTGATTCTTCTGAATTAAGAAAATGGCTTTTGGATGCAACACCAAACGGTGTTGACGTGTATTTTGAAAATGTTGGAGGAAAAACGACAGAAGCAGTATTACCAATAATGAATGATTTTGGACGAATATCAGTTTGTGGAATGATTTCTTGGTATTCCGGTGTTGGTGTTGATGAAGCTATGCGATTACCTGGTGCGTGGCGCGCAATCTTGACGAAACGGTTGCAAGTTCGTGGATTTATCGTTTGGGATCACAATGATGTATTCGATGAATTTTTGTCTGAGACAGCCCCTTTAGTACAATCAAATAAAATTATTTATCGTGAGACGATAACTGAAGGTATTGAGAATGCGCCGGAAGCATTTATCAATCTTCTTAATGGAAAGAATTTTGGCAAACAATTGATTAAAGTAAGTTAAATTTCAAACATGACCAAGGAATTCAGGCAATATAAATATGAAGTACCAAAAGGTGCAGTAGACCTAACCTTGGTAAGGCATGGAGAAAGTTCAGCTGCTATCCCTGGAACGCCTTTTCCACTACATAAAGGTCATGGTGATCCAGATTTGCATGTAAATGGGATCCAGCAGGCTAAGTTAGTTAAAAATGCTTTAGAAAAGAAACATTTTCAAAGTATTTATGCGACTGATTTAAAACGAACGCAGCAAACAGCAGAGCCTTTAGCCACGCGTTTAAGTTTGCCAATAACTATTGAACCAGGACTTCGAGAGGTGCATTTGGGTGAATGGGAAGGTGGCTTATTTCGAATGAAAGTGGCATCTAAAGATCCGTTATATCATGAGTTTTTAATGCATCAAGAATGGGGAAAAATTCCAGGAGCAGAAACTAATGCAATGATTTTTGATCGAGTTCGAAAATCTTTAGATTTAATATATGAACGGCATCAGGATCAAAAAGTTGTAGCGGTAATTCATGGTGGAATAATATCAGCGATAATGGCAATGGCTACAGGTAGTAATCCATTGGCATTTTTGGGATCTTCTAACGGTTCAATTAGTAGAGTGATTTTGGAAAGTGGTAAAATAACTCTACGAACCTATAATAGCTGTGAACATTTGTAATTTAAATTTAGGTTTTTTTGAGGATGGTTAGATGGATCAAAAAATAGTGCTTATAGTTGGAGCGGGTGACTATATAGGTTCTGCGATAGCTAGAAGATTTGCTAAGGGTGGATTTACGGTCTGTTTGGGTCGAAGAAGAGGCGAAAAGCTTGAGCTACTTATAAAGGAAATAAAGAATACTGGTGGTATAGCTTATGGTTTCACGATGGACGCTAGAAAAGAAGAAAATGTTGAAGAGATATTTAAAAAAATAGAAAAAGAAATAGGTAATATCGAGCTTGTTATTTTTAACGTAGGTGGAAATGTATTTTTTCCAATTTTGGAGACCACTTCCAGAGTATTTCGAAAAGTGTGGGAAATGGCAACTTATGCTGGCTTTCTAACTGGTAGAGAGGCGGCTCGGTATATGGTTCCTCGTAAAAAAGGTTCGATTTTTTTTACAGGAGCAACAGCAAGCTTACGGGGTGCAACTGGTTATTCAGCTTTTGCTGCTGGTAAAGCTGGCTTGCGGGGAGTGGCTCAGAGCATGGCCCGAGAGCTTGGACCAGAGAATATCCATGTAGCCCATCTTATAATTGATGCAGGAGTTGATACTGCTTTTGTAAGGGAAAGAATAAAATCATCAGGTGTTGATCCAGACACTTTGGCCTCAGATACCTTAATGAATCCTGACTCGGTTGCAGAAGCTTATTGGAACATGCATCATCAAAAACGTGATGGTTGGACATTTGAAATGGATATTAGACCTTTTGCAGAAAATTGGTAAAATAAATTTTTATTACTGATGAGTAAGAAGCATCAATTAATGCTTGTCCCTTATTGGTTAATAAGAATCCACTATCTTTTACTCCAAAAGGAATTGAGCTAGTTGTAAAAAGAGTTCTACTGAACCATCCAACTTTGTAACCTGGAATTTTATTACCTCCTATATATTGTTTAATGATTTAGCTGAGCAGGAATTGTTTGCCGTAATTCAAATTTAAGAACTTTACCAGTTGCCGAACGTGGCAAAAGTGCGACGTCTACTAAAAAAGATGGTACTTTATATTTTGCTAAATTTTTTGCACAATGTGTTTTAATTTCTTCAAAAGTTAACGCTTTTCCCTCATTAAAACTAATTACGGCACATCCCACCTCTCCCCATTTCTCGTGTGGAACACCAATGACCGCTACCTCATTAATTTCTTCAAGTTCATAAAGTATATTTTCAACTTCAGCAGGATAAACGTTCTCTCCCCCAGAAATATACATGTCCTTTAGTCTATCTTCGATAAATATATAGCCCTGTGAATCCTTTTTCCCTATATCACCAGTTTTGAACCACCCATTAACAAAACTTTCCTTATTTGCTTTAGGTCTGTTCCAGTAACCAGGCGTCACTGCCGGACCCTTCATTTGTATTTCACCCAATGTATTGGGTGGTGCTTCATTTCCTTTTTCATCTACAATTCTTATTTTATTTCCCATTAATGGTCTGCCTGCACTACCAATCATATCAATCACATCGTCATGAAGTAGCAAACACCCAGTGCCGCTTGTTTCAGTCATGCCCCAACCTTCTTGCAAACATACTCCACGTTTATTCCACCATTTTACTAAAGAAACTGGAACAGTTTCAGCACCTGAAAGCGCACTAATAATATTGGAAAAATCAGTTTTTTCAGCAAATTCGCCGTCTTTTAGGGCATTGTAAGCTGCGGGTACTAAAAAAATATGCGTAACGCCTAATGTTTTATTTCCGAGGGCCTCTAAAACCATATCAGGATCAAACATTCTCATTACCACAAGGCATCCACCAATATAAATCATTGGACAGCATGAGACATTGACAGCTGCTATATGAAATAAGGGCATAACTACTAAACTGACAGAATCGCGAGTAGTGCGACCAGCGCTCATTCCGCCTACTGCTGAGAAAAGCATCATTCCATGAGTTATGATAACTCCTTTGGGTCTGCCAGTAGTGCCAGATGAATACATTAACATGCATTGTTCATCTAGAGTTTGATCAACCATTTTGAGTATTGGGTCACTATTAGATATTCCTCTTTCATAATCTGTATCTCCACCTACGCCGTCCAACATAATTGTATTGGACACATTTGTTTGGCGGCGTACATCTTCCCAAATCATTCCAAGTGCAGTATCAACAAATATTAATTTTGGAGTGCTATCATCAATAATGAAGGTCAGTTCTCTTGCTGTTAAACGAAAGTTTAAAGCAACTGCGATGGCACCTATTCTCCAGCATGCAAAAATAATTTCCACAACGTCTGTTGAGTTAAATGTAAAATATGCAACTCTATCGCCTTTATTTATTCTAAGGCTCTTAAGGTGGCCAGCCAATCTGCCCACTCGGTCATTCATTTTTGAATACGTGTAGCGCCTGTTGCTCGCCAAGTCTATTGATGCCAACTTGTTAGGCATCGCCATGCTATGCTGTGCTATCCAATCATTTACACTATAATCATTCAAATAGCCGCCCCTTCATTTATTTGAGATTATTTTCTAGTCTTATTCTGTTTTATAAAAAAGTCACCTTTATTTGTACGTCACGTCAATAAAATCTTAACTTTAACAAAAAATAAGTATTATTAATTATCTGCAGGTATAATCTTTCCAATATTTTCTCCAAAACCTATCTTATAATCACCTCCATCAGCGGCTCCATTCATTCGGATAATATCGCCATCTTCTAAAAAATTTCTAGTTTCTGAGCCTTGAAGTGAAATAGGTTTTTTCCCACCCCAACTGAGTTCCAACATAGAACCATATTGATGTTTTTCAGGACCTGAAATAGTCCCGGATCCAATTAAGTCTCCACAACTCATTGCGCACCCGCTTGAGGTGTGATGCGCTAATTGCTGTGCAGATGAATAATACATTTCAGAATAATTTGTTTTAGTAATCTCATTAGGCCCATTGCTGCTATTAGTTTCAATTGATACGGATAAATTAATATCATATAGCATTGGCCCTTTTTCTTCCAAATATTTCAACAAGGGTACTTCACGTTTTGGCGTGAATTTTCTAAATGGCTCCAGCGCTGCTTTTGTCACTATCCACGGACTTATCGTGGTTGCTGTAGCTTTAGCTTGGAAGGGCCCTAAAGGTTGATACTCCCAAGCTTGTATATCCCGAGCAGACCAATCATTTAATATAACATAACCAAATATCATATCATCTGCTTCTTGAGTTGTTAGTGTTGTGCCTATGTCAGTACTTATGCCAACGATTGCTCCTAGCTCTAATTCAAAGTCAAATCTTTTGGAGGGTCCAAAATAAGGTATATCTTCTGTTGGGGGCTTAAGTTGACCCCTAGGCCTCCTTACATCAGTACCAGAAACAATAACAGTTGACGCTCTTCCATTGTAACCAATCGGTATGTGTAGCCAATTGGGTGGCAAGGCATTTTCTGGACCACGAAACATTGTGCCAACATTTTTTGCATGGTGATAACTAGCAAAGAAATCTGTAAATTCAGATACGACAAATGGCATGTGCAAGACGCAATCTTTTTGAGGAATTAATGATTTTTTTAAAATAGATTTATTTTCAGTTATTAGGTCTGCAGATTTTTCTTTTAACAGTTCGATTAAATTGTTTCTAAATAAGTTCCAGGTCTCTGGTCCCAGTTCCATGAAGGAATTCCAATATGGTTCACTAAATACCTTCTCATTTTCTGAAGGTAATATAATCTTTGCTTCTTCTAGAAATGTTACGTCTAACACCATATCACCAATGGCTACACAACAATGTGGATCGCTGTCTGAAACTGTAAAAACGCCATATGGTAAATTGTTTAAAGGAAAATCTGTTTCTTTTGTATTGGCGGATTCTATCCAGGATCGTATTAAAGTCATCGAATTACTCTCTTAATTGTTTTAGTTCATTAAATAAACGCTTGAACCATTTAATCATTATTAATTTTAGGTGAGAAGTTCTTTTTTAGTGATGACCAACAATCAATATAATCATCCTGAATAGGCGCCTCTTTTGCAGCAAAAGAAGTCAAATGTTGTGGAAATCTAGTTTCAAACATGAAACTCATTGTGTTTTGCATCTTTTTTGGGATCAGCTCAGAGTTTGTTGCATTTTCGAAAGCATCCATATCTGGTCCATGAGGCAACATCATATTATGAAGGCTCATACCGCCCGGAGAAAAACCTTCTGGTTTAGCATCATAGATTCCATGAATATTACCCATTAATTCCGACATTATATTTTTGTGATACCAGGGTGGTCGAAAAGTATTTTCTGCGACACTCCACCTATCTCGGAATAATACAAAATCTATATTGGCAGTGCCTTCTACACCTGAAGGGGCGGTTAATACTGTAAATATTGATGGGTCTGGATGATCAAAAAGCAATGCGCCCACAGGAGAGAATGTTCGCAAATTATATTTACACGGAGCATAGTTTCCGTGCCACGCTACTATATCTAGTGGTGAGTGATTTATTTCAGTAATATGAAATTGCCCGCACCATTTTATTGTTACTGTAGATGCTATTGATTTGTCTTCAAATGCTGCAATGGGTGTTTTGAAATCACGTGGGTTTGCCAAGCAATTTGCGCCGATTGGACCTCTATTTGGTAAATCAAATTTAGCACCATAATTCTCACAAACGAATCCCCGCGCGGGCCCGTCTATAATTTCTACCTTAAATAGTAAGCCCCTGGGTATGATTGCTATTTCTTGGGGTTCTAGATCAATAATTCCCATTTCGGTAAAAAACCTTAATTGCCCTTCTTGGGGAACAATTAAAAGCTCACTATCGGCAGAATAAAAATATTCATTCTCCATATTTTCAGTTGCCACGTATATGTGGGCAGCCATACCAACCTGAATATTAACATCACCAGCGGTTGTCATAGTACGCATGCCATTTATAAAATTAGTTTTTGTGTTAGTTGAAATTGGGTTCCATCTGTATTGGCCAAGGTTAATAATATCATTTAAAATGTGTGGAGCTGATTTCCAAAAAGGTATCTCTATTTTTTTAAATCGACCCGTATGTTTAACGGAGGGTTGAATTCTATAGCACCAGCTTCTTTCATTTTTACCTCGTGGTGCGGTGAATGGTGTGCCTGATAATTGTTCAGCATAAAGGCCGTAAGGACATCTTTGAGGTGAATTTTGTCCTTGGGGTAGAGCGCCCGTTAAGGCTTCGGTTTCGAAGTCGTTTCCAAACCCAGACATGTAAGCCTTCGTATTAGATTTCATAATATGCTCCCTATTTTTTTCTATTTATCGTTGCAAATGCAACGAAGTCAAGGTTGTGGCTTTTCAATTCTACTTTTGCATGTTAGGTTTATCTCCTTTATTGGAAGATTTATAATGCAATTATTGGCTAATAATCTACGTGGTAAAGGTTTGAGGCTTTCTCCTTTAAAACCTGTATCTAGCGACTCAAAAAATGTAAAAAAATTAATTTCAAAATGCCCTATGTATGCTCAAACACCTCTTCATGAGTGTACTGATTTAGCAAATTCATTAGGTATTGGGTCTTTACATATAAAAGATGAACGACCTCGGATGGGTTTGGGAAGTTTTAAAGCTCTTGGTGCTACGTACGCTATTGCAAAAATGGCGGCAAAAAGCCCTTTGATTAATGATAAACCTGAAAAAACGCTTAAAGGGGAAACATTTATTACAGCTAGCGCAGGAAATCATGGATTGTCCGTAGCAGCTGGCGCAAGAATTTTTGGAGCGAATTCTGTCATTTATCTTTCAAAAACGGTTCCAAAGGAATTTGCTGGAAGGCTTCGCGAAAAAGGTGCGGAAGTCATAATTGAAGGAGCAGATTATGAGGCAAGCATGCAAGCTGCTGCTGCGCGTGCAGAATTGGAAGGGTGGATCTTACTTTCGGACAGTACTTGGGCGGGATATTCCGCAGGCTATGATGTAATGGAAGGTTATTTAATGATGCCTGAAGAGGTCTTTACGCAAATGCCTATCTCACCAACACATATTTTTTTGCAAGCAGGTGTAGGAGGATTAGCCGCCGCAGTTACCGCCTCTGTGAGATCTAATTGGGGTACATCTTCAAAAATCATAGTAGTAGAGCCTTCAGAAGCTCCCGCTATAATGGAAAGCATAAAAGTTGGAAAACCTGTTTATGCAGAAGGGGAGGCCTCAATTATGGGCCGGTTGGATTGCAAGGAACCATCTCATTTAGCATTGTATTGTTTAGCTAAAGAAGCTGATTTTTTTATGACTTTAACTGATAGTGAAGTTTTAGAATCTATTGATGAGTTAAATAAGTATGGTTTGTCGACGTCTGCTTCTGGAGGAGCAGGTTATGCTGGATTAGTAAAAGCTCTGATGAATCAAAGCTGTAATCTAGACTCAAATTCCCACGTTTTATTGTTTTTATCTGAGGGTGCCACAGATGATTGATTTTAAAGAATCAGAATATCAATCACGAACTGAAAAAGTTCAAAAAATTATGTTTGAAAAAAAACTCGATGCAATCTTGCTCTGTACGGAACCTGAGGTTAGATATTTTACAGGTTTTAGGAGTTTATTTTGGCAAAGCCCAACCAGGCCATGGTTTGTTGTGATACCAAAAAATGGAAAGCCTATTGCAATAATTCCTGAAATAGGGCGTGACCTTATGGCGAGAACCTGGATTGATCACATAATTACTTGGCCATCGCCCAGACGAGAAGATGAGGGAATCTCATTATTGGTAGGCGTATTGAAGGAAGCTAAAACTATTGGTCTTTTGATGGGAGAAGAAGCATCATTAAGAATGCCTCTTAGTGATTTTGAAGAGTTGAAATCTAGAATTAATGGGTATTTTTATGATTGCAGCAACATAATAAAACAAGTTCGTTTGATAAAATCAGAAGCTGAAATACTTATTTTGAAAAATATTTGTGCAATTGCTGGTAGGTCGTTTGATCGTGCAGGTGGGTTATTCTATTGTGGTCAACCTTTGAATGAAGCTTTTAGAGAATTCAAAATAGCATTGTTAAAAGAAGGTGCCGAAGAGGTCCCATATTTAGTAGGTGGCGCGGGAGCCGACGGGTATGCAGACGTTATCTCACCTCCAAGTGCTAAACCATTAGAGGATGGTGATGTGTTAATGTTGGATACGGGTTCTACGTTGAAGGGATATTTTTGTGACTTTGATAGAAACTGGGCAATTGGTAGAGCAAGTGACTTAGCTAAAAGTGCATATTCCAAACTACATCATGCTACTGAAGTGGCACTAAAAGAAATTCGACCAGGAATGACTTGTGAGCAAGTGTTTATATTAATTAATAACGCTTTAGGTGGCGGCAGCTCGGATATTGGCAGAATGGGTCATGGTTTAGGCATTCAGTTGACGGAATACCCATCTTTAATGTTGAATGATAAAACTGTTTTATTGGCAAATATGGTAATAACTATTGAACCCAGTATGTCATATGGTGAAGGATTGATGATGGTTCATGAAGAAAATATTTGCATAAGAGACGGTAAACCTGAGCTCTTAACAAAACGTGCTGCAAATGAGTTGCCTATAATAAGTTAAATAATGCGAGGTATATTTTGTCTGATTTTGTTTTGGAAAATTTTCTTCCTTATCAGTTGAGTTTACTTGCTAATAGAATTAGCAAAGATTTTTCAAAAGAATATATATCTAGATTTAACCTAAATAATGCAGAATGGCGAATTATAGCACATCTTAGCCAAGCAAACGAAGCAATAAGCATTAGAGAAATTTACTCTAAAGTGCATTTAGAAAAATCAAAAGTGAGTAGGGCTGTTTCGAAATTAAATTCGCGAAAAATTCTGACAAAAACTATAAATGTTAAAGACAAACGATTAGTAGATTTAAAATTAACAGTAGATGGAAAAAAGGTTGTTGAAAAAATGACCAAGGTAGCGAAAGATTTTGAATCTGAAGTTTTAACAAAAATTGAAAATCCAGACTACTTCAGAAAAATTCTTGTTTCGCTAATTAAAGAGAAAATTATTTAATCCAAAGTGAAAGCTGAAGAGTAGAAATTCATACTCATTAATATTTAAAAATCTCAAAAAGGATTTGATTTGAAAAAATACTCATTTTGGGGAGTGCTCCTGATGCTATAAGAGCAGCAGAGTTTGAATTAAATTCATTTACCTCGATCGTTGCTATTAATAATGCCTGGAAAATAACTCCAAGATGGACCCACTCGATTTTTCCAACAGATTTTCCATTTGAAAGAAGACCAAAAGAAAAATTAAAACGAACGCTACATACTGCACAAGAGTATGTGCCAATTCAAAATAAATATGGTGGATTTTTGTATGCAGGTGGGACGATGGCATTCACAGCTGCTTATTGGGCATTGGGCTGCTTAAACCCGAGCCTTATCGCATTTTTGGGTTGCGATATGGTTTATAAAGGAATTAACACCCATTTTTATGGTTCTGGTACTGCTGATCCATTAAGAGTAGATCCGTCTCTTCGATCGATTGAAGCAAAAGCTAATCGATTTGAATATATTGCTAACAAAGAAGGTTGTTCAGTAGTGAATATTTCTGAAAAAGATGAGAGCCGCCTTACACACAAAAAAGTAAAAATTTCTAGATTGGACAATTATCATTTTTCAGATCGTAAATTAAATGAAACTTTTGTTATAAAAGCATTAGCTCTGGAGAAACAATTAGATTACTTTGTTGAAAGTGGAAAATACTGGAAAGAAACCAATAGATTTGATTTGGCAAAAATTGATGAGTTAGATTTATTGTGGGTAAACTGTTTTCACAACAAATTAGAGAGTTAATGGTGGATTTTAGTAAAATTATAACTTGGGTTCTTTTTATTTATGCATTTTGATGTTATTAATTTTAAGTTGGCGTGCTGATAAAATATCTAGCTTTCTTTTAATGCCACATCTATTATGGATTAGCTTTGCTATCATATTAAATGCCTCGTATTGGTATTTAAATTAAATAAGGCATTACCACCTAGTAAAAATCTACTGAGGCTACACTTAAATCAGCTTTATGATCACGGCCATAAGCAACTAGACCAATACTTCTTAAAGAAATTGGGTTAATTGTTTGTCGTAAAAAACTACCAGATCTTTTGAAGGTCTTGAATGGGATTTTTATTTCTGCCCAGTTAGAAGTAACGGAAAATTCTGCTTGATAATATTGCCATGGTAAAATTGTTCCAGTCGTACGAAGATGTACGTAATAAATAGTATTATTGCCTTTGGCGTTTATCACTATCCCTTTAATAATTTTTGTTAATGGCTCAGTTAATTTAATACGAGCTTGAATAAACCCGCCTTGATTTTGAGTGCTGACAATACCAGTTAAATTTATGAAATTTAGTTGATTTTCATTGTTAAAAGCAATCTTTCCAGTAGAAACACCGCCCATAACTTGGTCACTAAAAAATTCCCATCTTTTCTCTGGTTGAATGTCAAACTTTTCTAACATTAATTCATCAGCCTTAATAGAATGAGAAAAAAAGAAAATCATAATTATGATTAATGTTTGTTTGTTCAATATTTTTTCATAAATTTACTTTATATCCTCAGTTGAAGGGTCTTTTTCTTTAACTAGTTCACCAACAATCAACGGTAATAACTCTGTGGATTTATCAATTTTTGATGGAATTTCTGTCTCCATCCATTCTAGTGTATCAAAAGCTTTACATTGCTCACATATTGGTAACCATTCTTTATAGATATTATTACACTTCGTACATGTCCACATTGGGCCATATTTTGCTCCCAATGCTTTTGCTAACCAGCCTCGAACTACTGCTTCTTTTGCACCAGTTCCACGTTCGACCGCTGCCATGATTGTAAGAGCCCGAGCAGTAGGTTTTGTCTCTGCTAGCTCTCCCATGATTTTTCGAGCGCCTGTATAGTTTTCGGCGGCGAGAGCTAATTCAGCTTCTAACATTATGACTTCAGGTGTTTCCTTATGTACTTTAATCCAAGGTTTAAAACGATTGAAACGATCATCGGCACTTTCTAAAGGTTCTAAATTTGCGAAAGCAGCGGCTAAATCAGGGTGCGGTGACTTATCCCAAGCCTTACGTAATATATTCGTGGCGAGGCGTTTTTTCTTATTTTTTAGGTGAATTGATGCTGTTAAAATAGCCGCAGGAATCAACTCTGGTGAAGATTTATTTGCTTTAATGGCCGCTGCGATGGAAAGCTCTCCAGAATCTTCCTTTGCCGTTGCAAGGTTCAATATGGCATTTCTACGAATAAAAATATCTTTGGGTAGTAGACCTATTTTATATTTACTATTTAGAGTTTTTTGTGCACCGATCCAATCATTTTTTTCTACTTGGAGCTGAAAAAGTGTAGTTAGGACCGTGTCATCCCTGGGTTTTATTGAGTTGGCTTTTTGAGCTAATTCTAAGGCAGTTTCTTTATCACCATCTTCTAATTTTTGCTTCATTATACCAAGAATTCCCACAAATTTTGTTTTTTCTTGATTTATGAGTGCATGATAGAACCTTAGTGCTTCCTTGCGATCTCCAGATTGTTCAGCAGCTTGAGCACTTAATAGATTTGTTACTTCGGGTTTTCCTAATAGTTTATTGGCACGGGAAGCTTTAATCGTCGCTATTTTATTTTCACCTAAAGCTAATGCAATCATACCATCAGAAAGAGCTTGGAAACCCTTTTTTTCTCTACTTCTATCAAAATAACGAGAGATAGCAGTTTCGTCACCATTCAGAAAACGGTAAGCAGCAATTAAAAAATTGCAAATCTTAAACATTAACCAGATGATAATAAGGCCTGCCCCTCCTGCAATTATAACAGCAATTGGCGAAAACGTTATTTCCATACTTGATAGTATAATTTGAAATTCATCGTTTGTTTTTGCAAACTGAGTTACAGCGAAAGAGAAAATTGTTACTATGCCAATAAATATTGTTATGTTGATTATTGATCTAATCATTGATTTCACGCATTTCAGTAATCTTAGCAAAAATTTTATCTAACACTGCTTTGGTTTTATAAGTTATTTGTGCTTCTATCATCCAAGTATTTATAGAATTTTTAGCATCTTCAGGTAAATTTTGTAATTCTCTCAGTGCATCACCTAAGTTATTCAATTTTAAGTTTCTTTCTGTTCTAGAAAGAATAGCATCTATACTATCACCAGAACGGGGTGTTAAAGAACGAGCCGTTATATGTGATCTTAAAAATACTAAGATTTTTTGTGATATATTATCTTTAACGTTTTTTGAATTGATTTCCTTTAATGCACTTCTAGCTTCCTCAGGAAAACTTTCACGAAGCTTTTCTACGGTTTTTATGCCAATGAACGCATTCTCCCGTATGTCTTCAGGTAAAATTATATTTAATTGGGTTGCTATGTTAGAAAGCGACTCTCCAAAGGGCTTTCCTTGAGAAAACGATGATAGAACCCCATTAAAATCTAGTGAAAGATTATTTTTGAGTTTATTATTTTGTAGTTTCTTTTCTAAAGTCTTTACAGTGGCCTCAGTTTTTTCAATAGCTAAAATTAATTTGTTATTTTCTAACTCAATTTTCTGACCCTCAAGAAGCTTTTTGTTATCAAGACTGACGATATCAGTTTCTTGAGTGTTGTCAGGAGCAGCATTAATTTTTGTTGAGGTTGTTATTTTATTTATTTTTTCTACCAAATCTTTGTTTTGTTCGGACAAATATGCATTTGCTTTCAACACCTGATTGAGGTTCTTATTGATTTTTTCTATTTTATCATTTTGGTCATTTACCAAAGTGTTTGCCAAGTTTGTCTGAAAGCTCTCTAATTGTTGTTCTATTTCTTTGAATTGAGCCCTGCCATTAATTTTGGTTTGCTGGGATTGGTAATAGTATAATCCTATTAATGCGAAAAAAAATATTGCTGGAATTAGCCATTTAATATTGCTGGTAATAATATTATTTTTAAATGTTTTAGGTAATTCAGTATTGATTTCCTTAGATTTTGAGTTTTCCAATTTTCTCGTTTCTTGGGATAGTTTGGTTTTAGAACCTTTTGAAGGCTCCAAAATTTTATTCAAGGACTCTTTTGCTACCTTTGGTTTGGACACCTTATTTTTTTTCTTAGAGTTGCTTGCAGTAGCTGGACTTTTATTGGCCACAGTAATGAACTCCTGTAAAATCCATTTTTAATTTATAGTCATTTTTGAAGTAAGATAAAACTTCGTGCTTAAGTCTACAAGTCATGTTATTTTATTGGCACCTTTATTAAACTTTTTACCATACTTTCTGCCGTTGGTTTGGCTGCTACTCTAATATTTTGAAAACCCTGCTTCTGTAAAACGTCTTTGATGTTTTTGCTTAAACATAAGAACTCTAGATTTAAAAATCGTATATTCTTGAGCTGGCTAGCCATTGTTGAAGCTGTATCAGCTGAGAATATGGTTATTAAGCATTTTTCTTTGGATTCTAATAGGGATCTGGCTGTTTCATTAATTTTTTCTGGTTCTTGTTCATATATGATTGTTTCTTTGATGTTTATATATTCTGTAGATAGGTATTTCTTTAGACTAAATGTAACATACTTACCCCTTAAATAATGATAGTTTTGGTTGGATTTTTTTGGAAAGTTTTTTATGAACTCTTGGACATTAGGGCCTAAAAATTTTGCATTTAGGCCTAATTTTTTTGCAGTTTCTGTTGTTTTAAGTCCAACACAGTAACATGAAAAAGCCTCTTTGTAGTCGCAATTCCAATTAAATAGGGCATTTTCAGATGTGAAGATCAAAATAGTAGATGTGGTAATTTTAGGATTTACTGCTGAGTTTATTATTTTGGAAATTGGTGACAATATAATATGACTTTTTTTAAATTTAGCATCGATTAATTGCTGATTAAACCTGTTAGCTTGTCGTGCTGGTCGGGTTATGATTATAAATTCTTTGGTCATGTTTATATTTAACGGGATTGCAGGTAGCAACGCAACGATGTAACCGTTTTTAGATGATAACAATGCTTGGAATAGAAAGTAGCTGTGACGATACAGCAGTTTCGGTTGTTCGTGAAATTCATGATGGCCAACCCTTAATCTTATCAAATGAGGTTATAGGACAAAATGAATTACATCAGAATTTTGGTGGGATCGTACCGGAAATAGCTGCGAGGGCCCATGTTGAGAAACTAGATGTTGTAACAAAATTGGCTTTAAAAAGTGCTAATTTAACTTTGTCAGATATAGATGCAGTTTCAGTTACTGCAGGCCCAGGACTTATCGGTGGCGTTTTATCAGGAGTAATGTTTGCTAAAGGTTTGGCTGCAGGTTTGAGTTTGCCACTGATTGGAGTCAATCACTTAGCAGGTCACGCTTTAACCCCGCGCTTAACTGAGCAATTAGGTTTCCCATATTTAATGTTGTTAATTTCTGGAGGCCACTGTCAGTTTCTTATTGTAAAAAGTGCAGAGGAGTTTGTTAGGCTTGGTGGAACAATAGATGATGCTCCTGGCGAGGCTTTTGACAAGGTTGCCAAAATTTTATGTTTGGATCAACCTGGGGGGCCATCAATTGAAAGAGCAGCAAAGCTAGGAGATCCTAACGCATTTTCCTTACCTAGGCCGTTATTGGATAGAAAAGACTGTAATTTGTCCTTTTCTGGCCTGAAGACTGCAGTCATTCGCCTAAGAGATAATATAGCATCAGATGATGAAACATTAACTATGGTGCAACAGCAGAATCTATGTGCCAGTTTTCAACGAGCTGTCTCAGACGTTTTATTAAAAAAAACAGAATTCGCTATGACAAGTTTTGAAAAGAAGATTGGGTTTCTTCCAAAATCATTTGCAGTTGCAGGTGGTGTTGCGGCAAATTCTGAAATAAGGCTAAAATTGGAAAATTTGTGTGAAGAAAAAAATGTTATCTTTTCAGCTCCACCAATAAAACTGTGCACCGACAATGGTGCTATGATTGCGTGGGCAGGCATCGAGTTATTAAAAGTGGGAAGAGTTGACGATATGAGTTTAAAAGCTAAGCCAAGATGGCCTTTGGATGTGATTAGTCCACCTATGCTTGGATCTGGAAAGAAAGGTGCAAAAGCATGAGTGATGTTGGAATAGTAGGGGCTGGATCTTTTGGCACTGCATTGGCTATTTCATTAGCAAATGAAAATAAAAATGTCACTTTGTGGGCTAGATCAAAATCTCAAATTGCGGAAATGCTTAAGTTCAATGAAAATAAGAAATTTTTACCAGGAATTAAATTCCCAAATACATTGCACCCTATTGTAGATTTTAAAGACTTAAATAGTTGTAAGGTAATTCTCATAGCAATACCTACGCAAAGTTTAAGTAAACTACTTACTTCTCATACTATTGAAACAAATACAGTACCTATAGTGGCTTGCTGTAAAGGGGCAGAACTTGAAACAGGTGATCTTCCAACTGAAATAATAAAAAGGTATCTGCCAGAAAATGAGATACTGGTATTAACTGGTCCTGGTTTTGCGACTGAATTGGCATTAGGCAAACCTACCGCAATGACTTTGGGTTCGGAATTGCCAAAAAATAATATTCAAAAAGCCCTCTCTTCAAAAACATTACGTTTGTATCAAAGCAATGATTTAATTGGATTACAATTGGGGGGCGCTTTAAAAAACGTCATAGCCATAGCTTGTGGGATGGTGATGGGAGCTGGTCTTGGTGAAAGCGCGCGCGCATCATTAATGACACGAGGATTTGCAGAAATGATTAGGTTTGCAAAAGAAAAAGGCGCTAACCCAAATACTTTGATGGGGCTGTCTGGTTTTGGGGATTTGTCATTGACTTGCAATTCTACCAAGTCACGGAATTTTTCCTATGGTTTTTCCCTTACATCCGAAAATGGGTTGAAAATTTCTGATACAGTTGAGGGAATTAAAACTTCTCATATTATAGCTAAACAAGCTCGCAGTTTAGGTATTGATATGCCTATAACTCAAATGATTTCTCATGTTTTAAAAAACGAATTAACCATAAAACAAGGTATCGAACAGCTTTTATCCAGGCCTTTGAAATATGAAATTTAAATAAAGAGGGCTAAACGATTAACCTCTTTATTAAGATCAGTATCGATAATGCGCAGGCTTAAATGGGCCTTCAGAAGAAACACCAATATAATCAGCTTGATCTTTTGTTAATTCAGTTAGCTTGACGCCAATTTTTGCAAGATGCAAACGTGCAACTTTTTCATCAAGATGTTTAGGTAAAATATAAACTTCATTTTTATATTCATCACCTTTAGTCCACAATTCAATTTGTGCTAAAACCTGATTAGTAAATGATGCAGACATTACAAATGAAGGGTGACCCGTGGCATTCCCAAGGTTCAACAAACGACCCTGTGATAATAAAATCATACGATTACCAGACGGCATCTCATACATATCAACTTGATCTTTGATGTTTGTCATTTTTAAGTTGCGCAAATTAGCTACTTGGATTTCATTGTCAAAGTGACCAATATTTCCAACGATTGCCATATCTTTCATTTCACGCATGTGCTCGATACGAATAATATCTTTGTTACCAGTTGTAGTTACAAAAATATCTGCATCAGAGACAGCATCTTCTAATGTAGTAACCTCAAAGCCATCCATAGCTGCTTGTAGTGCGCAGATTGGATCAACTTCTGTAACTTTTACTCTTGCTCCAGCACCACTTAGTGAGGCAGCGGACCCTTTTCCAACATCCCCATACCCACAAACAACTGCCGTTTTACCGGCCATCATTGTATCTGTGGCACGGCGAATACCGTCAACTAAAGATTCTTTACAGCCGTATTTATTATCAAATTTTGATTTGGTAACAGAGTCATTCACATTGATAGCAGGAAAAGGCAACTGCCCATTTTGCATTAATTCATATAAACGGTGAACACCTGTTGTCGTTTCTTCTGAAACACCCTGAATTTCATCACGTGTTTTTGTAAACCAGCCTGGGCTTTTTGCCATACGCTTTTTAATTTGAGCAAAAACTGCTTCTTCTTCTTCTGATGTTGGAACATCAAGTAAGTTAGTTTCACCTGCCTCAACTCGTGCACCCAAAAGAACATAAAGTGTGGCATCTCCACCATCGTCCAAAATCATATTTGCACCATCTTCAAACATGAAAGATTTATCTAAATAATCCCAGTGCTCAACTAGTGTTTGACCTTTGATTGCAAATACGGGAACACCTGATTTAGCTATAGCTGCAGCAGCATGGTCTTGCGTAGAATAAATATTACAAGATGCCCAACGCACATCCGCACCTAGTTCAGTTAATGTTTCAATTAATACAGCTGTCTGAATGGTCATGTGCAAAGAGCCAACAATTCTAGAGCCTTTTAGTGGCTTGCTGGCTCCAAATTCTTTTCTTAGTGCCATTAGGCCAGGCATCTCGGTCTCTGCAATATCTAATTCTTTTCGTCCATAACTGGCTAAAGAGATATCTTTTACTATATAATCATTTTTCAATTAACTATCCTTTGACATATCATCCCACGGGCATTTAACATCCGACTCTATATGGAGCAAGTGAGTTAATATTTTTATAAAATAAAATTGTAAAGAGTTTAATATGGTTAGAATTTCAAAATCGCCTCGAGCTTGGCAAAGAATGCTTTCTGGGCGAATATTAGATCTATTAGATCCCTCTCCTGTGGATATTGAAATAGAAGATATAGCACATGGTTTATCTTTCTTGGCACGCTGGAATGGTCAAACTATTGGTGATTTTCCTTATTCGGTGGCGGAGCATTCAATTTTGGTAGAGAAAATCTATAGCTATTTAAATCCAGAGGTGTCTGTCAAATGGAAATTAATTGCGCTACTTCATGATGCTCCAGAATATGTTATTGGTGATATGATTTCCCCTGTTAAGTATAAAGTCGGCCCTGGTTATGAAGAATTAGACAACAGACTTATGTCAGCAATTCTTTTGAGGTTTGGTCTGCCCTCCACTATGCCAATAAAAATCAAGAAGAGTATTAAGCAAGCTGATAAGATATCTGCTTGGTTGGAGGCGGTACAAATTGCAGGTTTTGAAGAATTAGAAGCGGATAAGATTTTTGGAGCACCAAATAAAAATTTAAAAAATATTTTTTCTATAACTTTGCGTTCACCTAAATTAGTTCGCCGTTCTTTCGAAGACAAATTTTCAGAGTTATTGGAGAAATATAACTAAAAAGTATCTTTTAACGTTCTAATTTTTTCAAATACTTCCGCATCTGAACTATTTTTCATGTTTAAATTTTCTCTAATTATCCTATCTGATGCCCTCAAAAATGGGTTGGTATCTAATTCAACCTTTAATTTGGTAGGAATTGTTGGGATATTGGCTTTTCGAAGAGATTCTATGCTTTTAACTCTATCCTTTAAAAGCGAATTTGAAGGATCAATGCTTAAACTAAAATGAGCGTTAGCTAACGTATATTCGTGAGAGCAATAGATAGTTGTTTGCTCTGGAAGTTCCATAAGCTTTTGAAGACTTTTCCACATCATATAAGGCGTGCCCTCAAATAGTCTACCACAACCTAACGCAAATAAAGTATCACCGGAAAATAGTGTGGTATGAGATGGTAAATAGAAATTTATCATGTCGGTAGTATGTCCGGGAGTGTGAATAATTTTCACAGTTTGATCCGCAAAAATGAATTGATCATCTTGAGTTAATTCAAGATCTAATCCCTCTATATGTTGTGATACCAATTTTGGGCCATATACAAACGCTCCAGTTTTCATTTTTAATTCTTGCAGACCATCGGTATGATCTGGATGATGATGAGTGATCCAAATTTCAGTTAGGGACCAGTTTTTTTCTTCTAGAGCCTTTATAGCCTTGGAGGCATCACCCACGTCAACGCAAGCCGTTGCTTTTGACTGAGGATCATGAACAAGTACCCCATAATTGTCAGAGCCATATGGGTATTGATGGAATAAAAGTTTTGTCATTAAGTTCCCTTTTTTGTAAATTACTTGCTCTAAAGTGTTCGGACTCACTGGTGCTTGAATTATATCTTAGTTAAACTACACAAAAAATAGGAGTTCAATTATGAAATTCATGAGTTTTATTAAAGATGGAGTTGCAGGATTTGGTGTCATAAAAGGTGAAAATGTGATAAATTTTTCTCATAAATTCAATGATTTAAAGGCCATGTTGGCTTCAGATTTTGATGTAAATGAGGGTAATTTGATATCAATTGATAATGTTAGTTTTGAGCCAGTAATTCCTAACCCTACTAAAATTATATGTGTCGGTGTTAATTATTCGAGCCATATTGCTGAAATGGGTCGAGAGCCTGGCGAGTACCCTTTGTTATTTACAAGATTTGCTAATAGCCAAGTTGGACATAATGAACCGATGTTGGCTCCTAGAGAATCTATAAAGTTTGATTACGAAGGAGAGTTAGCGGTTATAATTGGAAAGGGGGGCCGTAAAATTTCTGAAAATGATGCAATGAAGTGTATTGCTGGTTATTCATGCTATAATGATGGTTCGATACGCGATTGGCAGAGACATACCTCTCAATTTACAGCAGGAAAGAATTTTGTTGGTACTGGTGGTTTTGGGCCTTGGATGGTTTCAAGTGACGAAATACCTGATCCATCTGAGTTGCAAATTGAAACTAGGTTAAATGGTACAGTGATGCAATCAGCACCTATAAGTGATTTGGTATTTAATATTCCAAAATTGATAGCTTATATTTCAACATTTACAGAACTTGAATCGGGAGATGTTATTATAACAGGTACAACTGGAGGTGTTGGTGCTGCTAGGAAGCCACCAGTATGGATGAAAGCTGGTGATACTGTTGAGGTAGAAATTAGTAAGATTGGAACATTAGTGAACCCAATATTAGATGCAAATTGAATTCTAATTTAATTGAAACTATAAGACCAATTTTGGAAAAAGAGGGCGTAATCCAGCCTGGTTTGTCTTGGAATGAACTTACTGGTGGGAGATCAAATTATATTTGGCGCGTTGGTGATAAAGTTTGTAAATTATATCAAAGGAATAGATCATCTGATTTATTTCCAAATAATCCAAATACAGAGCAAAAGATATTAAAGTTTTTAAAGGGCAGTTTTATTGCGCCTGAGTTTGTTTATTTTAACGAAATATCCATTGGTTATATCTTAGTTTATAAGTTTGTGGATGGTCCAGTCTGTATACAACCTTCTGAAAAAATTGCTAAAACTTTATCACGATTACACGCTATTTCATCAAAAAATCTTTATTTAAAAAGAAGAAATAGTTCCAGCAAGTATTTGCTAATACAATGTGAGAAGTTTTTAAGAGGTACTTCTTTAGAGAACCTAAGCTTACCAATTGATCCAAAAATAGAAAATAGTAACAATCTTTCAATTATACATTGCGATCCAGTTCCCGGAAATGCAATTTTATATAACAATGAGGCTATTTTAATAGATTGGCAGTGCTGTGCAATCGGGGATGGAAGTGAAGATATAGCATGCGCTCTATCGCCCGCTATGCAATATTTATACGGAAAAGGTGAGTTAAGTTTTAAGATAAGAGAGCAATTTTTAAAAACATATAGTCATAGAAAAACTGTAGAGCGCTATAAGTTATTAGGTCAAATTTATCATTTTAGGATTGCAGCTTATTGTTTTTGGAGAGCAAAAAAAGGTGAAAAAGATTATGAGGATGCATTTTTGAAAGAAAAAAAATATTTAAATACTGTATACAATTAGTGCTAACAAAACTGTTAAAAAACTTCCAATAGCAAACCAAAATAATTTTGTTTTATTAGGAAAGCTCTTTTCGCCGACTGAATCATCTAACCTTTCTGTTAACGTCTCTATAATCGCTGGCAATTGTGGACCAAATCGAGAGAGCATCTGTATCGTTTTTATAAAGTCCTTAAAGAATGCTTTTGGTCCAATGTTTTCTTTTATATAATTTTCAACGATTGGCTTTGCTACTTTCCACATGTTTATATTTGGATCGAGAGATCTGGCCACTCCCTCAACAACGACCATTGTGCGCTGCAGTAAAATTAATTCTGTGCGAGTTTCCATGCCAAATCTTTCAGTTACATTAAATAATTGGGTTAATAGTTTCGCCATGGATATTTTACTGGCGTCTTCACCAAATATTGGCTCACCTACTGCCCTTAATGCCTGAGCAAACGCATCAACATCTTGATCTTTTGGAACATATCCAGCCTCAAAATGAACTTCTGCAACTCTTTTATAATTTTTATTTATAAACCCCATTATTATTTCAGCATATACACGCCTAGTATACTCATCTATTCGCCCCATTATTCCAAAATCGATAGCGATTATGTCTCCATTTTCTGCTACTTTTAAATTTCCTTGATGCATATCGGCATGAAAATATCCATCTCGAAGCGCATGCCTAAGAAAGGTTTGAATGATCCTTTCTGCCAAATCAGACAAGTCGTGACCTGCCCCATCAAGTTCGGTAACATTTCCTAGCGCTATTCCTTCTGCCCAATCTAACGTCATTACACTGTGACTTGATAGGTGCCAATGGATATGTGGAACCTGAAATTTTTCATCTTTGGATGTAGTTGTTTTAAATTCAGATCCCGCTGCGGTTTCTAGCATTAAATCCAATTCACCCTTAACAACACTATCGAAATGAGAAATTACATCTGTTGGTTTCAATCGTCTTGCAGATGGAGAGAGTAGTTCAATTACACGGGCTGCAAGAAAAAACGCATTAATGTCCCGTTTAAATGCTTTTGCGATATTTGGTCTTAAAACTTTTACTGCAACTTCGGCACCATTAGATTTTAAATTTGCCTTGTGTACTTGCGCAATTGATGCCGCGGCTACAGGTTCTGAGAAATTTGAAAAAATGGAATCTAAAGGTGTTTTTAATTCTGAAACAATAGTTTTTATGGCCAGTTCTCTTGAAAATGGGGGGATACGGTCTTGTAAAACTTTAAGTTCATCTGATAATTTGTTTCCCACTATGTCGGGTCTGGTGGAAAGCAATTGACCAAATTTTATATAAGCGGGCCCCAGAGCGCTAATTGCTCTTAAAATGGGTGGTTGAGTAATGTCTCCCTTATAACCTAGCCATTTAAAAGGCCATCCCAAAAACCGTGCTGCAAACCGAATGCTTTTAGGTGCATTTACTGCTTCAAGTGCAACATTCATAGCTCCTGTTCTTTCAAAGGTCGCACCGGTTCTAATTAGTCGCCAGATATTGTGGGGTCCACGCAATTTTAAATCTTCCAGCCAGAGTGTAGAGCAGCAATGCCCAAACTCAAATTTCGATACTTAGTATTTTCAAATCCAGTCATTTCTATCATTTTTAAAAACTCTTCCTGCTTTGGAAACTTTCTGATTGATTCGACTAAATATTTATAACTATCGCTATCATTAACAATAAGTTTTCCCATAGTTGGGATAACTTTGAATGAATAAAGGTCATATAGTTTTTGTAGTTTTGAAATTGGAATTTGACTGAATTCTAGTACCAGTAATCTACCACCAGGTTTTAATACGCGATACGCTTCAGATAAAGCTTTTTGGATATCTGTAACATTTCGTATCCCAAAACTAATCGTGTAGGCATCAAAAGAACTGTCCTCAAAGGGTAGGTTCATTGCATCACCACAAACCCAATTTATGTTATTTTTGTATTCCTGTGCTTCTGCTCTTTTCTTGCCCTCAATAAGCATATTTTCGGTCATGTCTAAGACAGTTACTTTTGATAAAGGCGCGCGGTTGATGAATCTAAAAGCTATATCCCCAGTGCCACCGGCTACGTCAAGTAAATGCTGATTATTGCGTGGCGATAACCAATCTAACATCGCATGTTTCCATATTCTATGAATTCCCAATGACATGGTATCATTCATTATATCATATTTGTTAGCAACATTTGTAAAAACATCATTAACTAACGCGGCTTTTTCACTTTTTTTCACCGTTCTGTTACCAAAATGGGTGGTGTTTTTAACGCTGGACATTAAATATCTTTCTATGGTTTTGTGATTCATATATGCTTGATAACTATAAATGTGAATGTTTCAGCTCAAATAGTTCGAAAAATTTAGATTTGAACACGAAAATATAAGTATTTTTGATTAATTTCTTAACTTCTTTGTTACTGAAACTATATATCGTATGTTGAAAGATAAAAAAAACTCAAGGATAGACTTATGCCAGAATTACCTGAGGTGGAAACAGTAGTGCAAGGTTTATTGACAGCAATTGCAGGGAAATTAATAAAAGATGTTACCATAAATAGACCTAATCTCCGTTGGCCGTTTCCAGAAGGTATGAAGGAGCGACTGGAGGGCAATGTTGTTTTAAATGTTAATAGGCGGTCTAAATATATACTAGTTGAATTATCTTTGGGTGAAACAATGATAATGCATTTAGGAATGTCAGGCCGAGTTCTAATTCATCAAGATAAAGCCCAAAATGGGCATAAAAATTTTCATTTCAAACAGCCTAGTATCAAAAAGCACGATCATGTTATTTTTGATTTTGAAGAGGGCACAAGGGTTGTTTATAATGATCCAAGACGATTTGGAGCTATTGATGTCTGCAGATCTACGGAACTAGGTACACATAAAATGATCTCAAATTTAGGTATTGAGCCACTAAGCAACCAATTTAATGCAGAGTTTCTTTTTGAGAAATTCAAGGGCAGTAAAACTACTATCAAGGCGGCGCTTTTAAATCAAAGACATGTTTGTGGTTTAGGTAACATTTATGTTTGCGAAGCTTTGTGGAGGTCTGGTATTTCACCATTAAAATTAGCTGGGAAGATAAAAAAGACCAAAATTGAACTTTTAACAGTGGTGATTCGAGAGGTTCTTTTAGAAGCTATTGCTTCAGGTGGCTCTTCTTTAAAAGATTTTAAAAATACAGAAGGCACTTTGGGGTATTTTCAACATAATTTTAATGTTTATGATAGAGAGGGAAATAGTTGTAAAACTGAAGAGTGTAACAAAAAAATAAAGAAAATTGTGCAAGCAGGTCGATCAACGTTTTTTTGTAATAACTGTCAAATATAGATTATTCTTAGAGAATCTGTTTTAATGCTAAATCACCGATTAACCAATTATGAGATAAAAATGGCTTACCAAACATTGATTGTAGAGATTGAAGAACACGTTGGCGTGATTACATTGAACCGTCCTGAAGCTTTAAATGCTTTAAATAGCCAAATGCTTGGAGAACTAGCTACTGCGGTAACATTAATGAACAGTGACGATAGAGTTCATGCATTAATAGTAATCGGTTCAGAAAAAGCTTTTGCTGCAGGAGCTGATATTTCTGAAATGGCTGAAAAGTCTTTTGTTGATATGTTTAAGTCTAATTTTTTTGGTGATGAACACTCTATAATCTCAAAAAGTCGAAAGCCAATTATAGCTGCAGTATCGGGCTACGCCTTGGGTGGTGGATGTGAGTTAGCTATGATGTGTGATTTTATAATAGCTTCCGATACGGCAAAATTTGGACAACCTGAAATTAATCTTGGAGTTGTCGCTGGCATTGGAGGAACACAGCGTTTAACGCGACTTGTTGGAAAAGCAAAATCTATGGATATGCATTTAACAGGTCGCTTTATGGGTGCGGTCGAGGCGGAACGTAGCGGCTTAGTCAGTAGAGTTGTTCCAGTCAATAAATTGTTAGAAGAAGCAAAAGCTGCAGCAGCAAAAATAGCAGAGAAGTCAACTTTGACTGTTATGGCAGTAAAAGAAGCTGTTAATAGAGCAGAGGAGACATCCTTGTCTGAGGGCATTCTTTTCGAAAAGAGATTATTTCACTCGCTTTTTGCAACCCAAGATCAAAAAGAAGGTATGGCAGCATTTTTAGAAAAAAGAGAGCCGCATTTTCGTGCGAAATAGAATCATTGTACTGGTTGACTAAGTTGAGTTGTGGCGCTAGAAGCCACTTCTTAGATTTATGTATATCTTTATAAAGGTTTAAATTATGGCAAATTCGCCCCAAGCAAAAAAAAGAGCGCGGCAAATAGCTCGTCGAACAGAAGTGAACAAAGCAAGAAGGTCTCGTATAAGAACCTTTCTTCGCAAACTTGAGGAAGCCATATCTGGTGGTAATGTAAAACTTGCATCAGAGGCATTGAAAGATGTTCAACCTGAAATAATGCGTGGAGTAAATAAAGGTATAATGCATAAAAATACTGCAAGCAGAAAAATGTCTCGGTTATCGGCAAGAGTGAAAGCTTTAAACGTTTAAATCGTTTGTTAGTGATAATTTTGAAATAGCGTCCTTTGTAGGGCGCTTTTTTTTAAATAAATAGTTGCAGTTTTAGTGGTAGAAATTTACTAAACAACAACATATTGTGTTTGGTTTTGCTATGTTAGATTCGCTTTTAAATAAGTTGTGAGTCAAGTGCGAAGATTGGTTGTATCCAACACAAACCTGCTGCTAACTGCTACTTGTGATTCACACGTCTGGGGGGACTTGAATGGAAAACGCATTTGGACTTAGTGTAACGGAGGTATTACCTCATGAAGCTTGGTCCGAACTTAGCAGCCGCCAAAATGCGATTCTTGTTGATGTTAGAACTAAAGAAGAGTGGACCTTTGTTGGTGTACCTGATTTGGCTTCTCTGGGTAAGCAAACCATTTTTATTGAATGGCAAGAATACCCAAACATGTCTTATAATTCCTCATTCGTTGATATGCTTATGGAAGAGATTGGCAGTCAGCCGGTAGATAAAATCTTTTTCTTATGCCGTTCGGGGACCCGCTCAATGGATGCCGCTAATGCGCTCTCTAATCACCCAAGTAACTTGGGTAAAAATATTAGATGCGTGAATGTTGCGGAAGGATTTGAAGGGGATATGAATATAGAAAAACATCGTGGTTGTACTTCCGGTTGGAAAGCACGCGATTTGGCTTGGTGCCAATATTGAGATTATGAGCAGGAAAATATGAATAATAATATTTGGGAATGTGTGTGTGATAGGCTGCTAGAAACAGTGAGTGCTAATGAATTTAATAACTGGATTAAACCTCTAAATTTTCAGGGAATAGAAGATGGTGTTGCGAACTTTCTAGCTCCAACTAACTTCATTGGTACTTGGGTCTTGAGAAATTATGGTGAAATGATTCAGCGCCATTTTATTGCAGAAGGCACCGTAATTGACAGGATTGCATTTAAGGTTGATAGCGTCTCTTTAAAAAAACATGTCGACAATAATAATGTCTTAGCAAAACAAGAAATTCTGAATAGATCGTCACAAAATACAGAAAGATCTTTCAATGATAGCAATTCGGTATTGCCTGTCGCGCCGTTAGATAAAAGATTTACTTTTGATAGTTTTGTTATTGGCAAGCCAAATGAACTGGCTCATGCAGCATCGAGGCGTGTTGCTGAGGGGGGTGCCGTGACATTTAACCCTTTGTTCTTATATGGTGGAGTTGGTCTGGGAAAAACCCACTTAATGCATGCTATCGCTTGGGAAACACAGCGTAGAAACCCAGATTCAAGAGTGATTTATCTGTCTGCTGAGCAATTTATGTATAGATTTGTGCAAGCTTTAAGATTTAAAGATATGTTAAGTTTTAAAGAATTATTTCGATCAGTAGATCTTTTAATGGTCGACGATGTTCAATTTATAGCTGGAAAAGATAGCACTCAAGACGAGTTTTTCCATACATTTAATGCGTTAGTGGATCAACACAAACAAATAATTATTTCGGCTGATAGAGCTCCAGGAGAAATTGATGGTTTAGAAGATCGTATAAAATCGCGGCTTCAATCTGGGCTTGTCGTTGATTTACATCCAACTGATTATGAACTTCGCCTTGGGATTTTGCAATCAAAGGCTGAGAAACACACCTCACATTACCCAGAGGTCATTATGTCAGAAGGCGTATTAGAGTTTTTGGCGCATCGTATTTCAACAAATGTGCGAGTGTTAGAGGGAGCATTGACAAGACTATTTGCTTTTGCCTCTCTAGTCGGTCGAGAAGTGAATTTGGATATGGTCCAAGAATGTTTGGCTGACATATTACGAGCATCTGATAGAAAAGTTACTATTGATGAGATAATCAGAAAAGTGTCTGATCATTACAATTTGAGAATGACGGATATTTTAAGCCCACGTAGAGCTCGAACTGTTGCGCGACCAAGGCAGGTCGCAATGTTTTTGGCAAAAACACTTACTTCAAAATCGCTTCCAGAAATTGGCCGTAGATTTGGTGGACGTGATCATACTACAGTCATTCATGCAGTTAAAAAAATAGAAGAGTTAAAATCTATAGATAATCAAATTGCTGAAGACGTAGAGTTACTAAGAAGAATGTTAGAGGCTTAGATTTTCTAAGACTACCTATGAGATTCAAGGAACACACTTATGAAATAAATTTGTGATATGTGGGCTTTTGCTTGACCACAGCTTCTCTAAATTAGATAAGGTTACTTAAAGCGCTGAGACGTCCATAATCTGTGGATGTGCTACTTGGTGCATTTATAAGAGGAGTGTTTATGAAAGTTAGTATAGAGCGTAATGCTCTTCTAAAAGCAATGTCACAAGCGCAATCTGTTGTGGAGCGTCGCAATACAATTCCAATTCTAGCAAATGTGTTAATTGAAGCAGAGGGTAGTAGT
>Ga0315328_10000090_pt1 | contig 32787 bp, 27 predicted proteins | sample M120032315metaG_FD_203462 | JGI IMG/M metagenome (GOLD analysis project Ga0315328, IMG submission 203462) | Ammonia-oxidizing marine archaeal communities from Monterey Bay, California, United States - M1 200m 32315 | ecosystem: Environmental > Aquatic > Marine > Intertidal zone | place: USA... | reverse complement strand
TATAAGAAACCATAATTCTAATAATTGCCAATTTAATTAGTGGAATCACTCCAGTTTTATAAGTATTTAATTTTTAGGTTAACTTGCAATATGTTTGGAATAATGATTTGAAACTTCAAATTTAAAGGAAAGTAATTATGAAAATGTTTGCTCTTATTCAAAGTCAAGATGGCTATTCAGGGAAATCTGAGGGACCAAATATTTCTTCATGTGATACGTGGTTAGAATCTGCTTCAATAGAAGTACCAAAACTATTGGAAGGCCAGGTGCTTATAAAGATTGCTATGGCAAGCGTTAACCCGTCTGACTTGCACTTTATAAAAGGTGAATACGGCCAGCCCAGAGAAAAGGGAAAACCTGCAGGATTTGAGGGTATAGGTGAAGTCGTTGATGGAAATGGATCTTATGCGGAGAGTTTAAAAGGTACTCGCGTATCATTCGTAGTATCAAAGGGTGGATCAGGAACTTGGGCAGAATATGCTGTAACTGATGCTTTGGGATGTATCCCAGTCCTTCCCAATCTGCGAAATGAAGATGGAGCGGCTCTAATAGTTAACCCTCTTACAGCAATGGCGATGTTTGATTTAGTTAAAAAAGCTGAAAGTAAAAGTTTTGTGATGACTGCGGCCAATAGCCAATTATGTAAATTATTAGTAACCTTGGGAAAAGATGAAGGAATTTCTCCGATTTGCATTGTTAGAAATGGTGCGCAAGGTGAGCACTTAAAACAACTTGGTGCGACGGAAGTATTAGACAGTTCACATGTAGATTTTCAAAAGAAATTAAAATCGGTTCTGAAGAATTTAAAACCGCGTATTATGTTGGATGCTGTCGCAAATCAATTGTCAGCAGATATATTTATGGCAATGCCAAATAGATCAAGATGGCTTATTTATGGTAAGTTAGATAGTAACCCACCTATAATTTCAGAAATGGGTCAGTTTGTTTTTTCAGAAAAAGTAATTGAAGGATTTTGGTTGGTTAGGTGGTTCCAAAAAACAGATTTGGCAAAACAGATGCAAGTGATAAAGGCAGTACAGGAACGATTTGTTAATGGACAATGGCAAACAGAAGTTTCTAAGATATTAACGTTTAATGAAGTTATGGCCGGATTGCCTGATGCCCTAAAAACAGGTGCTAAAGTAATGCTCATACCCAAATAGGATACCATTAAATGTTACCAAACATATTACAAAATTTAAGAATCCCTGTTATAGCAGCGCCCCTATTTATTATTTCAAATCCTCAATTGGTAATAGCGCAATGCAAGGCAGGAGTGATTGGCTCAATGCCAGCGTTAAATGCCAGACCAAAGGATCAATTGGAAGTAGAATTAAAGCAGATCACAGAAGAGTTGGATCGTTATAATCAAAAAAATCCTGATAATCCCGCGGCGCCATTTGCTATTAATCAGATAGTACACAAATCTAACGAACGTTTAATGTATGACGTTGAAATGTGTATGAAGTATAGAGTTCCAATTACGATTACTTCTTTAGGTGCTAGAGTTGAATTAAATGATGCAATGCACTCAGTGGGTGGCATCACTTTGCATGATGTCATTAATAATAAATTTGCGAAGAAGGCGATTGAAAAAGGAGCAGATGGATTAATTGCTGTTGCAACTGGTGCAGGCGGGCATGCTGGTCGCTTATCACCATTTCCTTTAATTTCTGAAATTAGATGCTGGTACAATGGCCCTTTAGCTTTATCTGGCGCTGTTGCTTCTGGAGATGCTGTTCTAGCTGCTCAGGCTATGGGTGCAGATTTTGGATATATTGGATCAGCTTTTATAGCCACGAAGGAGGCAAGGGCCGATGAAAAATATAAACAGATGATTGTAGATTCAAAAGCGGATGATATCATTTACTCTAATCTTTTTACTGGCGTACATGGTAATTATTTAGCGCCTAGCGTAAAAGCTGCAGGCATGGATCCAAATAACTTACCTGAAGGTGACATTTCGACAATGGATTTTGATAATTGGGAAAAAAAACCTAAGGCTTGGAAAGAAATCTGGGGTTGTGGACAGGGAATTGGTTCTGTCACTAGTGTTTTAAATGTTGAAGACTTGGTTGCACGTTTAGAGGTAGAATATTTAAACGCAAGGTCAAGAATTAGCGCATCACAATAAATATTTAAATTGAAAGCTGGGAGTGAAATTTGGAAGTAATTCAATTGATAATTAGTGGTCTGTCTACAGGTTGTGTGTATGGCTTAATCGCGATGGGTTTTGTTTTGATATATAAAGCAACTGAAGCAGTCAATTTTGCTCAGGGCGATATGATGATGTTGGGAGCTTTTATCACTTTAGGATTAACGAATGATAGTTATATGGCATTGCCTTTTTGGATTTCAGTTCCAATTGCGATAACTCTTATGGGCTGTTTGGGATATTTGTTGGATTCTCTAATTATTAGGCGCATGTTTGGACAGAGCCAATTAGCAGTAGTTATTCTTACGATTGCATTAGGTTTTGTCGCTCGTTTCATAGCTGGAGCAATTTGGGGTCATGATCCTCAAAGCCTTGAAAGCCCAATTGCGGGACAATATTTTAGAATGTCGAATGTAGTCATCGGAATACCCGAAATCTGGATAATCATTATAACTATGGTTTTAACAGCAGTGCTTTTTGTATTTTTTGCAAAAACTAAACTAGGTGTAGCCATGCAAGCAGCAAGCCAAAATCAGATGGCAGCCTATTATATGGGAATTCCCGTTAGACGAGTTAATTCATTGATCTGGGCCTTGTCTGGAATTGTAGCCGCTATTGCTGGTATATTGTTTGCTTCTAAAAATGCAATTGATCCATCAACAGGCTTGCTTGGAATTAAGGCATTTGCGGCGGCTGTTATAGGTGGTTTAGGAAGTTTGCCTGGGGCATTGTTGGGTGGGTTGCTAATAGGATTGATTGAGCCATTTGCTTCAAGGTATTTAGATGGTGATATTGCTCGGATCATGCCGTATTTAGTTTTAGTTTTGATTTTAGTCTTTAGGCCACATGGGATTTTATCCCAAGTGCAGAAGAAAAAGGTTTAAAAATGCGAGTAGTTTTTAAAAAATCTTATGAAGCTGATATTCGAGTTTTTAAGGATCGTGTGCAAGCTTCCTGGTATTTTATCTTATTAGTTTTTGCAGTTATTTTGCCTTTTTTGATTAACGAATATTGGGTAGGCGAATTTAGTCTGATGCTGATATGGGCCATTGCAGGTATGGGCTTAATGCTTTTGGTGGGCCATACGGGCCAGGCAAGTCTTGGTCATGCTGCTTTTATGGCAGTAGGTGCGTATACGAATGTAATAATGCAGAATAATTTTAATATCCCTTTTATATTGTCATTGCCACTATCAGGAATCTTAGCTGGACTAGTGGGCGCATGTATTGCGTTACCAACGCGGAAGTTACACGGTATCTATATGGCTATAGCAACAATTGCCATTGGTGTTCTTGCTGAAGATTTAATTGTGATACTTGAGCCGTGGACTGGCGGCGTCAGTGGAATATTTGCGCCATCTATTAAACTTTTTGGACTTGATTTTGATAGATATAATAACGTCTCAGGTCTTTACTGGTTAATATTGGCAATAACTGTCTTAATTATTTTGGGATATAAGAATATATTGAGATCACCATTAGGCCGAAGCTTTGCGGCCGTCCGAGATAGTGAGATTTCTGCTCAAGCAATGGGAGTTAATATTGGTAAAACTAGAACCTTAAGTTTTGCCATCTCGTGCGCGATCACGGGTATATCAGGGGCGTTGATGGGTCATTTCAGTTATGTATTTACTAATGAAACTTTCAATATAGTAATTTCCATAAATTTATTACTAATGATTGTTGTCGGCGGTATTGGATTTATACAAGGCGCATTTTTGGGTGCAATGGTAGTTACATTTTTGCCAAGTGGCATTAGTTTCACGAGAGACGCATTTTTTTCTGATTTTCATATTATCCCCGGCATTGAAAGCGGAATTTTTGGATTAATTTTAATCATAGTGATTTTGTTTGAACCAATGGGGCTTTATGGCAGGTGGTTAAAATTTAAAACATATTTTGATCTCTTTCCATTTTACCGCAAAGATATGTTTCGTCGTCGAAAAACATATCTGAAAACAGAGAGAACAAGATGAGCTTATTAAAACTTAAAGATGTAACTTTGCAATTTGGTGGAGTTACAGCAGTTGATAATATAAGTTTTGAAGTTGAAGAGGGTGAGGTTTTCTCGTTGGTTGGCCCTAATGGTGCGGGTAAATCAACAATATTTAACATTTTATCCCGATTTTATAACCCAAATAATGGGGAAGTAATATTTGATGGTACTAACCTTCTGGAAAAGCAAAGTCACGAAGTGGCTAGTTTGGGCATAGCAAGAACTTTTCAAAACATTGAATTGTTTGAACAGGCAAGTGTATTGCAAAATCTTCTAGTTGCTCGGCAAACGCATAGAAAATCACATCCTTTGTCTGAAATTTTATTCCTGCCTTTTGTAAAAAAAGAAGAATATAGACATCGATTAGAAGTTGAAAGAGTTATAGATTTTTTGGATTTACAAACTTACCGGGATAAATTTATATCTGGCTTGCCTTATGGCGTGCGCAAAGTTGTCGAGTTAGGAAGAGCACTAGCGATAGAGCCTAGATTATTGCTTCTAGATGAGCCTGCGTCGGGACTATCGGTGGAGGAAACCCAAGACGTTGCTTTTTGGATAGAAGATATTAAAAAAGTCATGGGTATTACTGTTTTAATGGTGGAGCATGATATGAACCTTGTTACTAGCGTTTCCGATAGGGTAATGGCCTTGGCTGATGGTAAAAAATTGACTATGGGATCCCCGGAAGAGGTTAAAAACCATCCAGCTGTTATTGAGGCTTACTTAGGTATTTCAGAAGATTTTGAGAATGAATAAGCCCATTCTTAAAATAGATAATTTGGAAAGCTATTATGGCCCAATAATGGCGATAAGAGGTGTTTCACTTATTGTACATGAGGGTCAAATTGTAACTGTTTTAGGGGCTAATGGAGCGGGGAAGACAACACTTTTAAAAACAATTTCTGGAATTATGGATCCTGAAAAGGGAACTATTTCTTTAATGGGTGAAAGCATTCAAGGAATTGAGCCTGATAAAATTGTAAGAAAGGGTATTACACATGTTCCTGAAGGGCGAGAAGTGTTTCCAATTCTGACTGTTGAAGAAAATTTAAAAATGGGGGCATTCTCGAGGGTAGATAGAGAAAATATTTTGACTGATTTGAACTTAGTTTATGATTATTTCCCAATCTTGCGTAGTTGCAAATTACAACAAGCAGGTACACTTTCGGGTGGTCAACAACAAATGATGGCGATTGGTAGAGGGTTGATGGCAAGACCGAGGGTAATGCTCTTGGACGAACCTAGTTTAGGTTTAAGCCCCCTTCTTACCAGAGATATTTTTATGATAATAAAAAGATTAAATATAGAGCAGGGTGTTACAATGGTACTTGTAGAACAAAACGCTAAAGTCGCTTTAAATATTGCACATTATGGATATGTTATGGAACTTGGTCGGATCGTAATGAGTGATGCTTCCGGTGCGCTTTTAAATTCTAAAGACATTCAAGAGTTCTATTTAGGTCAAAATAATGAACCATCAGAACGTGGGCAAAAACGTTGGAAGAAAAGAAAAACATGGCGTTAGGGATATAGATGATAAGTAAAACAAAAATTCCTGAGCAAATTGAGATTGCAGGAATAAAAATAAATAAGGATCTAAGCAAGGGCCCATATTTTGTAGATGGTAAGGATACATTAGCAAAATTATGGAAATTACGCTGTGAAACATCAGGTAATAAAATAGCGCATCGGGAAAAAAAATTTGGTATTTGGTCATCTTATAGTTGGGATGATTTTTACAGATGCTCGCGCTTAATAGGCCTAGCTTTAATTTCCATGGGATTTAAAAGGGGTGAGGTTGTTAGTATTCTATCGGAAGATAGCAAGGAGTGGATATATACGGATTTGGCTATTCAATCTGTTGGTGGTGTGGCATCTGGCGTTTACCCAACAGACAGCGCGCGGCAGTTAACTTTTCTAGTTAATGATAGTGAGAGTAGATTTTTATTTTTAGAGAATGATGAGCAGTTGGATAAGTATTTGTCAGTTGCTGATCAGATGCCCAACTTAACTAAAGTTATTGTTTATGAAAAAGATGGGCTTGTAGATTTTAAGGATTCTCGGGTCATCTTTCTAGATGAATTATATAAAATTGGAGAGGATGAATTGCAGAAATCAAAGGGTTTTTTTGAAACATCTATTGAAGAAGGCCTTTCAGACGATACCGCTATTTTGATTTATACATCTGGAACGACAGGCGATCCCAAGGGAGTAGAGATAACCGGAAATAATATTATGTTTTCAATATCTGCTGGCGGGAAAAGTCTGCCAGTTAATAATATGGATGAACAACTTTGTTTTTTGCCATTATGTCATATTTTAGAACGTTTAATTTCTGTTTTTCAACCAATAGGAGCAGGATCTGTTGTCAATTTTGCAGAAAGTCCAGAGACAGTTTTTGACAATTTACAAGAAATTAGCCCGACTATTTTCACTGCGGTGCCTAGAGTATGGGAGCGAATATATTCAAAGGTCTCTATCATGATTGGGGACGCTACGCCATTTGGCCGGTGGGCTTTCAATACAGCACTATCTGCAGGTATGAAGAAAGTTAGAGCTGAAAATAATAATAAATCAATACCAATAAGTTATTTGTTTTGGGACTTAATACTTTTAAGAAATATGCGAAGAATGTTAGGAATGGATAATTTACGAAGAGGTACAACTGGTGCTGCACCGATCTCTCCAGAATTATTGACATGGTTTAGGGCGATTGGGGTTAAAATTTTTGAAGGCTATGGGATGAGTGAGAGTGCTGGTCTTATTTCGTTAAACTATCAAGGAAATGAAAAAAATGGAACCGTGGGCCCCGTTATTCCTGGTGCTAAACTAAGAATTGGTGAAAATGATGAAATTCAATACAAAGGTGGAAATTGTTTCAAAGGTTATTGGCGCAAGCCAGAAAAAACAAATGAAACGTTTACGTCTGATGGTTGGATGCGAACAGGTGACATTGGTTTGATTGATTCTCGCGGTTTCCTTACTATTACTGGACGAATGAAAGATATAATAATTACTGCTGGTGGGAAAAACATAACACCAAGTGAAATAGAAAATAGATTAAAATTTTCTCCATTTATCTCTGATACAATTATCATTGGGGATAAACGTAAATTTGTGTCATGTTTAGTCATGATTGATCAGGAAAATGTTGAAAAATTTGCCCAAGATAACAAAATTCCATTTTCAGATTTTGCCTCTTTGTGTTCTGCAAAAGAGGTTTTAGAACTCATTGGCAATACTGTTGACGGGGTTAATAAAGATTTTGCGAGGGTAGAGCAGATTAAGAAATTTAGATTAATTGATATCCTATTGACAGCTGAGGATGATGAATTAACAGCAACTATGAAGCTAAAGCGTGGCTTTGTAGAAGAAAAACATAAAACGCTGATTGACGAAATGTACTTATGAATTAATATTAACAAATATAATTTAGGGAGAAATTTTATGAGAAACCTTTTTAAAGCAGCCATAATAGCTGTTCTATTTGTGGGAACTGCTAATGCTGATCAAGGTGTTACAGACAATCAAGTGCTTATTGGTTCAAACCAAGATATGTCTGGACCGTTTGCTGCATTTGGAGCACCGGCAATGGAAGCGGCACAATTGTATTTTGATGAAATAAACGCCAATGGTGGCGTTCACGGGCGTCAAATAAAAATGATAGTGGAAGACCATGGGTACCAAATGCCCAAAGCGATGTCTAATTTAAATAAATTAGTAAATTCTGATAAGATTTTTGCTATGTTACTGAGCCTGGGAACTCCTATGAATATTGCTTCGTTTCCTCTGTTAGAGGCAAAGAAAATTGCGAATGTTGGTCCTTTAAGCGCAGCAAGGCAAATGATCGAGCCCCCGTCACCATACAAGTATGCGGGCACTTCATCGTATTATGATCAAATGAGAGTGGCCGTACCATATATGGCTGAGACAACAGGTATTAAAAATGTATGTTCAATGTACATTCCATCAGACTTTGGTATGGAAATTGCTGAAGGAACAAAAGATGCTGTAGCGGTTTCTGGTTCAGGACTCACTTTTGGAGGCGAAACTAAACATAAGCCTGATGAGTTAGACTTTGTTGGTTCATTATCTAAACTCACAGCTTCAGGATGTGAACTGATAACTGTTGCACTTGGAGTTAAGCAAACGCTAACAGTTTTGGGAACAGCCAAAAAGATGGGCTTAGCTGACTTGAAATTCTTAGGTGGGTCAGCTTCATTTCATACATTGATAGCTAAAGTCCCTGGAGGTCCTGGTGATGGTTTCTACGCTGCTGCTGGCTGGTCAGATCTTGTTGCCCGTATGGGTGATCCTGTCGTTGGTGGTTGGGTTGCAAAATATAGTGACGCAACAGGTGGTTTCCCAGGAACCGGAGCGCTTTTAGGGCGATCTGCAGCGGAAGTTTTTGTTAGAGCTCTCGAAGCTGCCGGAAGAGATTTAACTTCTGCTAGTTTCCAAGCTGGTATGGAATCTTTGGACTTCGAAGATAAAATTACTGGCGTGATAACTAATTTCACAGCTGATAGTCACCAGGGTGCTAACCTCGTAATTATTAGCCAAGTACAAGGTGATAATTGGGTTGAATTAGCTCGTCGCTAACTACTATAAAAATAAAAAGCGTTACTGGTTTATTTTTGGTAGCGCTTTTTTAATTTTAAACCTTTGATAATTGGAAATATTATTTCAAATAATGGAGTAAATGATGCCAATAATACGCGCTGCGGTTTGTCATGAATTTGGAAAGCCATTAGTTGTAGAAGAAGTTCTTCTACGTAAGCCCAAAACTGGCGAAGTTGAAGTTACTCTAAAGGCATGTGCAATTTGTCATTCAGATATTTCTCATATGGCTGGTGATTGGGGCGGGCATTTACCCGCAGTTTATGGACATGAAGCTGCTGGTATAATTACAAACATTGGCGCCGATATTTCAAATTATAACATAGGTGACACAGTTCTTGTTACACTAATACGCTCTTGCGGAGAGTGTGTTTCGTGTAGCACTGGCAATCCTACTCGCTGTGAAACTCGATATGACGTTGTGTCGGGTCCACTACAAACGTTAGATGGTGGGGCAATGCAACAAGGATTAGCAACTGGTGCGTTTGCTGAAAAAGTTGTGGTGGACCAGAGCCAAATTCAAACTATTCCAGAAAATATCTCTATGGCTTCAGCGTCATTATTAGCTTGTGGAGTAATTACTGGAATAGGTGCAGTTACTAACACAGCAAAGGTTAAGGCTGGGTCCACGGTAGTTGTGATTGGCGCCGGTGGCGTTGGTCTTAACGCGATACAGGGAGCAGCAATTGCAGGTGCATCTAAGATTATAGCAATAGACGTATCTGAAGAGAAATTAAATGTAGCTAAGGAATTTGGCGCGACTGCTGGTATCTTAACCAGTGATGAAAAGCCATATAGAATTGTTAAAAAAATGACTAGGGGTCGTGGTGTTGATTACGTCTTTGTTACTGTTGGCTCAATACCAGCTTATGAAAGTGCAAGTAGGTTTTTAAGTGTAGGTGGCAGTGTTGTAATGGTTGGAATGCCTCCATCTGGTGCTAAAGTAGCCATTGAACCAGTAATTTTAGCTATGACCAGTCAATCACTACTAGGTTCTTATATGGGAAGTTCGGTTCTCAAAAAAGACATCCCTGTTCTTATCGATTTGTATCGACAGGGCCGTTTAAAACTTGATGAGTTAGTCACCAGGAAATATCCGCTCAATAAAATAAATGAAGCAGTAAATGATGTTAAATTGGGTAATACGCGTCGCAATGTAATAGTATTTGACTGACAAGGTTTTCTTCTAAAAGCATTAGTGGCTGTTAGAGAAACGACCAAGTTGAACGTCGTAGTCTATAGCTAATTCATAATCTGGATCATCATTTTGCATTACAGTTAATTGACCAGATTTGTTCAGTAAGCGATGACAGTCTGATGATAGATGACGCAACATTAAACGCTTTCCTGCTGATTTATATTTATTTGCGACAGCCTCAATAGCTTGTAAAGCACTTTGATCGACGACCCTTGATTTTATGAAATCAAGAATAACAATTTCGGGGTCAGTTTTTGGCTCAAATAGTTCCATAAAGCTTGTAGAAGAGCCAAAAAATAATGGTCCTTCAATTTCGTATACAAGCGCTCCAATCTCTGTATCTGATGGACGCGCTGTGGCATGAATTCTTGAGGCCGCATTCCAAGCATATACCAAGGCAGATACTATAACACCTACAATTACAGCAATTGCTAGATCTTCCATTACTGTCACGAATGTTACCAGCAAAATTACAATTGCATCTGCGCGCGGAACAATAAATAAAAGTCGAATTGAATTCCAAGCAAATGTTCCTATTACTACCATGAACATTACACCTACCAATGCCGCGAGAGGTATCATTTCAATGATTGGACTTCCATAAAGGATGAATAGCAGTAGAAACAAGGCTGCACAAATTCCCGAAATGCGTGTTCTGCCTCCAGAATTGATATTTATCATTGATTGACCAATCATAGCACATCCACCCATCCCACCAAAAAATCCAGTTATAGTATTCGCTGCTCCTTGGGCTAAACATTCTTGGGATGCGCCCCCTTTTTTTCCAGTTATCTCGCCAACTAGATTCAGAGTTAACAAGCTTTCGATCAAACCAATCATGGCCAAAATTAATGAATAGGGTAGTATGACATTGAATGCCTCAACTGTTAAAGGAATTACTGGGATATGGAATTGGGGAAACCTACCAGCCATTGATGCTAAGTCGCCTACCCGCGGGACAGCGATATTAAAAAATAAAACTATTATAGTGACCACTCCAATTGCCACTAATGGTGGTGGAATAGCCTTTGATACTTTCGGAGTTAACCATATTATCAACATAGTACCTAAAACTAGTGCGAGGGTTAGATACAAAGTTGTCCCGTTCATCCAAACGTGTCCTCCTTCTGGGCTAGAAACCTTAAATTGCTCTAATTGGGCAAGAAAAATGACCACTGCTAAACCGTTTACAAACCCTAACATTACAGGATGTGGGACCATTCTTATAAACTTACCTAATCTTAAAAAACCCGCAGTAAGTTGTATTAGTCCCATTAAAACTACACTGGCAAATAAATATTCTATCCCATGGCTCGCCACTAACGACACCATTACGACTGCTAAAGCTCCAGTGGCGCCGGAAATCATTCCTGGTCTTCCTCCAAAGATTGCAGTGATTAATCCAACAATGAAAGCGGCATAAAGCCCGACTAAAGGGGCCACGCCAGCCACGAATGCAAAAGCAATAGCTTCTGGAATAAGTGCAAGTGACACGGTTAATCCGCATAAAATCTCAGTACTTAATTTAACATTTTTGATTTTAGAATTTTGATTATTAAAAAAACTTATTGAACGAGCAAAAGCTCGCATTGATGTTTGTTGTGTCATTGAAGATCTCTTTAAATTTCATGCACGTTTAGTGATGAAATAAATAAATATAAAGCGTTAATTTAATAATTATTAATAATCGAAATATTATTATTAAAATGATCAAAAATTTAACACTAAAAGTAGAATTTATCACTGGATATTGTTTAAAATTTTGCGCAAGATAACTGTACATTGGAGTAATTTGCATGAAGCTAAAAGATTTGGAAATATTTGTAGTGGGCACACCACCCCCTGGATGGGGAGGTAGATATTGGATTTTTGTCAAACTGACTGCTGATAACGGTGTAATAGGTTATGGGGAGGTCTATGCATCTTCTGTGGGACCTGATGCCATGCGCGCAGTGATTGAAGATGTTTTTAATCGACATATGTATAATGAAAATCCAGAGAATGTTGAGCTTATGTTTCGCCGAGCTTACTCTAGTGGATTTACGCAAAGACCAGATTTAACGGTAATGGGCGCTTTTTCTGGATTAGAGATTGCATGTTGGGATATATTGGGTAAGGCATTTGATAGACCTGTTTACGCTCTAATGGGTGGATTGATGAATAAGCGCATCAGATCTTATACATATCTTTATCCTCTACCTCATCATAACATTAAGGATTTTTGGTTGTCCCCAGAAATGGCAGCAGAATCTGCTATTGAAATGGTTAAGCTTGGATTTACCGCTTTAAAATTTGATCCTGCTGGACCTTATACCATTAGAGGTGGGCATCATCCTTCAATGCGAGATATTGAGAAATCAGTACTATTTTGTAAAGCAATTCGAGATGCAGTTGGTACAAAAGCTGATTTATTATTTGGGACGCATGGACAGTTCAATACTTCAGGTGCGATCAGATTAGGTCGGAGATTAGAAGCTTTTGATCCTTTATGGTTTGAAGAACCAATTCCACCAGATAATTTATTAGAATTCGAAAATGTTGCGAAACAAGTTAGAATTCCTATTGCGACTGGTGAGAGAATGACTACCAAGGCAGAGTTTGGCGCTATTCTTAGAACTGGTGGTGCTTCGATATTGCAACCTGCTTTAGGTAGATCAGGTGGAATTTTGGAAACAAAAAAAATTGCAGCATTAGCTGAAGTCTATAATGCACAAATTGCACCGCATCTTTACGCTGGACCAGTTGAATGGGCAGCCAATATTCAACTTGCAGCCAATATTCCAAACCTTTTATTAGTTGAGACAATTCAAACGGGTGGTGACTTTCATTTAAAATTAATTAAAAATTCAATAACGTGGGAAGATGGTTATATTAATGCACCAACTACTGCTGGGTTAGGTATTGAGTTTGATGAAAAAGTAGCGTTGGAAAACCCATATAATGGTCAAGAGTTGCATCTTGAAATGTCTGAAGCTGGATGTGATTACCAAAATAAGAACAACTTTCTAGGTGGGGCGCCCCCAAGAAATGATAAATAGTTAATTTAAAACTAAGTTCTTAAAAATCCTGATTCTAGAAACTGTAAATTATGAATATTACCCAAGCTAAGACTTTTTTGATTATTACTGTCATCATAGATTCAATGGGAATTGGGTTGATAGGACCAGTTATGCCCGCTTTACTTAAGGAGCTAGGAAATACCGGTGTCAGTACAGCGGCTATATGGGGCGGATTATTAGCAACATCATTTGCATTCATGCAATTTTGTTTTGGCCCTTTGTTAGGAAATTTGTCAGATAGTTATGGTAGAAGGCCAGTTCTATTGCTTTCACTGTTTGTAATGGTAATTGATTATCTAATAATGGGTTATGCCTCATCTATTTGGATATTATTTATTGGTAGGTTGGTTGGAGGCATAACGGCTGCTACGCACTCTACTGCAATGGCCTATATGGCAGATATTTCTAAGAATAATGAAAAATCACAAAATTTTGGTTTAATTGGTGCGGCATTTGGTATTGGATTTGTTCTTGGTCCATTATTGGGTGGGGTGTTAGGAGAGTTTTCTTCTCGGGCACCATTTTTTGCAGCTGCTGGCTTAGCCTTTTTAAACTTGTGTTTAGGATATTTTGTACTACCTGAAACTATAACTGACCAAAACAAAAGATCATTTAAATTAACCAGAGCCAATCCATTAGCTGCGTTAAAACACCTTAGAAAAATAACTGGTGTAGGGCGCTTAATATTGATCCTTTTTGCCTATGACGTTGCTTTTTATGTTTACCCTGCGATTTGGTCTTACTGGTCAGAGGAAAAGTTTGGGTGGGGACCCATCCAGATTGGATATTCGTTTGCAGCATTTGGATTATGTATGGCTTTTACGCAAGGTTATTTAATGAGAGTAATTATAAAATATATAGGTGAAAATAGAACTGTAACTATGACTTTATTTATAAATGTAATTTCTTTCTTTTTTATAGCGTTCATTACAGATTCATGGATGGTTTGGGTGCTAATTCCAGTGATAAGTTTGGGAGTAATTTCTGGACCAGCTTTACAAGGACTTATGAGCCAGGCGGTGCCAGATGATCAACAAGGAGAGCTACAAGGGTTATTGACCAGTATTACAGCAATAGGGATGATAATTTCGCCCTTGTTAATGACGTTCACATTTGGATTTTTTACTGGCTTTGGAAAATATATATATTTTCCTGGTTCGCCATTTATAATTAGTTTTGCTCTTATAGTAATATGTATTATCTTATTTTCAAATCGAGGGAACAAGGGGGAAAAGTAAATCCCCCTTGCTTATTTTGTTATTAATCTGGATACTTAGCTGTTATTCCTTCTACGTACCAATCCATAGTATCAAGCATCGCGCGATCAGCCACTTCTCCATCTTTTAGGCGAAGGGTCCCGCTTTGATCTTTCAATGGCCCGGTAAATGCAAAATATGTACCATTTGTAATTTTTGCACGTACATCCATTGCTATATCCATTACATTTTGAGGCATATTTGCGAATGGCGCCATACCTACAGCTCCTTCACTTATATCCCCAAAGTAAGTACCGTGACCTTCCCAGGTTCCGTCTATCACCGCTTGTACTCTATCAATATAATAAGGTGACCAATTATCAATAGTTCCAGTTAATTGTGCGTTTGGAGCGAATGGTGTTTGATCACTTGCCTGACCAAAGCCAACGAGCCCAGCTTTTTCAGCTGTAACAAGAGGCGCAGGAGAGTCTGTGTGCTGAGTAATTACATCACAGCCATTGTCAATCATCGCTTGGGCTGCATCGGCTTCTTTTCCTGGATCATACCAAGTATAAACCCAAACAATTTGTAGCTCTGCATTAGGGTTCTGCGTTTTTGCACCAAGATAGAAAGTGTTTATTTCACGAATAACCTCTGGAATTGGAAAGCTTGCAACATAGCAAATTTTGTTTGTTTTTGTCATTAAACCTGCGATAACGCCTTGAACATGTCTTGATTGATAAAGCTTAAGTCCATAGTTGCTTACATTATCCGCTGTTTTCCAACCTGTTGCGTGCTCAAACTTTACGTTTGGAAACTTTTTTGCGACAGCTAATGTTTGATCCATATAACCATAAGAAGTTGTAAATATGAGATCGTGTCCACTTAGGGCCATTTGTGTAATGGCGCGAACAGCATCGGGACCTTCTGGTACATTTTCTTGAAAAGTAGTTTCTACAGCATCACCAAAATGTGCTTCTATGTCTTTTCTTCCTATATCATGCCGATAAGTCCATCCATGATCTCCAGGCGGTCCAATATAAATGAAGCCTACTTTAACAGGTTCAGCAGTTACTGTAGTTCCAGAAATTGCAATAATGATACCTGTTAGCAAGGCCATTCCTAATGATAAAATTTTAAATACTTTCATAATTCTCCCCTTTGTTAGGATCATTGGCGATCCAATTAATAATTTTTAGCTGGATACATGGAATGATTTTCCCAATGACCCTGGTGCATTAGATAATGCGCGAGCTGACATCAAAACTAATACCAATATCGTTATCAGATATGGAGCCATAGTCAAATACTGAACTTGAAGTGGGATTTCAAATAATATTAAATTAATTTTTGTAACCCCTGCAGCTTGCAAATTTAGCTGTAGAACCGTCAGACCTCCAAATAGCCAAGCGCCAAATAATATTCTCAATGGTTTCCAAGAAGCAAACACAACAATTGCAAGTGCAATCCATCCAGCGCCATGGGTCATACCTTCTGCCCATTGAGGTACTCGAATCAAAGATATGTATGCCCCTCCTAAGCCAGCACATCCACCTCCAAATAATATAGCTAAAACCCTGACCCGGATTACTTTATAACCTAGAGCATGGGCACTTGAATGGTCCTCACCCACAGCCCTTAAAATCAATCCTTGGCGGGTATATCGTAGGAAAATACTAACCAATAATACAACGGCAACCGCTAAATAAACTAGATAGTCATGCTTAAATAACATAGTACCGAGAAAGGGTATTTCTGTCAGAAATCCAAGGTTAGGACTACTCAAATCAGGAGGTGTAATACCTGTATATCCTTTTCCAATCAGTGCCGAAAACCCTAATCCAAATAGGGTTAATGCGAGACCTGATGCGACTTGATTTGCTAAAAAGAATTGGGTTAAAATAGCGAAGATTAGAGATAATGCTGCACCACCTAAAATTGACGCTATAACCCCGTAGGTTGGACTTCCGGTTTCATAAGCTACGATGAATCCGCATATAGCACCAGTTATCATCATTCCTTCAACGCCTAGATTTAAAACACCGGCTCGTTCAACCACAAGTTCTCCGATTGCAGCCAGCATGATTGGCGTTGATGCAACTATAAGGCTTGCGATTAAAAGAGTTGGACTTATTGAGGAAGCATCCATTTAACTCGCCTTCCTAAATTTAAAGTTAAATCGATAGTTCGATAATACATCTAAAGCCAATAAGAAAAACAATAACATTCCTTGGAAAGCTTGGATAGCAGCTGCGGGTAATGCGAGTTGCATTTGCGCCAATTCCCCACCGATATATGTTAAAGCCATCAATAATCCCGCTAGCACTATCCCGATTGGATGAAGTCGCCCCAAAAATGCAACAATTATGGCTGTAAAGCCGTAACCTACATTAAAGCCAATAGTTATTTGACCTGAAGGACCAGATACTTCAAACAAGCCAGCCAAACCAGCTAACATACCAGATAATCCTAAACAAATTACTATTAAGAGGTTAGGACTTATTCCGGAAAATTTAGCAGCGCGGGGTGACTGACCTGTTAACTTTGTTTGAAAACCAAGTAAATGTTGGTTCATCAAAATGTAAAAACCAACGGCAAAACCTAGAGCTAAAATAACTCCCCAATGTGCGCCTGTCCCTGTCCAGATTTCAAGATTTGATGCAGAGGCGTAATCTTGCAAGTTACGAGACCCAGGGAACCCATTACCTTCGGGGTTTCTTAATAAACCAATAGCTAACGAATTAAGAATTTGTTCGGCTACATAAACCAACATTAATGATACAAGTATTTCATTTGTATTAAATTTTGTGCGAAGTAGTGCTGGAATCATAGCCCAAACCCATCCCCCAATACCTCCTGCTAAGATCATCAATGGGAAAATAAACACACTTTCATACGGATAGAATGCTAATGCCACTGAGGCACCGCAAATAGCGCCTATAATGTATTGACCTTCTGCTCCAATATTCCATATTCCAGCTCTAAAACCTATTGATAAACCAAGCGCAATTAAGATTAATGGAGCTGCTTTTACAAGTAATTGAGGGCGGAAGTAAAATGACATTTCGCCGAATATAGGATCCCAAAACATAACTTTTAATGCCAAAAAAGGATCTTTCCCTAACATCATAAATAACAACCCACCAGCAATCATTGTAAATATAACTGCTAATACTGGGGTTAAGGCTGTCCAAATTTTAGAAGGTTCAGATCGTTTTTCGAGAGATACTGAAAAAGGATCAATAATCAGCCAAATGATACGAGGTACAGTTCTCCAATTCAATGTTTTGATTCCTCTAAAGGCGTATCATTGTTGACTGTATTTCCTGCCATCATCAATCCTATTTCATCCATTGAAAGGTCTTTAGTAGATTTGGGTTTTGAAAGGCTTCCAGAATTTAAAGCTGCGAAATTATCTGAAATTTCTAACAATTCATCTAGATCTTGGCTAATTACTATTATACCGGCTCCATTGGTTGCTAAATCCATTATTGCTTGTCTGATATCTGCGGCCGCAGCAGCGTCTACCCCCCATGTAGGTTGATTAACAATTAGAATTTCTGGAGCTTGTAAGATTTCTCGCCCAATTACAAATTTTTGTAGGTTCCCTCCAGATAAAGAGCGAGCGATACTATTAGGTCCAGGAGTTCTAACATCAAATTGATTAATTATTTTTTTAGCAAATTCGTTTGTTTTATTCCAATTTATAAATCCATTTTTGGAAAGGTTTTGTCTTACTCTGGCCGTGAGTAAGGTATTTTCAACTAAACTCATATCAGGTGCCGCAGCGTGCCCCAATCTTTCTTCAGGCGCAGCCAATAACCCCATAGAGCGACGTTTATTTGGTGAAAGATTACCAATGGCAGTATTGTTTAACTTTATTGAATTAGAAGCAGAAATGTATTCCCCTGATAGCGCAGCTAATAGTTCGTCTTGTCCATTTCCAGCCACACCGCCAATACCCAGAATTTCATTTTTATGTAATGTTAAGGAAATTTTATTTAAAGATGTGCCAAATTGGTTAGTAGATTTTGAACTTAAGTTAATTATTTCTAAGAGTGGCTTGCCCAAATTAACCTTGCTGCGTGCGGGAGCTGTAAGTGACGAACCAACCATCATTTCGGCAAGTTCGCGAGCTGATTTTTTAGTAGGGTCGCATGTGGCAACAACTTGTCCTTGTCTCAAAATAGTTGCCTCATGGCATAATTCTCTAATTTCTTCGAGTTTATGTGAGATATACAGAATAGAGGTACCCTCTGATGCAAGTTTGCGCAGTGTTTCAAATAGTATTTCAACTTCTTGAGGCGTTAATACAGAGGTGGGTTCGTCCATTATTAGCAGTCTAGGATTTTGCAATAAACATCTAACGATCTCCACCCTTTGTCGCTCACCGGCTGACAGTGTGCCTACCAGTCTGTTTGGATCTAATGGTAATCCGTATTCTTGGGAGATATTTGAAATATTTTTTGATAATTCTTTTGATGAAGGAGGGTTTTCCATTCCTAATGACACGTTTTCAGCAACTGTCAGTGCTTCAAACAAAGAAAAATGTTGAAAAACCATAGCTACTCTACTATTTCTAGCGGAACGAGGCTCTTCAGGAGCATACTCCTGCTCACTAAAAAGCATTGATCCATTATCTGGCTGAATCAGCCCATAAATAATTTTTACTAATGTTGATTTTCCTGCTCCATTTTCACCTAGGACAGCATGTATTTCGCCCTCTTTGATATTCATATTTATAGATTTGTTTGCTATGACACCGGGATAGCTTTTACTTATATCGTTAATTTCAAGTAATTTTTTCAAAATTAGGCTTCTTTTACTAATTTAAGCATTTTCTTCTTGTTAAGAAGCACACTTGCGACTCCAACGGCAATTTCGTATGGGGACTTTCCAAATGAAGGATCCCCTATTGGACATATAATCCTATTTATTTGTTCGAATGTATAGCCTAATTCATTCAATCTTTTTCTAAATCTTGCCCATTTTGTTTTTGATCCAATCAGCCCGGCTGATGCAAAATTTTGTTGCAATAATTGATGGCAAATCTCCAAATCCAAGGTATGAGAATAAGTTAATATTAGATGGTGTGTTTTTGATGAGGCATACTGGACTATTTGCGCTGGGTTTTCTGCAATCAATTTCTCAACATTCTTTGGAAAGCTATCTGGGTAGCGATCAAACGAAGTATCAATACAAGTAACTGAAAATTGACTTAGTTTGCTTAATATATTTGCTATAGCGGCGCCCACATGCCCAGCGCCATATATCCAAATAAGTTCCTTTTCCTTAGTCACTGGCTCAAATAACCAACCATCTATGAGCAAACTTTTTATTGGGATTGAGTTATTTCGATAGCTCTTGATTAAGGCATGAACATTAAGTGTTTTTTTATTCTCAAAAACTGGGCGAGCAAGGAAACTGTCATTTTCTGTAAATTTTTTTATTTTAGTTTTATCCAAAATTTCGATTAATAATTCAACGGCACCTCCACAGCATTGGCCCATATCTGGGCCAAGACTGAGTTTTTGGATTCTTGAGTCCTCATTAGTAGCAATAAGTTTTTGGGCAGATTGGGTTACCTGATATTCAAGTTTTCCACCGCCAATTGTCCCAAATTGTCCTGAATCCCAGACAAGCATGGAAGTTCCTTCATCACGTGGCACAGAACCATAAGTTTTCAAAATCAAAACTCTGGCAATTTTACCATGCCTTTTAATATATTCATGTGTCTCTTGGAGATCAAAACTCATTATGTCGATACACCCAACTGCTTTTGAACTGCAAATAGAATTCGCTCTGGAGTGGCTGGGGCATCCAATAGGGCTGGAACTTTCCCTTTTCCTATGGAAGCTACTGCGTCATTTAAAGCCATCAATACTGAAATTCCCAACATGATTGGTGGTTCACCTACAGCTTTTGATCGGTAGATAGTTCTTTTTTTATTGCCTTCATATTTGTATAAATGAGTATTAAAAATTTTTGGCCTGTCAGAGCAAGCTGGTATTTTATAAGTTGATGGTGCATGGGTTTTCAGATTACCTTTGTTATCCCAAATGAGCTCTTCGGTAGTTAACCAACCCGCACCTTGCACATAGCCACCCTGTATCTGCCCAATATCTATGGCTGGATTGATGGAATTTCCAACATCGTGTAAAATATCAACCCTTACAATGCGGTTTTCCCCAGTCAAAGTATCAATTATGACCTCAGTTAAAGCAGCGCCATAAGAAAAATAATAAAAAGGATTTCCTTTACCTTTTAGTCTATCCCACTTTATCTCTGGAGTAGCATAGAACCCTGTTGCACTTAAACTAATTCTGTTTTCATAAGCGTTCTTGATGACATTTTTAAAAGTTTCTCTCTTACTTCCTATGAGAATTTGACCTTCGGTGAAGCGAATTTTAGAAATTTTTACCTTATGTTTTTTACTCAAATATGATTTTAGTCTTTCTTTGATTTCGTTACATGCTGCTTGCACGGCCATTCCGTTCAAGTCTGTTCCTGAACTTGCGGCCGTTGCAGACGTATTTGGTACTTTCCCGGTATCTGTTGCTGTTATCTTGACATTTTCTATAGGTTGAGAAAACTCTTCGGCAGCTATCTGCGCAACTTTTTGAAATAAACCTTGACCCATTTCTGTACCACCATGATTAATCCTGATAGATCCATCTTGATATACATGTACGAGCGCACCAGCTTGATTAAGGTGCGTTAAAGTGAACGAAATTCCGAATTTTACTGGGGTTAGTGCCAAACCTTTTTTTAGTATTTTGTTTTCTGCGTTCCAGTTTATTAATTCTTTCCTTCGTTTCTCATAATCAGCGGATAATTTTAACTTCTTTACCAAAGGTCTTATAATACTGTCAGTGATGGGCATATGATAAGGTGTAGTTTGAAAATTATTATGATCTTTTGAAGGGTTCTTATAAAAATTTAATTCTCTTACCTTTAAGGCATCTTTTTTCAAATACTGCGCAATATGGTCTATTACTTGCTCAATTCCAACCATTCCTTGTGGCCCTCCAAATCCTCGAAAGGCAGTTGCTGATTGAGTGTTCGTGAGCAATTTATTAGAAGTTATTTTTACATCGGAGAGAAAATACGCATTATCACTATGAAGCATTGCTCTATCCGCTATGGGGATACTTAAATCTGCGCTCCATCCACAGCGGACAAAGTGCTCAAATTCAATTCCAGTTATTTTACCGTTGTTATTAAAGCCAACTCTATAATCTATACGAAAGTCATGGCGCTTCCCAGTTATTATCATGTCATCATCACGATCATATCTCATCTTGCAAGGATTGCCGCTTTTTTCAGCCATTAGTGCACATGCTACCGCTAATGCATTAGCTTGACTTTCTTTTCCTCCAAAGCCCCCGCCCATACGCCTAACTTGCACTCTCACAGCACTCATTGGCTTTTTTAGAGCGTCTGCTACTTTATGTTGGATTTCGCTAGGATGCTGTGATGAGCAATGTATTGTTATATCACCATCATCATGAGGAATGGCCAAAGCAGCTTGTCCTTCAAGATAAAAGTGTTCTTGACCTCCAATGTTAATTGATCCTTCCAAAGTGTGTTTAGCATTATCTATAGCGGCTTTGGCATTTCCTTTTTTATAAGTTATCGGTTTTTCAAGGAACGTTTTTGCTTGCAACGCATCTTCAATGCTGATGATAGCTTTTTTTCCTCTAATACTTATATTTGATAACTTGATTGCTTTTCGTGCCAATAGATGGCTTGTGGCAGCACAAATAAAAATAGGCTGCCCAACATAATTGACTTTACCTTCACTCAAAAGTGGCTCTGGATAGGGCGCAGGAGAGATATCATTTTTACCAGCAATACCAGCTGCAGTAATTATATAACGTACTCCCTTAGCAGATAGCACATTTTTAAAATCCATTGAGGAAATTTCACCATTTGCTACATTTGATAAGCCAAATGCTAGATGTAGGGTGTTTTCAGGCGTTGGTATGTCATCTGTATATTGAGCTGACCCAGTTACGTGCAATATTGCTGCATCATGAGGGCTTGCTGTGTTTACACTCATGATATTACCTTCAATACATTAGTATTTTTTTCAACTTGATTTATTTCGAGATAATATTTTTTTAATAAATTTTTAGCAGTTATTTTTCGATATCCAGATGTAGCCCTAAGATCGCTAATGGGGTTAAAATCTTTATCAAACTCAATCATTGCGCCAGAAATTGTTTTTTCTGACCATATTCGTCCCACTAAAAATTTCTCCACCGAAGCTGCCCTCTTAGGTATTTCCGCCATTCCGCCAAATGCAATTCGTGCTGCTTTTACTCTACTTTTCTCTAAAGTTATGTTAAAGCATCCACAAATTGCAGAGATGTCTTGATCAAATCTTTTCGAGATTTTGTAACATTTTAGATTTTTCTCGGTTAGTGGTATTTCTATCGACTCTATAAATTCCCCAGGGTGTCTATCTTGTTGTCCATACTTTATAAAAAAATCTTCAATTGCGATTTTTCTATGTTTGCCGTTTTGATTTAATAGAATGGAAGCTCCTATCGCTATCAATGCTGGGGGGCTATCACCTATTGGCGAACCGTTTGCAATATTTCCACCTAAAGTAGCTGCATTTCTAACTTGCATTGAGCCATACCTCCTAAGCAATTCAGAAAAGTCCGGGTATTTTTTTTGTAATTCTTGTCTAAGTGTTTCTATTGTTGTGCTCGCTCCAACATTTAAGGCTTTGCTAGATACGTCAATTTTTGACATTTCTTCAATTTGTCCAATAAAGCATATCTCTTTCAACTCACTTAAATTTTTTGTTACCCACAGGCCTACATCGGTTGCACCGCCAACTAAGGTTCCCTTTGGATTTTTAGTATACCATTTCTCCAACTCCTTGATTGTTTGAGGTAGGTAGGCTTTGCGATTTTTTTTCTTATTTGAAGAACTAAGTTGTTTTAAGATTTTGTTATCTGTATTGACCCAGCTTGGTTTTACATCGTCCTCTGCGGCTTCGGCCGCACCAATTATGGGTGCGTATCCAGTGCATCTGCAAAGGTTTCCAGCAATTACGTCATCATGATTTCTATCATTGTTCAACTGTCCTGTTACTAATGAAACTATAAAGCCAGGGGTGCAGAAACCGCATTGACTCCCATGTTGAGTTATCATTTCACGTTGTATTTTTATTTTTTTGTTTTGATCTTTTATGCCCTCAATAGTTCGTAAAACCTTATCATTTATCTGTGGTAAGAATAAAATGCATGCATTAAGTGCTTTGTATTCGGGCTTGCCACCTTTCAGATTTGTGACCAATACTGTGCAAGCACCACAATCGCCTTCATTACAACCTTCTTTGGTGCCGGTAAGTTTCATCTCCTCACGCAACCAATCAAGTAATGTCTTAGTAGGAGATGGGTTTTGCAGTAATATTTTTTGACCATTTAAAATAAAGCTTATTTCATTCATTAGCTACCTCTATAGGTGGAATAACCAAACTGTGAATACAATAAAGGTATGTGATAATGACTATCATCTGTAATAGAGAACTTTATTGGAATAGCGCTTAAGAACCTGTTCTGTATTTTAACGTTATCTGTTTTGTCTTGATATTCTCCAACATGAAATATTAACTCATACTCACCTAATGCAAAATTAGATCTTATCAATATTGGACTCTCAGGTCTCCCATCTTTGTTTGTAAGGAATGAATTGATGAATTTTCTTTTGTTATTTTGAATATTGTAAAGCTCTATTTTCATATTTGAGGCTGGCTTGCCTGTACTTGTATTTAAAACATGAGTAGTTAATTTTCCCATTTGCCCTCCAAGGTTTTGATGTATTGTCTCATCTTACAAGTTTTTGGCAAGAGAGATTATCAATATATTAAGTATGTATTTTATAAATACTTAATATAAAGAGTTTCTCTTTCAGATGGTATTGCTTTGTGCTTAATATGATCCATGAAAAAAGAACCTCGATTCATTCATTTACGGCTTCATTCGGAATATTCGCTGTTGGAAGGAGCAATCCCATTAAAGAAAATAAGTGAGTTTTGCGAAAACACCAAAATGCCAGCAGTAGCCATCACAGATACCAATAATATGTTTGCGGCACTTGAATTCTCCACCATAGTTTCGGCAGCAGGCGTGCAGCCCATTATAGGCTGCCAAATAGAAGTTAAGTTACAACCTAGGCAAACTGAAGTAACCCAAAGTTTTGAAAAAAATTATATTGTGCTCTTGGTGCAAAATGAAGTTGGATACAATAGTCTACTTAAATTAAATTCACTATTTTATTTAACTAACACTGATACCCCTTTGGGACTAAGTATTGATGAAATTTGCGCCCACAATGAAGGATTGATCTGCCTTACTGGTGGGGCTGATGGACCAGTGGGTCAATTAGTTTGTGATGGTCATAAGGATCAAGCCAAAACATTGCTACAACAGCTAGAAAACCACTTTCCAAAGCGTTTATATGTTGAAATTCAAAGGCATCCTATTTCTGATGGTAGGTATTTGGACAAAGAGATTTTTTCAGAAAAAACTTTAATAGAATTGGCCTATGAATTGAACTTACCTTTAGTGGCAACAAATGATGTGCATTTTCCTGCAAGATCAATGTTTGAAGCGCATGACGCCTTGATTTGTATTGGGGATGGCACGTACGTTGATCAAAAGGAAGAGAGACGACGTTTCACGACTGAGCATTATTTTAAATCTCAGGAAGAAATGATTACATTATTTACCGATTTACCAGAAGCAATAAAAAATACTATTGAAATTGCTAAAAGATGCGCATTTAAAGCGAATGTTCGTGAACCGATTTTGCCTAAATTTGCGGATAATGAGGTAGAGGTTCTTCGTAGACAGGCTGCTGAGGGACTGAAGGTAAGATTATCTGAAATCCCTCTTGTTGCTTCGGTTGAAGTTTATGAAAAAAGACTTAATTTTGAATTGAATATAATTGAAGAAATGGGATTTCCTGGTTATTTTTTAATTGTAGCTGATTTCATAAAATGGGCTAAGTCACACGGTATACCAGTGGGTCCTGGACGAGGCTCGGGTGCAGGTTCATTAGTAGCTTATTCTTTAACTATTACTGATTTAGATCCATTACGCTACTCCTTATTATTTGAAAGGTTTTTAAATCCTGAACGAGTATCCATACCGGATTTTGATATTGATTTTTGTATGGACCGGCGTGAAGAGGTTATTCAGTATGTTCAAAAAAAATATGGTAATGACAAAGTGGGGCAAATTATTACATTCGGCGCATTACTTTCTAAAATGGCGATCCGTGATATTGGACGTGTTTTACAAATGCCTTATGGGCAAGTGGATAGGTTATCTAAACTAATACCACTAGAAGGTGTTAGGCCAGTTTCTATCGAAAAAGCATTAGTTGATGAACCTAAACTACGGGAAGAGGCTAAATCAGAAGAAGTGGTAGGGCGAATGTTGACCTATGCTCAGCAAGTGGAGGGTTTACTTCGAAACGCTGCTACTCACGCGGCTGGAATTGTAATTGGTGATAGGCCATTAGATGAGCTAGTTCCTTTGTATCAAGACCCAAGGTCTGAAATGCCAGCAACGCAGTTCAATATGAAATGGGTGGAGCAAGCAGGTTTAGTAAAGTTTGATTTTTTAGGTTTGAAAACTTTAACTGTGGTAAAAAATGCAATTGATCTTCTAAAACTTCGGAAACTAAATATTGATATTGGAAGTATTCCTTTAGATGATAAGGCGACTTATGATCTCTATTCTAGTGCCAAAACTGTTGCAGTGTTTCAGGTAGAAAGTGCTGGTATGATGGATGCTTTGAGGCGAATGAAACCGACATGCATTGAAGATATTGTCGCTCTGGTCGCTTTGTATAGACCAGGTCCAATGGAAAATATTCCAGTTTATTGTGAAGTTAAGAATGGGCAAAGGAGTTTGCAATCCATCCATCCATTGATTGATCATATTTTGGAGGAAACTCAAGGAATTATTGTTTATCAAGAGCAAGTTATGCAGATCGCACAGCTAATGGGAGGTTATTCTTTAGGTGGTGCAGACCTTCTTAGGCGGGCAATGGGGAAAAAAATAAAAGAGGCAATGGATGCAGAGCGACCAAAGTTTGAAAGTGGCGCAGCAAAAAAAGGTGTTGATAAGCAAAAAGCAAAAGAGGTTTTCGACCTATTAGAAAAATTTGCTAATTATGGATTTAATAAATCTCATGCAGCGGCTTATGCTGTGGTGAGCTATCAAACCGCCTGGTTAAAAGCTAATTACCCGGTTGAATTTATGGCCGCAGTAATGAATTGTGATATTCATTTAACTGAAAAATTAAACGTTTATAAACAGGAAGTTGAGCGTCTTGGAATTCAGATATTTCCACCATGTATTAACAAATCTGGCTCTACATTTACGGTCGTGGATCAAAGTATCTATTATGCACTCGGGGGATTAAAAAATATTGGTGTTGATGCAATGACAATGATTGTAAAATCTCGTGGAGAAGAACCTTTTGCGAATATCTATGATTTTGCGAGACGAATTAATCTGAAACGAGTAGGACGGCGTCCACTAGAAATGCTTGCTCGTGCTGGAGCGTTTGATATTTTAGATACCAACCGCCATAAGGTATTTAAGGCAATTGATGCGTTAATAAATTATTCTTCAGCTGTTAATGACGACAAGAATTCGACACAGGTTTCGTTATTTGGGGATAGTGGAGAGGATTTGCCTGAACCAAGGTTAGGAAAAATAGATAATTGGCTTCCAATGGAAAGATTAAGTCAAGAACATATAGCTGTTGGTTTTTATTTGAGCGGCCATCCATTAGATGATTATGCAAGTCCACTTAAGAGGAATAACATAATAAATTTTGCTGAACTGGAAAGTAGAGTTAAGAACGGCGCCTCAATTATTAAGATTGCAGGATCTGTTACGTCAAGGCAAGAACGTAAGTCTGCTCGTGGAAATAGATATGCGTTTGTGCAATTGTCTGATCCAACAGGTATCTATGAAGTAACAATGTTTTCAGATGTGTTGGAAGCGTCAAGAAATAACTTAGAACCTGGTGATAATGTTGTTTTGACAGTTGATGCAACTATAGAAGGCGGACAGTTAAAAATGTTAGCTAGATCAGTCCAGCTGGTTGATAAGGCCATTTTGAGTGGTGCATCAGCAGGTTTATGCGTCTATGTTAATGAAACGGATGTTTTATCCTCTGTTGCATCAGTTTTGGAGAGAGCCAAGAAAGCAGTTAATAGCAAATCTGTTGGACCTATTAGATTATTTTTGATGCATCCCAGTTTGCCTGGAGAGGTGGAGATGATATTAAACGGAAAATTCCCAGTTACACCTGAAACGAAGGGTGCTTTAAAGTCTTTGGCTGGAGTCGTCGAAGTTGAAGATTTTTAAAATCATATAATTAAAATCTATAAACTTTTAGTTAAATGTATTACCAATGTGGTGGCTTTACGTCGGCAAGCAAAATAGAGTTTGTATTTTCTAGCTCCCGTTGTGCTTCTCGGGCCATCAACAATTCTATTTTTCGACTTAAAATTGAAATTTCTTTGTCCTGACGGGTAATTACAGTATTTAACTCTTCAAGCATCAATTCTAATCGAGCATAGTTTTCTTCTAATAATTTGGTATTATTTTGATTCATTTTCATCTCTTATAATTGTGATAAAATATACGTTAAATTTTTATTAATTACTAGAGTGTGATATTGCAAAGCTTGCTCCTAACTTGGCCTTGGTTTAGGACATTATAGACAACAACAAATGGACAACCAAATGTCTAAAGAAAAGAAAACTAAAATCAAAAGGCCGAAGGCAGAGGCGCCTAAAGGCTTTAGAGATTATTTTGGGAATGAGATTAGGGCTCGCAATTTACTGTTGCAGCAAATCATGGAAGTGTACCACTTATATGGTTTTGAAGCTTTGGAAACTAGCGCAATTGAGACTGTAGAGGTATTGGGTAAGTTTTTGCCCGATATTGAAAGACCAAATGAAGGTGTTTTTGCTTGGCAAGAAGATGATAATTGGTTGGCTTTGCGTTATGACCTAACTGCACCATTAGCAAGGGTTTATGCTGAAAATCAGAACCGCTTACCAAACCCGTATCGTCGCTATTCTATGGGTCCAGTATGGCGTAATGAAAAACCAGGCCCGGGAAGGTTTAGACAGTTTTACCAATGTGATGCTGATACTGTTGGCGCGTCAAATGTCTTAGCTGATGCAGAAATGTGTGCTATGCTTTCGGATACCTTAGAAGCAACCGGTATAAGTAGGGGTGATTATATTATTAAAGTTAATAATAGAAAAATCTTGAACGGCGTTCTTGAAAAAATAGATATATTTGATGAAACTGAGCCAGAAAAATTTTCTAAGCAACGTGGTATAGTCTTAAGGGCTATTGATAAACTGGATAGACTCGGTATCGGAGGTGTTAAAGAGTTGTTAGGTAAAGGACGTAAAGATAGTAGTGGCGATTATACAGATGGCGCAAACTTATCAAACAACCAAATTGACTTAATAATTATGTTTTTAGAAGCAAATTCTAAAACAAATATGAAGACTTTATTGAATTTGTCAGAATTAGTAATTGGATCTGAAGTTGGTGAGAAAGGAGTGAGAGAGCTGGAAAAAATCTCAGAATCTAGTGATAAACAGGGTTATGGAATTGATCGGATTAAAATTGACCCATCAGTGGTAAGAGGGCTTGGATATTATACTGGTCCCGTTTTAGAGGCAGAGCTTACGTTCGAAACAATTGATGAAAAAGGAAAAAGTAGACGATTTGGTTCTGTTGCGGGTGGTGGACGATATGATGATTTAGTTAAGAGATTTACGGGACAAGAAGTGCCAGCCACTGGGATGTCGATTGGTGTTGATAGATTATTAGCAGCATTAAAAAGTAAAAGTGAATTAGCAGAAACTACGCAAGGTCCTGTAATAATTACTGTTATGGATCGTGATCGAATAGATGATTACCAATTAATGGTGGCAGAGCTTAGAAATGCAGGTGTGCGTTCAGAGGTTTATTTTGGAAATCCAAAAAACTTTGGAAATCAATTAAAATATGCAGATAACCGAAATAGCCCACTGGCAATTATTGAAGGTGGGGATGAGCGAGAGAAAGGAGTTGTCTTATTGAAAGACCTATATCTTGGTTCGAAACTAGCTTCACAAATGCGCTCAAATGATGAATGGAAATCGCAACCAGCACAGATAAGCATAAGTCGAGAGAATTTGGTCACTGAGGTTATCGAGTTGTTATCTCGATACAAAAAGTAAACATTATTAATGTTAAATATTGTTTCTACTGGAGATACTAAAAACCCCCCATTGATTATTGCGCACGGATTGTTCGGATCTGCAAAAAATTGGGGGATGTTATCTAGGCGTTTATCGGATAAATGGTATGTCATTGCAGTGGATATGCGTAATCATGGTGGCAGTGGATTTTACCCAGTTCATAACTACGAAGCAATGGCTGAAGATTTACAAAAAATAGTAAAAAACCATGGAGTTGATTGTAGTATGTTGGGTCATTCGATGGGTGGAAAGGCAGCTATGTTTTTTGCATTAGAACATCCTGAAGTGGTGTCAAAATTAATAGTTGTTGATATAGCGCCAGTTAAATATTCACACTCTCAAAGTTATATTATTGACGCTTTACGAAGTGTAAAATTAGATTTTGTTAAATCAAGAAAAGATGCTGATGTGCAATTGGCTTCTTTTATAGATGATTACCAACTTAGAGCATTTTTACTCCAAAGTTTAGGGCTAAAAGATGGAGTGCAGTGGCGTTTAAATTTACCAGTATTACAAAAATATATGGCAGATATCGTAGGTTTTCCAGACACCAAGAAATTATTTAAGGGAAAGACTTTATTGGTGGTTGGCGAAAACTCAAATTATGTTTCTAACTATGATAAAGTCCTGATGCGCAAAAGATTTAGTGAAATGGAAACTGTAGTGATTAGTGATGCAGGTCATTGGGTACATGCCGAAAAGCCTAAGGAATTGGAAAATGTTGTTCGAGGATTTTTAGTTGATTAAATAACAAGGTTATAACAGCTTATGTTCTTCTAAAACTTTTCTAGCCACCCTAAAGCATTCCAATGATTGAGGTACCCCACAATAAATTGCCACAACATGAATTATTGCGCGAATTTCTTTAAGTGTAACACCGTTTTTAATTGCCCCTCTGCAATGTATTTCCCATTCGTGCATTTTGCCGAGCGCGCCCAGCATCGCTAAGTTCATCATAGACCTTGTTTTCTTATCAATTGTTTCATCACCCCATCCAAATCCCCAACACCACTCAGTCATTGCTTCCTGAAATGGTCTCGTAAAATCGTCTGCGGAAGCAAGATTGTCTTCAACATATTGAGAGCCTAAAGTTTCTTTGCGCTTTTCTAGTCCTATTTCAAATTTATTAGTCATTTTATAAATCGCCTATAATTAAAAGTTTCTATCTTTTAAGCTCTTCCAGCTGCACCTTTACCGAGTCGGATTGCAATATTTTTTGTTTGGATATAATTCCATAGAGCTTCCCTGCCTTTTTCTCTGCCATACCCAGATTTACCATATCCTCCAAATGGTGTCTCAACACCCCCAGCAAACCATTCATTGACAAATACTTGTCCTGCACGCATTTTTTTTGCAGAGGACATCGCTCTATCTAAATCTTTTGTGAAGACCCCAGACACTAATCCATATTCAGTGCCATTAGCTATGCTGATTGCTTGTTCATCTGTTTCATAAGGGATTATTGACAGAACAGGTCCAAAAACCTCTACCTGTGCGATTTCCATATCTGGCTTTACATTATTGAATACGGTTGGTTCTAAAAACCAGCCAGGTCGGTTTAGTTTGTGACCACCTGTGACGGTGGTGGCTCCTTCTATTTGAGCTTTCTGGCACAGCGCTAATGCTCTGTCACGTTGCAATTCTGATATCATAGAGCCCATATTAAAACCAAATTCTGTACGTTCCGACCCAGGTCCTACAGATAGGGATTTTGCTAATTCACCAGCTCTCTCAGAAATCTCGCCGTGAAGATTTTGTGGAACTATTACTCTGCTCATGGCTGAGCAAACTTGTCCCGCATTATAAAATATACCCCATCTAATTGAGTCTATTAAATTATCAATGTCAGCATCATCATAAACAATAGCCGCAGATTTTCCTCCAAGCTCTAATGTGCAAGGAACAATATTTTTGGCTGCCGCGCTGGCTATTGCAGAACCGGTTGTGACAGAACCTGTAAAAACTATTTGATTAACGTCTGGGTGTGATGACAGTGCTACTCCTGCTTCTTTTCCCAAACCACAAAGTATATTGACTGCACCAGGAGGAAACCCTGCATATTCAGCAGCTTTTGCAAACCAATATTGAGATATGGGATCATTTTCAGCTGTTTTTACTACGCAGGCATTACCGGTGGTTAAGGCGGCTGATAAAGATCTAGAGGACATCTCAAAGGGAAAATTCCATGGAATTATTTGAGCTGAAACTCCAAAAGGTTCATAAGCAGTAAAATCATAATAATTTTCACCAAGTGGTATTGATTTTCCTTCAATTGTTTCAGCTTGATTTCCGTAATATTCAAAGTAACGTGCTGCGCCTCTAATTTCTATTTCAGCTTCCCATAATGGCTTGCCTGCTTCCAAGGTTAATTCTTCCGCGATAGCTGAAGAATTTTGTTCTAGGAATTTTCCCATTTGTTTTACCATTCGACCACGATCAACAGGACGCATGGCGCTCAAAAGATTGGCTTCATGAACGCGTTTTGCAGCTTTAACCGCCAAATCAATATCTTTTGAATTGGCACAAGCTTGATCAGCTAAATGTTCTCCAGTCGCTGGATTATCAACAGATATTACACCAGAGCCTCCATCTATCCATTGCCCATCAACATAATTTTTATAATAACTTTTCATAGTGACCTACTTATAATTAATTAATTTCAAATATTGGGATTAAATTCTAATAAAGATCAAGTTCTCAATTAATATTTTATTTATTTATGGTAAAAAATAAGTATAAAATTTATAAAAGATTTTTTACGGAAGCTGAAAGTCAACTTTGTTTGAAATGATTAATGAGAAGAACTCCCAAACTGGAGAAGATATGGACAATCTATTAAATTTTTTTTTGGGAAAATGGGTGCTAATAAAAGGTTCATGCATATATGAGCAAGGTCTTCCACCCGTGGATGCTCAGTATCAAATTACTTATAAAACTAAAGATTTACTATTTGAAATGGTTTGGCTTGATAATACTGGAGAACTACATGAATTTGTTTTTAAAAGTAGGCCAGATGGTTTAGCAATTCCATTTATGGGTGGAGATTTAGCTGATAGTTTATCTACAGTTATCGTTTCAGAGAGAGAGCTTAACACGATAGCTTACAAAAATGAGATTAAAGTTATGGAAGTTAGACGAAACTTGTCAAATTCGTTAAATCAAATGACAATTAGCCAAACTGTCTTTGTTTCAGAGAAAGACAATCCAACAAATTGGAGTAGTTATTCAAAAGTAATTGCTCATTAAGAAAA
>Ga0315328_10000085_pt1 | contig 33365 bp, 36 predicted proteins | sample M120032315metaG_FD_203462 | JGI IMG/M metagenome (GOLD analysis project Ga0315328, IMG submission 203462) | Ammonia-oxidizing marine archaeal communities from Monterey Bay, California, United States - M1 200m 32315 | ecosystem: Environmental > Aquatic > Marine > Intertidal zone | place: USA... | reverse complement strand
GGGCAGGTTACCCACGTGTTACTGAGCGGTACGCCGAGTCCCTAAGACTCGCGACTCGCATGGCTTAATCGAACTCCAATAGCGGTAGCCTCCGGCAGGATCAACCGGATTTCGCGTGAGCGGAATCTCACTGATCCTTGCAGAGTTATTTATCACAAGTTGTCACTAATTGGTTAATTGGCGCAGATGCACTTCATTCATTGAAATGTAATTTATCTGCTTCTTGCACCCCCTGTATCGGGGGCCAAGTCATAATTGTGGTTAACCTCCTCAACCACGAACTAGTTCGTGGCCGCACTTCCTCGGCTGCGCCATACCTGAAGGAGAATATCATCGCACTAGGTGCTCAATCTCCAACGCCGGTTTGACGCAGCGTCCCGCCGACCGTCCTACGGTATTTCAACGTGACGAGAGGGGCTGAGATGGCATCGCAGAGCAGTGTGGCGATTATCGACTCAGTCGGCTCCGAAGAACTCGCGGAGAACAGGATGCATTTCCATGGCCTGCTCCTTCTGGATCTGCTCGTATGTTCGCAGGATTATGCCTACGGCTAGGAGCAGCCCGGTGCCAGTTGCATTACCCACAGTCCCGAGCAGGTCAGCACCGGATGCGAGTAGCCCGACGAAGGCACCAGAGAACAAAGTCACGGGCGGGATATAGCGCTGGAGGATACGTTCGAGGACTACGGGGTTCTTGCGGAATCCTGGAATCTGCATGCCGGTACGCTCAATCTGCTTGGCGACATCTTTGGCCCCCATGTTAGTGGTCTCAATCCAAAACTTTGCGAACACAGTAGAACCGGCAGTCATGAAGAAGACGTATGTGAAGACGTGAATCATAATCTGGCCCAGACTATGGCCGTAGGCGTCGCCTGTTTGATTGAGCAGTGGTATCAGCCAGTCTCCTACTCCATTGACCATTGATGAGTACCATGCAAAGCCGTCAGTCGGAGTGGTAGCACCGGGCTCATAGGCTCCGAACCAATGTGCTCTGCTCCCCCATCCCTGACTGCCTAATATCGGAACTGTGGAGAGCACTGGGTGGCTCCAGAAGAGAAGAGTGAACATGTTGACGTTGGCTAGAAGAGCGGCCATCAAAATGACCGGTATGTTGCTCGCGTAGACAAGTCGAATCGGGTACTGTCCCCTGTGACCGCGGACCTTGCCGTGGGTAAGTGGCAGTTCGAGCTTGCTAGATTCGGCGTACGCTACCACTAGGAAGACAAGAATCGAGGATGCGAGCGCAGCAAGCGGATTGGCGTGATTGAGGAGCATCAACTCGAAACCATTCTGAGACACCAGTTCTGAATTGGTCGCAGTTCGCAGGGTGTAGAAAATCATGGGCAGGGCTCCCGAAGGCGGGTTGTCGATACCCATTGGAGAACCTTGGACCACAGGTAGTGGAGATAGTGTTCCGACGAACGTCGACTGCGCCACCCCTGCGGCAATGAACAGCGAGATACCGCTGCCGATTCCCCACTTGCTGACCAGTTCGTCGAGTAGGAACACGAGGTATGAGCCGATGAACAGTTGTGAGACGATGATGGCGTTGGCCCACCCGAGGCCGTATTGCCCGATGATGCTCTCACTCGGGTCAAGGAAGCCGTAGACTTGGGGAATTGACTCGACAGGGATCATAAACAGAACGAGGAGTTTCTGAACACCTTGGTACAGCTGCTTGTCGCTTGAGTCCTGCAGGTCGAGTTGGATAATCTTGGCTCCAGCGAATAGCTGCATGATGATCGATCCGGTGACGATGGGACCTATCCCAAGATGCATGATAGAACCGGATGCACCGGCCATGATGGCGCGGAACGAAGAGAAGATGTCGAGAGTCGAGTCCGAGAGCCCGTAAATCATCACGTTGGTCATCATGAAGTAGATGATTAGTACCAAAACGGTAGTCCACATCTTCTGGTTGAATCTGACGTGCCCCTCGGGCTTGGTGATGCTTGGGTAAACATCCACTAGTCTCGATAGGGCATACAATCTGCTTGACTCGGAACCAGAGTACAGCAGAATTGTCATGGCCCCGGAAGCTCCTAGGCCGAGCAGAGCCACCCCGACCAGTAGGTATCCAACTGCAGCCTTGTCTACCCAACCCCAATAGGCGAGACTGAGTACGAAGATGAGCCAAATTAATCCCTTGAAGGACTTGCCCAGAAACGGGATTTCCCTGATATTCTCAGGGAGATCCCTCATAGTCGCCCACATCACATAGCCGACGTAAGGGAAGGAGATGAGGAACATCTTCAGAGCACGTGATTGTTCGTCGACCGAACCGTCGAGCAAGTCGTCCCTGAGCCAGTAGAATAGAGCGCCCCAGTAAATGATGGCCATGATGCCAAAGCCAAGACGGTTTGGTCGGCGCTCAACCATCGGGCTCACTCCTCTTCCCACTCGTCTCCGATAGTGACGGATCCGCCGGCCGCCTCGACCTTTTCTATGGCACGCGCGCTGGCCTCTGCGACGGTGATGTGGATGGCACGGTCGATTCGGCCCTTACCGAGGAGCTTGTCATATCCCATCTCGCTGAGATTGATGGAATCGCCATCAGCGAGGGCTTGAACTTCTTGCATATTGATTGATACATTCACGTTGCGCAGGCTAGGGTGGCGGTTGAAGCCGTACATCCCCCAGTGTCCGGGCATGTACTTCAATCGAGTCATCAGTCTGTGCTTGTTGATTCCGGCGTTACCGCGGCCGCCTCTCTTACCGGCACCTCGGCCGGCCTTCTTGCCACGGCCATGGTAGCGGCTTCGACCTCGGAACTTGTTTGTTCGTGAAACCATGTTAATCCCTCAAATCATCCTTACGACTAGGTCGGTTATTGCCTCGCCCCTGAAGCCCAGCGCACCGCCTGCGACGAAGCTGCGCTTGATGCCGCCCCATCCCTTGGTGCCCCTCGGTGGGTGCAGTCGGAAGACGGGTTTCATTCCCTCAACATCGCTGGTTCGCGCATCGCCAGATGCGATGGCTTTCGAAAGTGCTCCGATGGTCGAGAACTTGCTGCCGGACTTGATGACTGCATTGGTGACTAGTTTGTCGCCAATCATGCGACCTCGCTCTGAAATCAGGCTGGAAACTGTGTCTGCGTCGACCTCTCCCCAGGTCACGTAGTCCTTGGCCTTGTGCAGCATCCCGGCATAGGCTGGGGTGTCAGGTATCAGGACGGCATGGTTGACCCTGGTCAGGTTGAGCATTGACATGGTGTCGCGAATCTTTGGCTTGACACCGCGATCGCTGCGGACGCGGATTACTAAGAAAGTCATCTGATAGTCCTCCCTTCGGTGATGTTGAGTCGGAGGCGATCTGCCTCAGTGATTCGAGTGCGGTTGAGTTCGACCAGTGCGTTGAATGTGGCGCGGGCGAAGTTAATGGTGGTGCGAGTTTGGCCAGAGGAGCGTGACCAGACATCGGTGATACCAGCAAGGTTGAGGACCCTGCGGCCGTAGTCTCCGATGACCAGCCCCTTCCCTGCGGGTGCGGGCATGAGTGTGATTCGAGTGGAGCCGGAGTGGCCAGTCACCTTGAACGGGACGCTTGTGCCGGGGCCTTCTGAGGACTCCCACGAACCATTGCCACGCATCACAGTGATGAGATTGAGTTTGGCCTTGTCGATAGCCTTGCGGATGGTGCCCGCCACTTCCTTGCCCTTGCAGACCGATATTCCGACGTAACCGTCTCCATTACCGACCGCGCACAGAACGTTGAATCTCACTCTGCGGCCCGAGTCGGTCATTCTCTGAATCATGTTGACCGAGAGCACGTCGTCAGTAAGATCAGGGAGGAGTGCGTCCACAATCTCGACCTCGCGTACCGGCAGACCGGTATCCAAGGCCTGCTCGTAGGTGTAGACCTGTCCGCTCGCAACCATGCGGCCGAGACGGGTGCGAGGCTGCCATGCCCTGAGTGCAGCCAATGGGTCGGGACCCCGGCGACGGCGATCGTTCTCCTTTTCCACCACAGGAGCTAGGGCCATGGCCAAGCCAGGAGCTAGGTTGACTGGTTCCTCGGTAGGTTCCTCTGTAGGTTCCTCTGTAGGTTGCTCATCCGATGTTTCGCTCATATTATGCCCCCTCTATCGCTTTCTTCGCCGCTTCGACCGCTGTAGCAATCGAATCGTCGATGTGAGTTCCATTGATTCTATCATCATCCGGCAGAACGGACTCGCCGTGTGGCACTTCCAATCCTGCGTCCACCATTCCCCTGAGAGCAGCGAATATGCGACTACCTGGAGATGATGCTGCAAGACCGATGTCGAGTATGGCGCTGTCGTGGCCTGCGGCGATGGCCGACTTGGCAAGAGCGTATCCGGCGACGTAACAAGCCGGGACTGATTTTCTTGAAGCGCCATCGGGCCAGCCGTACTTGGCCAGTGTATTGCCTGTAACTGAGGCGAGGATGTTGTCACCATCCATCCTGAACTCGGCCAACTGGCAGGTCACCTGAGTGTTAGATACCCTGACAACCGCCCTAGGCACGCCACCTCTAAGCATTCTCATGCGGCGCCTGTAGTCGGTTCTCCCGTTGCGTCGGCGCTTGAAGCGGAGCCTCTGACTCTTTCCATGGGCCATCACTCATCACCTCCCAAAGCTATGCCGTCGAGTTCGATGTTGGATCGCATGTGCGCGATTGATCTGTACGAACCTCCCTTCGACTTGCGGTAGTAGTAACGGTACTGAGACGGTTTCAGCGCCTCGCTAGAGCGGAGATCCTTGAGTTCCCTGCGCTGGGCCCGAATCAGACTCATCCAGCGCTGCTTCTTAGGGTAGCGCGAGTTGGAACTGCCCTTACGTGAGCCGGGTCCCTTGCGGCGGCCCTTCGCCTTCTGAATTGCAGCCTTGCGAGCTCGTACGCGACTGGTCCCCTTGATTGGCTTGGCCTTAATCAGGCCCTCCTCAATGAGTTCGCGGATGTCGTCCTTCTGGACAGCACTGGAAACCTCTTCGAGGTAGTCCGGGTGAATCCAGACGCGGTGGACCCCTACTTCCCTGCCTTCTTTCCTCGAGAGTATCTGAGCGGCCATCCGCTTCTGGTTGGTAATCATCATTGCAAGTCCCCCTTGCGCTCGAAGCGCCTCCGGTTTAGCACCCTGAGTCCGAGGTCGTCGGCGCGGTCGTGAATCTGGGCCCGTTTCCTGTTGCCGACCCTTGAACCAATGCGGACTGCCTGGCGCTCAGGATCGATGCCGTCGAGGTCCGCTGGCTTGTGAGCCATGACCTCTTCGAAGCCTGATGGGTGCAGGCCCCTGACTGAGGCAATCTTGCGGTATCCGACCCTAGCCATGGGAGAGCGGTACTTGCGGTTCATTCGTTGGCTGGATTGCATGCCCTTAGGCTTCCTCCAACCGGTCTTCGCGAGCCTTCTGTAACGGAACCATTCCTGCCTTCTGAATGCGGGCTGCTTCTTCTTCTGAGATTTCAGCACCTCAATGTCAGAGATGGTTGAATCATCGAGAACTGGCTTCTGTCGGGCGACGTGGAAGTCGTCCCACTCGTCGTCAAAGAAATCATCATCGGCATCGTCATCGAAGCCGTCGTCCTCGCTCATCTCCTCTTCGGGGGCTTCTTCGGCTCCAGGAGTGTTGTCATCCTCGGACAGCCTAGCAACCAACTCAGCCTTCTTACCAGATACTGGCAACTCGCGCTCGCGTAGGAAGTCCTTGAGTTGGGCAACGGTGAATTCCTCGTAGTCCGTATCCATATTATCATGCTCCCTTCGAGACGATGTAGATTCCGTCCTGGAATACTCGTCTGTCTCTCTTCTTGATTCTGCAAGCGCGCTCGATGTTAGCCGATGTCTGGCCGACCTTCTCGCGGTCAGCGCCTCTCACAACTACGTCGGTCTTGTTCTCCACCCTGACCTCCACTTCGGCGGGGCTCCATGGCAACTTGGCCACGCGGGGGACCTTTTCACCGAACAGGTTGTTGATTGTGAGCTGCTTGCCTTCTACCTTGAGGTTCATCGGGAAGTGACTGAACACTGCCTTAAGGCGGTATTCGAAACCCTCATCGATGCCATGTGCCATGTTGCGCAGGTGCGCGGCCCAAGTACCGGCGATGGCCTTCTCGGAGCGACGTGGCAGATTGACGAATATCTCGAGTCCTCCCTCGACTTCCCTGATCTCCACCTTGGGATGCCTGAACTCGCGTGATAGCGATTGGCCGTCCTTCGAGACAGTTACCGTATCTCCTTTGATGCTCGCACTCGCACCCTCTGGGAGTGCGATGGAATGTGAGATGTGGTCTAGCTTCGGCATTCTAATCCCTCCTTCAAAAAATGTATGCGAGAAGTCGTCCGCCGACTCTCTCCTTCTTGGCTTCATAGTGGTTCATGACGCCTTGATTGGTGGTCAGAATAAGTAGGCCGAGGTCGCGAGCGGGTAGGTACCTCGACTCCCACTTATCAAAGTCGGAACGCTTGACGGAGTGCCTCGGCTTGATTACTCCGCAGCGGTTTATGGCTCCGATAAGCTCAACGCGGAAAGAGCCGCCACGGCCGTTGTCTATTCTCTCATACTCACCGATGTAATCAGAGGCCTGCATGATGGACAACAGGCTACCCAGCATCTTGCTGGCCGGGTTAACAGTCACTTCATAATGACCGGCTTGCTCGGCATTGAATATTCGCGTGAACGCATCACTTAGGGGGTCAAACTGCATTTCTTTCACCTCACGAGTATTTCTTGAATCCTATTTCGGGAGCTACATCTCGGAAGCACTGCCTGCACAGCCTGAGGCCGTGTCGGCGGATCATTCCTCGCTTGCGGCCGCAGCGTCGGCAGCCGTTAGAACGCCCTATCTCCTTACCATGATCGTGCGCCATCTTTCTCACTCCTCCACTATTTCGAGTTCATAGAACTCTTGGAACCACTGCTTGCTCTCCTCGCGGCCAACCCTGTGCTTGAGGCCGACCTTCGAACTTCTCTGGCGGCGCCGCGAGACCCGGTGCCCGGGCCTCTCAAGAACAATGTTGACATCCATCCCAAAGATGCCGATGTCTGGATCGTACTTCTGCTTCGGGAAGTCAGTGTAATCCGAGATTCCGAAGGAGAGGTTGCCCTGAGTGTCGAAGTTGTAGGCTGGCAGAGTGTTCTGGCGGACCCAAAATGCATCCTTGAGGAACTTCTTGATTTCCTCCTCGCCACGGATGGTGACCTTGCATCCGATTGGAGAACCTCTGCGTGTGCCGAGGTCGCGGTTGGTCTGAGTAGCCAAGGTGCGCACGGGCTTCATGCCAGTGAGGACCTCGAGGACTCTTTCGGCGAGTTGTAGCCTCTGGCCTCCTTCGCCGACACCGATGTTGATGGTTACCTTGATGATGAACGGAGTCAGCATGGCATTGCCCTCCTCGCTCATGATTCAGCCCCCGGGATGTCCGACTCAGAGCCGATGACGAAGACATAGTCTGCAATGGTCAGGAAATCGTCGAACTGGACCTCGTTCGCCTTGGAAGAGCGCTTGACGTCGTGTCCACGAACTGTAGCGATCTCACCAATGTGACTGCCGCCCGTCAGGTATGACTGAGCGCCTTCAGTGAATGGAAGATGAGAGGTAATCTGCTGCTCTGGAAGAGAGATGGTGACACTGTCGCCGCTCTTGTAGGACGAGGCATCGTCCAACACCAAGTTCCTGCCGTCATGCAGGTGCAACTGTGTCTTCGCACCTCGAATAGTGGTTTTGCCGGTTACACGGCAAATCTTGCTGCCGGCTGCATTCTTTGGAATAGGGCGATAGCGCAACTTGCCGTTGGTGTCGAGTACACAGCGGAAGTTCTTCTCACCTACCGACAGAACGTCCATCAGACCGACTCCTCGACCGTCGTCGGTCTCGATGCGACCATCCACCATGACTTGGCGAGAGTGCAGGATACGCTTGGCTTCACGTCGAGTGTGTGCGACACCGAGGACGTCGCGCAGGACGAGAGCGAGGGGCATGCAGTTCTCAATGGAGTGTCCACCGGCGTTGGGCTTCTGCACCCAAATGGAGGACTTGCGAGGCAGAGGCCAACTGCGTGGCATGACTAGGCGTTTGATGTGGCTCCTACTCATCGGTGTCACCTCCTGACCTCTCCATCAATCTCTTGATTCTCAACGGATCGCCCTCGAACAGAGAGGTTACTATGAGGTTGGAGGGCCTGATTGGCACACCCTCCTCCTTGCCATCAGCAGTAGAAGAGGTGATTCCGTCGACGAATATCATCCCTCTCTCAGTATCCACACTGGCCACCTTGGCCTTGATTCCGGCGCGGCCCCTAGATTGTCCTAGGCGCTTGCCGCTTGAGTCTGGCTTGACGCTGTTCGGATTGCCGAAGTCGCCGCGCACTACCTCGACCTCGTCGCCCACTCGCACAGTGACGGTTCGGATGGCCTGCAGTTCGGGATCATCAGTCAGCAGGCGAGCCCGTAGTCGCTTGCGCTGGACGTGCAAGGCAGCCTTGCGGCTTGTTCGACGCTGTTTTCCAGGATTCTTGGTCACCATTCTTCTCACCTCACACTATCTGCTTCGCAGTAGCAGCTATCCGGGGCCACCGCTCTGCCGCCTCTCGGCTCACAGGACCCTTGATGTCGGAGCCTTGCACCTCACCGCGCCTGTTCGTAATAACGCATGCGTTGTCTTCGAACTGAACCCAAGTTCCGTCGACGCGCCTGAACGGACGCGCCTGTCGAACGATGACGGCATCGAATATCTGACGGCGTGTTTCGGGGGTACCGCGCCTTACAGTGACGCGAATCATGTCGCCCACTCCGGCAGCGGGGTAGCGGCGTGCCACGCCGCCCTTCTTCAGGACGGTAATCAGTTGCACGACCTTCGCGCCAGTATTGTCTACGCAGTCGAGACGTGCCTGTGTAGGCAGGCCCGCTGTGACGCGTCCGGCTATTCCCCTCATTCAGACGCCTCCTTCTCGATGACGCAGAACTTGACGGTCTTCGACAGCGGCCTGCACTCCATGATGCGGACCTTGTCGCCCCTACTAACGCCGCCTATGCAAGTAGGCAGATGTGCGGCGTAGCGTCGGGTGCGCTTCTCGTAGCGCTCGTATTTCTTCATGTAGCGCGAGGTCTCCCTCTCGACTACGATGGAATCGGTCATCCCCGATGAGGACACGGTGCACTCGATAATCTGGCCGCGCACCCTCAGACTGCCGAAGAAGGGGCAGTTGTCATTGCCGTCCCACTCTCCCTCAGGAGTTCTGACGTCTACACCGATATCTCTCATCTCAGCGCCCCCTATACCTGCGGTTGATTCGATCCTCGGGGCGTTGTGTTACGGCTGAGCCGTCGATAACCTCCCCTGAGTCGATAGTGAATGTGATGACGTCCTTCGCGAGTCGGACACGGCCGTTCTCGGTAAGGACGCGTATGGTCCTGCGGGTCTCGTCTAATACGGTACCTCTGAGGCCGACTAGAGAGGGGTCCGGCGAATCGACCACCGTGATGGTGCGGGATAGCCATGGCATGTGTATCAAATCCCCCATCTAGCGCACCTCCACCTGGTAGCCGTTCTGCTCGAGCACCTTGGCGGCCCTCTTCTTGTGATCTCCCTGCAGTTCTATGGTTCGTCCCTTGACGGTGCCGCCGCTCGCGCACGCGCCCTTGAGTATCTTGGCGAGTTGACCCAGATCGATGGCAGTGTCCTCTATTCCCTCGACGATTGTGACCATTTTTCCGTACCTCCTCCTTACTACTGAAATTGTCGCTTTCTGCTGTTCCTTCGCTATTTCTTGACATATGCACAGTTCATCCGGTAGTCCACATAAGTTGCATATCCCAGCCATCTACCCTACTCCTGCTTCTGCTTGATACGAGTCATTATCCGCGCTATACTCCTACGCGTCTGCTTGTATGCTCCTGAGTTCGATACTGAGCCCCCCAGAGCTAGTTGGGCGCGAAGCTGCAGTAACTCCTCGCGGAGTTCCTCCAGCATTTCCTCTCGCTGCTCGGGACTCATCGTCTCGATGTCCCTTGATCTGATGTGCGACATTCACTCCTCCTCCTTCTTCTGCTCGATTCCGGCCATCATGTCGACGACCGAATCGACCACACCCTCGGCGTCGGCCTTGGGCTCCTCAAGGACGGCAGACAGTTCCTCGTCGACCTCCTCGTCGGAGACTTCGAAAACGGCGACCTCGGCCAGAGGCGGCAGACCTGAGTCAACACGCTCGGTGATGATTATCTCGTGTGGGAGTTTGGCATCGGGCCGCATTATCCTGACTGTGCAGCCAATCGTACCCAGCTTCTTGACAGCGGTCGAAAAGCCGGTGTCCATGAACTCAAGGGCGGTCTCACCGCAGAACTTGATGTGGCCCTGCTGGAACTTCTCGACTCGGTGTCGGGCACCTGTGATTTTGCCACTGAGGATGACTAGGCAGCCACGCGCGCCTGCGTCCATTATCTGCTGGGCCGTGCCATGTCCGGCGCGGCGGAAGAACCAACCACGCTCAAGGGAGCTAGACATACGGCTGGCCATTATCTGGGCGTTGAGGCGAGGCTCGGTGACCTCTTCGACGTCAAGGTGGGGACGATCTAGGGAGAAGTCGTTCTTCAGACGGTTGCTGAGTTCGTGGATGACCTTGCCTCGGCGACCGATTACGCGACCGACCTGTTCTGCTCGCAGGCTAATCTTGGTACCCTCTGGAGTGCGGTTGAAAGTCAGGCCACCAAAACCAGCGCGCTCGGTCTCCCTCAGCAGGTACTCGCGGACGAGCTGGCGCTCGACATTGCGGCCGATGAGGGTTCTGATGGTACTCTGCTCGCTCACATAATCACCTCAGAATACGTCCTCTCCCTCTCCGGCACCAAAGTGCTCAAGGAAGATCTCGAGATTGACTTGGTAGTGGTTGCTAGGCGTGGCACGACCCATTGCCCGGGGGCGCCAGTTGGTAGCAACCTGGCCGCGATGTGCGGCTACGTGTGTAATCGTCATATCCTCAGCATCGAGGGTGTCAAAGCGCTGACGCGCGTTGTCCATGGCGCTGTTGATGAGCTTGATGAATATCTTCGAGGCCTTGTTCGGGTACTTACCAGGACCCATCTTACCCTTACGATGCCCTGCCATCGTGTTACCACCGCGACCCCTGCGAGAGCGACGGGTGTATGGAATCGCTCGCTTCTTGGCGACGACGTCCTCGAGGTACTCTACTGCGTCTGCGGCGTTCATGCCGCGAATCGCCTTTGCAATGTGGTAGCAGTGCTTGTGGTGGCAGTCTACGTTGACTGCGCGGGCGGTGACTAGATTAGAGCCCTCCAGCAGTTGGGTGTATCCAGACTGTGGATCTCCTGTTTTCCTGCTCATCACTCTCACCTTACTTCAGCGCCACGTGCTGTGACGAACGGGTTGCTCCGACTCCAGGGCCGGTGTGCGTGACCGACTTGCGTGTATGGGCGAATTCGCCTAACGCGTGACCAATCATCTCTGGAACTATCTCGACTCTGACGAAGTCCTTGCCGTTGTGGATTCCGACTGTCGTCCCGACCATCTCGGGAAGGATGTGCATGCCGCGGCAGTGGGTCTTGACGATCTTACCGTCATTGGAACGGATGCTTTCGAGTAGATTTTGGCACTCCAGATTGAGTCCGCGAGAGAGTGAGCGCTTTGCGCGTGAGGGCATCAGAGTGGCTATGCAAATAGCTTCCATGTCATCCTCAGGAGGGTACAGAGGTAACTCAAGGAGTTGTTCCATGTTGTACCCGCGCCACAGGAACTCCTTCTTACGGCGCTCGGATATCATCGAGCGTCGCTTACGGGCCTGACGCCTCGCCAACTTAGGCGAGCGGAATACCTTCTTTGACCTGCGACGAGCCATTCTAATCAGTCTCCTGTTCTCGTACCCTTCCGCGTCCGGTCCGACGCGGTGCGATGTTTCCGACCTTCTTGCCCGGCGGGGCGTTCCGGCTCACCGAGCTCGGACCGTGCACGGCCTGGTGGTTGCCACCGCCATGGGGGTGATCGACAGGGTTCATTGCCACTCCGCTGACAGTTGGGTAGGGTTTACCGCGCGCCTTGGCGCGGTAGTGAGCAGCACCAGCCTTCATCAGCGGCTTCTCAGTCCTTCCGTGACCAGACAAAACGCCGATGGTAGCGCGACAGTTCGCTGGCAGTTCCTTGACTCGACCACTCGGTAGACGTACGCGAGCCCTGTCATCTATCCTCGCCTCAAGGGTAGCGGAATTACCTCCCGAACGAGCGAACTTGCCGCCGTCTCCAGGACGGGCTTCGATATTGCATATCGGAGTTCCTTCGGGAATCTGAGAGAGCTTGGTGACGTTGCCCGGCCTCAGGGACACGTTGTCGCCAAATGCTAGGTTCTGTCCTACCGAGATACCTTCAGGTGCGGCGATGTGGGCAATATTGCCATCAGCGAATTTAATCTTGGCCAAAGGGGCGGTGTGAGCGGGGCTGTGAACCAGATCCACCACCTCACCGATCTCATCATTGACACGAGGAATCCTGTTGGACGCGGGGAAGCGGTGACTCGAGACCTTGTTTTTGGGGCTCGAACCGCGGCGTTGTGAACGTGTGCGCTTACCCATATCCTCACCTCGTTCAGAACGCGCCTAGTTTGAGCGCGGCCTCCTCTGCATCGTAACCTTCGGCGAGACGCACGCTGGCGTGCTTGCCGGTCATCGTAAATTTGGTGTTCACCTTGCGAACCTTGACGTCAAACATCTGCTCGACGGACTCTCGGATCTGCTTCTTCGTTGCGTCCTTGTGTACGATGAACTCGATTCTGTTGTTATTCTCCCTGTAGCCGCTCTCCTCATCTGCGACGCGGCGCGCCTCGAGCGTCTTCTCGGTAATCCAAGGCATGATGATGATGTCATACGGGTCAGTCATCGAATCACTCCAGTTCCTCTATCGCAGCCTTTGTCCACACGGTCAGACGTCCGGAATCGCCACCAGGGGCTAAGTCCTCAGCGGACAGATCCTTGGTGACTACCGCATCTACACCCGGGACATTTCGAGCCGCCTTGTGAAGGCCGTCTCGGTTGGAAACTACGAGTAGTATGCTCTTGGGGGTCCTGTACCGGCGGCCTCTCATCTTGCCCTTTCCAGCACGGATGTTCCTACCGCTCTTTGCCCTCTCGAGGTCGGCCCCTAAGCCAAGGCCTTCCATCATGGCCACGAACTTACGAGTTGAGTACTGCAGAGGGATGGACTCAATCTCGTACTTCTCTTCCGAGTCGTTGCGCGACTCGACGTAGCCGTCGATGATTACCGGGAAGCGCACGTCGTCGTCGAAGCGATGGCCACGTGCGGCTACGGATTCGGCATCAGCGGTAGCGGCGATGGCGGAGTCGCGGGCCATGCGGCGCTGCTTCGAGTTAATCTTCTGAGACCAATCCTTTGCGACCAGCGGGCCATGTGCCCTGCGACCGCCCCGAGTGTGAGGGTTCTGGGCTCCGGTCCGCTGACCTGTCTTGCGCATGATTCTCGATACGCCGCGCCCCTTGCCCCACCACTCTACTGAGTGTTTCATACCGGGCTGAGGGGCCCTCTTGCCATCGTGCTCACGGTGGCCGTACGGCTGCCGACGATTAGCCCGAGAAGCCAGTACGGTCGAGCGGATGAGGTCCTCGCGGACATCGGAGGAGAATGCTGAGGGCAGAGTTATGCTCTTGCCGTCGTTAGCTTCCACGGAATAGTACTCAGCCAGAAGTCCAGCATCGAGCTCTTCCTGCTCTACCGAATTAACCAGATTGTAGGCCTTCATCTTCATGATATCACGCTCCCTGCTTGCTCGAAGTGCTCACATAAGTGATGTCGACCTCGGGCTTGGTCGGCCTTGGGCGAATGGCGTCTCGGAACCTCAGTATTCGCTTGGAGGGGCCGGGCAGGCTACCTTGGATAATCATGTACGGGTTGGTGACCTCGCCATAGTTGAGGAAACCACCAGCGGGAGTGATATCAGACTCCTCTGGGTTTGAGACCCTCAGGATACGCTTGTTCAATTCTGTGCGGTTATGGTAGCCGACTTGGCCTGCCTGGCGTATGGTCTTGCGGACGTACCCGGTACCGAAGTCCCCCATGTTGCCACCCTGCCGCCTGCGCTTGCTGTTCTTGTGCGAGAGAAGTTTGATTCCCCACCTCTTGATTGCGCCCTGCCAACCTTTGCCCTTGGTGACGCCGACCACGTCGATCTCCTGACCTGTCTCGTAAACATCATCCAGAGTTATTGTACCACCGAGCCTCTCCTCGGCCCAGTCCAGTTTGGATGCGTTGTCCCCGCCCGCTAGGGCAACCTCCATGATCTCGGGAGTCTTACTAGACACACTCTTGACCAGAGCAGGCTGTGTGGAAACGATGAGTCGGACTTCGCAGAGGTCGACCTCGCGCAGGGCCTCAAGAGCCGCATCCGGTGAGCCTTCGCCCCTAGAGGGGATGCGTCCAGCGCGCTTGGAGGGTTTGCGACCCTCCTCGGCGTCGCGCTCACCACGGCTCTGATTGGCCAAGCGAGGCGACAAGCCCTCTGGGCCGCTGTCTGAGTTGAACCAAGCCTCACCAGCAGTCTGCATGCCGTATGGAGTCATCCTGTAGCCCCGGACAGCCAACACGCTCATTGGAGGTGTCTCGACAACTGTCACGGCCTTGCGGACCTCTTGTCGGGCCGAGGGGGAGTTTGGATTGTTGTCGCGAACTAGGAGGTGAGTCATACCGGCCTTCCAGCCGGCGAATCCCTGAACCCTGATCTCAGCGGAGTTTGACTCGGGCCAGGAACTGATTCTGCCGTACTGGCGGTTTGCCCTCTTACGGGGGCTATAGCCCATGCTACCACGGCGGGGTTTGCTGCGGTCGCCCATTTCAATTTCTCCAAGTGTTTACCGTCATCAGGCCGCACAGCGGCCGTCTGCCGGGCCCACTTCGTCAAGGAGAAACCGTGACACCGAACCCGAGTCGCGAGTGCGAGTTGGGCATGCAGGGTGCTTCAGCAGAGCCTTTTGGTGTCTGGTTCCTCACGTAGTGAGCGGCCTTGCGACTAACATACCCTATTTGAACGAATCGGGGAAGAAGATGCACCACCCCTACGGGGTGTAAGGGTAATCTCGGAATCCCGGGATTGTGCAACGATTTTGAACCCTGACTCCCAAGATGCGGGTCCATGCAGCACGGAATTCTTCATCCGAGCCTCACGCCGGGGCTAATCGAGGCTCGTGCTTACCAGCTCGAGGCGACTGATGAGGCGCTTTCCGGATCGATGATGCTCGTTCTGCCAACCGCTGCTGGTAAGACGGTGGTCGCGTGGATGGTAATCGCCGATCGATTAGAGAGCAGGGGCGGCTGGGTCCTGATGATTGCCCCGACTGTCGCTCTGGTAGAGCAGCACCTACGTGGAATCGAGTCCGTGATGTCAGGCAGCGCTTCGGTCAATCCGATATCCGTGACAGGTCAGAACCCGGTCGCGAAGCGTGCTACTCTTTGGGGCTCGTCCAGACTTGTAATAGCGACTCCACAGGTTGTCAGGAACGATGTCACCCGAGGAGTCTTGGACCTCTCTGACTGCTCTCTCCTCGTTGTCGACGAGGCGCATCACGCGACGGGAAATCACGCGATGGCCCAGGTCGGTGACATGTATCTGTCACAGACATCCGAACCGCTCGTCCTAGCTACCACAGCGAGCCCGGGTTCCAAGACCAATCAGGTCGAAGAAATCTGCGACCGACTGGGCATAGGTAGAATCCATCTGAAGACAAGCGCCGACGCGATGGTGGCACAGCACCTAGCAGGATTGGAGATTCAGGAGGTAAAGGTCAGGGTCCCAAATCAGATCAGGGAACTCGCAGAGCCCCTAGTCATGTGGCAGAGCGGCATTGTCGACCGCGAGAGGAGGCTAGGTAGGTACGTCATTCCTGGAGTAATCAGCCATGCTGGTCTGTCCAATGCAATGGAGCGGGCCCAGCAGGCGATTTCTAGGGGCGAGTCCAGCGCCTACCAGTCGGTTTCTAGAATCGCCACTGCAATGCGTCTGCATCACCTAATCAACCACCTGCTGTGCCAAGGCGTCGCTGCCTCAAGCGAGTTCCTCGAACGACTCTCGAGGAGTGAGCAGTCTCAGAACAAATCGACACGGAACTTCCTGAGGGACAGCCGGGTGTCGAGCCTGCGCAAGAGCCTGTCCGAGATGGGCGAGATCCATACCAAGGTCGGCGCAGTCCGAAGGCTTGTCTCTGAGAGGCTTCGCAGAAACTCCGATTCGCGCATCATCGTGTTCGCCACATTCAGAGATACCGTCGCAGCCGTTGAGAAATCCCTAGACGAGTTAGATGGAGCCCGTCCGATACAGTTCGTCGGTCAATCCAACCGCGAGGGCAGGGATGGATTGACTCCCAAGCAGCAGATTGAGAGGCTGGACAAATTCAGGTCGGGTTCTGCGAATATACTAGTCGCAACTTCGGTAGGTGAGGAAGGGCTCGACATCCCTAGCGCCGACCTAGTGATATTCTACGAACCGGTGTCCAGTGAGATACGTACCATACAGAGACGTGGTAGGACCGGTAGGCACCGAGAGGGAGAGGTTGTCGTCCTGATAGCCGAGGACACGCGCGATGAGGGGGCTAGAGCGTCCGCCGAGAGGCGGGAGGAATTCATGCAGCGAGCCGTGCACAGGGTTCGCAGGAAACTCCCTCGCAGCCCTCACACAGATCTCTCCAACCTAGATAGATTCGAGATTGACTCAGAGGACGGCACCATATCTGCCTCGGATTTCGTCTCCAGACAACGTCAGATGCACCGGATAGAGATTACCGAGTCGGACGTCAGTATAGTGCAGGAGAGCGAGGGGGCCACTGCACTCCCTCCGGACACATTCAGGGCAAGTGGGCAGGCCGGGTTGGAACAGTTTGGAGTTGAGTCCGTCATCGACCCCGAAAATGACCTAGAGTAGGGCACTTAGTCAGTCGCCGATGACTGCAATCCTAGTCCTCAACTGTGCTAGCCTAGTGTTGTGGTGACCCATAGAGAAAGAAAGCATCTCCGTTAGATGGATAACTGGGATATTGGTAGCGAGTCCGGTCGACCTCGAGGCCTTGCCTTGGTAGATATCGAGAACGCTGTGCGAGAGGTTGCAAGCGCTTACGATGATTTCTGCCCCCTCAGACTTGGCCTCATGGAGCACCGCAGCGGCCTGCCGCAACACCGTCGGCTCCTCAGATAACAGCCCTGGAACTCCTACGCTCTGTGTGCGTCCCTCCCACTGCACCGGCTTCCCTCCGATGGCATCGATGACCTGCTCGAGGTAGTCCGGATCGTGGATGTCATCTCCCCCGCAGGCTCCGGCTTGCTGTATGTTTGGACCGTAGTATGCAGCGACATCGAAGTCAATGGGGTTCAGGATAGCGGCCTCGAGTTTCTCGAGGCCGACCTCGTCTACTATCACATGCAGGAGATGATGGACTTCGACTCCTCCCGAGAATCTCTTGCCGCAGGTCCTCTCAAGGACCTCGTTGACCTCTGCAAGAAGATTGGGATTCTGTTTGAGGGCGGAGAGGTCCTCATGCAGGTTCCCAGCTGTAGCTGCACACGGTGTGATGATGTCGAGGCCGAGTTCCTCTGCCATTGCGAAGGTGCGGGCATTGAGGGTCAACTGCAAACGCCTGCTGGCCTGTCTAATTATCCCGGCTCCGCAACTGGTCGCGCCCCTCATTGGGACCAGTTCGATGCCCAGTGATTGGGCGACGGGTTCCATCGTCTCAGCCACCTCGGTAGCGCTGCTGTGGGCCACGTTACCAGGATGATAGGCGTACTTCAGTGGCATCAGAACCTACCATCCACTTCGTTGAATATCGCGACGACCTCGTGGTGGTGGTCGACAGAGGAGTTGAACTGCTTCGGCATCTTTCCGATACCGGCAGGTGGAGCCAACATTCCCAACATGCCGTTGAATACATTACCGCCAGTTCTAGTGAACCCGAATACCATGCGAGCAGTCACCCCTGAGAACAGATTTCCGAGCAGCCCCATTGGACCGAGAACCTGCCTGTAGATCACGGTATCATTTACTCTACCGCTGCTCTTCACGGACCAGCTGTACCACCAGACGTGCTTGCCGTGGCGGCCGTTGAAACCATCCCTACTCAAAGTCGAGGTCCGTGCGTCGAGGAGGGCGTCAGCAATGATTCTCGCCGAACCATTCTGTCGGCGGATTGAAGCGAGGTCGGTCTCGGCCTTTATTCCCCCCTTGGAGTCCATTATATCTTGCATCCCAACTATGCTAGATTCCGAAGAGCGCGGGTCGTTAATGCGCGCCCATATCCGTGCTAGGACTGCGGGGCCGAGGTATGCCTCGGAATGAGGAGTGGCATCAGAGCAAGAATGCAGCAGTGGCGCACTGCAAAAGTCGGTAATCGAATGTAGCATGTCTGCAGTCGAGGGGTCCATGGTTCCCACTACTCCCTGAGCGGTATCGGCACCCTCTCTAGTGGCTGCAACCATCCATGGCTTGGATGACTCTCTGCCTCTCTCAAGAGGCCAGTGGTCCACAACTAAATCTCGAACAACGTCGAACGATGGTAAGGGCTCTATGCGCAGCCTCAGTCCCCCGTCTCGGATTGGAGCTACCGAATCAAGTCTGACGCTACCGGGCAGAATCAACCTGCCATTGACTGATATCGCGGTGGCTGGGTCGTCGCTGGGGCCGTCTCTGAAAGTCAGGGTGCCATCATGAGTCTCCTTCAGCGCCCTCAAGGACTCGAGCACCGACATGTGGCCGGGCAAGGCGCAGATCCATGTGTCCTTGCCCGTGGTGGCGCCGACAGGGTCGTACCGGAATATGCTAATCTCAGCTTGGATGGCCTCTGCAGCGATATCGGGAACGGTGAAGCCGTCCTCGCCGGCTGCTCCCGCTACGGCCGCGCCGCTGACTCGATCCTTGATTGCCTCCACCTGATTCTCATGGAAATGGCCGCTACCGTCGACCGCGGCCATCACTGCGAGTGCATCGATGGCCCAAGATGCTGCAGAGGAGTCGTAATCCACGTCGCAGTCAACGCGATCGAGTAGTCGCGTCGCTCCCAGATGCTGCAGCCGGTCATCCCAGTCCTTGCCAGACTGGCAGTAGAACTCGTAGCTGGTATCGCCAAGAGCGAGGATGGAGAAGTTGACTTCTGACAGATTGGGTGCCGAGTCTGCGCTGGCTTGTAGCCACAACTCCTCGGCGTTGTCAGGCATTTCGCCCTCGCCCCAAGTCGAGCAGATAATCAGGACTCTCTTCATCCCAGGCAGAGCTGACAGGTCAAATCCATCCATGTCGTGCACTGTGGCGTCGAGGCCGTAGTCGGTGGCCCTCTTCGCGAATTTGGCCGCCAGTTCCTCGGAGTTGCCTGACTGCGAGCCGAATAGGATGCTCATCGTCCGGTCTCCTGCAGACAGAAGGGACTCGAGATCATCACCCGTTATCTCCACGGATTCCTCGGGGACTATCTCCACCTCTGGCTCAGGAGCTGCTTCCTCTGCTGCCTCAGGTACTTCCTCTCCAGTGCCCTCCACTACAATGATGACATCGACCGGGCAGGCGTCTGCGGCATCGAAGATGTCATCTGAGAGAGAAGATACCACATCCGGTTTGAGCCCAGATTTGCCAACGTTGCGGTCGTAACCGCCATCGAGCCTAGCGTCGGGTTTGATGAAGCAGGTATCTTCAGTGACCTCGAAGATGTCCGGAGCCGCTTCCTCACAGGCATCGCAGACGATACAGCCGTCATCGATGAAGACGCTGAATATCGCCATGAAGTCCACTCGTGCCTATCGGCAGTCTGGGCACCCTGACGCGATTATTGAATCTAGTGCAACCGAGGTCTACGGCCGTAGGCCGTATTCCACCCTAGCCTCACATCATGCCCATGCCGTCGAACTCGCCGCCATCTGGCATAGGGGAGCCTGCACGGCTAGATATCACATCGTCAATCCTCAAAATCATCACTGCGGTCTCAGAGGCGCTCTGGATGGCCTGCTCCACGACTCTGCTGGGCTCGAAGACCTGAGCCTCACTCATGTCGGCAACTCCGCCCTCGTAGACATTGACTCCGAAGTGCGACTTGCCTTCCGAGTGTGCCTTCCTGAGGTCGATGATGGTGTTGACCGGATCTAGTCCGGCGTTCTCAGCGAGGGTCCGGGGAATTACCTCAAGAGCCCCTGAGAATGCCTCGATGGCCATCTGCTCCCTTCCTCCAATTCCCTCGGCGTAAGAACGCAGGTCGCGGCTTATCGCGGCGACGACAGAGCCGCCTCCGGTCAGGACTACTCCATCCTCATGAGCCACAGCGACTACGCCAACAGAATCGTCGAATGCTCGGCGGACCTCATCGACCACGTGCTCGGTCCCGCCTCTGAGTAGCACCGAGACGCTCTTAGCGTCGGAGCAGCCAGTGACGAAGACCATGTCTGACTCGCCTATCTTGCGCTCCTCGACCTTCGAAGCGCTGCCTAAATCATCGGAGGACAGGTCGTCTATGTTAGTCACAATCCTGCCGCCAGTAGCCTTCGATAGGGCCTCCATATCGCTCTTCTTAGCCCGACGAATGGCGAACAATCCAGCCTTCGCCATGTAGTGCTGAGCCATGTCATCAATGCCCTTCTGGCAGATGACCACACTGGCCCCAGAGGCCTGAATCTTCTCGACGAGGGACTTGAGGTACTGCTCCTCCTCATCGAGGAACTGCGAGAGCATGCTCGGGTCGGTAATCTGAATCTTAGCGTCGACCTCGGTTTTCTTGACCTCGATGGCCGAGTTGATTAGGGCGACCTTTGCATCATTCACGCTGCGTGGCATGCCACTGTGGACACGTTCCTTGTCGAGAATGATTCCGTCAACTAGGGAACTGTCCTTAATCGATCCACCCTGCTTCTTCTGCACCTTGATGTCGTCGAGGTCGACCACTATCTCGCCATCTACATCTTGAGCCACCGAAAGGACTGCTCTGACCGAGATATCTGCGAGGAATTCCTTGACTGCGCCTGCACTCTTGCCTGTGAGTGCAGTCTTCGCCACCTCTTCCAGCATATCCTGATTGACGGCGATGGAATGAGCCTCGATGAGTTCTGAGGCCTTGTCAGAGGCGAGTCTGAAGCCCTCGCAGATTACTGTTGGATGGACATTCTGCTCGACTAGGTCCTCACTGCGCTTCAGCAACTCTCCCGCAATTACGACGGCACTTGTGGTGCCGTCGTAGCAGTGCTGCTCCTGAGTCTTTGCGATCTCTATGATCATCTTCGCCGCAGGGTGCTCTATATCCATCTCCTTGAGAATAGTAGCGCCGTCATTGGTGATGACTACGTCGCCCATGCTGTCTACCAGCATCTTATCCATGCCCTTCGGACCTAGAGTAGAGCGCACCGAGTCAGCTACTGCCTTGGCAGCAGCGATATTGTTGCTCTGCGCCGAGCGACCACTGGTACGCTCTGTGCCTTCCTTGAGGATGAAAATTGGTTGTTGACCGCTGTACATAGGAAATCACACTCCGGAATCCGGCGACCAATAGGGGGGTCATAAGGCCTCGCACGGGCGTGTGTGGACGTGCATCAAGACGCTTATTCGCTGTTCTGTTGGTCTAACCAGCGCTGGCCGTAGTGGACCCACTGTTCTTGCGACCATCCCTCGGGGAGGCCTTCCTCCGGAATCGGCGGCACCGCTGGAGGAATTTCAGGCGAAGACTCTGGCTCTGGTTCTGGCTCTGGTTCTGGCTCTGGTTCTGGCTCTGGTTCTGGCTCTGGTTCTGGCTCTGGTTCTGGCTCTGGTTCTGGCTCTGGTTCTACGGAAGGAGGTGGTGGCATCTCCGGAGGCTGTTCAAAGATCTCCTTTGCACCCCCATACATTGAATTGGCCACTTCGTCGTCTGCAGGCAGTTCTGGAGCGTTTGGGATTCCATCCTGATCGTCCCAGCCACTGCCGTCTACGGTCATCTCGTAGGTGTCTAGGGTCGAGATCTCCTCCATCGGAGCGGTCGCGCTCTTGAATATCCTGAGCGAGGCGACTAGAACCGCAACCACGACTCCCAGTCCGATGAGGAGGAACAGGATGTTGCCGGCCCACCAAGCTGTCTCCTCAACGTCGACGCCGGTTTGAATGGGGTTCAGTTTGTGCAGGACTACAGATCCGTTCATCGAGACCTTGTCCCTGTCGCCGTCGACCTCAAGCACTATTCCGAAGGTCATCTCGTTCTCGAGGAGATTCTCTAGGTTGTCATCGGTCACCGTAAGCCAGATAGTGATGGTCCTAGACTCATTGGCGAGTAGGACAAAGTCCCTATCGCCCATATCTACACGCGCATCGAAGATGTTGAAGAAGATGTCAGAATTCCTGTCGATGTCGGCCCTCAGGAGTTGGTCATCTGGGTACAGATTGACCACCGTGTACACAAGCGCGTAGTCATCTCCACTCTCCATTATCTCCAGTGGCGTTGGCGCTAGAATCTGGAAGAAGCCTTGTGTGCCAACGATGAAATCGGCCGTTCCACTGCCACTGACTGTGAGTCCATCACTAGCAGCCTCGACGCTGGATGCAGTTAGGGTGATGTCGCGCTCCCCCGAGGCTGAATCGTCGAACGAATAGCGCACGGTGAGGTTTAGTGATGAACCCGCTGGGATATATGGAGTCCGCCCATTAGTCAACCCGGTCGCCTGAACCCAGACGTCGGGGTGACTGGTATCAAAATCAAGGGTGAAAGCGTCGTTGACGTTGCCGTTGTTCCAGATTTCCCAGTTAACAGTCCTAGCAGCATCCCCTCCTCTGAACACCTCCTCTGTCATGTCGAGATCCTCGACTGCAACCAGATTGGTCACAGGGACTGTGAGCAAGATCCTTACACTCGATTGATAGCCTGAGTCATCCTGACTGGCTGCGATTATCCAGATTTCGTAGGTCTCATTGGCAATCCCATAAGGCATCGGCAACAGCAGTAAAACGGTGCTGTCTCCTCCGAAGGGATCTATCCCGAGGCTCTGCTCCGCATTTAGGGAGACGCCGAGTTTCCAGTCTGACAGCAGAGATAGATCGAATGCCTCCTCCGAGTTTCCATTGTTAACCATCCTGACCTCGATTAGCCTCAGGAAGCCGTCGGCAGAGGCCATCATCTCTGTGGTCTCCGGCTCGAGCACTAGGTCATGGAATACCGGGACCTCGATGTATATCGTCCAGTCGGCCACGAAATTAGCAGGAGGTCTGCCGCTTGCGAGCAGAGTTATCGCATAGGTGCCTGGAGATACCTCATCAGGTACGATGACAGTTGCTGTGAGTTCAAACTCATCGGTGATGTTCATCGCGAGGCTGGTCACCACAGAGCCGTTGGCATCGTGCCAAACTAAGTTCTCATCACCCCAACGGCTATCGCCGAAGGTAGCACCTAGGTTCCAGGTCGCTATCTGATTCCCAGTGTTCTTCATCACCATCGCCACATCCCCGGTAGTTCCTGGATACAATACCGCTGCTGGGTTTGCAAGGGCCTTCTGATCTAGGGATATTGAGTACGCAGCAATGACCGATACAGGCAACTCAATGTACACCTTGGAGAGATTGGTAGTCCCATCGTTAATCCAGACAAACCAGTCTAACTCCTCGACACTGGCGCCCTCTGGAATACTGAGATTGATCCACGTGTTCATGGTATCGAGGGCGCTGATGACCTCAGAGACAACGTAGTTGTCGTGATCGAACCTGTTGTTGGAGTCAATCCTCAGAGGGTAGCCATTCATCCAAGTCTGGTTGGAGACTTCGGTGTACAGGCGGAGAGTGATGTCAACGTACCCATTGTTCTTGATTTTGCAGAATAGAGAAGGTGGTCTAGAATCGTCAGGCACCACCATGTAGGCGTTGGGCAACGGGTCGTCACAATCGACGTCGAGGGTGTACTCTGCGACCTTCTCGAATCCGAACAACAGGAAAGAGTCCAGATGGATGCCCTGATTCGCGAGGGAGCTGTCTGAATCGAAGCGGAAGGCGAGAGAATAGTCGGCATTGGGGTGTACGTCGGTCATGTTCCAGACCAATCGGGACCAATCGCCGTGGTTTTTTGAGAGGTTTTGTTCAGAGTAGTTGTAGTACTCCAGAGATCCTCCAGCATCAGCCTCCATCCTGATAGTGTCGCCGGGAGCCATCTCTCCCCATGCCGCGGTCACCAAGTGCATCGATATGAAGTCGAACGATCTTACTCTGATCTTACAGAAATTGTTGCCATACAGTGCCGAGACAGATGAGTCTAGAGTCCCATACTTGAGCCCGTGTCCAGGATCGTCACAGTTGTCGAACGGAGTGAACCAGCCCCACCATAGCCTGTCATGTCTGTTGCTGGCGTAATCTGAACCCGGGCTCGACACCCTCCAGTGCATCTCGCCCTCGTCGCTGGAGGCGTTCTCCATCCTCCAGTGTCCGTAGTAGTCAGGGTCCGATGAGAGAGTTCCGTCCGAATCATACCCGGCTCCGACCCATGTCGGCTCGTTGGCGCTGAGTTGGTTGGTGCAGTCGACGACCTGATCGCCGTCCACATCCCCGCAGAATCCATTGTCCATAGGGTCCTTCCAGACCGCCACTGGTACTTCTCTATCGAACTCGTTGTTGTCCTCGTTGTCATCGGCGAGTCCGCCGTCGATGGTGCCACGCAGTATGATTCCGCCGTAGAGGTTGCCCTCTTCATCAATAGCACTGTGAGCAGCGCTCGGGGTCCAGTAGAATGTCTCGGTGACAGACTGCAGACCGGACAGTGTCATGTTGACATAGTGTTCCTCCATCAGAAATCCGACGGGATGCCAGACCTGCATCCAACCCTCCGCGTAGGCAGGCTGGCTTGATGTGCCAGCCTGGGTGAATGTAATACTCACCAAGACGTATTCGCCCCGGAGGACGTATTCTAGCGTAGAGTTGTCCGGCTGGTCCCACTGCAGGGCCGAGGTCAAAGCGTCACCGAGCTCGATTGAAGTGACTTCGAAGTCAATCAGTGCCTTCGGAGTGGCTGAACGTTCCTCGGTAGTTGGGAGCATCATCGAGTTTGTAGCCAAAGGGGCCATGCTCATGATGAGGAGTAAAGACACCAGAAAGAGTGAGGACAGGCTACGCATGTGACGAATCTTCGGTCCTACATACGTGTATGAAGGTTCGCTAGCAACGTTCGCCGCCCGTAGGGCGCTACGCAGAGGATTGGTGGCTCTCAGATGCCTCTCTAACCGCCCGTAGGCGGCTCGGTCCCGATGAAGGGCTTATGGTGGCTCGATGAGGCGTGTAGGATGTGACAGCGGAGGATTTGTACCAGAGGTTCGTCCTCTACCTAGTAGTTGTGTTGCAAGTCACTCTGGTTCCTATTGTAGGGTTCTCCCTGACCTACCTGCTTGAGGTAGATCAGGACAACTTCTCAATCGCCGTTCGCACCGAACTAATCTACTGGATCGTCGTCGCAGGACTGTTGTACGGGCTCTTGTCACTCCTCCTAGCTCTGTTCTTCGGGGGTTACAGACCAACTTCAGTCGCTGACAAAGGAGGCTGGATGCCAATCCTAGGCCTCAGCAGAAGAGCTGGGGATCCCGAACTCATAGATCGGGCGAGGCTAGCCCTGCAGGCGAGCCCCTACGGCAGGATGTCGAGGCTCGTCCACGCGAAGACAAACGAAGAGGGGCAGGACCTGATAGCGGTTCACGGAGGACTGCAGCTGCTGGCCGTCCCGATGCAGGTTCTGCTGATCGCCGTTCCCTTGCTCATCATGGAAGGCGTGCCCGAAGAGATAATCAAGCCAGATCAGGCATTCGAATTGGGCATAGCAGGATATCTGATAGCGCTGTGGATGGCAGTGAGGATTCAGCCGGTTGTGTCTAGTGGACTCGTGTCTTACGCAGCAATGTTCAGGAGCGTGTTGTGGAAAATTTCGCGGTTCTCATGGGTACTCCCGGTTCTGCTCTTCTGGATTATCGCTAGGGCGTTTCTAGCCGCCTCCCTGAACTGGTTGGACGTCGATGTAACACAGTGGAACGAGGTCCAATTGGAAACTATTCTTCTGCATGCAGTAGTTCCCGATGCGGTAGTTCCTGAGACTGCAGTCATTGACTTCCTAGTGGCGATTTCAGTGCTACCGATGGCGACCTTCACTACCCTGTCTGTACTGGGAGGAACTCACGACATGCCAAATTGGATGAAAGGGCAGGGGAGTGGACTCGAGAATCTACAGATGGACCTACTGGAGGCTCCCGATGAGGAGGAAGAAACTGAGGTTTCCCCGGTATATGATGCCCCAGTGCCGGAGGAATCTGAGGTGGAAGAGGTAGAGAGAGAAGAGGGAGAGAGCAGGATGATTGACCTGCCATTCAGACTGTTCGATGACTGATTACTGCAAGGGGAAAGTTCGGTCTGCAACTTGGTTCAACAACACCCACCCCGAGCCCATGCACAGTCCGAATCCGATTGACGTGGGCCCGAGCAGAGATAAGGAAACGAGAGAGCCGATCAGGATAACAGGTGGGTATAATCTAGGCTCTATCCTAGAACTCTCGCTCCCGATGAATAGCGATGTGAGGAAGAGTGCAAAGGATGCGATGGGCTCCATGGAGGGTCAATCCCCCCTCAGCTCAGCCAACACTGCTTCGACCCTATCCATGCCCTTGTCGATGTCTTCTCGGCCGATAGTGTAGGCGAAGCGGAGGTGACCCTCCCCTAGCTCACCGAAGGCTGTGCCCGGCGAGCACAGCACTCCACCCTCAAGCAGTGCCATGGCAATCTCCTCACTGTTCATCCCTGGGATATCGACTTTAGGGAATACGTAGAACGCTCCGGTGGGAACGTGGCAGGAGACGCCATGCATCGCATTGAGTCGTTCGCATATCAAGTCGCGCCTAGCCTTGAACTCTAAGCACATTTCCTCTGGGTAATCTGGGGCATTCACGAGGGCCTCGAGGACAGCATGCTGCATTGCATCGTTACTGCACGCGGTCACATAGTACTGCATCTTGGTCAGTTGCGACATTGCTTGGGCGTCGGGAGACAACAGATATCCAATTCTCCATCCAGTCATAGCGAAGGTCTTGGAGAACGACTGTACCATAATCACCTTGTCATAACCCGCCCCAAGGAATGAAACGTGAGGTCCGTCGTAAACGATACGATCGTAGACTTCGTCACTGATTATCCAGAGGTCATTCTCTATGGCGAAGGTGACCAGTTCATCCCTCTGTGACTCGTCGATGTTACCTCCTGTTGGGTTGCTCGGGAAGTTGTATAGGATGGCTACGGTGTTCCCATCGACTCTGCTCTGCAGGTCCTCGATGGTCGGCACGAAACCGTTCTCGAAGGTGCAAGGGTACAGATTGGGCTCGCCACCGCAGATTACTACATCCTGAGGGTACAGCGGGAAGTACGGCTCTGGCAAGAGTACATTATCCCCGGGCTGGACCAGAGCTAGGAAGATGTCGAGGAGACCATTGGTTCCACTCATGGTAATACAGACATTGGATTCATCCAGACTGGGGGCGAGGTGATGCCACATCTCGGCTATCTTCCTCCTCAGATCCGGTAGTCCGGCAGTGGTGGTGTACTTGTTCTTGCCATCTTTCATCGCCTTGGTGAACGCCTCGATGGCAATCGGAGGAGGCTGGAAGTCAGGCTCACCCAAGCCGAACTGAACAGCATCGTCCCCTGCCATGTCAAACATCCTCCGAACCCCTGTCGGATGGATGCTGTTAACACGCTCGGAGAACCTCACCATGGCCCGCGGACGAGAGTTATAGGCTTTGAACAAGGCGCTTCGAATCCTATGGTTTCGCTATTCAGGGCCCTATTCAAGGATTAATTCAGCTTCGATTACTTCATCGACGGCTGAATCCTCCTCCTTCCTCAATCTTGAGATTAAGCTGTCAATCTCGCCATCCGAGCGAAGTCGGACCAGAGACAACGAGGCTATCCATATCACGAATACGACGAGGATGCTGGCAATGACGAGAGGAGGGACTGAGAAGTCAGTGACGCTACCGGCAGAGCCGTGCACAGTCACTAGGACGGGGAGTGAAGAGGAGTCTTCCGAAATCGCTCTGACCTCAATCTGATGGGCGCCCTCGCTGAGTTTGACAGGATTAAGAATCACATGCCACATGAAAGGTTTCAGAGCGCCAATTTCCTCAATCTCAGAAGAGTATGTTGCCTCCTGCCAGCCCCCTCCATCGATTCTGAACTCGACTCTATCGATACTGCTCAGTTGACCCCAAGAGTGTCCGGTGACATTGATTGTTCCATTCGAGTCGATAAGGTTCAGCAGGTGGTTCTGGAGGCTGGCGTCCACTGCTTCTGTCTGCTCGGTTTCATCGAGATGGAGGGCGAGGGCAACAGCTGCATGTGCGTCGACCATCCCCCATCCGAAATCGCGGTTCCAGTAGGGGTCGACATCGGGGGCACTGGGCTCACCCCTGCGCTCCGCGGTCTGCTTGAGCACTTCCTTAATCTGCAGCGGGGTGAGATTGTCATTGGCCTCGATGACTAAAGCGATGACTCCAGAAACCGCAGGGGTGGCGTAGGAGGTCCCACTGCCGCGACCGGTGTAGGTGTTATCGGAAGCGTCTCCGCCGAGGAAGTTGCTGCAGCCTCCGCTAGTGACGCAGCCTTCCGCCTGCACTATGTTGGTACCTGGTGCAGCAACTTCAGGCAATAGCTCATTGAGAGGATTGCCGTCTCCGTTGTCCTTGCGAGGTCCACGCGAGGAATAGGAGGCAATGCTGTCATCAGACCTGTCAACGGTATTGAGGTCGTCTGTAGCGGCAACTGTGATTGAGAGAGAAGAGGCACTCATTCCAGATAGGCCGTCATTGTCGGGTCCGTCGTTTCCAGCTGCGTTGGAGACTGTGACTCCGGCCAGCATCGCATCGTCGAGTATCCTGCTGTGCATGTCCGAGCCATCGGAGCCGCCATCCTCGTGACTGGTTATCCCCCAAGACAGAGATATGATGTCGATGCCGTGGTTCGCCTCATCCACTCCGGGCCATGCATCGTCCTTGTGATCTATTATCCACTGTAGGCCATTCATTGCCGACTCATAGAACTCTTGCTCAAGCAAGTAGTTCTCGAATGGGCCTGCCCCAACATCAGTCCCAATTCGGACGTCGACTAGGGAAGCATTTGGAGCTGACCCATAGAACTCTGACTGACTACCATCCTGCTCCAAACCTGTTGCACTGGCCATCCCCATACATGCTGTACCGTGCTGGTTGCCGTCATCGGGGTCGAATGACCCATCATCCTCTCTGCCTCCCGAAAGAATGCATTGAGGGTCCGAATGTACAAAGCAAACTGCATCGTACCCAGCAACGAACTTTTCCGAAAGACCGGGGTGCTCATTGTCGACACCGGTGTCAGTCAGTGCAATGTTAACTCCATGGCCACTAACTCCGAGGTTCCATGCTCCCACTGGATACTCTGTGGAGTTCCGTGCCTTGACCGCAGGAGTCTGGACGTCGCCGTAGAAAACTAGCGAGCCGTAGCGCTCGACCATCACCACGCCTTCGAGCTGGGATAGCGCATACACCTCGGAGGCATCGACGTCGCCGATTAGAAGAGCATCAACTGACATGAGCTCTAGGTGGATATCATGGCCCGCCAGAGCTAGATCAAAGCGGTTTGAATCGGTAATCCTCCCGTCGTATGAAAGGCCTACGTTGACGGGGCCAGAAGCTGTCTGCAACGAGTCGTGGATACTGTTCCTGTCGGAGTCTAGGGATGTCCAGGTCCACCATGGCCCTGGGTTCGCCCAACTGACAGCAGCCTGGACGGGTGTCGTGGTCTGCTGATTCTGCCCTATCAGTTGCAGCTCCTCACCGTTTATTTCGGACAGGTGAGGAGGGGCTATGCTCCCGGCTAGGGGGACCAGTAGGAAAGCGCATAGGACGGCGCTGAGTGCCTTGGTGTCCATCGGGTCACGCGAAATATGCGAAGTCCTTCAACCCAACCTATGCCCGAGTTGCTCGGAACGCTGTACGCCTATGCCAATATGGTGGGGGCACTGGGATTTGAACCCAGATCAGCGGGTGTCTTCCGCCTAGCGTGCACCCGGAATGCGCACGCTCTCGGGTTGCGACAGGTCGGTGCTCCAGTTGGTCATCAAAGCCATCAGAAAAACCACTTGTCGTCATTCCCGTGCAACTGGAGCCCGCGGTACTACCAGGTTATACTATACCCCCTAAGGAGTGCATCGTCCTAGGGCCTCGCTCTTATGATGCTCTCGGTCGGTCGAATATGAGACTCACATAGGACCCAAGATTGGCCCCACCAGAAGAGCGAGTGCGATCCAAACCCCTAGGATTGCTGACGCCAGACCCCACGCGCGCGGGCGGATGCCCGCGCTGAGCCAACCAAACACCCGTGAGAGTTTGCCAGGTGCCAAAGCAATGAGGCGCGCCAGATTGACAATGACTCCAGCAGCGATGAGGAAGCCCAGCATAGCCAGGACAGAAAGCGGGATGCCCAACAGATCCGAACGGGCTACGGCGCCCACTCCCTGTGGAATCAGTGCCGGAGTCCGCAACCACAGCAGCCAAGCCAGCCATAACCCCAGATAGGCATCCTCAGCAAAACTGGAACGGTCGCGCCAAGCACGGAATCCCTCAGGCAACCGCGAGTACGTCACTGTAACTAGGTACTCGACTTCGGGAATCCTACCACGCAGGAGGATGGAGAGGCCGTGATACACCATGACCAACGCAAGCAATAGTTCAATCCATATCCAAAAGGCTCCAAAGCCGAACGCGGCCATCAGGGCGACAGGTAATGCCCATGTCCCAAAGCCAACAGCAGCGGCCACTGCGGTCATGAATGAACCAGCACCGGGGAACAGTAACTCATCGGGCACCTTGAGTTCCCGGTCCCTTGGCATAGCGAGAACCACCATAGGCAGCAATGCTGTACCAATTATGATTGAGAACAGAGACAACGGGTGGTTTCCCGAACCCCTAGAAGCCGAAGACACGGTCTCGTCTATCTCCAGCGCCGACATAGTACCAGGCTGCCAATCTGTGACGAAGCCGGCTGAGTCGATTACGATAACAGCGTCCGTCGCACCGCTAGGGAAGGCCTTGCCCACTGCAGCATCAGCCTCGTCCATCAGTAGTGGCCATGTCTCGTTGAGAGTCAACGAATAAGTGTCCAGATCGACAGATTGGATCCCTTCTCCTGTGGCAATCTGGATGAAGGCGATGTCCGAGTCACTGATGATCTGCGCACCTCTGAAATCATTGAATTGCCTGATTGCATTAGGTGATCCGGTGCGAAAAAGCCCGACCACGGCAGCATCATGCCCTGATATCAAATCAGAAAGCTTGACCAGTTCGCCATCGTGAGACAGTAGTGCAAACGAGGGTGCGGCACCCTCCTCTCTAGGAGCATTGTTGTCGATGTCGGGCAAGTGCATAGCGGGACCGAGGGCGGTGATTGCAAGCAGCAATAGTATCGCATAGGTCTGCAAGGGGAGCATGGCCTCTCGCATCGAGGCGCCTATCCATGCGATTATGCCCAACGGGACCACGACCGCGGCCCACATTGAGGATAACATTGGTTTGGAATCCTCCGGGACCTCAAAGCGCAGCACGCCTATTGCATCGCACAGTTCTCCTGGATTCTGGTCAGTGACTGTGAAACAGGCGTCGATCATGTACCTCCCTGGGATGAGTGGCTTCTCTGAGGACCAAGTGAAAATCGTCCTGTTGGCCTCGCCAGTCCTCGTCCCATGGGGGGTCTCGAAATGTTCCATCCGCTGGTCCTCCTTGCCGAAGCCGTGGACCATCTCATCCCAGTCCAGGGGTCCGACGATCTCGAGTACCTGGCCGTCGAAATCTCCTGGCCCCCAAGGCGATATCGGTGTGAACTCGACCCTTACCATCCTGTTAGAATCGATGTTGTAGTCCAGCTGCGGATCGATAACCTCTCCTTCGAATATGATTCCTGAGGTCGCGTCATAGGTCCCCCACCACAGCACTCCCTGCTGCAAGCAGTCGTGCTGCACATCGACTTGCAAGGAGATGAGGTCTCCCGAAGAAAGCGAGGCGTTGACATTGGACGCCTGTACAGTGAATTCATGGGCTGAGAGGTATGACTCCTCCATCGGCAGTGAATTGGTCTGAACGTTATCTAGGACCACATTGCTACCGAGAGACAAAGTCACAGAAAATGAAGTCTCGGCACCCGCAACTCCGGGCAGTACGTTGGTGAGTCTGCAGCCGTCGTTGGTCGAGTCCAGAGATGCGAACAGCCGCACTGTGATGTTGCCCTCGAACCTGAACGACTCTGCCAGCGGAGCCGATTGAATGTCGATGAGATTAGGGTTGAGGGCGGAACTGGTCTTGGTGAACTCGGCCTTGCCTAGGGGCTGGCCAGTGTTTGTCGTCCAGTTACGATCTAGGAACGGCTGTTCCTCGGTCCCCTTCAGATACAGCATGTGACTGTCAGGAAGAGTCCAGTTAATTCCAGGTCCTTCGTCCCCCCCGGGATTCTGAGCATTCGCCATCGATACGGCTGAAGTCATCATCAGAAGCAAGGCCAGAGCAATTAGGACACCGCCCCTAGATGCGTTTGTTCCTTCTCCCATGGTCTTGTCCTCATCTCGTACAGTACAAACCCCACGTCTTGATGTTACAGGATCCTGAAAGCCACAACAACGGCCATTGCAACCCCTGAAAGGGTTGCTAGGAAGTTCACTGAGTGCTTTCCAATGTACCCCTTGTTCTCTAGAAGCTCGCCGAGTATCGAGTCGACTTGACAACCTAGCCAACCTACGATTGTAACTGTGACGAAGATGCTGGTGGCGTTCATCGACTCGCCGAAAACAGGAGCAAGCAAGACTGCCCCTCCTGCGATAATCAAAGCGCCGAGCAGCGCGGCCACCGTTCCTGTAGGGGACATTCCTCCATTGGTCCCAGGTGGGACTGCTTCGAGGGTGATGATACTTCGAGTTCTCACGTCGAGGCTGCCTATCTCCGAAGCCAGCGTATCAGATAGCGCCACTGAGATGCTACAGGATAGGGCTAGGTAGTACCAATCTCCTTCGCCAAACCAACTCAGAATCGCAACCAACGAGGCTGCCGCGCCGTTCGCCATCACATTGCGCCAACTCCTTGTTCCTTCGTTGGACTCCTGTATCGATAATGCTCGCTTCTCCTCAAAGCGCCACTTAGTCGCCATGGAACCGACGAAGAGGAAGGTCACGAGGATTGCCAGCCAGGTCCAGTGCCCGAGGAGAGACACGGTGAGTCCAACCACCATGGCAGCTAGTAGACCGCTCGAGTCGAGCATGTCACGAAGTTTGGATACTAGCAGCAGCGCGGCGACAAGGATGATGGAAATCATCTGGTCGTTGGAAAAAAATGCCGATGCATCTGCCATTCTACTCGTTCATGCTGCCTTATGCGGCGGTCATGAAGGATTCCC
>Ga0315328_10000083_pt1 | contig 33574 bp, 41 predicted proteins | sample M120032315metaG_FD_203462 | JGI IMG/M metagenome (GOLD analysis project Ga0315328, IMG submission 203462) | Ammonia-oxidizing marine archaeal communities from Monterey Bay, California, United States - M1 200m 32315 | ecosystem: Environmental > Aquatic > Marine > Intertidal zone | place: USA... | reverse complement strand
TTCCCATGATGCTGATAAACTTTTCGGCCTTAATATTTTAACATATAATCCTGGATAACTCAAACATCCTTCTGTTTCATAAACTAATTCATCGGATACTTCTATTATTTCTGGATTAAATATCGCCATTGATTGGCCTTCATGATTCATTGAAAATACTTTATATTTGTATCCTATTTGATTTGCTGATAATCCCACACCATTATAGTGATACATACCTTCAATCAATTCATCTTGAAGTTGACGAGCATCCATTGGAGGAGCCAGACGGCTAAATGGAATGGTTTCTTGAATAAGTAAATTATGTTCTTCTGGTACTAATTCTCTCATACTATTACACTGAAATTTTTACGTTTTTCAAATTTCATATGAACTCTAAATTTATCATATAATGTATCACCTTTATGACTGATAACAAACACATTTGTGGAACTTCCTTGTTCATTCACTATCTTCATAAATTCATCTGTGCCTTCACCATCTAAGGAACTATCAAATACTTCATCTAATATTAATAAATTTGTATTGATAGAATTTTTTAATTTAGCTATTGCTCTCCATGTAAACAATAACGCTAAATCAATTCGCATCTTCTCTCCTTCACTGAAAGAGTCATACGTAAAATCATCTCTGTATCTTGATTTAATTTCTTCATTGAAATTTTCATCTAAATTAAAAGATACAAAGAAATTCATTTGAGTCAAATATTTGTTAATCAATTTATTCATGATTGGTAAATATTGTTTAACTATTCTCGCTTTAATACCTTCATCTTTTAAAATATTTCTAGCCACAGAATATAACTCATTATCGTCTATAAGGGTTTCCCTTTTTCCTAGAATATCATCTAATTCTTTTTGATATTCTTTTAATTTTTTCTTTTCCTCTTTTATATCACCAGTATCTTGTTCTGTTTCTTGTATCTGTTTTTCAATTTTATTAACATACTGATTAATTGCACTTATACTATTATTGAGTGTCTGTGTTTTAGTTTGGTGAGACTGTATATCTTCTTGGATTGATTGTATTGCTTGAAGTCGTGATCTAACTTCATCCAATTTGTCGTCAATTTCTGACACAGCATTTTCGTATTCTTTAATCTTTTCTTGCTTTTGAATAATTTCCTTGTGTTTGAAGGCGTGGTCGATGTTCTGCTTACACGTCGGACAGTCATCGTTTGACTCAAAGAAGGTGATATTCTTTTGTTCGGAATCAACATTTCGGAGAATGGAACGTTGATATTCTGTAAGTTTATCATGTTTTTCGCTTACCTGTTTTGCATCGTTTACTTGCCCTAAAAACTCTTGGACCTTATTATTTGTTTCATCCATCTCTTTTAACAGAGATGTCTTTTGATCTAAATTGGATTTAATTTCTTTTTGAAATCTTGTAACTAATGTTTTTGTTTTATTCTTTAATTGTGTTATATAGTCACCTTTTAAGCTGATTTTACTCTCAACTAAATCTTTTGAAGATCTATTATTATCTAACCTTACTTTATTTTCAGCCACATATGTTTTTAATACATTGCTCATGGATGAAAATATTTGAATATCTAAAAGATCTTCTATAATAGCTCTTCGATCTTGAGCCCTCAATTGCATGAAGGGGACAAAAGAAGAATTTCCTAAAATTATAATTTGAGTGAATGACTTATAATTTAACTTTAGAATACTCTTTTCTAAAAACTCTTGAAAATCTCTTATATTAGCATCTTGTTGTAGCTGAACTCCATCAACTTCAATCTCAAATAAGTTGGGTCTTATTCCTCTACGAACTAATATATGTTTTTTCCCAATCATAAATTCCGCCTCAACAACAGTTGATTTTTCGTTGATAGAATTTACTAATTGAGGCTTATTAACTTTACGAAATGGTCTACCGAATAGACTGAATGTTATTGCATCCAGCATAGTACTTTTACCAGCACCATTCTCACCTGTAATTAAGGTCGTTTTAGACCTGTCCAGTTGTATATCTGTAAATATATTTCCGCTACTTAAAAAGTTCTTGTAACGAACATTTTTAAATAGAATCATTTATTTTCAGCTAAAAATTGCGGGCTTGGACCATGTTCAAATTTGTATTCGAATTGTTTTATTTGATCTTCTAATGCTATGCCAATTAATTTATTTAATGAAATATCACGTTCATGTGCCATTAACATTAAATTGTGTAAAACTTCTTTTTCTAATTCAATTTCAACTTCTTCATATTTTGTTTCTTCGGGGGTTGACATGTCTTTCTCGTCTCTAAATATTCTCTCTGCTTCTTTCAACGAACAATTATGTTCTCTGGCTATTTCAGGTAAGCGCTCACCATAAAACCAGGATGCGTTGTCACTCATGCTACTCTAAGGTTAATGATTCATTATACAGGTTTCTCATCAAAATGTCAAGACTTTTTTTATTGACACTTGTTTCTAACCCTTCAATATATGTGGATAAAATTGTTATTGTATCTTGGGCCTCATCGACAATATCAACATCGTTATCAAGCTCTGCGAATGCTTCAACTACGCTAATATTACCAACTCCGGACTTATACATTTTGTCTAAAATAATATCAAAAAGAAATGGATTCGTTTTATTCTCAACAATAATCTTTACATAACATTGTTGCCAATCATCAAAATCCATCTGATTGACTTCTTCATTAGTCCATTCTACATCATTATAATGAAATTTATGAAACATTTCATATGGATTTTGAATGAACGTTAATTCTCTCGAATCGAAATCGAAAATATGAAACCCGCGTGGGTCCTTATAATCTAACCAATTAGTTTGATAGGGATTTCCCGTGTAATAAACAGTTCCATTATCACTTTTATGATGAAAATGTCCACTAAACACCATATCAAACTTATTAAATAATTTACGATCTAATCCTTCTGGACTAAACTGTCCTGGAATCATTTCAAAACCAATAATTTCAAGATGACCAAACATTAAATCGTGTTTAGTATTTTTTATTATCTTAATACTTTCTTCATAGTTATCATTACATACCCAAGGCATTAAAACACAATTTTCCATCTCGATGGCCTTGTCAAAAACTTGAATATTTGGATAATCTTTTAAAAGTAAACTTACCGAATTTACCTCATTTGTTGTTTTATAGAAAGTATCATGATTGCCTGCTAACATCCAGCATTCAATGTCATTACTTTCTAAAGGATCAAAAAAGTATTTACGTGCATCATATAATGACTTATAATTGATAAACTTTCGTCTATCAAATACATCACCCATATGAATAAGGTGTTTTATATTATGCTTTTTTAAATAAGGAAAAAATATATCGGTATAAAATTTAGCAAAATAATTACTGAATGCTAAACTGTCGTTTCTTGCACCGAAATGAGTATCGGTGATAATAGCTGATATCATGACGTGGATTCAGTAGCCTCTACCATATGTGGGATTAATGTATTTGCACCTGTTTTAGGACTTTGTTTTTTCTTAGAAGCTTTAGCAGCTTCAAAATCGCCTACAAATTTATATATGTTAGCTTTTTGTTCTTCAGATAATACTTCAACATTATATGCTCCTTCAGTATCATGATCAGAAATTGAAACACTATCTGATATCATACTATTATTATGTATGGTCTTATATTTTATGTATAGTTGTTTCTTTTCTTTTTGAATACGTCTTATAAAGGCGTAGTAAATGATTTGTGTAAAATATGAAAAAGGGTTGGATGATTTTTCTGGATTGAAGTTATGAGCAGATTGAACACAATTTTCAATGCCATCTGATATCATTTCATCTCTGAATGCATAATTAACGAAGTTAGGTCTTAAACTTAATCTCTCCGCTATCTTCATAAAACAATCACCGATATAATCTGGTATAATTGGAATCAATGCTTCAGGATCATCATTTTTCACGTCTGCACAATGGGTTTTATAAGCAACCATTTCCTCATGGAACTTTTTATTATCTACATAATGTATTGATTTCTTTTTAGCCATAATCTATTTTCCTTGCCCCCTATATTTTTTCCAGTTAGCTTTTTTAGATTTATTTTTAGGTGTTGAACGTCGAGATATACCTATACTAGTTCTCTTTTTCACACCTCTCTTTCTACTATGAATAATACCTTTAGTTTTTCTTGCCACTTTTCACATTTTTCTTTTTAGATTTTTTAGGTTTTTTAGTTAAAGCCTTTTTAATAGTTGCTTTCACGGTTTTTCCTTCCCAATCTTCATTCTCTTTTGATTGAATAGTGGGGAGTATTTTACTTAAATCTTCCTTAGGTTGTTCATTTGCGTCTTTTTGTAATGCTTCTCTATAAACTTTTGATGTATGATGACTAAATGAACTAACATCATCTTCTAATTTTTGCATTTTTTCAAGAGTATTATATACTGTTTGTTTCCAATACGCTGTAGATTTTTCTAATGTACTTCTTTTAGATAATTCATCAATTTCAACTTTTGCAATATGTTCTGGTTCGAATAATTTAATTGATCTATTATGAAATTGAATATGCTGGCCCGCATAATTTCTATTAAGAATTGTATTCGCAGGAGGAAAAATTGTAACCGTAGGGGTTCCAATGTGCTGTGCTAAGTATGAAAAACCACCTCTAGATGAAATCAACATTGTAGCTTTAGATATTTTTGTAAATAATTGATTTGGTGTCATAGTATAATCAAGATATTCAATTGCATAACCTTCTTTCTTTAAAGCTTTTTCTAAATTAGTCCAATACTTATTAACCACCTTTTCATCTTGTGATATCATTTTATCACCAATATTTGCAAAAGAATAGTTTGTAATTAAATCCCAATCTCTAGGAGGTGAATATCTATATAATACTGCAGATTTTTTCTTTGGGTCTTTATGGATGTTCTCTTCCCATTGTGATTTTGTTGGGTACCATTCTAATTGCATTGAAAGAGGAGTAAACCAATATTGTTCTAAATTAACAGGTACATACTTATACCACATTGCCCGGTAAGTCTTGTCGCAATGTTTCATTAATCCCTTACCTCGGAACGCACTTTTATAAGTCCTTAACATATTACCAAAAGATCTTCGTATTGTAACATACTTATATTCAATATTTGATTGCCATTGTTTATGTATTAAATATTCAATTTTATCTCTTGTGGTTTCTTTATTATTAAAACCTTTTTTCTCATGGGTATTGTCAATTAAAATCTTTATTTTAATAGGTCTTATTTCATTTAGCCATAACCAATAATTTAAATTACAAACTATATCCCCATATCCATAATCTACGAGAACACTAACCCATTTAGATAATTCTAAATTAACAGTATTTCTGAATACTGAATCAATACTATTCTCATGAATATATTCGTGTTCTAATTGATGATAAGGTGTCCACCTATTATTCGGTAACAATATCCTACCATCTTCAAATAAAACTTCGATAGATTTTTTCTTTAATGACATATTATACCCTATTTCTGTAATAAAATCAAGGATTTATTTTTTTTATTTTTCCCTTGACCTTTTTATTTAAATATGTTATAATAAATATGTTGTTGCCACAGAGGAATATATAATTTAGATTCCAATATGAAACATACGATATTTAAATTGTTGTTCATTATATTGAGAGATTCTCTCTTTAAAATGCTTGAGTGTATAATTAGTATACGTTTTATAAGATAAATCATCAGCAATATCATATAAAGTAGCTTCTTCCTTTTTACTTCCTTTTCGCAATCCTCTACCTATTGATTGTAGGTTTCTTATTTTAGACTTAGAAGGACTGGCAAAAATGATATTATGAAGATTCCTAATATTAATACCAGTAGAAAAAGTTCCGAATGAAGCCACAATAATCGCATCGGTTTCTTTTTCTGTGATTTTTCTAATTTCTTCCCTATCTGCTCCATCTACTCCTCCATATACAAAAAATACTTTTCTATCTTTATTTACCTTTTCTTGTATTATATTATATAATATTTCACCATGTTTTTCAACGAATTGATACAATAATAATGTATTTCCTGTTTGATCGCATGCAAGATTACGAATGAATTTATTTCGTTTTTCATGATTAATAAGAAAAGAAATTTCATCTTGATAATTAAACTTTTTAGCTTCTAATTTTTCTTCTTGTGTATATCTGAATATTATACATTGTATATTAAATTGAGCTAAGTATCCTGCATCAATTAAATCTTTTGTTTGTGTAACTTGAAAAACAGGACCAAATAACCCCTCAAGGATTAATTTATGAGTTTGGGAATCATCTAAAGTTCCAGTAGTTCCAAACTTCCAACGACAGTTTTTTAGCTTACTCATTACTGAAGTCAAAGATTTTGCTTTAAATAAATGTGCTTCGTCGCCAACCATAAAGCGGAACTCTTTAAAGTAATCTTTAGGCAAATTATAGATAGATTGCCATGTAGAGATTACAACTTGTTTATCGGTTTCTTTTTCTACACCAGCAGTGATTAAATGGCAATGTTCTTTAACATTCCAATCATCACTATATTCTTGAAAATCGGTATACATTTGTTGTACTAGTGATACAGTTGGCACCACTATTAGACTCCTTGTATTAAAATACCTGAGTAACAAATATATTATGAAAGATTTACCAGATGCTGTCGGTGATAGAAGTAAACATCTATCCATATTAATACAATGCCTGACAGCTTGTAATTGATAATCTCTCGGAGTTAGATTTAAATTAAGTCGCTCACTATATCTAGTGCAATCAATATCACTAAAATTATGATCCCCGACCGTAACGCCTTCATCAATTTGTAACTCATAGTCTCCGGTTTCACAAAACTTTTTAACGTATTCATATAGTCCATAGTACAGTTGCCTTTTTCTAACATCGAATAATCTAATTTTTCCATCCCAGAAACCATTTCTATATGATGGAGTAAATTTTGCATTTGGAATTTCAAAAGTAAAGTAATCGTTTAGCTCTGCAGACTGTGAAGCATCGCAATCAATAAACATATGTACATCATCTACTTTACTTAATTTCATGATCCCATTGTAAATCTTAAAAAGTCAATTGCTGATCGAATATTATATCCTCTAGTATTTAGGGACTTGATAATTGACTCTAGAAAATCTACTTTCTGTTTTATATAGTCTAATTTTTCATCTGCTTTAATTAAATCATTATCACCCCCAAGATATGTTTCTATTTTAGGCTCATATCCTTTAATGATTTTGTACATGAATGGTTCCCAACCGAGTTCCTCTAATTCTCCTTGACTCATTTTACCAGCATAGTAAATAGTCTTTAATTTTAGAAGTTTCTTTTTTTCGTAGAAATATTTTCTTTGTTGGAGGCATTCATCATTATATAACTCCAAGTATTTACTGTGAAGATTGGGGATTTTTAATAATTCAACATCTAATTTGGTATCGTCGATATGACAATCTTTTTGCCATAACGTCTGTATTTCACTTAATTTCATATTACATTGATGGGTTTAATCTCGTCATTTCATAATAGTTATATTGAAAAGCTACATCTGCTGTTGCATATGTAATCTCAGAGGCCTGAATATCAAAGTTTATTGATGATATGGATTTTGGCCATAGATCATAAAAATCAAATCTTAATGCTGGGTTTTTTGAACCGGTGAGTACAAATAAAGAGCCTTGTGTTTTAATTCTTTCTTTTATTACAGCTCTTTCATATTGTTTAAAACCTTCTGGCTTACCTAATCCAAGTATCCATTCCTGAATTTCTTGCCAATTACGCATATATTCATCTACTATCATTGTAATAGTAAATTCATCATACATAAGATTATCACCTGCCACCCAATGTTGTCTGTGGGGAGTTGCTACTGGTACTTCTGTAATAGATACTCCAGGTATTACTGCCTGTGAGCAATAGAATTGAGTTTCAGGCATAGCTTGACAAGAGAACCTGAATCCAGTAGGCGAAAGATAGTTTATGTTGTCTGGTTGTTTTGTTGCTGCCATGAAACCTCAAAAAAAAAGGGTAAGGAAATCTAAGACCCCTTACCCTTATTTATATCACTTAATTTAATACAAGATTACATCAAGTTTGTGACAAGACATCGTCTGTAATAAACGTTTGTGTTATATGTGAGTGATCCATCACTGGATGCAGCGGTTCCTGTTGAAAAAGGATTCGATACCATTCCGTATCGTGTTTTGAATCCAATTTTTGGCTGGAAGGAATTCTCACCAACCGCACGTACCATTTGTAGTGGAACGTATGGGCAGTAGAAAAGTCCTGCGTCATAAGCTGACGAACCTTTATATCCAATCACAAACCAGTTTGTGTCTTGAATAGTTGCATATGGATCAACATATACTTTGTAACGACCATTAAGAGTACCAGCAAAAGTTGATTGTGTATCATCAACATTCAACGATCCACCTGGAACGGCAGATTGATAATCAAGCACTCCTGCCATTTGCAGTGCGGAAGCAACATCCGAAGAAGTCATAAGGATATTCCCTTTTCCTCTACGTGTGTCGTGCCCGATTGCATTAGCTTCGCGCTCAATCTGGAACATGAGACCCTTAAATTTCTCAACCATCCAGCGACCGTTTGAATCGACATCCATATCGAATGTACCGGCGGAGGCTACGTTGGTTTGGGCACCAGTTTTGGCGTTACCGTAAATTGTTCGGATAACTTCGCGGTTAATCTCCGACAGAATTTCTGAACTTAAAATATTAGAAAGTTCAGTTTCAGCATCAAGACCATGAATTGCTTTTAAGTCTTGTGCCAATTCCATCGTGTACTCACCTTTGAGAGCACGTGTTTTCGCTGTAACAGTTACCTTATCAATTGAGAAGGCCATTTCAGCAAAAGCGTTTGCAGCCGAATCGCCAAGTGCTTCACCTGTAGTCGTAGTCATTCCACGACCTGGGAGATATGCAGTTGAACTAGAAGCGGCAGCCGCTGGGTTACCATTTGATGTATGAGCGGAAGTTCCACCAGCTTTCAATCCAGATACTCCGGAATCAGACTCACTGAAAAGTGCTTCTGAACCAGTCTGACTTGCATAACGGGACTTCATGGCGAAAATTAAGCCAGTCGGACCAGTCATAGGTTGAACACCACAAACATCGTATGCGATTAAGAGAGGCATACTTCTGCGAACTAAAGAAATAAGTACTGGGTCATAACCCTTGATATTTCCAGCTGTGGTACCCATACCGGCACCAACTTGGTTCGTAGGAGAGCTCTCAAATAAAAGTGAAGAACCGCCTTCTTCCTGGATCGACTTCTCCTCATTCTCTAACAGAACTGCTGTAACAGCTTTTCGGTAAGAGTCTTTGATTTGAGGAAGATCAGGATGGTCAAGAACAGGACCCCACTTCTCTTGTAAATTTTCAGATAAAAACATTGTTAATCTCCTAAATGTTTTATTATAAACTACTAAAAAAGTTGTTGTTGTTATTATTATCTAACTTGTCGTGAAATAGCCGACATGTATTTATCCATTCCCTCTTGTAATTTAGTTGGAGTGGATTCATCATCACTTGATGTTTCTACGTCTTCGACCATTGCGACTTTTTTGTCTTCTGTTGGAAAATAATTTTCCTTCAGTACTTCAACCTTCTGTTCAAAGTCCTCTGCATTGTCAGCTTCAACATTTTCAGCTAAGTCCGCTACTTTTTCTTTTTGGGTTTCAGTCAAGTCTTTTGTAATAGTGCCTAAGACCTTTTCTTTTTTAAACTTGGTAAGTTCTGTTTGAACTTCTACATTTTTCTGAATTTGATCATTGAGTTGTTCTTCAAGACCTTCTACTTTTGTAAATAGATCGTCTACAACATCAACTTTCTCTTCCGGGATTGTAATGTAGTGTTCAGTAAATAGATTTTTAAGACCAACTAAGAATCCTTCCGTTAATTCTGTACGGATTCCTTTTTCAATGGCAAGTTTATTTTCCTTGACCCATTCTTCAGAAACATAGTTAAGATAGCTATCTACCTTATTAACTAGTTCTTCTTTATATTCGTCAATCTCTTCAGTGAGCTGAGCTTTCATTTTTTCTTCGAGCTCTTGCTCTCTTTCAATAATTACTGAATTAACTTTAGCTTGCACCGCGGCTTCAAAAATAGTACTTGCTTTTTCTTTAAAAGAATCAGAAAGTTCTTCACCTTCGGTTAATGCATTGATATCATCAGCGACGTCAATTGGCTTTGTATCAGTAGGCTCTTCTGTGCCTTCTGTTACTATTTCTAAGGATTTTAGAATGGATTCGTAATTAGAAGAAATCTGATCTTTCTTCAGTTTCCCTAATTTCTCATAAACAGCTGCCATCATACCGGCTTTTGTTTTAGGCAATAAATCTTCTTTTACCTTTTCCATTGATTCACCCTTATCGTTATTTTTTGCTTTTCCCTTAACTGGGTTGCCCATAGCGGTTCCGGATCCTTTTACTTGATTTGGATCTGGATTTTCCTTACCATGGTCGCCTTCTACTTTTTCAGCAGATTCGCCCTTTCCAGCTTTAGGTTTGTTATCAGCCTCTTGTACCACTCGTGCTTCCTGAACAAGACCTATCTCTTCCAATAGCTCATCAGTCTCTTGGGAAGACAGACCCTCTTCTTCGCATCGTGTTTTAATCTGTTCAACGAGCTCTTCCCTTGCCTCGCCATCTAATTCCAATGCTTGTTGAGCTAAAGTCTCTAGTTCGTTCACACTATTGGCAAGAGACTGCTGCTTTTGGACAGTTTCTTGTTCAGACATTTACAATCTCCTATGATTTTTTAGTTACTGTATATATTTATAAAATTAAAGCTTTGATAAAAACTTTTCAAAGGAGTCAGCGTAAACCGATTCGTCCTTTGTTTTCTTAGCAAATTCTTTAACTATTACGTTTTTAATTTCTTGTACTTCAGCTTCTTTTAAAATACCGTTATCCCAAACCCATTCCTTGCCTTCCATTATGCCTTCTACGAAAGCCATGGGGGCGGAGGGATCTGCAACAATATCACCAGCCGTTGCAAGATGAAAATCGTTTTGCACAATTTGTGCACCACCTGCAGTTTTCAGAGAACCCATTCCTCTGGAACTTACACCTAACTTCGCACCTTCGTCAATTAGGTTCTTAACAATTTTCCCGTAGGGAGTTTCCATGATTTTCGCCTTACCCGTAAAATTGGGTCCATCCTGCTTCAACTCTTTAATCATGTGTGAAACTCTTTCCAGATTAATGGTGGGTCCATCTGGATGACCTAGTTCGCCAAAAGCCCTATTTGTTTTAATATATTGGTTACTATAACGATCAACTTCTTTCGCCATAGTTTCCATAGGGTATATGCGACCATTCCTGTTTTTCTGTTCTGCTTGAAGGAAAACACCTTTAATGAAATAACCTTTTTTGTCTCCCTCTGCTTCAATCAGAGTTTCTATTTCTTCATTTACTTCGCAAATTAGTTTCATTTGTTTTCCTTAATAACCTGTTCTTGCAACCGGTGTATACTGTGCATTTGTAACACTGGCTTTAATATACTGATCTGCATCTTTTTGAATAACTTGTGTTACACCCGCTGGTAATGAAATAGAACCAACTACAGTGCCGTCTGTGCCGTCTGCTGTTCCAGTATTATCTATGACAGTAATTAATGTAACGGCGGTAGTAGTTACGGCTACGGCAGTAGCATTACCTAGGCTTAAATTTGTTGCCGTACTAACTGTATTTGCTGCAAGTAATTTCATATTTATTTCCTAAAGTGTATAGTTTTATTTATACGAATCTCTTCTTTTGCATTGCGCGGAAAGCGCCTACACGTTTTTTGGCAGTTTGGGCGGTTTGTGCTGGATCTTCATCCCATCCAACCCATTTGCCGTTTTTATCATAACCTCGATTGGCTAATTCTTCTAATGCTGCCTTTTTAGCGTTAATTTTTCCATTTGCTATTGCCAACACAAGTTTCATATGCATTGTTTGAAACATAAATTCAGGATTTTCTTCATCACTGATTTCATTTAACTCTTGTTCCCACAATTGTTTAAAATCATCATTCGTTATTTCACGTTCGCGTTGATCTGATGGTAAAAATGTTTTACTATCGTATTTAAACATCTTTCTTTTCCTTGAACATTGTTTCTGCTTGATCTTTTTTAAAATCTGTTACTCTTCCAGAAGTATTTTTTTGTAATACATCCTGAACTGAAGTCATTGCATTGTAATCTCTACCTGCAACAATATCATCAATAATTGTTGCTATAATTTCTCTACCGTTATTTTCCACCATATATTCTTTTCTTATTTAGCGTTAATATATTTTCCCCTGCTAGCAATTCTGGTTGTACTTCATCTTGGGCCTGTTGCATTCCTTGAGATGTTGCCAAACCCTGATCTGCCGGTGTAAATGCTCCACCACTTGGATCCGCTCCAGGTTGTACATTAATTTTATTAACTGGTGGAACCGCAGGAGGCATTCCTGTTTGCGGTGGATATTGATCCCCATCTGATTCAGCTTCTTTTTCTTCTTTTTTAATCTGTTTTTCAATATTCTTTTGTTCTTCTGGTGTAAGTCTAAGAATTTTATCTTTAACAAACTGCTTAGAATAATAATTTCCAACTAATTCTTCTACGTCTCTCATCATATTTAATCTATCAGCCATTAATTCTTGTTCTTTTAATTCTGCAAAGTGGTTATCCAGTGCATAATTAAATCTGATAGTTTCTCTTAATTTTGGCCATTCAGATGTATGAATAACGTTTTTAAGAATCAATTGCTTTTCCATTATTTGAAAAAACAGATGCGAAAATCTTATTCTAATTCTATCAATAAATCTTGAAAATTTTAATTCATCTCTACTAATTTCAGATGCTCTACCTAATACAAAAGGTGTATCAGCTTCTAATCGGGATAAAGGAACATTTAATGATTGATATAATTTCTTTCTGAAATAATCAACATCTTCCATTTCACCTAGATTTTGTCCACCAGGTAAAGTAGAAATTTCCGTTCCTCTTCCACCTTCTCTTCGTGGAAGCCAATAATCTTCTAACATCGATTGATGTCGTCTGTCGTCTTTAATTTCACCGGACGAGGCATCATATACAAGCTTATTTTTATATCTTGTCATAATATCTTTTAGATACTGCTCAGCTTTTTGCTTGGGCAAGTTACCTACATCAATATAGAATATTCTTCGTTCTGGTGCTCTTGCTATTCTATAAATTACGACAGCATCTTCCAACATTCTTAATTGATTTAATCCTTTAATGGCTTTATGTAAATGAGAAACAACGAATTTCTTATCTCTTGTCATTATTCCTGAATGTGCCATTATCATAGAATCTGGAGCTACCTTAACACCCATTTGACTTGGTGTTAATAATCCTTTTTCATTGAACAAATAATACTCTTCAAATTTAGGTAATTTGAAAACACCAGGTGGAGTTTTTGTATCTGGGATTATTTGTCTAACTTTTTTAATTTTAAAAGAATCAATTAATCTTAATTCTTGAATTCCTTTTTCAATTTCTTTTGGATCTATCATTACATGATAAAAGATTCTACCTTCAATATACCAACGCTTAAAAATATCATATGCTTGATTATTAAAATCAAGTAATTTCAAGACAATTTCAAATTCTTCCGAAATTCTATCTTGAAGATTTTTTGATAAATTTGTATGAGTTAAATCTAAATCAACGGGGTTTCTTGCTTGGTTGGTAACGATGGCTTCTTGAATAATATTTTCAATTGCCATATCACATTCGGGATGTTCGGCCATTTCCCTATATTTCATTATTAAATCAGCGTCAGTTTTAGCGACTGCTTCTAAATCAAGATAAGAAGCAAAGGCACCACCAGCCGAAGTAGCCTCGATAGCACCTTCCTGATTTTCCGGGAAACTTAATGCGGGTAAGTCGGGTTTACCGTCTCTCTCAATATTAAATCCAAATAATTTCATAATATATTTCTATCTATAAGTATTAAAGCAAACGTGTTATTACTTAACGTTTGCTTGTTCATGTGAGTAGTAATCATACTGCCAATCTACGGTGAATTCTTGAATTGTATTTCCTGAATCCCAACTTAGATCAATAGCTGATACATTTGATGGCCATGCACCGATAAACTTCCAAGTTTGGTCATCCTCACCATCTTTTCTAAACATTTTTAATGTCATTTGAGTAGTATAACCAGCTCTTGTTGAAAAAATGTTCTCTTTGGCCTTATTTGATTTATGGCCGTTAAGTATCGCCATCCACTTCTCAAGTGCGGCTTTCAGGGTATGCCCTTCATCATTAACGACTATGGTAGATAAGGCAGGAAATTCTCTACTTTCCCCAGCAACTTTCACTTGGCGTCCAAAATAAGGTACCTCAATTGGTGTAATATTTGATGGGGGTATTTGAGAACCCTTACACAAATATCTCCAATCTGTAGTTACGCCGCCTCCTGGGACTGAACCCAATGTCATTTCCATGAGATTGGTTCTTGCTCCACCACCTGATAATTTGCTCGTAAAAGAGCTTATTCTAAAATCTGCCATTTTTGATATCCTTAAAATTTATCCTGCGCTCGTTGTGCTGCCACCACCACTGGTTACACCTAAGTGCTCCCAATAATCGTAAGCCCAAGTAACTGTATATTCCATTACCGCATCATTTGGGTCCCAATTTACATCAATTTGATCTAGTGCGGTTGGAAAGCAATTTTCAAATTTATATCCTTGATCTGCTACTCCTGTTTTCATGTAGGTCCATACTGTCATATCCGCGGTATAACCATCTAACTTTTTTATCATCGCGGCATCGCGTACATTACCTTCGTGCGAATTCAACTTTGCCATCCAACTTTCCAGTTGGTTTCTGAGGTAATACCCCTCATCATTTATAACAGTTGTTGTTAAATCCTCAAACGTTCTGTTGCCTGGAATCTTAACCGCACGACCAAAATAATTAACAGTAGTTATACCTAACGCATTAGCAGGGATCTGCACACCTTTACACATAAATTTGAAGCCTGGATTGCTACCGGTAGTAGGCGTATCCCCTTTGAGTGTAACATTTACATCAAAAAGGGTAGCTCTCGCGCCTCCTTTAGCTAGTTTCGAAATGAAACTATTCTGTCCATCTACTACAAAACTCATTTAATTTCCCCTAATATTGTTGTATAATTATCTTTATTTATACAGCATTCACAACTTCTTCAAACTCTACACCACTTCTAACAGCAACAAAGTTGAGTAAGATGAAGTTAATAGATTTGGTTGGTTTCACGAATATACTTCCGATGAACTCATTTCTATCTATAACTTCCTGTGTATTATTTGATTCGTCACAAATTACAGCAAAATCTGTAATACCACCTCTTCCTTGAATATCTCTGAGGAAGGGTTCTACTGCCGAAACAAATGATGAACGCGTAAAATCATCGTTAAATTCAAACATTGAAAATTGTGCGAAGATAGCAATTGATTTTTCTAAAGTAATAAACAATCTACGTACATTAATACGGTCAAATGCCGAAGGCTTTGCCAACAATGTTTTATCACCGAATAATAATGTACCCTGACCTGAAAACGAAACAACTGGGTTTACACCATTTTTATAAAGATTATCTCTTTCCGTTTTATTAGGATTCCATGCAAGACGAGCAACATTTTTAACTTGGCCTCTATTAAAGCCAGCAGGTGAGAAGAAAAAGTCTCTTTCCAATGTTGTTCGTACAACGAGTCCGGCGACATCTGGATTTAACGGAATATATCTGAACGTATCATTGTATTTATCATACTGATATTTCCATCCAGAATCAATAACCGCATATGATGTGCTAGGCAAATTATTTCTAAAATCATTAATTGCTGTAACTTCTCCGCCGTCATTATTAACAACATCGCTTTGTTCTGGACTGATGAATACCATACAATCTTTTCGAGTTTCTGCAATATTACTAATTAAATAACTGGCAACTGTTGAAGAACAAGAACCAGCAAGCATTAATGAAATGTCTATGTCTTCTGAAGACTTAAATTTATCGAATCCTGTAATTGTAATAGCATCAGTTAACGTTTGACCATCTGCTCCACCTGTCATACTTGCATTAACAGTTATTCTATTCTGTGTAAATGCAGGTTTAGAAGCTGAATTAGCTGAAGAACCCCATAGTGCAGTATTAGGTGCCGTACTTGCTCCCGTTCCTGTTGGATGCTTCATCCACCAAATGTATTTAGACCGTCTATTAATAGCTTCTTTATAATAAAGTGCTTGACCGTCTTCTGATTTAGCATCTGATGCAACGGATAATGCTGGAAAAGTTTCTAATATTGATCCTTTAACACCTGTCCATTCTCCGTCCTCATCTACTACAACTACATGAACTTCATCTTGTGTTACACCTCTTCGAGTTCCAAAGTCTGAAGTGGTAGGCGGGTAATCAAAATTACCTGCAAATTCCCATTCTCTGGACCATGCAACTGCACCAGCAATTGCTGTTGAACTTGGCGAAATTGCTGTTACTAAGGTTGCGCTTGTATTACTTGTAATAGAAGCTACTTCGTGTCTTTCACCATTAATTGTTACTTTGTCACCGGCTATCAACTGAACATCAAAATATGTTCCTGTTCCTGTCATTACTTTTCGTGCTGCATCGGAAACTTGAACTGTTCCCAACACACCTGTTGATGCTGATTCGTAATGTGATGATTTCATTCTATTAAATACTACTGTACCAGTCACATCAGTATTACTTGAAGACTGAACTGTTGCTGATGTATCGGATGCTATTGCTGTTACTAAGAAATATGTACCACCACCGTTATTTTTAATAACATCATTAACTTGTAATTCTGAAGTCATCAATGTTGATGTTCCTGTAATGGTACCTGCTGTTCCAGCAAATGCAATTTCCAATGTTCCAGTCAGTTCTACTTCTGGGATATCAGCTCCGCACAATCCGACCTTGAGTGAGTTACCTAATTCCCCTGCATATTTCGCTGCAAACTCACCATAATTATCAGAAGCACCTGAGCCTCCGAATTCGGTGTAATATGTATTGTAATAGGATTCGTCACTCTTAATTAAGACAGTATTTGCCGCATCTGTCGTTGCGTTATATGCTTGTGAATTTGCTACTCGAACAACATTTAAATTTTGACCGTAGGCTAAGAAGTTCGCCGCTGTGAAAAAAGATAGATATGTTGAAGAGTCAGGCTTCTGGAAATTTTCTACGAGTAGATCTTCACTGCTAACATTGACAACCTCTTCTAAGGGTCCCCAGCGAAAAGCCCCAGCAAAAGCACCTGCAGTTGTTCCAGTCTCAGGCACAATTGTAGTTAAATCAATCTCACGAGTAACTACTCCTGGACTTACTGTAAATGCCATCTTCTTCTCCTATGATTCATTGAGTTCATGTATTATTAGTTACTAAGATTATTTATAAATAAACCGGTTTCAGAAAAAAGTGTGATGACCTTCTGATTCTAGAACTCTGTCAGTTCGGTCAACTTGCCACCTATTTCCTTCATTATCAACAATTTCCTCATCACCCAGTCCGTCATCTATAATACCAAACGGTAAATAGCTCTCTTCAATTTCTTTCATTTTCTCTGAGTACATCTTTTCACGTAAATCTACATCTGTTAATTCTTTATAATATTCCTGATTAGTTAACCACGCAAAGATGACTAACGTGATTACTAAGTCATCATGATGTCCTTCTTCAGCTTCATATGAATCTTTTTTTGCTGAAAATGAAGTAAGTTCATATATCACATCATAATCTGTGATAATCATCTTATCTTCTTCAATTAAATTCTTTAATGTAGCACATCCTAAACGTTTAACTTGTTTAGTAGTTCTTACTCCCCACTGAGCATTTTTACCAAAACCACCGCCCAGCTGTTGTCCACCTCTACCTTTCCAAGTCATCATCATCATATTTTCATATTCTAAATCTTGGTGTAAGGTAACTGCTACTTGTTCTCCTATATCATTTACTTCAACTAATACATATGCCTCATTATAATGTTTAGCTACCTTATAAATTACGTTAGGATATAATAACGGTGATATAGTATCACATCTATATTTCGCTACAAGTTTATAAGGGACTTCAGTCGAATCTATAACTGTGAATGCGGAATAATCTAATCCTTGTCCTCTGGCTGTATCAACAACTAAAGTATATGAATGTTTATCTATTGGATTTTCGAATATATCTATAAAATCTTGTGAATGTATTGGTGTCTTAAAAGGCATGGATCTTAATTTAGATCCTGATATAAGTGTTTGTGTACTACCAACAAATTCTGTTTCGAATTCTTGTGAAAATTGTCTTTCACTAGTATTTCGAATTGTCTCTTCTTTCCATTTGGCATCTCTGCCCGGAATTTCAGACCAATGAACTTCAATAGGTAAATAATTACTTCTTTTTTCTTCTGAATCTACCCACATCTTATAGAATTGATTTAATCCTAAGGGTGTAGATACAATAAAGACTTTGGTGGTTTGTCCAGAAGAAATAGTTGGATATACTGAAGTAAAAAATTCTTCTGCCAATTCCTTTGGAACGTGAGCGAACTCATCTAAGAAAATTATATTAAAAGATGATCCCCGAATTGCAGATGATGATGTAGCAGCTGCTAATACTTTTGAACCATTCTCTAATTCTATATTACCTTTATTCCATGCTAATATACCTTGTTGTAACCACATAGGTAAATTTTCATAAGACAACTTTAATCTGTCTAATAATTCTCTAGCGAGAGAACCTTTATTAGCCAGAATACCTACATGTACATTTTCATTAAAAAGTATGTAATGTAGGAAGAAAGCAATAATAGTAGTTGACTTACCAGACTGCCGTGGCATCTTACAAATCACAAATCTATTTTTATGAAATGTATCTACCATATTCTCTTGAAAAGGATAGAGATCGAAATCTACTAATCCTTGATCAACATGAATAATCTTTACATATTTTTTAATGAAATATACAGGATCACTTTGACATTTTATATACTCAGCTAATTCTTCTTCAGCAAATTCTACTGGAACATTAGCAGATTTTAATTTTGGATTTCCGAGATAATGTGTACTTGGCATTTAGCTATTGGGTTTCATTATTTTGTTCCAATTGGTTTGGCCATTTCCATCTACCGGAGCTGTCCTCAACATTACAAAACCTGATTCTGTGACATCAGTTCTTTTTCGGGAAACAATTCTTTTTTTTATAATTTTACGAACAGTTCTTCCACCATCAGAACTATAAGACTTTGTATTTTCAAAATTTTCTTTTACTGAAATATGATGCATATTTATCCTCGTTTGGCCATAGATCTACGAGCTGCTTTCATCCTTGCGGGTTCACCTCTTCTAACTTCACGTTTCTTTACCTTGACCTTTCTGTCGACCATGGCTTTTTTCATTTCTTTCCATCTTTTTCTTTTAATCATTCCACCAGTACCTGAAGCCTTCATTACTGATTTTGGGATTACATCACCCTGAGCTTTACGTAAGGCGGATTTTTGAATCTTAGCAGCCGTCTTTCGTTTTAATTGAGATCTTTTCTTTTTTCTTTTTGTTGAAGATAACTTGTTTATACGTCTAGCTTTTCTACCCAATTTTTTCATTCTAGAAATATAATTTGCTTGGGACTCTTTTTCATCTAAAAGATCTTCAGTTACCTGTTCTTCTGATAACTGTTCTGTCCACTCACAAAAATCTTCCAAAGTTAAATCATCTTCGGCAAGATCTTCTTCAAGCTCTAACAACACATCTAGTTCTTCTTCTATTATATCAATCAATGTTAACATATTAACCTAATTCTGGATCAACTGTTGAATAACTGCGGCAACAATAGTACCTATAACAGCAACAGCAGTAGTTATTATTATTCTATTTTGTTTAAAATGTTGTTCTATTGATAATGCTTTCATTTCGTCCATACTATCTTTCATTTTGGAAATTCTTTCGTGAATAACCGTATTACTTTTATCAATAGTATCTTGCAATTGTTGATACTTTTCTTCCAAGCGCTGGTACCTCTCCGCACATAAGTCAACATGGGCCTCTAAATTTTCTTTTTCTAAAGACATAGCTTTACTTTTTTTAGATTTTAATTTATTAGCTGACGCTAGCATCTTTTGCTAATTCTCGTTCTGTTTCTTTGTGTTCTGGATCATCTTTATCTTTGAACCAGTAGTCCGTTGCTTTGGCGAGTACCGCCACATACGCCCCGGTCATTATATTTATTAAATCGCGAGATGCATCAGGCAGGTCCTCCATAAAGAGTAACCACACTAAGAATAAAAAAGTAAGAACTATAACAATGGATAAAAATGTTCTTGTCCACCAGTTTAACTTTTTGCGACGTTCAGTCCCTTCATATTGTAATGCTTTCATTGGATCACTTTCCCATAATTTATCTTCTGATGTAATAATCAATTCCTTAACAGTATTTATTTTATCGTCACCTTGACGTTTACTTCTATTCAATATACTCATTTATACGTTCCATAAAGTTATCTGTATATCATATTTATAAGTTATATTTCTGTCGACATGGAGTACTTATTTGACAGGCTACTTCTCTCAGTCCATCAAAAGTAAATGATATTTCCTCAAATATAATATCTTTTAACCATAATCCATACTCTAATATAAAATCTGCTGCAGCCCCTTGTAATGCAAAAACTGCCATTGCTGATGCCATCCCTCCGAGAAAACAATTATATGACCATTTGAGGTACTTATATTTACTAAGTGCAAGCACTTTTCCTTGGCCGTATATATCTCCTACCATAGTATCATATATTTTATCATCTGTCATTAATCTTTCTGCATAATCTTTTTTATATTCATCGATATCAATATGTGCAAAGTGTCCGAAAAATAAAGAATTAAACCAAGGAGATTTTCTATCAATTTCATTAGAATGTGGTAACTTAGGATAAGCTGTTTTTGGAATGATTGCAAATATGGCAAATAATAATGTAAAAAAGTTTCCGGTTGCAAATGTTATCAAAGGCCATTTCATTAATTCATTATCTAAATTAGCTATAGCGATTGAAAAAACAAGAGAAGAAACAGTAATCATAATATTAGCTTTAGCATCAGCCATTAAGTTTAATCTCATTTGATTACCGTGATTCACCCTTAAAATGTTATCTACGGCTGTTCTATCTTCTGGAACACTTTCAAATGGATTAACCTTTTTTTCTATATCATATTTTTTTAGATAAGGTCTTTCTTCACCTTTCATTTAGCGGCTTTCAATGTGGACACATATTTTGCTATGGCGTGATCTAAGCCATCTGTTTTAGAAATTAATCCTTTATCATTATCTGGCCCCCAATCTAAATCTTGACTGTCTATAAAAAGCCCGGTATGATGATAAGGCCAAGGAGGAGTAAAAGGGATAGGATCGCTAAGACGAACCACGCGCCAATGAGTGGGTTGTCCACTAGACAAAACTTGAGAAGAGACTTTTGGTGATCCGTAAGAGAAAATTTGAACATTCTTACCTCTCTTATGAAGCCACATTCCTATTATTTGGGCAACGGCTCCGCCTAAACTGTGACCTGTAACGTGTACAGTATGTTCAAGGGGATATGTAAGTGTCTGTCCTTGAACAGTATTTCTTCCTGTCGTTTTTGAAGTATCTATAATTTGCATTATATTTACAGCAGCATCTCTAAATCCTTTATGGAGTTTGATTCCTGTACGTGCATCATCTACTAATCTTACATCAATATCAGATAGTATATTTGCTTCATTTGCTGTACCCCTAATAACAATTATTGATATTCCATTATCTTGTTTTACTTCAAATGCTACTTCATCTTTTTGATCACCCCCACCATCGTAAATTGCTTTACAATATTCTGCATGTTCAATAAGCAAATCTAATGAAACTGGTAAATTTGACTTATCACCACTACCTAGATCATTATTTTTATCAGCTACGTTTTTCGCACAACTATTAAATAGAAGAAGCAGTCCGATTACTAGCGTGAATTTCTTTATGTTTATTAAATGACGTCGCACCAAGGATTGCTCCGAATGAAAGATGAAACATTGCACCGCTTTCAAGTGTCAAGGGAGTCCATCGTGTTACACCTTCTTTTAAACAATCATGTGTATCACAATACCCTGCCATCAACAAATTCCATGTTAAAGGTGCAACAAAAAAATCAATTAAACAAATAAACAAATAAACGAGTGCTGCCCAATCTCGCCAGTACTCTTTTATTGTAGCGTTAACTTGCAATTGCATCTTCCAATGTTGCAATAAGTTTAGCTTTATTGTGTCGTCTATCTAATTCAACACCAACTGATCTACCGTATGATTCCAATTGTTTTTTGGTCATACTTTTCAAATTTTTCTTTTTTACTTTTTTCTCAACTTTTTTTTCAACTTTTTTAAGTATTTCTGTGTTCTTCTCTGCTAGTATTATACCTTCATTATTAAAAATTTTTTTAATTATATTCCCAATCCAAGACATATCATCCTTTTTTAATTATAATGTTTATATTTTATTAACTCACTTTTTCTTTTTCTTCTTCTTACTTCTGGTTACCTTTGGTTGAATTTCTTTTTTAATTTCTTCTGTTATTATAGGCAATGGCGGCACAAATTTTGGTGGAACTGGAAGTGTTTCAAACCTAGTTAAATGTTCTGGTTTATATTGTGCTGTCAACTGCTCTAATCTTATTTTTGCCGCGTCAAGTGCCATCTTTGCATCCACTTGTGCAGTCACCGCTTCACGTCTAACTTCCATTTCATATTTTTCTGTCCATATTCGTAAGTTATCTTCTGCTGCGGCTATTTCATTTGACATTTTTTCGACTAATTCATCTGGCATTTTTCCCCTATTTTAATGGAGGTGCATATAATAAACCACCATCTGTGTACAATTTATTTAGCCCACGTTTGAGAGCTAACGGTGTATTTTCACCAAGATTTCTTTCATATATTTCTTTATAATTTCCAACTTGTTTAATAACTTCATATGCCCATGTAGCATCTAATCCTAATTTAGCCCCTAGATGAGGATGATCATTACCATTTAATTCGCCCATAAATCGTTGTATACTTGGATCTATATTATTTTTGAATTTAGATATATTATTTGAATTTAACCCCATTTCTTCTGCAATGAACAGAACATATATTGTCCACCTTACAATATCAGACCATTGTTGATCTCCATATTTTACTACTGGACCAAGAGGCTCTTTTGAAATAATTTCTGGAAGAATTACATGTTGCTCAGGGTGTTTAAAACCAATTCTATTAGATGCCAATCCGGAACGATCTGTACCATACATATCACATTTACGATCTAAGTAATAATCTTTAGATTTTTCTCCGACTGGTACTACAACTGGAACATAATCAAGAAAATGTTTTGTAAAAAAATCTCTAGTATTTTTCGCGGCAGTTCCTGTTGAGCTATAACATATTCTTGCACCAGACATTTGCTTTGCAGATGATACGCCAAGAGTCTTTCGAACAATAAATCCCTGTCCATCATAATATGTGGTAGGCATGAATTCTAGTTTTTTAAGAACATTTCTAGTATATGTGTATGTAACAGTAGCCGATACAACATCAACCGTTCCATCTATTAAATAACTAAATCTTGTTTTGCCATCTATTATTTCATATTCAACACTTTCCTTATTTCCAAATACTGCTACGGCTATTGCCCTACAAACATCTATATCAAAGCCCTGAAATTTTAATACGCCTGTTTCTGCATCCCAATGTTCTTCTCCAAAACCTGGCATAGAATCTTTGGCTCCACATATTATATGACCACGTTCTTTTATTCTTTTAAACGTTGAACCATATGTTGGAATGTATTCTATTTGTTCTATTTTGCTAACTACTACACCGGTACGATCATGAGGTGAATCTGCTGCTTTACTGGAATACGTTGTTATGATTAAAACTATTATAAATGCAAAAAGTTTGCCAACCATGATCATTGTAAAGTCCTATAAATTGCCAAGAGATCATCATCTGATATAGGTTGTTTCATTGTATAATATCGTTGATGTCCGACCGCCATAAAGGCCTTGATGTCGGAAAAACTAGGATACTTCATTAAAAGATTATGAAGAAGATAATCAGGCTCTAAGTGACAAGATGCACATTGATTATCTCTTGCAAATACTCTGGTGGATTTCTTGAATCTTTCTGATTGTACTAATACAGAATTAAGATCCTTTTCCATCCATGTAACCTTCTCAGAAATATCTGGTATTACTAAGAAAATCAAATATGCCAGTAATCCTATTATAGTGTATATGAATATTCTACTTGATGCTACTAGATTTTTAGTTTCTATTTCAATGGCTTTTACTGGTTCTAATTCCATTACTTCGACATGTTCGTCGGCAACTTCTTTAGGAGCAACTTTTTGTTTAGGTTTTACCGCCATTATACTCCTTTCTTCACTGCTTCATTTAACTTTTTAGTGATTTGTGATGTAAACCACTTCAAAACAATTGGAATGCTTATATTAGAAGTCAAACCAAACATATATCCTACTGGAAATCTATAAGTATTAAATGGAGCTAATTGAGGAACGTTTTCAAATACTAGCCATACTAAAATATAACCAGTAATCGACATACCCATATTAATGAAAAGATCAAATACAATCAGAGAATATTTACCCTGATACTTGTCTTTATTATCGTGTCTGTAGTTGAATAGAAATATGAACAATGAGGAAAATAATATAATTCCAAACATTGTCAAATTTACCGCACTGAATAGCGATTCCACGCTTACGCCTCCTTAGATTTCTGTTTCAGCATCTTCTGAAGATCAGCTGTACTTCCTACAAACAGCGCGTTAGTAACATTTTGAGGTGACCTTACGACTTCATCTGACATGCTTTTTTTTGTTTTATGTAATCCCATTAACTCTTTATTTGCATTTGTTAACTTATCAACTAACTGACCTACTACTTCGTATGCTCTTGGGTGTTCTGTTTCCCTAGCTACTTCAAGTAAGCCCTCCATGGCGTCAGACCCTCTCTCTATCACATTATATATATTTTCTCGCGCATACTGAAAATCAATATCCGTTTCGTCATCACCATTTACTTCTGGTGTTTTATATACAACAGTTTCATTTTTAGATGTTGGTGCAATTTCAAATACCTCATCTAATTTTGTATCGACCGTTTTAGGGTCAACCTGTTTATCAATATTTTCAATAGTTTCCATTTTATCTTTAATCATTTGTATTACCGAATGCATTTATATCTAATGTACCACCAAATGTATCAAGCCCTGTAGCTGGATCCCATTCAAGACCTTCTGCAAAGAAATCTCTTGTTTCTGTTGGTTCATAATAATCATCACCAGCTGGTACATCTATAGGTACTTTAGATGTAAATCTTGATTTTACTAATGTTGCCCCAATATCTGTTCTTGTACTTTCTAATAACACTTTAGAATCATCTTCATTTAATAATTCATCCCTACCTTTTCCAAATCCTGTATCTGATTCTAATAAAATTCTTTCGGCGTCTACTGAGTCCGGATCTCTATACGGCATTATATGGAAATTGATAATTGATGTACGTATTAATGCTGTTGCCTGATCATCGCTGCCGTCGCCAAATCCTTTACCTTTAATATTTGGATAAAGAAAACCCTTAACTGTAAAATCTAATGTCCAAACTATTGCTCTTCGTGTTTGATAATCACCTTCATATGAATCTTCAATATTAACACCATTTAAAATAATAGGAACATCTAACTTAATTCCCATTGTTGGAAGTGCATTTATAGTTACTGTAAAATCGGGTGCAAAAAATGGTACTATTTGTTCAACTATTTGTGTTCCATCATCCGCGTTTTTTACAAATACTGACAGTGTGAAAGAGTAATCATATGGAACCGGGCTTTTAACCACTCCAATCTGACCCTTCCACATTGACTTTGTTTGGTTAAGGGGATGCAACATTCTCTCGGGACTGTATGACATGGAAGTCATCTCGAAGCCCATCCTCGGCAGTTGCATCCCCACCTTTCTGTCTAGATTAGCATCGCCCGAAATTCTAGTCATAAATTTTTGTTTCGGACCGTATGCTAAGGGAACTTTTAATGTTTCAACAACTTCATCAGAATTATTCTTCCGCTTTAAATAGATGTCGTTAAAAATGGTTCCAAATATAGAAACATATTTTCTTGTTAATCCGTGATACCAATATTGTCCTAGCATTAAAAACTTCCTTCACTAAATGGATTTCCTTCACTAAAATCTATAATACCTTCTGCTGTCGTCTGTATTGTTTTATTATTAGCAGTACTATCACCAGCAAACTCTGTTGCAGTTGCACCCAAATTAGCTGTTGTGCCTGAAGTTCCACCTGTAATTTGTTCCGTTGCACTAAAAGTACCAACAATATTTGTTAACCTTATAATACTATCTTCACCTGAAGTTGATGTTTGTAATACTTCTGCTGTTGCGCCCGAAAGAGCTCCTGTAACAGTTTCATCAGTTGTAAAAACACCCGAATTAGCGGAATATACATATTCTACTGAATAAGCATTTTCAACTTCTACTTTATCTATTGCTGCTATACCTGTATCAATATCTTCATCACTATACTCAAACAATTCACAAGATAAATCATAAACAGGAAGTTTTCCCATTTGATAAAAGACAGCCTGGTGCTCAACAAATTGTATTTCAAATAACTTACTTGTTAGAGGCATCCAAATTAAATCGCCTTCTAAAGGTCTATCAGATATTCCTTGTCCATCCCAAGTACGTCTTGCAACAGTAAATGTTATTTGTTCTCTGATTTCTAATCCAAATCTACCAACAAATGCACCTTCACCTTCAAATCCGTCAGTATTTTTAATATACATTTCTACAGGATAAGCTGATTCAAAAGATGAAGTTGGATCTTCACCATATATGTTATCTACGTTATTTTTTGTTCTAGGTAAATAAGATACATCGTGCCCAAAAATTTGAATAGACTCCACCATTAAATCTTGAAGAAGATTTTGTTCATTATTATGATCAAATTTTTGAAAATAATTACTCGTCGGCATCGTCAGCCTTTTCGTCTGTTATTCTGATCCTGAGAATTGATTTTCCATTAATAGTAATATCACCCTTTTCATTTTTTCCGATATCTTTTACTTCTATTCTTCTATTTTTAAATTTCCCACCGAGAACAATATCTCCAACTTCTATGGGCAAATTGATATCTTCATCAATATATTCTTGAAACGTTTTCATCCAGCAATTTCCGAATGTTTGGTATATTTTGCAATTAATTCAGCTTGTTCTTGAGTAGATAAACCTAATTTTTTCCACTTATCTTTTTTATCCTTCAAAGCTTTTGATCTAATATCAGCTGATTGAGGTTCCGGTTTTTTCTTTTCTGGTTCTGAACACCTTGCTGCAAGAGCAGGACTTTTAACGCCACCGGGCACATTACAGAATTCAGGTTTCTCTATAAAGGTTTTAAATTTTTCCATTTTATCCTACCATAAAGTCGTCAGGTAATTGATACTTAGTATATATTTCATCATCCAACATTTGTAATTCAGTTGTTGCATCATCAAAAATTTGTCGGCCATTTAATGTAGTGCCACCAGGTAATTGCATACCCTCATATTTTAATAGATTAGATCCCCATTGTCTTTTAAATAATGAAGATATATATTTTTTTAGCCAAAGATCATTATATGCATCACTTAATTCTTCCGGGTCTACAGTTTTATAACATTCAAATAATAAGTATTTACCAACAACTAATTCCTTATCCCAATCAACATCAATATAAACTTTATCTGTATGTCTATTAAATCTAAATGAAGGCGATTGATTAAATAAATTTTCTATTAAGCTCAAGTGTTGCATAGCCATAGTATATCCTGAAAGTTGCTGCTTACTCAAATCAAATATATCATTTAATCTTAATTGATATCTTACATCAAACATATTAATATTTCCTGTTGTTGAATCAATAGGATGTATTTTGATTATACTTATAGTTGATTCTCCAACGGTAATATACTCGTTAGTAATATCATCTGATGTAACTTGATGTTTTAAATAAATTTTTTCTGACCCATCATAATGATAGTCGTTCCAGATTTGTATAGCTTCGTCAATACGATCTTCTAATTGATCGTCATCAACATTAACTTCTATAACTGGATGACCTAAGCTTCTGAGGCAGTATTGTTTTAATTGTTCGCGGGTTTGCGGTTTTGCCATGGTTCATATCCTACAATACATTTTCTGTCTACATATATTGTATTTATCTCCATGGAGGTCCTGAGATCCACGCAACTAAAGAATACCGAGTATTTGAGATTACCGGGAGGACTCTATGCTCCAAAAAACTAGGGAATACTATTACATTTCCAGATTCTGCAGGTATTTTTCTTATTCTGGCGTTATCATTTGGTGATAATTTAATTTCAATCTCACCACCTTCATATTCACCAACGTTTAAAGGTATTGACATACTTAATTTTCTTATACTATGTGTTTTTATATGTGTATTAAGCATATCATCATCTGAATGCCATTCATAAAAATCATCTTTTTGATATCTAGTAAATTGAACATTTATAGTAGAATAATCTAAATCAAACCCATAGTTTTTATTTTCTGTAGTAAATATCTCTTTAACTTTAAAAATAATAACTTTTTTAAAATCGGATAATTCTAATCTCCAAATATCAAAAAGATGAACATCTGATTTTCTTTTTTCGTTTTTATTTCCACCTACAGTTGTTCCTTCTTCAACTAAAGATTCAAATTCTTTAATAATCTTATCTTTATTCTTTTCAAACCATCCACTTTGAAGTCTTATATAAGGAGGTTTCTTATCGAGGACCATATTTTACACCTGAAGGACTTTTATCAAGCTCATCAATTAAGTCGTCACTTAATTCATAATTGATAATACTATCTTTAGTATTCTCCCACCATTTAGATTCATATTTTAAATCAGTATCACCTATAAAACAACCGGGACTCCAAGGTGTTAAATTAAAATCATCTTCTAACATTTCATCGGACATTCGATTACTATGAATTACAAAAGCAAGAGTTGCTCTTAAACATTCTGTGCCTGCACAATGCCAACTATAACCTTCTTTTTCAGATTCACCATGACTGAACCAATCAAAGGATTTTACATTCCAACCTTTATAATCTGGAATATCAAAATTATAACCCTTAGTATAGTTCTTATATCTAAAGAGCCCTTCACCTGTTTTAGACCAAGTAAATATTATATTTCTTCCTGGAACATCTGCGTTATGATGCCAGCTCAAATAACCGCCGGGAGGATATATTGCACTAAGAGCTTGTTTTCTTCCTGTTATTCTTGATCCTAAAGAAGTAGCAAGATCTGCCATTTTTGTATTACGATTTCTTTGATTTAGATCTAATAGAAGATCTACTATTTTTTGATGCCAAGGAGGTCCTGGCCTAACTGTTTTTCTAAATGTACTTAAATAATTATCTGAAACAGCAGTTTTCCATTCAATCCGATTTTGACGACCTTCGCGGGGTTTTAAACCTTTCAAATCTATACTATCTAAATATTCCCCAATTTCTTCTAAAATATCTAAAACACCTTGATCACTACAAAAATTAGCAATATGTTCTGTATGTTTCATGCCCTTCCGTTTTGATATTGACTTTTAAATAATAAACACGAATAATCACGAAATACTATATCTTCTGGTTTCATATTTTCTCTATCAAAATGATAACCAATAATCCAATTCCATCTTGAATCACTTCCATCATTCCAATCATCTGTTTCAGGTGTACAGGGTGGATCTCCACCATATACCCAATGCCATTTTATATCAGGTCTATACCATGGATCATCCTGTCTAATAACACCCATCATTAAATGTAAAGGAAACTGATCCCATCCTCTGGTTTCCCAATAAGGATATTTGCCATTCCATCTTTCGTCCCACTCTGCAACTTGATTCTTTTTCCAATTCCAATTTTCCCACCATTCATCCATAAAAGAAATCATTTTATCTGATTTTCTATATAAACACATTCCTCCATGTGGAACTTTTAATTTAGTCTTATTCCACCAGACCATGGCTGCTGCATAAGTTCTAATTTTAGTCCACGCCATATCATATCCATCTTTTAAACCTTTAAAAATTAAAGGTGCATCCGGATGGACACATACCATATCAGAATCTAAATAACATGTAATATCGAAAGGTGTATCTTTTAATGCTAATAATTTTGCGCGATTAGAATTAGGCATACCTCCACGGACTTCATCAAAAATATGATTTCCGGGGCAATCGACCCATTTATCTTCTGTGAAAAGTATTACTGGATGTTCAGGAGCAAATTCTTTTAAACTATCTGCTAACTGTTGTGCCGCAGTATGATACGGTTTATGGTTAGTGGCTACTAATAAAAAACCTTCATCAGTTCTCATCCTTAGGAACCTCATTAGCAACTTCTTCAATTGTTCCAGAAGTTTCTTTTACTTCTGATGTTTCATCTAAAAGGTCTTCTGCTTTTAAGGTTACCCTGATAATAGATAGAGTAATGAGTGAAGCAACTAACGCAGAAATTTCTGTTAATGATTTAGATTTTCTAATACGAGATCTTAAATCTCGATTTTCACTGTCTCTAACTTCTGGTATTTCAAAAGCTTCTAATTTTGCTCGAAAAAGAGATTCTAATTCATCAGCTGCTTTTTTTCTTTCAACTGCTTGTTTGTCTTCTCTTTTTTGAATTTGTTTTTCATGATCAGGCCTCGGCCCGCGGGCTTCTCTTTGAGCACGATGTGCATCTGTAAAAGAGTCTACTTGGTCGGTAGTAAATTTAAAAAAGAAATCTTTCCATTCTCTTGTTCCCTCAGCTGCCTGTCCGGAATATCGAGATTTATCTTCTCGTTCATATAAAATGGAAACTTCTTGTTTTTCACCAGTGCGCCATAATCCTTCAATCATTGTATCGTGACCCCACTCTTGTTCAGTGGCTTCAGCGACTTCTGCTGTTTCTGCCATATGTCCTCTTCATAATATGTTATTAATTATTTAGGCGTGTCTTTTCCAAAGACTATAATTTTGTGTTTCTAGAGTTGAAAATACCGTTATTCCAGTATATTGATTACTATAAAATCCAGAATATTGTCCAGAATATATTCCACCATATTGGCCACTATAAAAACCAGAATATTGAGCAGAATAAAATCCTTCAAATCCTCCGGAGTATATGCCAGAAAAGGTTCCGGAATAAGTTCCAGAAAAGGTCCCGGAATATGTTGGGCCTTCTGAACTTGCCTGCGGGTTCGGAGTCTCATCCATAGATCCATAAGTTAGAGTATAAGCACCTACATAAGCGCCGGTATATCCACCCGCATAAGCACCCGTAAATCCTTGTGAATAAAATCCTTCATAATTTGTAGAATATATTCCTTCATATCCAGCTGAATATATTCCTTCATATGCTGCAGAATAAATTCCTTCATAACCTTGTGAATATATTACATCACCAACTGTTGTAACCATATCATATACATTACCACAAAATACCCATGTGCCAGTTGCTGGAGCTGTATTACCTGTTACTAAACTATATTTACCAGCTTCAGCTGTCATTAAATGTTTAATCCAGTGCAAATGTATACCGGCATCATCAGCGGTATCTTGTAAGACTGCTGAATGCCCATAGGCTTGAACAGTATTTGCCTCTTTAGCTTGACTATTACTTTGATTATAAATTGGTAAGTATATTACTTCATCTGTTGCTGCGCGTGGATAACTTCCTACGGCAATATAATCGGCATTAGCACCGGTCCAATGTGTAACAGAATTTGCGGCTCTTGCTTCTGTATTAGCATTTGATAAAGATCTTGAAGTTGACCATCCTCTAACCGCTCCTGATTCTTTTCTATAAAAATGATATGCAACGTTTGCTGTTCCGGAAGATGCAATTACTGTATCTGTATACCATGTTTCATCATGCCAAGAACTAGTATCTGAATCTCCTGCAGCAGTACCAATATGATAAGATCCAACAGTATTTGCAGACGAAGTAAAATATGCATTACATCTAGCAATAACAGGGCCAGCGGCCATTTCCGCGTCTAATATTTCGTATACCTTATCACCGTGGGATCCACCTGTATTAGCGCCTAAAAATTCTACAGTGCTATCTAAATCATCAACATGTGTTGCATCCGCCGCGCCATTAAAAGGCTTTGTTCCAACACATTGTTCTAATGAAAAGCTAGTTATAGTTACATTATTTGCTACTGGGTGATCACCTACTACATCTGGATCTCTATATCTTTCACCAACAGTTCCACATAAATCATAACCAGATGTATTAGAAGTACCAGATAAAGGTTTTACATGACCTCTCCAATCATCATGTGTTGCAGTTCCTTTTGTATAGGATCCCCATCTATTAAAAACTTCTGGAACTATTGAATCATCAATTTGGTCGTTAGTCATTTCTCTAACACCCCAACCCGCTACCTTTTCAAATGTAATGCCTACGCTAGTTTGTCCTGTATAACTTGCTCCGGATGAATTTAAATATTTGTAAAATTCTGCGGTATTATCTTCTAATGTTAATTCTGCTGATGCACCAGTACTTGAAACAGATTCAACTTTAATCCATTGACCAACACCTAACATTCCATATTGTTGATGTCTAATAATAAGATAATCACCGGCAGCAAATACATCATCATATACCCCAGCTCCCGGTGTAGATGTAATAGTTGTAATTTTACCAATATTAGCAGAAGCACCAGAACCGGTTTCAGTTACCGATCCTATATATAATTTTCCACTTTCTGTTGCGGCTAATTCTGTATTACTACCCAGTGGATAGATTCTCATCACTCTTCCATCAGTAGCCATTACGCAACCCTCTTCCAAAATGTGTACGTTGCAGAACCTAATGATGCTAGCACTGTTAAACCTGTATATTGATTACTATAAATTCCAGTATATTGATTACTATACATACCAACATAAAACATACTATAAAATCCTTCGAATCCTGCTGAATAAATGCCTTCAAATCCTCCGGAGTATATTCCTTGGTAACCTTGTGAATATAATCCTTCATATTGGTTTGAATAAAAACCTGCATACTGGTTTGAATATTGTCCTGAATAAATGCCAGAATATACACCAGAAAATATACCAGAAAATATACCGGAATAGATTCCTGAATAAGTGCCTGAATATGTACCAGTATATGCTGGGCCTTCAGATGAACCTCTAGGGTTAGGGGATTCTCCGCCAGATCCATAAGTATGAATATAGCTTCCTTCATAATCACCACGATAATCGCCCATAAACCCTGCTACATAAGTACCTGTATATGGTCCTTGGTAACCACCTTCATAACCACCTGAATATCCTTGTGAATAGAATCCTTCATAACCTCGCGAATATATACCAAGAAACTGTCCCGAATATATACCAGTAAATTGTCCTGAATACATGCCGGTAAATTGTCCTGAATATAATCCTTCATATTGATTAGAATATATTCCTTCATATCCAGCTGAATATATTCCTTCATAACCTTGAGAATATATTACATTACCTGTATCCGTTAAATAATCTGTA
>Ga0315328_10000078_pt1 | contig 34513 bp, 29 predicted proteins | sample M120032315metaG_FD_203462 | JGI IMG/M metagenome (GOLD analysis project Ga0315328, IMG submission 203462) | Ammonia-oxidizing marine archaeal communities from Monterey Bay, California, United States - M1 200m 32315 | ecosystem: Environmental > Aquatic > Marine > Intertidal zone | place: USA... | reverse complement strand
GCTGAGACACGTCGGTCCGGTCGGCCGACCCGTGGGGAACGCCGCTGAGTTCACTAATGCGGGCCAGTAGACGGCTGAACTCATCGGTCTCCCAGACCGAGTCCACGCCTCCGAGCACGCTGAGGATTCGCTCTAGGCCAGCACCGGTGTCAATCGACGGCGCTGGCAACTCGGTCATCGACCCGTCGTCGTGCTGCTCGAACTGCATGAACACGAGGTTCCAGATCTCGATGAACCGCTCGTCGTCGCCGTGGGCTGGTCCACCATCCTCGCCGAAGTCTGGTCCCTTGTCCCAGAAGATCTCCGAGCACGGACCACACGGTCCGGTGTCGGCCATCCGCCAGTAGTTGTCCTCGTCTAGACGCTGGATCCGTTCGGCGGGGACGCCCACCTCATCACGCCAGATGGCCTCGGCCTCGTCGTCGCTCACGTGCACGGTGATCCACAGGCGCTCCGAGTCGAGCCCCAGGTGGCCAGTCACGAACTCCCAGGCGAAGGCACACGCCTCGGACTTGAAGTAGTCGCCGAAGCTGAAGTTGCCCATCATCTCGAAGAACGTGAGGTGGCGACTAGTGCGACCCACCTCATCGAGGTCGTTGTGCTTGCCACCGGCCCGGACGCACTTCTGGACGGTGACGGCCCGAGGCCATGGTGCCGGCTGCTCACCCACGAAGTACGGCTTGAACGGCACCATCCCGGCCACGGTGAACAGGAGCGTGGGGTCGTGGGGGATCAGGCTCCCCGACCCCTCATGCTGGTGGCCGTTGGCCGCGAAGAAGTCGACGAAGGCGCGTCGGACTCCGGCCGCGGTGAGCAGGTGGTCGGGCGGGGTGCTCATGATCGGCCCAGCCTATGGAGGTCGCTCCGGCGTCGGCGGGTCAATAGCCGTCGACGGACTCAGCGATCCCCGGGAACCGAACGGACTGGCCGCCGATGCCGACGGTGCTTGCTGCTGGACCCGTGGGCGTAGGGATCGCCGGCGCGAAAATCGCCACCGCTATCGCGACCGGCCGCTACCACCTCTCCGGCGATCCGTCGAATGCCGTCGACGACCGCCGAACTGCGCTCCGATATCTCACGACGGAGGTGGGCCGGCGCGTACCGGCGCACCCCCTGTCGGACCCTCCGACGAAGCCACGCCGCCGACAAGGTGCCGGCGACCCACCCCCCGAGCAACCAGACCAGGCGCTTCCGCATCAGCAAACGTCCCCCCGGCTCACCAAGAACCCAAACACCAGATCACCCACGATCATCGGAAGCCTCCTCGGAACCATGCGTGGATCGCATTCGTTCTGCGACCTCGCGTTCGAAGCCGTGTGGAGATGGATCGTAGTAGCGCCGTCCGTCCACTTCGATCGGTCGGTGGCGCTGTTCGACCCACCCCTCAGGGTGGTCATGGGGAAAGTCGTATCCCTCGCCGTGGCCGAGCTGGGCAGCCCCCCGGTAGTGGGCGTCACGCAGATGCATGGGCACTTCGCCGGTACCCGCCGCTCGAGCATCAGCCTCAGCGGCCCCTAGGGCGGTAGTCACCCGATTCGACTTGGGGGCGGTGGCCAGGTGAACCACAGCCTGAGCCAGGTTCAGTTTGGCCTCGGGCAGACCTACGAACTCGACCGCGCGGGCGGCCGCATCGGCCACCACCAAGCCCATCGGGTCGGCCATACCCACGTCCTCGCTAGCCAAGATGACCAGCCGACGAGCGATGAACCGGGCGTCTTCCCCAACGTCGAGCATCCGCGCCAGCCAGTAGAGCCCCGCGTCGGGGTCCGAACCTCGAATGCTCTTAATGAAGGCACTGATGACGTCGTAATGGGCATCCCGTCCGTAGCGCAGGGCCTTGGTTCCCAAAGCGGCCTCGGCATCTGCCAGCGTCACCCGGGCTGTCGAGCCGGCCGCTGACGGATCCTCGGCCGACCGCCCGGCGGCCAACGCCGCAGCCACCTCGAGGCTGGTCAGGCCATGTCGTCCATCGCCGGCCGCCCTGTCCACCAGGAGGTCCAGTGCATCGTCGTCGGCCTCGACTGTCTCGACTGTCAACCCTCGCTCCAGGAGACGGCGCAGCGCCTCAGGACCTAGCGGTTCCAGCCGAAACAACGTAGAACGCGACAGCAACGGAGCATTCACCTCAAAGAACGGGTTCTCGGTGGTGGCGCCGATGAGCACTAGGAGGCCTGACTCCACCGATGGCAGGAGGGCGTCCTGCTGGGCCTTGTTAAACCGATGGACCTCGTCGAGGAACAGGATGGTGCCCACATCGCGCTCACCGAGCCGAGTCTGCGCAGCGGCCACGAGTTCCCGGACGTCCTTCACGCTGGCGTTGACCGCCGAGAGCTCCGCGAACTCCTGGGCGGTGATCCGAGCAATCAGCCTGGCCAGTGTGGTCTTGCCCGTGCCCGGTGGCCCCCACAGCACAACCGACGACAACCGGTCAGCCTCGATTAGTCGCCGCAAGGGTCCGTCGGGGCCCAGCAGGTGCTCCTGGCCGACGACGTCGTCCAGCCGGGTGGGCCGCAGGCGGTCGGCGAGCGGCGCCCGACGGGCCAGACGGTCGGTCGCCGCGCTAGTGAAGAGGTCCCCTGACACGCCCGGACGGTACCCGGCAACCCATCTCCTCAGAAATAGGGGCCCACAAAAACAGGCCTATTCCACGGGGGGTAGCACTCGCAGTCCGAGTTCCTCAAGGTGTCGATCGTCGATGGGCGTCGGAGCGCTGGTCAACGGATCGGCGCCCGACTGAGTCTTCGGGTAGGCAATGACCTCCCGAATGTTCTCCTCACCAGCCAGAATGGCCGTCAGGCGGTCCATGCCGAAGGCGAAGCCGGCATGCGGCGGCGCGCCGTATCGGAAGGCGTCGAGCAAGAACCCGAACTTGGCGTGCGCCTCCTCCGAACCGATGCCCAGGATGGAGAAGATCTTCTCCTGGACGTCGCCCTGATGAATACGCACGCTGCCCGAGCCGAGTTCCCAACCGTTCAGCACCAGGTCATACGCCTGCGATCTGACGTCTAGCAGGTCGCCACGATCGAGCGCCTCGAAGTCCTCTTCGTGCGGCATGGTGAACGGGTGGTGGGCAGGAATGGGATTGCCACCCTCGTCGAGCCCTTCGAACAGCGGAAAGTCGACCACCCACAGAAAGTGCAGTCCACCCTCGGTGACCGGTGGACGGCCCAGTTCAAGGCGTAGCAGACCCAGGACGTGGCGAACTGCCCGTCGCTCATCGGCCACCAGCAACAGCAGGTCGTCGGCCTCGGCTTCCAACGTCATGGCCAGCGCAGCCTTCTCGTCATCAGTCAAGAACTTGGCCACCGGCGAATCCAGGCCGTCGGCGGTCACCCGCATCCATACCAGGCCCTTAGCACCCCACCGCTTGCACTGCTCGGTCAGGTCGTCGAGTCGGCTACGTGATACATCGGCACCACCCGGCACCCGGATGCCCTTCACGCATGGCGCCTGAAAGGCTCGGAACTCGGTGCCAGAGAACACTTCGGTCAGCTCAACGAGCTCCATGCCGAAGCGGATATCGGGCTTGTCGGACCCGAAGCGCTCCTGGGCCTCCTGCCACGACATCTTCGGGATCTCGCCCGGCCCCTCACCGGTCACCGTCTCGACGGCAGCCGACACGGCATACGAGATGAAGGACAGGACATCATCCTGGGACACGAAACTGGCCTCGGCGTCCAGCTGCATGAACTCGAACTGCCGGTCGGCTCGGAGGTCTTCGTCCCGCAGGCACCGGGCGATCTGGTAGTAACGGTCGACCCCGCCGACCATGCACAACTGCTTGAAGATCTGGGGGCTCTGAGGGAGGGCGTAGAACGAACCGGGCTCCTTGCGTGACGGGACCACAAAGTCCCGTGCCCCCTCCGGCGTACTGGCGATGAGCATCGGCGTCTCAACCTCGACAAAGCCCTGCTCCTCCATGGCTCCCCGCACTGCGCTGGTCACCCGGGCCCGGACCTCCAGATTGCGCTGCAGGCGAGGACGGCGTAGGTCCACGTAGCGGTACCGCAAGCGCAACACTTCGTCGACGTCAGTGCGCTCATCCAGGGGGAAAGGCGGCGGCTCGGCGGCAGACAACACGGTTACCTCGGCGGCGTCGACCTCCACAGCGCCCGTGGCCAGCGAGTCGTTTGCCGTGTCAGCGGGTCTCTCACGTACGGTGCCACTGACCTGCAGCACGTACTCGCTACGCAGGTCATGGGCGCCGTCGACCACCAACTGGACAACGCCTGAGCGGTCCCGGAGGTCAACAAAGGCCAGGTGTTCACCATGCTCACGCCGCCGATCGACCCAACCACAGAGGGTCACCGTACGGCCCACGTCGTCGACCCGGAGGTCGCCACAACGGTCGGTTCGCATGGAGGTGGAGTAGTCGGTCAACGTAGCCTCGTTCGCAGGGTCTGGATCATCTGGTCCCGGGTGACGGTCTCCTGCCCGCCGTCACCCCGAAGGTCTCGCACGGTCACCGTGCCGGCTTTCTTCTCGTCCTCGCCCACAATGACCGCCAGTGCCGCGGCGCTTCGATCGGCGGCTTTCATCTGGGCCTTCATCGAACGGCCGTCCCACGCCCGGTCGGCCCGCAGGCCGTCGACACGGATCAAGTCGGTCAGCACCATGGCCTCATCGCCGCCAGTGACGTCCACCACGAACACGTCAACGGTCGACGCTGGCGCGTCGAACACGCCCTCGGCGTCACAGGCCATCAGCGTACGATCCACCCCAAGGGCGAAACCCACACCCGGTGTCTCCGGTGCCCCCATTTCGGCGGCCAGACCGTCGTACCGGCCGCCACCCCCCACCGCGTTCTGCGCGGCGTCCAACGCCTCGGCAGCGAACTCGAAAGTAGTGCGCACGTAGTAGTCAAGGCCGCGGACCAGATGGGGCGAGATCGTGTACGGCACATCAACGGAGTCCAGTGCTGCTGTCACGCCTGCGAAGTGGGCTGCAGCATCGCCAGAAAGGTGGTCGAGCATGCGGGGGGCTGCGGCTATCAGCGGGGCATCGACCTCGCGCCGGGAATCCAACACTCGAAGCGGGTTGGCCTCCAAAGTGGCCCGTGACTCCTCGCTAAGGGCGTCCTGGTCGACCGTGAAGTGGATCCGCAGCGCCTCGATGTAGCGGGCCCGGTCGTCGGCGCTGCCCAGCGAGTTAACCAGCAGCGTCACCCGACGGAGCCCCAGACGCTCGTAGAAACGCCACCCCAAGGCGATGACCTCGGCATCGAGGTGCGGATCAGTCGGTCCTAGGACCTCGACGCCCACCTGTTCGAACTGCCGAAACCGGCCCTTCTGGGCCCGCTCGTAGCGGAAGTTAGGTCCGGCGTACCAGGCCTTATGCGGCAGGGTCGGCCGGTGCTCGGCGAACGCCCTAACCACCGAGGCGGTCTGTTCGGGCCGTAGAGCGATGATGCGACCAGCCTTGTCCTCAAAGGAGTACATCTCCTTGCGGACTACGTCGGTGGCCTCGCCGAGTCGCTGGAAGACCTCCACGTGTTCGAACATCGGCGGGATGACCTCGAGGTACCCCGCCGAGCCCACAACCTCGCTGAACACTTGGACCAGGGCGCGCCATCGAGCCGAATCCGGCCAGAGAATGTCGCGGGTGCCCTTCGGGGCGCGGAAGACGTGATCGGACACGATGGAAGAGGCTACCGGCGGGCCAGCCGGCACTCGCCGGACATCAGGCGGTCAGGCGCCGCCGGAATTGCCGACCGGATCGACATCTGGATCGCTGGTGGTGTCGGGCGCTCCCTGGACCGCTCGGCGTACGTCGTACACCGAGTCGATTCGTCGGAACATGCGCAGCAGGGTCTCGAGGTGGGCCGGGTCTCCTATCTCGAAGTCGAATCGCATGGTGGCCACCCGGTCGGCACCGCTGGTCGAGGTGATGGTCGACAGCACGTTGACGTGGTGGTCGGCCAGCACCCCGGTGATATCCCGTAGCAATCCCGGACGGTCCAACGCCTTGAGCACTACCGAGACCACGAAGTGTCCGGAGGTCTCACCGTCCCAATCCACCTCGATAAGCCGGTCATCCTGTTCAACCGTGAGCGACACGGCGTTCGCACAGTCCGCCCGATGCACGCTGACGCCGCGCCCCTTGGTCACGAACCCCATGATCTCGTCGGGTGGTACCGGGGTGCAGCAGCGGGACAACCGCACCAACATGTCGTCCAGCCCCTCAACGTGAACCCCTACTCGACTGGGGTCCTGCCGGGGTCGACGGGTCTTGATCGGGACAACGGCAATACCGTCTCCACCGTCGGGCTGCAAAAGGCGAGCCACCCGTCCGACCAGCGACCGGGCGGACACGTGATGCTCGCCAACCGCCGCGTACAGCGTGTCGGGTTCGTGGTAGTTCATGGAGGCAGCCACCTCCGCCAACTCAGGACCCGCGAGCACCTCGCGAATGGTCAGTCCCGCCCGACGAAGCTCACTGGTGAGTTCCTCGTGGCCAGCGTCGATGGCCTCGGTCCGTCGCTCCTGGGAATACCAGTGCTTGATCTTGCTGGACGCCCGGTGGGTGACCACGAACTGCAGCCAATCCCGACTGGGGCCCGCTCCGGCCTGACGAGAAGTCACCACCTCGACGGTGTCGCCGGTGACAAGGCCCGTCTCCAGAGGAACCAGACGCCCGCTCACCTTGGCGCCCATGCATGCGTGTCCGACATCGGTATGGATTGCGTAGGCGAAGTCCACCATCGTGGCCCCCAGCGGCAAGGTGACGACCCGCCCCTTGGGGGTGAAGACGTAGATCTCGTCTAGTTCCAAATCGGTCTTGAGGTTGGCCATGAAAGTGCCGGGGTCCTCGGTCTCGGCCTGCCACTCCACGATCCGACCCAGCCAGGCCATCTCGTCGCTCGGCGACTGGGCCTTGTAATCCCAGTGGGCGGCTACCCCGTGTTCGGCCCGGGCGTGCATCTCGTGGGTACGCACCTGGAACTCCACCTGTTTGCCCTGGGGTCCGACGACCGTTGTGTGCAGCGACTGGTACAGGTTGAACTTGGGCATTGCCACGTAGTCCTTGAACCGGCCCTGCACCGGCTTCCACGTGGCGTGGATGGTGCCCAGCGCGGCATAGCAGTCGCGCACGTTCTCCACGATGACCCGCACTCCGACCAGGTCATGGATCTCGTCGAAGGGCCGCCCTTTCACGATCATCTTCTCGTAAATGCTCCAGAGCTGCTTCGGCCGACCGTCGACGTCGCCGGTAATTCCCACCTCGCCAAGGCGTCCCTCCACTTCACCGATCAGTTGAGCGAGGTAGAGGTCCCGCTCGGGTGACCTGTCCTGGACCATCTGGTCGATCTGGCTATAGCGCTTCGGGTGGAGGGTGGCCAGCGCCAGGTCTTCGAGCTGGTCCTTGACCTCCTGCATGCCCAGCCGGTTGGCCAACGGGGCGTAGATGTCCAACGTCTCCTGGGCTACGCGCTCCTGTTTGTGTTCAGGGAGCGCTGCCAAGGTACGCATGTTGTGCAGTCGATCGGCCAATTTGATGATCAGCACCCGGAGGTCCTTGGCCAAAGCGACCAGCATCTTGCGCACGCTGGCCGCTTGCTGTTCTTCTCGCGTGTCGAAGTGGAGGCGCTCTAGCTTGGTGACGCCGTCCACTATCAACCTGACGTCGGGGCCAAAGTCCTGCTCGAGATCCTCCAGCGAGATCGACGTATCCTCCACCGCGTCGTGGAGAAGGGCAGCGGCCACCGTCACGTCGTCAAGCCCCTGGCGGGCCACGATGGTGGCCACCGACAGCGGGTGGTGGATATACGGCTCACCCGACTTTCGGGTTTGACCAGAATGGGCGGCCAGCGCCACCTGGTAGGCACGCTCGATCATCGACGTGTCCGACCCACTGTGGTGGGCCAGGTACTCGGTCAGTAGCGCCGACGTCTCGTCGACCACCTCGCGGGGTCGGCGACGCCACGGGAGTACCCGGGTCATGGTCGCCATGCCTCCACGGTAGCCGTGGAGCCCTGTCGGGCCGTAGGTATGGGGTCAGCGCTTCTTCTTGCGCGGTCGGGGCGGCACGCCACCACCCGACGGGGCGGTCATAGCCGGCCGGCGCTTGGCCGGTCCTCCACCAGGTGCCCGGCGCGGGGCCGCCCTGGTGTCAGCCGCTACGACGTCGCTCCGTTCAATGGTCCGCGTATGGGTCGTCGAGTCGTCGGCGCCGTCGCCGTCCAGCCTGCCCCGGACCTTGTCGCCGATCAGACGCCACCGCTCCTCGCGCTCCTTAAGCGCCGAGACCAACGACGCGGCCAGGAAGAGCGATGAGTAGGAACCGACCACGATGCCCACCATCAGAGCCACGGCGAACTCGCGCAGGGTGGTTGCTCCCATGACCACCGACCCCACGAGAAGCATGGAAAGGACCGGAATGGCCGAGGTGACACTGGTGTTGATGGATCGCATGGCCACCCGATTCAGCGCCAGGTTCATGAGTTCTGGGTAGGTGTAGCGCTCGGTAGCACCCAGACGACCCACGATCTCACGCACCTTGTCGTAGACCACGATCGTGTCGTAGAGCGAGTAGCCCATAATGGTCAGGAAGGCGATGACGGTCGCCGGGGTGATCTCGAACCGGAACACCGAGTAGACGCCGACGCTCAACACGATGTCATGGGCTACGGCGACCAACGCACCTAGAGCCATCTTCCACTCAAGGCGGACCGCTATGTACAGGGCCACCACGACGAAGAACACGATCAGGGCGGTCACTGCCTTGTCGGTGACCTCCTCGCCCCAGGTGGGCCCGACCTGCTCGAAGGCCACCACCGGACCTAACCCAGCGATCAGCTCGTCACGGATCTCGACGGCTCGCGTCGGATCCTGCACGTCGGACCGGATCAGCACGATGTCGTCATCGACCAACTGGATGCGTGCCTCGGGATAACCCAGGTCGGCCACGAACTCACGGGTGTCAGCCACCGTCGCGTCGGGTGCCCGGACCTCGTACGAGGTGCCTCCCTCGAAATCCAGGCCCAGGTTCAGACCAAGGATGGCGAAGGACAACAACCCGACGACCACGATCGTGATCGAGCCAACGATGGCTGGGCGCCAAAGGGCCGGAAAGTCGATCGGCGACTCGCCACGGTAGAGAGCACGCAGGGTCTTCATGCGCTGACCTCCGCATTGGCAGACCGGCGGGCCGGTACGGCCCCCGATGCGGGCAGACCGAACCGTTCAGGATGTTCGGCGAACCAGCGAGTGCCCGCCAACAGGCGGACCATCGGCCCCATGAAGAAGTAGGTGGCCACCAGGTCGAGGATGGTTGCCAGTCCCAGGTAGAGGGCGAAGCCTCGAACCGCCCCCACGGTCAGGGCCCAGAGCAGGCCCGCACCTATGAGCGAGGCCAGGTCGGCCTTAACGATGGTGGAGAAGGCGATCGGAAAGCCCCGATCAACCGACGACCGGGCTGTCCGCCCGTCACGAACGTCCTCCTTGAGGTGTTCGAAGTAGACGACGTTGGAGTCCACCGAGACGCCGATGGCCACGATCAGCCCGGTGACGCCGGCCAAGGTTAGGGCCAGCCCGGACTGGGTGCCTAGATGGGCCACGATTGCCCACAGAAGAGCGCCGGAGATGGCGAGGCTGGCCAAGGCCACCAATCCGAGGATCCGGTAGTAGCCCACGATGAACACGGCGACCAACAAGAGGCCCACCAGGCCGGCCACCACACCGGCCCGCAGTGAATCCTCGCCGATGGTGGCCGACACCACACGGGTGTTCTCTGGCTCGAGTTCGACCGGCAGAGCCCCGTACCGGAGAGCAAGGGAAACGTCGTCCGCCTCGGCCTTCTCGAACCCACCGGATATCAGGATGGCGTCGTGTTGGAACTCGGGAGCCCGGATGGACGGGGCGGTCACCACCTGGCCGTCCAGCACAATGGCCAGACGGCCGTTGGGGGAACCCTCTACCCGGGGACAAGTCGGGTCACCGGCGAAACACCGGGCGGCGATGTCGTTGAAGCCGTCCACGCCGACCGACCCCTTGTGGAGGTCGAGGCCTACCTGCCACTGGTAATCGATGAACAGCGGGTTGGCGTCCGCTATGGCTTCGCCAGTCAGGACCGAGGGTCCCAAGAGGTACCGCTGGCCGCTGGCGTCGCCCCGTAGCCCCAGCACAACGAAGTCCTCGATGAGGTCGTCCTCCGGATCGGTGTAGCCGTTGGTGCCGATGGCCGGCACAACAGCACCGGATTCGACCTCTGAGCATGCGGCATGGATCCCCGACCACGAGCCAACAGCCAGCGCCTCGGGTCGAGCCGTGTTACTGATCCCACACACCGGGCGGAACCGGAGTTCGGCAGTGGTTCCCACAAGGGAGAGAGCCCGCTCCTGGTCGTCGACCCCGGGGAGCGAAACCATCACCCCGGTCTCGGTTCTGGAGATCTCCGGTTCAGCGACTCCTAGGCCGTCGACCCGGTCCCGGATGATCGACACCGCCTGATCGAGCATCTCCTCGGTGGCAGGCTCTGTGGCCGCCAGACGAACGGAGACGCCACCCTGTAGGTCCAGACCCAGCAGGGGTTCGTTACCCCAAACCACGGTCATGACCGAGGCCAGGATGCTCACCGAAAGGATGCCGGTTAGCAGGGCGAGTTGGCGACGGGGCATGGAACGGCTTCGGCCGGTCTCAGGTAGTCGGTCCGTCTGCCGGCTCAGACCTCATCGGCCTCATCGGCCTCATCGATGTCGTCAACCGAAACAGGCTCGTTGAAGCGCCGATCTACGGCGGAGCGCAGAACCTTGAGTTCAACACCGTCGTACACCTCGATCCACAGGACGTTGGGATCGTCGCCGTCCACCTCGTTGACCCGACCGAAGATGCCTGAGTTGAGCACTACCTCATCACCGGCCGAGATCGAAGAAACGAGAGCCTGCTGTTCCTTCGCTTTGCGCTGCTGTGGTCGGATCATGAGGACGTACATGAGACCGAAGATGAGGATCAGGGGAATAAAACCAGCCACAGGAATACTCCTCGGGGAGAAGGGCGAACGATGTTGCGGCGAACTCGCGGTCGCCGTTGGACCTTGAGAGCCTACGCCGGAGCACACGAACCCCGGTGTGGGTCCCACCGGGAGTCAGCCCCAGACGGCCAATGTGTCCCTCCGGAACGCCTCGAATGTCCCGGTCTCGATAGACGCCCCGAGGCGCTCCACGAAGTCCAGAAGCCACGCCAGGTTGTGGAGCGTGAGGAGTCGTCCTCCGGTTGGCTCATCGGTCATCAGGAGATGCCGCAAGTAGGACCGTGACCACCTTCCGGCCGGGCTAGCCGGGAATTCCGAATCGAGTGGCGAGTCATCGGTAGCGAACCGGGCGTTGCGCAAGTTCAGACGCCCAGTGGAGGTCAGCACCCCTCCGTGTCGGGCATGCCGGGTGGGCAGGACGCAGTCGAACATGTCGATGCCAGCGGCCACCACTTCCACGAGCCCCGCCGGGTCCCCTAGACCCATGAAGTAGCGGGGCTGGTCGACAGGCAGTAGTGCGGTCACGGCGGCCAACGGTTCGATCATCTGATCGCGGGTCTCACCAACGCTCAGTCCGCCCACCGCATAGCCGTCGAAATCCACCTCGAGGGTCCGCTCGGTGCTCTCCACCCTGAGGGCGATATCGGTTCCTCCCTGCACGATCCCGAACTGACTCTGCCGGGCGGCCGCGTCGGGATGCCCGAGAAAGGCACCCCGTCCACGGGCAGCCCATGCAGCGGTCCGTTCCACCGCGGCACACAAGGTCTTCTGGGGTGCAGGCAGTGCCGGGCAAACGTCCAGCACCATCTGGATGTCGGCGCCCAGGTCGGCCTGAACCTCGGCGGCCCCCTCAGGGGTAAGGAGGTGGGTCGACCCGTCGTAGGTCGAACGAAAGGTGGCCCCGTGGTCGTCGACCTTCGGTTGCAGCGAGAAGATCTGGTAGCCGCCCGAATCGGTGAGGGTGAGGCCGTCCCAACCGGTGAAGGCGGCCAGGCCCCCGTGGTCACGGACTACCTCAGCTCCCGGACGCAGCATCAGGTGGTACGTATTGCCAAGCACCACCTCCGCTCCGAGGTCGGCTAGGTCGACCGACGAAAGGTGCCGGACTGCTCCACGGGTCCCCACGGGCATGAAGCACGGCGTGCGGAAAGTACCGCCGGCCAGACGAACGGTTCCCGTGCGCGCTTCTCCGTCGAGTGCCGTGGCAGCGAACTCAGCCCTCATTGCTTCCCCCCTTCCCGTCCTCCCGGGCTACCAGCATGGCGTCGCCAAAGGATAAAAAGCGATAACCGGACGACAGCGCGTCGGCATACCAGGTCCGCCACCGCTGGCCGGAAAATGCCTCAAGCATGACCAGCAAGGTGGAGCGCGGGAGGTGGAAGTTCGTCATCAAGACGTCGACCACAGCAAAGTCAAAGGGCGATCGGATGAACAGGTCGGTCAATCCGTAGGGGCCGAACCTGGCCGCTGATTCCAGCGCCCGGACGGTGGTAGTCCCCACGGCCACAACCCGGCCACCATCACGCCGGGCCTCCCGGCAAGCCTCCATGACGGCGGGGGCCACCCGGTACCGCTCACGATGCATCCGGTGGTCGTCTAGGTTGGCCACAGTTACCGGTCTAAAAGTGTCCAGACCCACCACAAGTTCAAGGCGTTCCAACCGGGCCCCGGCGGCCCGACAACGATCGAGGACGTCATCGGTGAGATGCAGGCCAGCCGTCGGGGCCGCCGCAGACGCCGGCCTGTCACTGAATACCGTCTGGTAGCGCTCGGGGTCGACCAGGTCAGCCTCGATGTAGGGCGGTAGGGGCATCTCGCCGTGACGCTCCAGCGCGGCCAGCAAGTCCCCGTCCGGCGTCCGCAGCGTCACGTGACGACGCCCCTCCCCAAGGTCCACTCCCACCTCGACCACGAGATCTCGAACCGTCAGGTCGCCACCGATCGATAGTTCCGAGCCGGGTGGGAGCCGGCGGCTCGGACGCACCAAGGCCTCCCAGCGTGCCCCGTTCTCCAACACCGGGTCCTCGACCTGTCCATCCACGGGGTGCAGTAGCAGCACCTCAGCGGTCCCACCGGTGGACCGACGGAACCGTAACCGAGCGGGAAGAACTCGGGTGTCGTTGACCACGACTACGTCCGCGGGCCCCAGGAGTGACGGCAGGTCCCGCACCGTCCGGTGGACTACTCGGCCACCAGTGGTATCCAGCAGTCGGGCCGACGGACGATCGTCCAGCGGTTTCTGGGCGATAGCCTCAGCCGGTAGGTCGTAATCGAAGTCGTCCGGCCCCATGAGTCGGTCAGCCTACGAACCCGTCTAGGGCATCTGGTTCAGCCGACCGGGGGATCTGCACCTAGGTGGGCGTAGGCCGCCGGGGTGGCCACCCGCCCCTTGGGGGTCCGGATCAACAGGCCCTGTTGGATCAGGAACGGCTCGTAGACATCCTCCACCGTGTCCTCCGGTTCGCTCACGCTGATGGACAGCGTTTTAAGGCCTACCGGCCCGCCAGAAAAGCGGTGACAGAGTGCCGAAAGGATCTCCCGTGAAGGCTTGTCCAGGCCGAGGCCGTCAACTCCGAAGAAAGCCAGTCCGTCGCGGGCCACCTCGCCGTCGACCCGGCCAGATCGTTCGACCTGGGCGAAGTCCCGCACCTGACGCAGGAGCCGGTTGCCGATCCGAGGCGTTCCCCGGGACCGCCGGGCAATCTCACCGGCTCCCTCGTCGTCCATGTCCACAGCAAGGATCCCCGCGGCCCGAGTCACGATGGACTGGAGGTCCCCAGCCTCGTAGTAGTCCAGCCGGGCCGTCAGTCCAAAGCGGTCCCGCAGCGGTCCGGTTATGAGGCCGGTGCGGGTCGTAGCCCCGACAAGGGTGAAGTGGGGCAGTTCCAGTCGGATCGACCGTGCCGCCGGACCCTTGCCTAAGACGATGTCCAACTCGAAGTCCTCCATGGCCGGATAGAGGACCTCCTCGACAGCCCGAGCCAGTCGGTGAATCTCATCAATGAATAAAACGTCGCCTGGCTCCAGCTTGGTGAGGATGGCGGCGAGGTCACCGGCCCGTTCGAGAGCCGGACCGGAGGTTACGTGCAACTCGGCCCGCATCTCTGTAGCCACGATGTGGGCCAACGTCGTCTTACCGAGCCCCGGTGGACCAGCAAATAAGAAGTGGTCGGCGGCTTGGCCCCGACGCCGAGCTGCCTCAAGCATCACCCGAAGATGGCCCTTGAGTTCTGCCTGCCCCACGAACTCGTCAAGGCTTCGAGGCCGGAGGCCACCCTCCACGACCTCCTCCTCGGGGTCCGAAGCACGGTCGGCAGAAAGCAGTTCCTCGCGCACGACCAAGCCCAACCCGAGTCCGGACCTACGCCCGGGCGAAGCGCTGCAGGGCCTCGCGCAATAGAACCGCGGGATCGTCGCCCCCGAGATCAGCCAGCACCGACCGGACCTCGTCCGGGGTGTAGCCCAGTCCACCTAGGGCCTCCTGAACCTCGGCCAAGGCTGAGCGGGGTATGCCGTCCTCCCCCTCGCCCGCCGGCAGGCCAGCCAGCGAAAGGTTGAGCGAGCCCTTGAGTTCGACCAAGAGGCGAGTGGCCGTCTTCTTGCCCACGCCGGGAACCAGGCACAGGGCCGCCACGTCGTCATCGGCCAGTAGCCGGGCCAACTCGACCGGACCATGCACCCCTAGGACAGCGAGGGCCAATGACGGTCCAACTCCGTGAGCTGACAGCAACGCCTCAAAGCACGTCCGCTCGTCCCGCTCCAGAAACCCGTACAGGGTCTGATCGGCTTCCCGAATGTGGTGGTGAACGTGCACGAACACGTCACCACCCACATCCCCTAACCGGACCGCTGTGGTCGGCGTCACGATGACCCGGTAACCAACACCCGCCACCTCGATGAGGACCTCGCCGTCACCGAACAACTCAAGGAGCCGACCCCGCAGCGATCCGATCATCGACTCGTCACCGAGGTTTCACGCTCGATGGCTCCCGTGACAGCCACCTGCCGGATGGGCGGCACCATGGCCAGATGGCAAAGGGCCACGGCCACCGCATCGGCAGCGTCAACAGGACGCAGGCGCGCGGTTATACCCAACTGGCCACGGACCATCTGCTCCACCTGGTCCTTGTCGGCACCGCCCCAACCGGCCACCGCGTTCTTCACCTCGTTCGGCGAGTAGAGCGCCACCGGACAGCCGGCAGCCGCTGCGGCGGCCATAACTACCCCGGACGCCTGTCCGGTCTGCATGGCCGACCGGACGTTCACTTGAAATAAAACCCGTTCGACTGCCACCTCATCGGGTTGGTACTCCTCGACTAATGCCGCCACCTCACCCTGGAGTTCGGCCAAACGGACGGCCAGGTCAGCCGCCGGATCGGTACGGACCACCCCAGCGGCAACGGCCTCCAAATGGCGTCCGGTGCGTGACACCACGCCGTAGCCACAACGGGTTAGGCCGGGGTCCACTCCCAGAACGAACATGTGTACGACTCTAGCGGCGACCGCCCCGACGAAGCGCGCACCCCTAAACAGCCCTCTAGTCGACCATGGCTCAGTCCTCGAGCGCCTCGAGGATCTCGATAGATATGTCGAAGTTGGCGTGCACGTCCTGGACGTCGTCGTTGTCATCCAGTAGGTCCATGACCCTCAGTACTGCACGTGCATGTTCGGCAGAGTCCAGGGTCACCGAGGTGCTGGCCAGCATTGTCACGTCAGCGTTCAGGAACGGCACCTCGGCGGCCTCAAGCGCCTCGCGCACTAATGGCAGGTCGGTAGCCTCACACGTCAGTCGCCAGGTGCCGTCGTCGTCCACTAGGTCCTCGGCGCCGGCATCCAGCGCGACGACCATGATCTGGTCCTCGTCGACCGACCCCTCCAGCAGGACAACGCCCTTGCGCTCGAACTGCCAAGCCACCGACCCCGGCTCAGCCAGCGACCCGCCGTTCTTGGATAGCAGGGACCGTACCTCCGATCCGGTCCGGTTTCGGTTGTCGGTCAGGGTCTCCACGTATAGAGCCACCCCGTGGGGTGCGTAGCCCTCGTAGGTGATCGTCTCGTAATCGACCCCCTCCAGTTCACCGGTCCCCCGCTTGACGGCCCGCTCGATGGTGTCGAGAGGCACCGACGCGTCCCGGGCCTTCTGGAACATGGTCCGCAGGGTTGGATTGGAGTCGGGGTCGCCGCCCCCCTGTCGAGCCGCCACCTCGACCTGCTTAATGAGTTTGGCGAAGAGCTTGCCGCGCTTGGCGTCAGCGGCTCCCTTCTTGTGCTTGATGGTCGCCCACTTGGAATGGCCCGACATGTCGCGCTCCGTCTCGTCTCGTCTCGTCTCGTCTACGGCATTGGTCGGTGCACCGACCGATATCCCGGTCAGGCGGCAAACGCCGTGTCCAGGAACCTTGCGTGAATCCGTCCATCCCCGGACATCTCCGGGTGAAAGGATGCCACCACCACCGCCCCCTGGCTGCACAGCACGGGCCGACCGTCGACGGTGGCCAGCACCTCGACCCCATCACCCACCCAGTCAACCACCGGGGCCCGAATGAACACGCCGTGGAACGGCTCATCCAGCCCAATCACGTCCAAATCGGCCTCGAAAGAATCCACCTGTCGGCCGTACCCATTGCGCTGGACGTCGACGTCGATCGCCGCGAAGGACCGTTGATCGGGGCGGCCGTCGGCCACGTGGCGGGCCAGCAGGATCATTCCGGCACAGGTCCCTAGAACCGGCATCCCGTTAGTGATCCGCTCGGCCACCGCGTCATGCAGGCCCGACGAATCCAGCAACATGGACATGGTCGTAGATTCGCCACCCGGGAGCACCAAAGCGTCGACCTCGAACAGGTCGCCGATAGTGCGCACCTCGGTAGTCGCCGCGCCGAGTCCGCCCAGCACCTGTAAGTGACGTGCGAACGCCCCCTGCAGGGCGAGGACCCCGACCTTCATGGTCGTGCGGCGAGTCCGCTACCAGCCGCGATCGGCCAGCCGAGTCTCCAACTGGTCAATCTCCAGACCCGGCATGGCATTACCGAGGCCCCGGCTGATCTTGGCCAGCATGGTCGGATCCTGGAAATTGGTCGCCGCCTCAACAATGGCCCGCGCACGAGGCGCCGGATCGTCGCTCTTAAAAATCCCTGAACCCACGAAGACGGCCTGGGCTCCCAGTTGCATGACCAGTGACGCGTCGGCCGGCGTGGCGATGCCACCGGCACAGAACATGGGGACTGGCAACTCGCCAATCTCGGCGATTTCCTGGACCAACGGCAACGGCGACTGGAGCCGCTTAGCCCAGTCGAACAACTCGGCCTGATCAGCCTGGGTGATCCGGCGAATGTCGCCGAGGATCGACCGAAGGTGCCGGACGGCCTCAACGATGTTGCCAGTACCGGCCTCGCCCTTAGAGCGGATCATGCAGGCACCCTCCGAAATGCGACGCAACGCCTCACCAAGGTTGGTCGCCCCGCACACGAACGGCACGTCGAACGCCCACTTGTCGATGTGGTGGGCTTCGTCGGCCGGCGTGAGGACCTCGCTCTCGTCGACGTAGTCCACGCCAAGGGCCTGCAGGATTTGGGCCTCGGCGAAGTGGCCGATGCGGGCCTTGGCCATCACCGGGATGGTCGCGACCTCCTTTATGCCCTCGATCATCTCCGGATCAGACATTCGAGCCACACCGCCGTCCCGACGTATGTCAGACGGCACCCGCTCGAGCGCCATTACGGCGACCGCTCCTGCGTCCTCGGCGATCTTGGCCTGGGCGGGGTCGACCACGTCCATGATCACACCGCCCTTGAGCATCTCAGCCAGGCCGCGCTTCACCAACTGGGTCCCGGTGGATCGGGTCACGTCACTCATAGCGCGGAGTCTACGAAGGGCGGACCCCGGAGCGCGTGCCGGAGGCCGATTCCAAGGCGGTTCAGCCGACGAGTTCGGTGATGCGATCCGGGCCCAGCAGAACGCCTTCACCGAGTCGCGCCAAAGCCACCCAGGTGCGGCCCGGCCGCAAGGTCACCCGGTCGCCAGTGTCGTCATCGGCCAGGACCCACCGGTCGACGGTGAACGGCCGACTCCAGGTCACACCGGTGATCGTGCCGTCGCGCAGCAACCAACCGTCACCCGAACCGGTAGAGATGGCCTGGGGTGACTCGAGGTCGGCATCCGATGTCCGATAGTCGACGTATAGGACGAGCACGTTGTCAGCCGCCAACTGCACCCCGGTCTCGTCGAGCAATGGCATGCCCCGATGGAACCGCAACCAGCGGGCGGTGTCGTGGTCCCAGACCCAGTCGATCTCGCGACGCGGAGTCCGCCACCCGATACCCCGGGTGGTCACAGCGGAGGACGGCAGCGGTCCGAAGTCGAACACCGCGTCGGGCGCGCCACGGCCGGCCGAGGCAACCATCGCCGCGGCATCGAGAAACCCGTTGTAGGGCGAATCGCCGCGGGACTCGTCGCGGAAGAAGAACGCCTGACCCTGACCATTGGTGCTCACCGGGACAAACGTGCCCTGACGTCCAGCCTCCGCGACCTCGTCGCCCACCCCCTGGTTACTGCCCCAATAGGCGAACACCGGTCGGTTCAGGTTACCGATGAGGTCAATATCGCTGGAGCGCGCCGAGCGCACCAGACCCACGGTGAGCGGGACCTCACTCTGGTAGATGGCAAGGAAGCGAGTCACCCCATTTTCAATATGGGCCTCGTAGACCACGTCGGCAAACTGAATACCCACCTGGGGCAACGACTTGGAGTCGTTATTCCCGATCTTCACAGCCAGTGCCGGCCGGTCGACGACGCCGTCGACGGCCGGGAGGCCTGTGAGCGGGTGGACCGCTCCGGTCCATCCCACGATCGTGGTGGTGGTGGGCGTACCGAATGTCGTGGTCGGCACGATGTCCTCACCGTCGTCGCCAGCCTCTGATCCATCGTCAGCACCGCCAGTTTCGGCATCCGTCGTCGTGGTCGTCGTGGTCGACCCGATGGTCCCCAGCGTGGGAGCCGGCACCTCGTCATCGCCACCAAGCCCGCACCCGGCGATACCGAGAACTACGGCCAGCAGCCCAGCCGAGGCCAGCCGGAGTCGGATGCCGAAGATCGCTCGACGTGATGTCATCGCTCGCCCAATGCGGTGATACGCATATCGACCGACGGATGGTCCGCTGTAGCCTCGTCGGTCCGGCCGTCGGGCTGGAGCAGCCACAACCGGGCGGTAGAAGTCGGGACATCCACCGCTGCGCCTAGATCGGCCAGCGCCCGCAACGCCTCCTGCATCCCCGGAGGGAACCGGGTCAACTCCGCTCCATCGAAGTCGGTCTGAACTATGCGGTCACGGCCAACACCGACAGCCCCGCGTCCTAACCCGGCTCCCCCGAAGGACGGGAACCGTCCGAGGGCCACCACCGTCGTCTCGCCACGCAGGCCCTCCTCGCTGCACCGCACCAGCAGGTGCGCCACCAGGGCCTCGAGCTCCACAAGGGTGAGACGGTCAGCCGCTCCCGTGGTCAGGACAATCGAGGCCGAGTCACGGCCAGCCATGGCTAGTGCATTTCCGGCCGGAGAGTCCAGAACATAGACCCCAGGTTTCCGAATGCCGTGGGTCAGGCAGAGCCCCTCAACAGTATTGAACAGCCGCGGAAACTCGCCTACGAGGGCCGGTCGCACGCCGAGGTCCCGCCGCAGCACCCCCTCGGCCCGTCGGGTCACCACTGCTGCGAAAACAACTCCTAGGACGATACCGACGACGACCGAGACGACGGCCGGCACACCGACCACGAGGGTGACGACCAAACAGAGAAGGCCGACGATGGCCGAGGGCACCATGACCGGATGGCGGAAGATCGACATAGGAGACCGGTTGGATCCGTGGATTCGGGGACGGGACGCTCGGCCGGACGGCTCAGCCCGGGCCGGTAGAACGTCCCGCATGATACGCCCGCCGCCCGGTGACCGGGGGTTCCACCAGTCTGGCGAGCCGGATCACCGAGAAACCAGCCGTATCGCCGAGTAAATCACATCACCGAAGAATAAGCCTCGAGGTAGTGGTTGGCCAGTCGACGCATCGAGAACTCCTCGGCGCGCTCACGCCCGGCGGCCACCAACCGGTCAGCCAGAACCGGGTCGGCCAGAACCTTTGCGATGGCCGTACCGAGCGCCTCGGCGTCTCCGGGCGGCACTAGCAGGGCATCGCCGCCGCCGCGGGCCACTTTGGCATAGCCCGGAATCTCACTGGCCACCACCGGGGTATCGCACGCCATCCCCTCCAACAACACCACCCCAAAGGACTCGCCACGCAACGACGGGGCACAAAACACGTCGGCACCCCTAATCCTGGCAGTGCGCTCCTCATCGGAGATCCGACCCAACCACTGCACCCGGACGTCGCCAGCCACCCGTGCCCGCAACTCCTCGGTCTGAGGACCATCACCCGCCACCCAGAGACGGACGTCGGAACCCAGTCCGGCCATGGCGTCCAGCAACACCGCCAAGCCCTTTCGCGGCTCGTGACGGCCAATGAAGAAGATCGTGGGGCCATCGGTGGGCCAAGGTGTCACTTCACGGCTTCGCTGGACCTCTACACCGTTGAACAGCACCTCGTAGTCGCCGCCCAGCGATTCTCGGGCCATGGTGGCGGCGTCGTCAGACACCGCGAACACTCGGTCCATACGTCTGCTCAGCCACCGTACGGGCCGGTTCAACAGGTCATAAGCCAGACTCCCACCCGCAGCGTGGAAGGTGCCCACCATCGGCGACTGCGCCAGGAAGAGGGCAGTGGTCGTGGGGCCGGGAGCCAGCGGCTCGTGTAGGTGAAGAACGTCGAAGTCCTCATCCCGGAGGGCCCGGATAGTGCGCAGCGCACACGACACATCTGGGGCGATCGGGGCGATCGAACCGTTGGCTGCCGTAGGCAGACTGTCGCCTAACGAAGTGACCCCGGTGTCGGGCGGCGGACCGTCACATGGGCCCAGCACCCGAGTGGGATGACCAATGGACCGGAGTACTCGGGCTAGGCCCAGAACCTGCCCTTGGACCCCGCCGGGCAGTGTGAGGCTGTACGGGCAGACAATTCCAATTCTCACGCCACCGTCCCCCCGGCCGCGAGAGCAGGCTCCGACTCGTCCCGGTCCGAAGGCCAGTTGGGCTGCAGCAGGTGCCACTGCTCGGGTGCAGCGGCAATGAGAACCTCCAGTTCACCGGCCAACGCCCGGGTCACCCGGGCTACGTCGTCTCGCAGTCGCCCCTCGCGTTTGGCGACCACTGGTGGCCGAACCACCCCATGACACCCACCCCGATGGTCGTAGATGGCAACCGGCAGGAGGACGGCCCCAGTCCGCAACGCCAGGGTGGCCGGACCCGCTGGGAGCATCGTGACCTCACCGAAGAACTCCACCTCAACCCCGGCCCCGCCGACGTGCCGATCGCTCGGGAGACACAGCGCCCTGTTTTCCCGGAGCATGGCAACGGTCTCGACCCCAGCGCTTGGGCCCAACCCCACCACCTTCATCCCGAGTGACTCTCGAAAGCCCCGGTACCAGTCGAAGAGTTCGGGTGGCTCGAGGGTCTCCACCACACATCCGACTGGCACGCCATGGTGCAATGTCAACCAATGGGCCGCCCACTCCCAACTCCCGAGGTGGGGCATGGCCATGATGACACCGTTACCCTCCGCGAGCCCCTCAGCGATCCGCTCGTAGCCCTCTTCACTGAAACCGGCCACGATCTGCTCCGTGGTCATTGAGGGCAACCGGAAACTCTGTAGGTAGTAGTCGGCGTAGGAGGCAAAGACCCGACTCACCGACCGCTGCAACTGACGCCCGTTCAATTCCGACCCCACGACTCGTTGCAGATGGCGGGCCACTAGACGGCGCCTATCCCCGTCGAAGCGACCGGCTAACCGGCCGACGCCGCGGGCGACAGGCATGGAGACCGCTAGCGGGACGAGGCGTGCGACCGTCGAGGCGAACCAGAAGGCGCGAACGATTCCCGGAGTCACGACTAGCCCGATAGAGAGTGGTCAGTGGCGGGGAGATCGGGTACGGGCAGCATGTCGCTGGCGCTCAATGCGCTGTTCGCGGCGCTCGGTGCGCAGTTGACGGCGCTCCAAACGCCCCCCAGTGGACACCTGTCGATCAGAAGTTGCCTGACGCCACACCTTCACGAACCGTTGCACGGCGGTGACCAAGCTCAGTCCAAGCATCACCCACAGCACGGGAATGAGGATCTCGAAAAACAAAAGTCCGAAGGCCAGGACGATGAACCGCTCGGCCCGCTCCATCAGACCACCCTTGGCGTCGTAACCCAAAGACTCGGCCTTGGCTCGTTGATATGAGATGAACATGGCTGTGGCCATGATGGCCACCGGCAGCATCATCATCCGGTCCTGACGTGTGCCAGCCAGGTGCCAGGCCACACCACCGAATAGGAGGGCGTCGGTCAGGCGGTCAGCCACCGAGTCGAAGTAGGCGCCACGGGAGGAGGCTGTCCCGCCGGCCTTGGCCACGGCGCCATCCAGCGCATCCGGTACGCCGGTAAGCACCAGCAGGAGGAAGCCGAGCCGCAGGTTGCCCATTCCGATAGCCACTGAGGCGCCACCCGCCATCAAGATCCCCACAACGGTGACCACGTCGGCCGAGATGCCGGTCCGTTGAAGGCTCTGGCCGATGGGGACGAGTCCTCGATCGACCACCTCGCGCCAATTCCCGTCCAGCATGGTGGTTGCTCCCGTCGGACCCGGCGGGTCCCAGACCCGGTCAGACTACCCGAGCAACTCGTGGACCTCGCCGGCGCCTTTCGAGCCCGATCCGGGTCGGGTCAGGACCAATCCTCTGGATTGTCCTCGGTGTGGGTGGCCACCACCTCGCCGTCGACCCCGTCGACGAATACCAGGCCACGACGCTCGGGCGGCGACTCGTTGGAATACACCAGCACCCTCCAGGTCGGGCGACTGCGTAGACCACGCCAAGCCATCTGGGCTGAAGCGTGGCCCACAGGAAATCCAACGGCCCGCACAGCTGCGACCAACGCATCGGCCTCGTCGATATCGAGGCTCCATCCGGCCTGCAAATGGTAGAGACCTACCAACGCTAGACCCACGGATCCGGCCACCAGTCCCCCGTCAACCAACGGCGATCCGTCGGACATCACCACCAAAACCACCGTGGCCGCGGCCAATAGGAGATAAAGGATCCCGGGGATGCGGCGACGGTCGTTATCGGGGAACACGTAGGGCCCGACCAGGCCAGCGCCTCGGGCATCCAAGTCATCGGGCAGCAGGTCACGAACTTCGCCATCGTCGGGCGACCCGCCCCCTTCGTTGGAATGGGCGTCCTCGGCGGGATCGATGCGCTCGTTCACGGGGAGGGAATCTACCGGGGGCCAGCCTCCCGGAGGCCGTGAGGACCAGTCCCCACATGGAGACGATCCACGGCATCGGCTACGACGTCCAGGTTGGCGTCTAGGTCGCCGGTCCCGTCTAGACGGAGGTCGGCGTGTTCGGCGCTCGGATCCACGAACGCCTCGTGCATGGGCGCCACCGTGGCCTCGAACTGGGCACGGACACTGGCCGTCGTACGGCCTCGCTCGCGGACGTCCCGGTACATGCGACGGGCTAAGCGCACCTCGGCCGGTGCATCCACGAAAACGGCCAGGTCCAACCGACTCCGGAGGGCCGGTACGGCCAGCACCAGAATGCCGTCGACCACCACCACCGGCCGAGGTTCCACCCGTCGGGTCCGACCGGTCCGGGTATGGGTGGCGAAGTCGTAGACCGGCACGTCAACCGGCCGGCCAGCAAGCAAGCCGTCAAGGTGTTCGATCAGCAGTACCTCGTCCAACGAGTCCGGGTGGTCGAAATTGACGGCCGCCCGCTGCTCGGGCGACAGGTGCACGAGGTCGTGGTAGTACTCGTCGAACCAGAGCACCGACACGTCACCCCGTAGTCGCGACGTCAAGCCGTCAACCAAGGTCGTCTTGCCCGCCCCACTTCCTCCGGCTAGGCCCAGTACCGCGCTCCGCACGGAAACCGAGCCTAGGGGGGACCGGATTCCCAGCCTCAGTAGTGAGATCAGTACTTGTAGTGCCCCGGCTTGTACGGACCGTCGACCGATACACCGAGGTAGTCGGCTTGGTCGGTCGACAACTCGGTCAACCGCACGCCTAGCGAGTCGAGATGCAGGCGTGCCACCTTCTCATCGAGCTCCTTGGGAAGAGTCACCACATCGGTGCCGTAGGCCTCGGCCCGATCGTGCAACTCCATCTGGGCCAGAACCTGGTTCGAAAAGCTGGCCGACATCACGAAGCTGGGGTGGCCTGTGGCGTTGCCCAGGTTCAGCAGGCGTCCCTCCGACAGCATGATCACCGAGTGCCCGTCGGGGAACACGAACTCGTCGACCTGGGGCTTGATCCTGATTCGCTGCACGTCGGACATGCGGGCCAAGCCGGCCATGTCGATCTCGTTGTCGAAGTGCCCGATGTTGCCGACGATGGCCTGATGTTTCATTCGGCCCATGTGCTCGGCAGTGATGATGTCCTTGCACCCAGTTGCCGTGATGAAGATGTCGGCCTCGTCGAGGACCCGCTCGATGGTGTTGACCTCGTAGCCCTGCATGACAGCCTGCAACGCGCAGATCGGGTCGACCTCGGTCACGATGACCCGGGCGCCCTGACCGCGCAGCGACTCAGCGCAGCCCTTGCCAACATCACCGAAGCCGCACACCACGGCCGTCTTGCCTCCGATCATCACGTCGGTACCACGGTTGATCCCATCGATCAGCGAGTGTCGACAGCCGTAGAGGTTGTCGAACTTGGACTTGGTGACCGCGTCGTTGACGTTGATAGCCGGGAACCGCAGTTCGCCCGCCTCCTGCATCTGGTACAGCCGATGCACGCCAGTGGTCGTCTCCTCTGACACGCCCCGTATGCCAGCGGCGATCCGGGTCCACCGCTGCGGATCATCGGTTAGGGAGGCAGTGAGCGTGGCGATGACCACCTGCCACTCCTCGGGGTCGTCCTCGGTGGCCGACGGGACCGAACCGGCCGCCTCATACTCAGCGCCCTTGTGGACAAGCATGGTGGCATCGCCGCCATCGTCGAGGATCAGGTTGGGACCCTCTTCCCCGGGCCACTGGAGGATCTGCTGGGTGGCCCACCAATACTCTTCCAGTGTCTCGCCCTTCCAGGCGAACACCGGCACACCGCAGAGGTCATCGGGCGATCCGTCGGGACCGCAGACCACGGCGGCGGCCGCGTGATCCTGGGTGGAAAAAATATTGCAACTGGCCCAGCGGACCTCCGCGCCCAGAGCGACCAGGGTCTCGATGAGCACCGCTGTCTGGATGGTCATGTGCAAGGAGCCAGTGATCCGAGCGCCGGCTAGTGGCTGGGAGTCCGCGAACTCGGCCCGCAAGGCCATCAGGCCGGGCATCTCGTGTTCGGCAAGGCGGATCTCGTTGCGGCCGAAGTCGTTGAGCGAGAGGTCAGCGACGCGGTGATCGTGGGCGAGGGGACGGGTAGACGCGGTCATGTCGGCTCCATGGCACCGGAGTGCCTCGTGGTCGGATCCGCCCGAACGCCGGAGGTCCGGAACGACGAGTGGATCGGGGTTCTTGTCGAAGCCGGGCTGGGGTCGTCTGACTCCGGATCATGCAGCCGCGGTCCCCGTAGGTTAACGGGCGTGACGCCCCAAATCTTGGCATGCCACCCAGTGGACGGTGCCGTCCACCCGCAGATCCATCGGCCCGTCCTCGGGGCCGATCCACGCTGCCTCCCCCCGCAGCGTGACCAGGTCGGGCCCACCGTCTTCAGACCGCACCGACGCCGAACCATCGGTGCACAGCAGTAGCTCGGGTCCACCGCTTCCACCCACCTCGGCGTCTAGGCCGGTGCCGGACAACCGCCTGAGGACGATGTCGTCTACCTCCAGGTCGTAGCGGTGAACCGGCCCTGTCACCATCTCGACATCGACCAGCCGCTCAGGCCGCAGCAGACCCACGAGAACCATGGGATCGACGAACTTGCTGGTCAGCCCTGCCCGAACCACATCGTCGGAGTCGGCCATCACCTCGACGGCCAGACCCGAAAGGTGGGCGTGTAGTACCCCAGGAGCCACGTACAGGAGGTCGCCGTCGTCCAGCACGTGGTGCCGGAGCAGCGGGACGAGGAGCAGGGCGGGATCCCCATGGTGGATGGCGGCGAGCCGACCAACCAACCCGGCAGTTGGCCCATCGCTCGCCTCGGCTGTCGCAGCCACTGCTGCGACCTCCTCGGGTGACGCAGCGAGTGCCGAAGCCACAGCGGCCAACCAGTCGCCGGCCCGGAGCGGACCTAGAACCCGTTCCGGGAGGCTCGAGGTTGCGGCCATCTCCAGCGCCTCGGGGATGGGCCGGAACCCGCAGAGCGTCTCGAACTGCCCCACGGCACACACGGCCTCCGGCTTAGCCCGTCCATCGGGAAAGCACCGCCGCGGATCGTCGACGAGCACGCCGCCAACATCCTCACGCCGATACCCAACGCCAGCCGACGCCTCGTCAGGGTGGACCTGCAGCGAGAGCGGCCGATCCACGGCGAGCACCTTGACTAGAAACGGCATCTCTACGGATGTCGCGTAACGGCCATCGGCGCGGAATGATGATGGTCCCGACCGGTGGGCGCCGAACCAGAGCTCGGCCTCCGGCTGGTCGGAGGGCTCCACTCCGCGGAAGTCGGACAACGCCGTGGTTGAACCCCAGTCGTAGGACCGGATCACCCCGTCCAACAGGTCCATTGGTCGCGTCTACTCGGATATGCCGGAAGATCCGCCTGGGGGCGTTTCAGTCCCCAAAGGTGGGCCGGATGCCTTCGGCGTTCGCCCGGCCGGTGAGCCGCTCGTGTTCAGCGTCGTCGACCAGAGTGGCCTCATCGACCAGCATCACCGGGATGCCGTCGCGGACCGCATAGCAGCGCCTTAGGCGTGGGTTGTAGAGGGCGTCCTCGTCCGGGAACCAGAGCAACGGCCCCTTGTCCTCCGGGCAGGCGAGGATCTCCAGAAGCTTCGGATCGAGGGTCATGGACACAGGCTATTGGTCGGAGCGCCCCAGCTAATCCTCAGAACAGGTTCCGGACCTGGTCGACCCGTAATGCACAGGTCTCGCGGTCGGCCGCTTCTACGTTGAGACGTAGCAATGGCTCAGTGTTAGACGGGCGCAGGTTGAACCACCAGTCGCCGAAATCAACCGTCAAGCCATCGAGGCGATCCTGGACGGCTTCGGGGGCCACAGTGCCGAAGTGATCAGCCACACGGTCAATCACCTCCGACGAATTTTCCACCTCGGTATTCAACTCCCCGGAGGCCGCGTAACGCTCCAACGGCGCGACCAAGTCGCTCATCCGGCCGTCGTGGACCGACAGGGCCTCAAGGACCACCAAGGCGGCGATCAGCCCGCTATCGGCCCTGAAGTTGTCACGGAAGTAGTAGTGGCCCGAGTGCTCGCCGGCGAAAGCCGCCCCCTCGGAGGCCATGGCCTGTTTGATGAGCGAGTGGCCGACCTTGGTCCGTATCGCTCGGCCCCCCTCCTCGACCACGACCTCGGGTACGGCCTTCGAACAGATCAGGTTGTACAGGACTGTCGCCCCGGGTTCCCGTCGCAGGATCCCCTGAGCCACTAGCGCGGTGGTCGTCGATCCCGAGACGGGTCGAGCCTGCTCGTCGACCAGAAAGACCCGATCGGCGTCGCCGTCGAAGGCCAGCCCTAGGTCGGCGCCAGTGGCCAGCACGCGGGTCTGCAGGTCCCGCAGGTTCTCCGGTTGGATGGGATCCGCTGGATGATTGGGAAATGTGCCGTCCAACTCCGGATACAGGTGATCGACGGTGAACGGCAGGCTGTCGAACACCGCCGGGACGACGAGGCCACCCATCCCGTTGGCCGTGTCCACCACAAGGCGCAGGGGGCGGAGGCGGTCGACATCGACGAACGACCTCACGTGGTCGGCGAAGGCATCCAGAAGGTCGAGAGAGCGGACAGTGCCCGATGCTCGGACCGGCATCTCGGCATCCCGCGTCGCTACCCCTAGCTCAGCCTGGACCTCGACCTCGACCTCGTTCAGGCCGTTGTCGTATCCCAGTGGTGCAGCACCCGACAGGCAGCACTTCATACCGTTGTAACCGGCGGGATTGTGGCTAGCCGTAAGAACCACAGCGGGTGCCGAAAGGTGGCCCGAGGCGAAGTAGACGAGGTCCGTTGAGGCCAACCCAAGATCGACCACGTTGAGGCCCCCCGCTGTGATCCCCCGGACGAAAGCTTCACCCAACGAAACACCGCTGGGTCGCATGTCCCGGCCCACTACAACGGCCGTGGTGTCAGGTTCCCGACGACGCACCAGGTTGGCGAACCCACGCCCGATGGCCTCGGACACATCTTCGTCCCACTCCTCGGGCACCTGTCCACGAATGTCATATGTCTTGAAAATGTGAGCCTCGAGGACCGCTGCCTCGGGGATGGGCGCCTCGAAGATCGGCACCTCGGGGTAGTCGCCGTTGCGGGCCCGCTGGCGCACGCGGACGAGGTCGACCACCAATCGGATTCCGTCACGCAACAGCTGGACGGTGGACCGCTCCGAATTCTCCACCTCTACAGGCACCTCGGCAAGACTCAGACGCCACCGTTCAGCCAGATGGAACAACTCCACGTCAAAGGCGAAGCCATCGAGCCTCGACGCCTCGAAGAGAGGGCGTGCCACATCGGAGCGGAAGGCCTTGAGTCCGCACTGAGTGTCTCTGTACTGACCAAGCAGCAGGGCGTGGGTGGTGAGATTCACCAGACGGCCACCGACCTCGCGTAGACGACCCGCACGAACCAGCGTGGTCGTGTCGGTGTGACGACGACTTCCCACTACAACGTCGTACCCCTCCTCCACCTTGTGCACCAGCGCTGCCGCCTGGGTGGGGCCGTAAGCCAGATCTGCATCGGTGAAAACCACAGTGCGACCGTTCGCCACGGCCACCCCAGCCCGCACGGCCGCCCCCTTACCCCTGTTCCGATCGAGACGTACCACACAATCGGCACCGGCCGCCGCGGCGGCCGCGGCGGTGTCGTCCGGCGATCCGTCGTCAACCACCACCACTTCGATATCGGCACCCAATTCAGCACCCAACTCGGACCGGACACGAACCACCGTTTCACCGATCCGGTCGGCCTCCCGGAAGGCCGGAATAACCATGGTGACCCGTATGTCGCCGTCGGACACCGGACGCCGCGAGGGGAGGTCCTGCTCCCGTCGGATCACCCGGAATAGAAACGCCCGGTAGGCAACGGCCCGAACCGCTCCCGCCACCACCACGGCCGCCAACTTTGCACCCAAATCAACTGTCCAGGATCCAGCGTTACCACCTGAAAGCCCATCGAGTAGCGACCGGGCGACCGTGAAGACGCCGAAGTCGACTAGGCCGGCGATGACGACCACGGTCACAAAGACTCGCCGGAGCCTGATCCAGCGGGCATACGGGTCGTCGCGCAACGTCAGTGACCGATGGAGCAGGCGGGCCACCGTCGCCGCCAGGCCGAGAGCTACCGCGTCGGCAGCCCACGGATCCCAACCGGCACCCAGCAGGCTGACGGCCAGCCCAACGTCGATCGTGGTGGCAACCAAGCCGACTACCGCGAACCTCCGAAGCCGCTCCCTCATGAGGGGACCCCCGCCTCCCGATCAGGCGACTCAAGCAGCGATCCACTGTCCGGTTCCCCAGCCGATTCCTCAGGGGCGTCGTTGGCCACCCGACGGTCTACCCACTGGTCCAGGCGTCGGTCACCGTCCGGACCAGAAGCCGCCACATCGAATAGGGCCGGTCCCGGCAACGGCCTCGGTCGACGAATCATGCCCACCAACGCCACCAATCCGACGACGCTCAACAGGATCGCTGCCACGTCGACAGTCGTCCGGCTGTAGTAGAGGCGCACATCCTCTGCAGTCGGGACCACCACCATCAGGTTCGGCGTGGCCCTCCAGGGCCCATCGGCGCCATCTGCCTTCCAGTTAGGGAAGTAGGACGTCCTAACGAGGACCGGCACGCCAACCCGGTCCACCCGAAACGACACCGAGTCCACCCCGCTGACTATGTCGGTGACTGCTACGGCCGGGAGCGATCGACGCTCGGGATCGGTCCCCGCCTCCACACGCTGCCATGACGCCGGGCCCCCCACCGTGCGGGGCACGGCGATGGATCCCTGCTGGAACACCTCGACCGACGGGTCCAACCAGTCCTCATGGTCGACGTCGATGAACACCGCCGGCTCGATGTCGAGAGCCACCACGGCGTCAGCCCCGCCAACCTCGAAGATGGTCCACGGCCCGCTGGCCGCTACCTCAACCAGGCCCGGATGGGCCCGCGCCTCACGCACCGCCCTTTCGGAGAACGCCGAGTACCAGCGGACGCCCAACTGCTGAAGATGGTCGATGCCAGCATCCAAGTCGAAGGCCCGATACGGCAGGCCACGCTGGGCGCGCGACGGCCCAACCGAAAGCTCGGACTGGACGAGGAAGTGATATGGCGTGGTCGTGGACGCCTCGAAGTAGAGGCCCTCCATGGAACCGATGCACCCGTCAGTCCAGTGAGGCAGCAACATCAGGGCCATGGGGGTCCCGTAGCGCACTAAGTCGCTGTTGTATTCCCACATGAGACGCCCACACCCGGACTCGGCGGCGAGATCTTCCATGGTGGAGGCCAGAGCCCGCTGCTCCTCCCAGCCGCCTCCCGACGAGTCCCCAACCCGCGCCTCGTAGCCTTCGAAGTTCCAGCGAACCCACGACCGTCCGAGGTTTAGCTCAGCCGACTCGATGCCCATCCACCGGTAGGCGTTGCCCTCGGTCGACCCGCCAGGAAGCACCCGCAGGGGAACGCCGAGCATCACCACCATCACCAAAAACGCGGCTACCGCCCCACCCCCCGCCACCAGTCGTCCCGGTTGGCCCGTCGACGACCGAACGATGCCGTCCACCAGTCGTCCAACGAAACGCAGCACATCGGCCACCGCCATGGCGGCTAGCAGGTAGATGCTCAGGTAGTAGGCGGGCAGGATCCGGCCGTTGTAGAGGCGACCCTCCGGTAGATGCACGAAGGCCAACCCGAGGATCAGCGCAGAGCCGGCCAGCACGAACCCCAAGCGGCGACGAAAGGCAACCGATAACACAAGACCCACCACAGCCACCACGATGAACGGCTGGAGTGGTGGGTCGTTGGTCAGGAAGTCGGCAGCCAAGTCGTCCCGGTCCCAGAGATACGACCGGAAGCGGGTGAGTTTGTGCCACGCCATGTCGTTCAGATGCTCCCGACGCCACCAGAACGGCAGCACCCAGAAGGCCGAGCACAGCCCGGCCACCAGCCCGGTGGTGACCAGCCACTGCAGGGCCTGACGGCCCGGGCGGATTACGAGGGCCACCACCGAAGCCACCAGGGCGAAGAAAGCGACAAGTAGGTGACACAGGCCGGTAAGGGCGAGCAGGACGGCGGCCGGGGCACGGCCCCGACCGGTCTCCAGACCTCGGACCAGCAGTCCGAGGTACACCAGGCAAGCAGCCATGGCCAGTGCGTAGGCGAACTCGCCGGCCATGGTCGACATCAGGTTTCCGCCCATGATGTTGAACGACCGGTCGAACAGGAACGGCAGAGTGGCCACGGAGGTCAGCGCTGGGCCTGGGAACGGCAGGCCGGCCAAGCGACCGGTGGCCCAGCCAGCCACCGGCATGACCACCAAGCCGAGCACCGTGACCCACTTGATGGCCATGCCGTAGTGGACGGGCACCACCAGCACCGCCAAGGCGGCTAGTAGCCCCAGGCGCACCACCCAGCCCGACGAGCGGCGCCGGTTGACGACCACCGCGGCGGCCACCAGAGCAGGCAACACCACGACGAGCAAGGGTGTGGCCAACCCGACGTTGACGGCTACCACCAGCAGTATCGGCACCACCATGTAGAAGTGATAGGCGGGAAACCCGGCGTACCAGTCCGGTGTCCATCCAGTTAGCCGGAATTGGGGCAGCAACTCGTCCCTGAGGAACGCTGGCCCCCAAACGTGCGCCCCAAGATCGCCGCCAGTCGGCGTCGAGCGGGTGAACAGCACCCCATCGGGATTCACCACCCAGAGCACGAACCACACGCCTCCGAGGACGATCAGCAGATTCACCCACCTGGTCAGGGGCACGCGTCGCAGCACGACAGCCACCGGGCTGGCAGTGTCGTCAACGACGTTGTCGGTCGCGGGATCGGAAGGAAGATTCATAACGCGAGGAGAACAACGGTCGTCGTGGCGTTGAAGCCCACGTGGGCCCACAGGGCACGACTCAGTCGCCCATCGCGCTGGGCCAGCCATCCACACACCAGCCCGATCATGACAAGCGCCGGCAACTGCAGCAGTTGGAAGTGGGTCACGCCGAAGAAGACGGCAGATGCGATCAGCGCGGCCCGGGGAGCTATCCGTGCCTCCAACGCCCGGAGGGCCAGCCCCCTGAAGAACATTTCCTCAGCCACCGGTGCCAGCACCACGACCATCAGGATCAGTAGGGCGATACCGAGACCGTTGGCCCGGTCGACTAGTTCACGGGCCGGACCCGACACGTCCAGGTCGTCAGTGAGTAGCAGGATCGGTGCGTAGATGGCCGGGACCACCGCCACTTGGGCCACCACCCCGATGAGGAGACCCTGGCCTGCTTCTCGCAGATAGGCCTTGCGCCGGCGTCCGATCGATCTGGGGCCGGCCCAGCCAAGCTCGGCCCACTGGACGCCTCGGGTCACCACCAGCCAAACGGGCACCCCGACTAGGCCCACGTAAAGGGATCCCTGAAGGAGTGCCCCGACCGTCAAGCTCGGATCCTCGACGGCCTCACTTCCCACCACTGCCACGGCAACTGCCATGGCAATGACGGTGGCCACCATGCCGATTAGCCAGCCGATCCCGACATGGCCCAACCCCCACGGAACAGACGGGCGCGACGCCGTGGCCACCTCACCGTCCGTCGAACTCTCCATCAGGCGAACCCTACCGACGGGCACCTGTCGACGACCGACGCCAGCAATACACTGCGTCTCGTTTGCGGACGGTCTGACGGTCACAGGGTCGCCGTACGATGGAAGCCATGGTGGATCGACCGGATGGGCCCACGGGCCCGAGTCCACAAGCCAAGAAGGATCAGGGCTGGCCCCGATGGGGCATCTGGCTGGTCATGGGCCTGGTCGCCGCCGCCTTGATCCTCCCTGGCCTCCTGCCCTCGAGCAGTGTCGACCAAGTCGCCTACGACCACTTTCTGAACCGCGTGGCGGCGGCCGAGGTCACCGACGTGCTGGTCGACAATCAGACCGGGGGCATCACCTTCGTCGACGATGCAGGTACGACGTTCGAGACCACCGGACCCCTCGAACTGTCCATCGACGACCGGCGCCTCTTGGCCGAGAGCGGTGCCGCGGTGCGCTTCGAGACGCCGCAACCCGGGTTCCTCCAGAACTGGCTCCCCCTCCTGTTGCCGGTCGGCCTGATCATCCTCTTCTTCTGGTGGATCAACCGCCGGGCTCAGGGCCAGATGAGCGGGATGATGTCTATCGGCCGTTCCCGCGCCAAGACCTACACCACCGAGCGACCGGGGACCACGTTCGACGACGTGGCTGGCTACGCGGGCGTCAAGCAGGAGATCCGAGAGGTCGTGGACTTCCTGAAGGAGGTCGAGAAGTTTGCCGAGATCGGTGCCCGGGTTCCCAAGGGCGTGCTGCTGGTCGGCCCACCGGGGACCGGCAAGACCCTCATCGCCCGGGCGGTGGCCGGAGAGGCCGGCGTTCCGTTCCTCTCGGTGACCGGTTCGGACTTCATGGAGATGTTCGTCGGTGTGGGGGCCAGCCGGGTACGCGACCTGTTCGAGTCTGCCCGCAAGATGGGGCGGGCCATCATCTTCATCGACGAAGTGGACTCAGTTGGGCGCAAGCGGGGGGCCGGACTGGGCGGTGGCCACGATGAACGCGAGCAGACCCTCAACCAGATGCTGTCGGAGATGGACGGCTTCGAGGGCAGCGAGGGCATCGTCATGATCGCCGCCACCAACCGACCGGACATCCTCGACCCGGCACTACTGCGGCCTGGTCGCTTCGACCGGCAGGTAGTGGTGCCTCTACCCGAACTCGCCGACCGGCGAGAGATTCTGGACGTTCACGTAAAGGGCAAGCGCATCCACGACGACGTCGACCTGGACGTGGTGGCCCGCGGCACCCCGGGTATGAGCGGTGCCGACCTGTCTAACCTGGTCAACGAGGCGGCACTCATCGCCGTCCGCAATGGGGATGACGCCATCCGGGCCGACCACTTCGAGTCGGCCCGTGACCGCACCCTCATGGGCCAGAAGCGCGAGTCGATGGCCCTTACCCCAGACGAGAAGGAGGCCATCGCCTACCACGAGGCGGGCCACGCCCTTTGCGCCGCCGTGCTCCCGACGGCCGACCCGCTCCACAAGGTGACGATCATCCCCAGCGGCATGGCCCTCGGCGTGACCATGCAGTTGCCGGAAGAAGAGCGCCACATCCACCGACAGGACTACCTGGAGG
>Ga0315328_10000074_pt1 | contig 35117 bp, 34 predicted proteins | sample M120032315metaG_FD_203462 | JGI IMG/M metagenome (GOLD analysis project Ga0315328, IMG submission 203462) | Ammonia-oxidizing marine archaeal communities from Monterey Bay, California, United States - M1 200m 32315 | ecosystem: Environmental > Aquatic > Marine > Intertidal zone | place: USA... | reverse complement strand
GCCAGCAGCAGCGGGTGGCGATCGCCCGAGCGCTAGCCATGGAACCCCGCGTGATGCTCTTCGACGAACCCACCTCGGCACTCGACCCCGAGATGGTCAAGGAGGTTCTGGACGTCATGTTGGAGTTGGCCGGCGAGGGCATGACCATGGTGGTGGTCACCCATGAGATGGGCTTCGCTAAAGCCGCCGCGGATCGTCTGGTGTTCATTGACGAGGGCGAGATCGTGGAGGTTGGCGCCCCCGAGGAGGTCTTCTCCAACCCAAGCCACGACCGCACCCGGGCCTTCTTCGACAAGATCCTCTACTGACCGTGTCGCCATCATCTACTGACCGTGTAGCCGGACCGGCGACGATCAGATCATCGCCGCCTCCAGCTGTAGAGCTCGCCGGGATCACCAAACGGTTCCCGGGCGTGGTGGCCAACGACCGGGTCGACCTGCGGGTCGTCGAGGGTCAGATCCACGCGGTAGTCGGTGAGAACGGGGCCGGCAAGTCGACGCTCATGAAGATCCTCTACGGCATGCAGTCCGCCGATGAGGGTCGCATGCAGGTCAACGGCTCCGAGGTTCGGTTCTCGTCGCCGGCCGAGGCCATCGATGCCGGCATCGGCATGGTCCACCAGCACTTCATGCTGGCCGACAACCTGACTGTGCTGGAGAACGTGGTGTTGGGCGCCGAGCCCACTCGGCGTGGCACCATCGATCGGCGATTAGCTCGCCGTGATCTAGAAGAACTGGGCCGCTCTTACGGCCTCGACCTCCATCCCGACGACCTGGTGGAGACCCTCGAGGTCGGTGAACGCCAGCGGGTCGAGATCATCAAAGTGCTCTACCGCGGAGCCAGGGTCCTGATCCTGGACGAGCCAACGGCTGTGCTGGTTCCCCAGGAGGTCGAAGAACTGTTTCGGAACCTGCGAGAACTCAAGTCCCGAGGCCACACCATCATCTTCATCGACCACAAGCTCGCCGAGGTACTGGCCATCGCCGACACCATCACCGTGCTGCGCCAGGGCCGCACGGTGGCCACTGTCGACTCCGGCGAGGTGACGGCCCACGAGTTGGCCGAGCTCATGGTGGGTTCCGAACTGCCCGCCCCGTCCACCGAGCCCCGGGCATCCGACGAGCACGTGACGCTCTCGATGCAAGGTCTGAGCGTGGCCGGCTCCGACGGCCGGCCAGCCGTGGACGCCGTGAACCTCGACGTCCACCGAGGCGAGATAGTCGGGGTGGCCGGGGTAGAGGGCAACGGCCAAGGCGAGCTCATCGAGGCCGTCCTGGGACTGCGGCCTACCAGCGACGGCGACCTCCTCTTGGACGGCGAGTCCATGAACGGCTGGCCAGTACGCCGGCGCCGGGAAGCGGGCATGGGTTACATCCCTGAGGACCGGAACCGTCGTGGCCTGCTGCCGGATGCTCCGCTGTGGGAGAACGCCATGTTGGGCCACCAGACAGAACCTCCCTACGCCCGGGGCCCATGGCTGAACCGGTCGGGCGCCCGGGAGGCCACGACCCGGATCGTGTCCGGCTTCGACGTCCGTACGCCGGGTATCGACACGTCCGCCAGGGCGCTCTCGGGCGGCAACCAGCAGAAGTTGGTCATCGGCCGCGAAATGCTGGCCGGTCCCCGCATGCTGGTGGCCGCCCATCCCACCCGGGGCATCGACGTGGGCGCCCAGGCTGCCGTCTGGGAGAACCTGCGAACAGCTCGCCGCGACGGCCTGGCCGTGCTATTGGTGTCGGCCGACCTGGAAGAACTGATCGGTCTGGCCGACCGACTGGTGGTCATGCTGCGGGGTCGCATCGTGGCCGAGCTCGACCCGGCCACCACCACGCCACGCCTGCTGGGCAGCCACATGACCGGCGCGGCCGCAGAGGCGACCGACGATGAAGGTCGGACGCCGTGACCCTCCGACGGATCGCCATGGCCCTGGCCGCGCCCGTCTGTGCGTTCGCCTTCTCGATCGCCCTGTCGTCGCTCGTACTGCTGGCCGTCGGCACCAGCCCGCTTGAGGCCTGGCTGGAAATGCTCTCATACGGCTCCCGCCTCGAGACCCTGGTTGCGACCGGCAATCGGGCCACACAGCTGTACCTGGCCGGGATCGCGGTGGCCATCGGGTTCCGCATGAACCTGTTCAACATCGGCGTGGAGGGCCAGTACGTGCTGGCCGCCATGCTGGCCGCTGCCGCCGGCGGGGCGGTCAACCTGCCGCCAATACTGCATGTGGCACTCATCATGGTGGTGGCCATGGCCGTGGGCTCAAGTTTCGCCGGGGTGGCCGGCTACCTGAAGGTCTCGCGCGGCGTCCACGAGGTGATCTCCACCATCATGCTCAACGCCGTAGCACTCGGCCTCACGGGGTTTCTGCTTCGCTCCTGGCTACTCGACGGGGCCGACACCACGCTCAACATGATGACCCCAGAAATCCCACCGTCAGGCCGGTTCCCGAATCTAAATGGCGTGGTGGAGGGTCTCAGCCGGGAAATCACCCGGGGCCGTGAACTCTGGGGCTTCTTGCTGGTGGCCATCCTCGTCGGTGTCCTATTCCACCTGTTCCTGAGTCGCACCCGAGCCGGCTACGACCTGCGGGTAACCGGTTTGAACCCGTTCGCGGCCGAGGCCTCCGGCGTGCACCCGTCGTCCACCGTGGTACGAGCCATGCTGCTGTCGGGCGCGGTGGCTGGACTGATCGGACTCCCCGAGATCCTCGGCCACGCCCACAGGTATGACCTCAACTTCACTCAAGGCCTGGGCTTTGCTGGCATCGCGGTAGCCCTGATCGGCCGCAACCACGCTGTCGGAGTGGGCATCGCGGCGCTCCTGTTCGGCTGGTTGGACAGCGCTGCACCCATCCTCGACGTGGTTGGCGACACCCCCCGGGAGATCGTGTCGATACTCCAAGGCGTGGTGGTGCTGTCAGCCGTGGTTGCCTTCGAGGTGGTCAGCCGGATCCGCCGGGCCGCTGAGGCCCGCGACGCAGCCGAGGCGACCCTCGCCCCCGTAACGGCACCCGATGGGAGCCCGTCATGAGAGGCCTGCTGCGGTCGTCGATGGTGCTCCGGTGGATGCTGGCAGCCCTCGGCCTCGTCGTGGCCCTGTCGATTGTCCAGGGATTGGCCCGACCCGAGACCACCGACCTCCTCTCGGCCGGTACCGCTGAGTCCACGCTCCGGCGGGCCGTTCCCATCCTGCTGGCCGGCCTGGGCGGCATCTGGGCCGAGCGGGCTGGCGTGGTCAATATCGGTCTCGAGGGGATGATGGTGCTGGGCACGTGGTTCGGTGCTTGGGGGGCCCTCGAGTTCGGACCGTGGTGGGGCATGGCCATAGGCATGGCCGGCGGAGCGGGCGGCGGACTGCTCCACGCTGTGGCCACCGTGGGGTTCGGAGTCGATCACATCATCTCCGGCGTGGCCATCAATATTCTCGCTCCAGCCGCAGCTCGATTCCTCTCACGCGAGTTCTTCGCCGGACGCCCGGGCGGCGGCCTGACCCAGTCCCCCCGAGTGGAGTCGGTGGGTTCGGTAGACGTCCCGTTCGTATCAGGTGGTGACCTGTTCGGATGGACCACCCCCGACCTGTTCGGATGGATCGACGACCAGGGCTGGTTCCTGGTCTCGGACACTGCCGCCCTGCTCTCAGGCATCACCCAGAGTGTCTCGTGGGCCACGTTGGTGGCTCTGGCCCTCGTGCCGATCTCGGTGTTTCTGCTGTGGCGCACACCAGTCGGGCTGCGTATCCGGGCATCGGGTGAACACCCGGTGGCCGCCGACAGCCTCGGCGTGAACGTGTACCGAATGAAGTTCACCGCTGTGGTGGTGAGCGGCGGGCTTGCCGGCTTCGGTGGTGCGTTTATCGCTATCGAGCAGACCGGCATCTACCGCGAGAACCAGGTCCAGGGCCGGGGTTTCATCGGCTTGGCAACCGTCATCTTCGGTAACTGGCAGCCAGCGGGAGCCTTCCTGGGGTCGCTCCTGTTCGGCTTCGCCGATGCCCTGCAGCTCCGGGACCGCACCGCGGTGCACGCCCTGCTGCTGCTGGTCGGCGTGGCGCTGGCCGCCCTGGCCGTCCGGGCCTTCGTGCAACGCCGCACCCGCCCAGCGGTGCTGCTCTCCGTCGCCTCGGCGGGCGTGTTGTGGTGGTACGCGGTGACCGAGGAGGTGGTCAGCGAGCTGCCACCGATCACCCCGCACGTCGCCACACTGCTAGTCCTAGTGTTCGCAACCAGCCGCCTCCGGCCGCCGGCATCCATCGGGCTCCGTTACCGACGCGGCCAGGAGTGACCGACGGAGTGGCCGGCGTACTGGACAACGAGCAGCGACAGCACTTCGAGCAACACGGCTACGTGGTCCTGGGTGGCTTCGTGCCCGACGACCTGCTCGACGACCTGCGTACCCGGATCGACGAGATGGTGGTCGGATACGCCAACGGTGGATTACCCGACGGTGCAGCCAGCGTGTTCTCGACCACCGAACAGACCCATGCCCAGGACGACTGGTTCCTCACCTCGGCTGACGTGATCCGCCCCTTCTTCGAGGACGGGGCCTTCGCCCCGGATGGTGCCGGCGTCAGCCATCAGGTCGTGCCCATGGACCAAGCGTTGAACAAGTTGGGCCACGCCATGCACGACCTGGACCCAGTGTTCGACCGGTTTTCGCGAAGCCCCTCCATGGCCGGCCTGGCCGCCGACCTCGGCTTCGTCGACCCACTGCTCCTCCAGTCCATGGTGATCTTCAAGCCGCCCCGAATCGGCGGCGAAGTGATCTGCCACTGCGATCACTCGTTCCTGTGGACCGAGCCGCAGACCGTAGTGGGCTTCTGGTTCGCCCTGGACGACGCCACGATCAACAACGGCTGCATGTGGGCCATCCCCGGCGGGCAGACCGGCGGGGCCCGCACCCGGTTCCGCCGTGAGGGCGCCGGCACGACCACCGACGTACTCGACCCCACCCCATACGACATGGATGCCCTGGTTCCCCTCGAGGTGGAGGCAGGCACCTGCATCGCCTTCCATGGTTGCCTTCCACACTGGAGCGGCCCCAACACCTCGGACCAGCCCCGGCTGGCCTACACGCTGCACCTCATCGATGGCACCGCCCACTACTCGGCCGACAACTGGCTGCAACGGAGCCCCGACCTCCCCCTTCGTGGGTTCTGAGCCCTGTCTTTCTGACCCATCCGCGGGTCTGGGTAGCCTTACCCATGGGAACTGATACCAACCTCAACCAGCCACTCCGGTTAGAGACGATCCGCCGAGCCCCCAAGGTGCTCCTCCACGACCACCTCGACGGCGGCCTCCGCCCGTCCACAGTGCTGGATCTGGCCGACGCCACCGGCCACGTCCTTCCCGCCGACAACGAGGCCTCTCTGGCCACCTGGTTCCACCGGGGCGCCGATCGCCTCGACCTCGGTCTCTACCTCGAGACCTTCGAACACACGGTCGGCGTCATGCAGACCCCGGAGGCCTGCCACCGGGTAGCCGCCGAATGCGCCGGCGACCTGGCCGACGACGGCTGCGTGTACGCCGAGGTCCGCTTCGCCCCGGCGTTGCATACCGATCAGGGCATGGCGCTCGACGAGGTGCTCGAAGCCGTCCTGGCCGGTTTTGCAGACGGTTCGGTAGGCACCCCGCTAACCGTCCGCACGCTGGTCACGGCCATGCGGACCTCGACCGATTCACTCGAGGTGGCTGAACTGGCGGTCCGGTACCGGGACCGAGGCGTGGTGGGTTTCGACATTGCCGGCCGAGAAGCCGGCTATCCCCCAACGCTGCACCTGGCGGCCTTCCAGTACCTGCAACGGGAGAACTTCCACTTCACCATTCACGCCGGCGAGGCGTTCGGCCCTGCGTCGATCTGGGAGGCCGTGCAGTACTGCGGTGCCGAACGTCTGGGCCACGGCGTGCGAATCGTGGACGACATCACGACCGACGCCGACAGCGAGGCTCACCTGGGCCGGCTGGCCTCCTTCGTCCGGGACCGCCGCATCCCCCTTGAGCTCTGCCCGACGTCCAACGTGCACACCGGGGCGGCGGCCGACATCGCGTCGCACCCCATTGGCGACCTACGGCGGCTCGGCTTCCGGGTTACCGTCAATACCGACAACCGCCTGATGAGCGACGTCTCGATGACCTCCGAGATGGCCTCCCTGAACGAGGCATTCGGCTGGGGTCTGGCCGACCTGCGTTGGCTGACCATCAACTCCATGAAGAGCGCCTTCCTGCCCTTCGATGAGCGGCTGGCCATCATCGAGAACGTCGTCAAGCCCGGGTACGCCGAGCTGATGGCGGAGACCGGATGACCACGCTGTCCGAAGCCGATTCCCGGACCCTGGTCGCCGAAGCCGGCGTGATCGTATCGAGGTGGGCCACGGCCGATACTGCCGACAACGCAGCAGTGGTGGCCGAGGAAATGGGCTTCCCGGTGGTGGTCAAGCTGTGCGGTGAAGCCATTGCCCACAAAACCGAACGGGGGCTGGTGCGCCTGTCCTTGACCTCGGCCGACGATGTGCGGGCCGCGGCGACCGACCTGTTGGGTGCGGCCACCGAGTCCGACGGCGACGTAGAACTGCTGGTTTCGACCATGGTGAGGGGCGACCGGGAACTCATCGCCGGACTGGTGCGTGACCCCCAGTTCGGACCGTGCGTGATGCTGGGCGTGGGCGGCGTCCTGGCCGAAGCAGTTGCCGACGTGGCCTTCCGCCTGGCGCCTCTGGAACGGCTCGATGCCCACGAGCTGATCGACGACCTGGGATCCCAGACGCTGCTCGGACCATTCCGGGGCCAGCCGGCCGTCGACCGCGACGCCCTGGCCGACACCCTGTGCGCCCTGGGTGACCTGGCCGGCGACCCGGCTATCGCCTCGATCGACCTGAACCCGTTGATCGTGGTGGAGGGCCAACCGATGGCCGTCGACGCTCTCGTGGAGCGCACCTGATGGCGCGCGACCTGACCCCACTGTTTGAGCCCCGCGGTGTGGTGGTGACCGGCGTGTCCAGCCATCCGGGCAAGTTCGGCTTCGTGACCCTCCACAACCTCTTGTCGTGTGGCTATCAGGGCGAGGTCTTCGCCGTGGGTCGACCCGATCCCGAGGGAGGGGCCACCATCATTTTGAACTGCCCCGTTCTGGCCTCCGTTGATGCGCTGCCCGAGGGGGCAGCCGAGCTGCTCGTGGTCTGTACTCCCGTGTCGGCCAACGAGCAGATAATCCGCACGGCTGCCGAGCGTGGCGTACGAGCCGTGTTCGTGGCCGCCGGCGGGTATTCAGAAGCCAGCGAAGAGGGCGCGGCGGCCGAGACACGACTGGTCGCCCTGGCCAATGAACTGGACCTCGTCCTGGCCGGGCCCAACGGACAGGGCATCACCTCCCCACCGGTGGGCCTGTGCGCACAGATCGTGGCTCCCTTCCCTCCCCGCGGCAGGATCGGGGTGGCCTCCCAGTCGGGCAATTTCGTCTCTGCGTTCCAGAACTACGCGGCCCAGACGGGCATCGGCATCAGCCGTTCTGTATCCGCTGGAAACGCTGCGGCCACCAGCATCGCCGACTACGTGGAGTGGTTCGCCGACGACCCGGAGACCGACGTCGGTCTCTGCTACGTGGAGGGTCTCACCGATGGGCGCGACTTCTTCGAGCGGGTCCGGGCCATCACTCCCCGGATGCCAGTGGTGGTCGTCAAGGGTGGGGCGACCACCGGTGGCCAACGGGCCGCGGCATCCCACACCGGGTCGCTGGCGTCCGACGATCGCGTGTTCGACGGGATGGCCCGTCAGGCCGGCATGGTTCGGGCTACGACCATCGAGGCGGCCTTTGAGGCGGCCGCCACCCTGGCCACCCAGCCACTACCTGGCGGCAGCGGCGTGGTGGTGCTGACCACGGCCGGCGGCTGGGGCGTGGTGACCGCCGACGCGATAACCACCCATCGAGATCTGACGCTCACCACACTTCCCGACGACCTGCTGACCGCGGTGGACGCGATGCTTCCGCCCCGTTGGAGCCGTAACAACCCGGTTGACCTGGCCGGCGGTGAGACCCGGGAGACCATCCCCGAGCTGCTCGACATGGTGGCCGGCCACCCGGGTGTGGACTCGGTGGTCCAGCTGGGGTTGGGTATCCAGGGCAACACCGCGGCGTTAACACGTAGCGGACCGTTCCACCCCGACCACGGACTGGAACGTATCGTGGACTTTCACGAGCGTCAGGAGCGTCGCTACGCCGAGGCAGCCGCCGATGCATCGACAACCCATGGCAAGCCGGTACTGGTGGCCTCTGAACTGGCCGTGACCCAACCCGACAACCCGATGGTGGCCGCCGTGCGGGGCACCGACCGGCTCTGCTACCCATCGGCCGACCGGGCCGTGGCAGCCCTCGGCCATCTGGTCCGGTACGCCTCGTGGCGCCGGGCCCGCGCCTGACCCGACCAACCGCTTTTCGGATCAGCCTCACAGTTTGAAGGGTCCAGGCCACGACTACCGAGCACCTGCCCAGCCCCACCCCGGCTGGAGCGTCGCCATCACCACCACCCGGTCAGCGGCTCAATCAGAAATAGGGTCAGCGGCGGGCTGAGCGGAGGGCGGTGGCCAGGTTGCCGCGACTACCCACTTCGACGCCGTCCAGGCCCAGGAACGTGGCCAGCCGGTCCAACTCGGCCGACAACTCGACGGCCACATGGTCCCGATCCACCCCGTCCTCGGCGAACACGCCTCGAGCCAACAAAAGACCGGTTCCCCCGCTGGTCCCTCCTCTTGCCCGGCGGTCGGCCTTGACATCGACCCGACCCACCAACCGGTCGCCCAGGAGGAACGGCAGTACGTAGTAGCCGTACTCCCGATCCGGTTCTGGCACGTAGATCTCGATGCGGTACCGAAAGTCGAACAGTCGCTCGGCCCGGGGCCGGAACCACACCACCGGATCGAACGGTGACAGCAGGGCCCGGGCCCGCACCTCCCGGGGGCGAACTGCGTCGGGGTGGAGGAAGGCGGGATCCCGCCAACCCTCCACGGCAGCCGGCACCAGCCGCCCCGCATCGGCGAGGTCGGCCACCAGCGGCCGAGCATCACGTGGGCTGATGCGGAAGTAGTCAGCCAGATCAACCGCGGTCCCGATGCCGTGGCATCGCGCCGCGACCTCCAACAGGTCGCGTTGGGCGTCGGCCTCAGTCGGCGTAGGCCGGGCCAGAACCTCGGCGGGCACCAGCCGGTCGAAAGCCTCGTAGGTGCGTTCGAAGTTTCCGATGCGGCGGCTACCCACTTCACCGATCCGGAAGAGCCAATCCACCGCCCGCTTCCCGTCGGACCGCCCGTCCCACCACGAACCCTCGCGAGGGCGTGGGTCGCTCAGGTTGCCGGCGGTCACCGGCCCGTTGGTACGGACCTCATCGAGTACCGCTTCCACGTACTCGGCCCGGTTCTCGGCCAGCGCCGCCAACCCCGCCCACGTCCGGCCCGCTCGGGCCCGGGCCTTCAACCACCGCAGCAGCGGTTCGAGTTCCACGGGAGCGATGGACGCCTCGTGCGACCATGTCTCGAACATCTCACCGGACTGCCACAACCAGTCGTCGAGACGGTCGCGGTCGTAGACCCCGAGACGGCTGTACACGGGCAGGTAGTGCGACCGACAGACGGCCTGCACGGAATCCAACTGCAGCAGGCCGAGGCGTCCCACCACCCGACGGAAATGTCGGGTGTCTACCCGACTGGCCGGCGCCTTGTCGCAGAACCCCTGGGCGGCCAGCGCAATGCGCCGCGCCGCGGAGGTGTCGAGGGAGACCGGTGTGGAAATCAGACGCCCTGTCCGACCCCGCCCCGGAAGGGAAGCAGGTCAGCGAAGTCGCCGTCACGACCCTCGGACTTGGCGGCGAACGCCTCACCCATATCCGAGGGCTGGAACATCCCGGCCTGCCAGGTGGCGATGTAGTCCAGCGAATCGGCCGTCGAGTGGTCACGGCTGTAGGTGATCATCTCCTTGGAGCCGTAGATGGCCAGCGGCGGCTTCGAGGCGATCATCCGGGCCACCTCCTGGACCCCCTCCAGCAGCGCCTCGTGGTCGGCAAACACCTCGTTGACCAGCCCCACCGACCTGGCCTCGGTGGCCGACATGCGGCGCCCCGTGTAGGCCAACTCACGACAGACACCCTCGGGGATGAGCTTGGGGAGGCGTTGCAGGGTGCCCACGTCGGCCGTCATCCCGATGTTGATCTCCTGAATACAGAAGAAAGCGTCCTCCGACGCGTAGCGCATGTCGCACGCCGTGACCATGTCCACCGCGCCGCCGATGCACCCACCCTGGATGGCGGCCAGCACAGGCATCCGGGCCTTCTCGAGGGCCGAGAAGGACTCCTGGAGGTGCAGCACGTTGGCTCGCATGTTGGCCCGGACCTGGCCCTGGGGGGCTCCCGGGTTCGGCCGGTCTCCGTCGCCGAACACCGCTAGGTCCATTCCGGCACAGAAGTGACGGCCGGTGGAGGCCAGCACCACCACCCGGGCCTCACCGGTGGCGTCCAACTCCCGGACCAGCGCCGGGAGCTCGTCCCAGAAGGCCGGGACCATGGTGTTCAGTTGATCACCCCGGCTGAGGGTCACGGTGGCCACGCCACCGTCCAACGTTGTCTCGAAACAGGTGTATCCGTCGCTCATGGTCCCGACGGTAGACCCCGGTTCCGATCCCCCGGCCATCCGGCACGCTTCCTGAGGACGGTCAGTAGCTCAGCCCAGGATCGACCTTGCCACGGCCGACAACGCGCTGCCCGGGCGCGCCCCCAGGTGGCTGATCACCTCAGCCGCCGCGATACTTCCCAGACGGGCGGCGTCGGGCAGGTCGGCGCCCCTGCTGAGGCCGAACAGGACCCCCGCCGCGTAGAGGTCGCCGGCGCCTGTGGTGTCGACCACAGCCTCGAGTTCGTCGGCCTCGATCCGGATGCGATCTGACCCGGCCACCACCATCGACCCCTGCTTGCCGAGCGTCACGAATGCGAGATCCACCTCGGCGGCCACCGCATCGGTGGCCTGTTCCACATCATCGACCTCGAATAGCGAACAAAGCTCCGACGCGTTGCCGAAGACCACGTCGACCCGGTCGGTGAGCAGCTCAAGCCACTCTTCACGATGGCGATCCACGCAGAACCCGTCGGACAGGGTGAGCGAGACCGTCCGTCCTGCGTCATGGGCCAGATCCATGGCGTAGCGGATGGCCCCCTTGGCCTCCTCGGTGTCCCACAGGTAGCCCTCGCAGTACAGGTGCGACGCGGAGGCCACCAGGTCGCCGTCGATCTCGGCGGTCGAGAGGTGTGACGAAATGCCGAGGTGGGTGTTCAAGGTGCGTTGCGCGTCGGGGGTGACCTGAATGAGGCAGCGAGCGGTTGGTTCGTCGCCGGCCACCCCGGGCACGTCGAAGTCGACACCTACGTGGCGCATATCGCGTCGGAACACCTCGCCCAGGAAGTCGTCAGCCACCAGGCCGATGTAGGCAGCCCGGCCCCCGAAGGACGCTACGCCCACCATGGTGTTGGCCGCCGATCCCCCGGACTCCTCGAGCCCGGGCGGCATGGCCGCGTAGAGCTGCACTGCCCGGTCGGCATCGATGAGCGTCATGGCGCCCTTGGCCAGGGCGTGCTCGTCGATGAAGTCGTCGCCCACCTCGGCCAGAACGTCCACTATGGCGTTGCCGATGCCGACGACATCCAACGTGGTGAGATCCTGCTTGGGGGGTGTCTCGTTGGTGGCCACGGGCGAATTCCTTTTCGGATGCGGTCTCGGGGGGTCTCGGCAGGCTCGACGAGCGTCCGGGCGACATCATGCCCGCTGGATCCCAGTCTCCCCGTGACCGGTACCGTTCCGCCGGTGACGAGTTCCCAGAACAACAGCCCCCAGACCACCGGCCCCCCGGACGGCGTCGCCTCCCATGATGCACCCGGCCCCGGACGACTCCCCCGCCACGTCCTCCCCCGTCACTACGCCCTGGAACTGTTCCCCAACCTGGATACAGGCACGTTCAGCGGCACCGTGGCCATCGACGTGGACGTGATGGCAGCCTGCAACGAGGTGGTCCTGCACGCTGCCGACCTGGAGGTGGCCTCAGCTGTGGCCGTCATCGACGGCGTCCGCCACGACCTGACGGTCACGCTCGACGAGGCGACCGAACAGCTGTCGTTGCATGGGCCCACTCTTGGTGCCGGTCCGGCCCGCCTCGAGCTGGCCTTCACCGGGGTACTGAACGACCGCCTGCGGGGCTTCTACCGCAGCACGCTGGTGCTGGACGGGGAGGAGCGGACCATTGCCACCACCCAGTTCCAGTCCACCGACGCTCGCCGGGCCTTCCCCTGCTTTGACGAGCCGGACCTCAAGGCCACGTTCGCCGTCACACTGGTGGTGGCGTCAGACCTGTTGGCCGTGTCCAACGGCGCCGAGGAGTCCCGTACACCGCTGGGCAACGGCACCGACCGGGTGGTGTTCATCGACACCATCCCGCTGTCCACCTACCTGGTGGCGTTCGTAGTCGGGCCTCTGGAGGCGACTCAACCGGTCGACGTGGACGGCGTTCCGGTACGGGTCATCCACCCACCGGGAAAGGGCGATCAGACGACGTTCGCCCTTGAAGTGGCCGCCCACTCACTGCGTTGGCTGGCTGACTGGTACGACATTGCCGTCCCGGGCGGCAAGGTCGACCTGGTGGCGCTGCCCGACTTCGCCTTCGGGGCCATGGAAAACCTGGGCTGCATCACCTTTCGGGAGGTCCTCCTGCTCGTCGATCCGGCCACTGCCGACCAGCGTGAACTGGAGAGCGTGGCCGCCGTGCTCAGCCACGAATTGGCCCATCTGTGGTTCGGTGATCTGGTGACCATGCGCTGGTGGAACGGCATCTGGCTTAACGAGGCCTTCGCCACCTTCATGGAGATGAAGGCCGTCGAGACGTTCCGACCCGACTGGCAGGTATGGGCCGGATTCACGGCCGCCCGCTCGGCAGCCATGGACGTCGATGCCCTGGCCGCCACCCGACCCATCGAGTACCCGGTGGTCACCCCGGCCGACGCCGAATCGATGTTCGATCTCCTCACCTACGAGAAGGGCGCGGCGGTCGTCCGCATGCTCGAGCAGTTCCTCGGCGAGGACGTGTTCCGTGACGGGGTGCGCCGATACCTGGCCGCCCACCTGTACCAGAACACCGATAACGGTGATCTGTGGGCAGCCCTCGGGGAGGCCTCGGGCGAACCGGTGGGCGACCTAATGGATAGTTGGATCTTTCAGGGTGGGCATCCCGTCGTCGAGGCCGTCATGGCGGTGGATGGCTCGACCTGCACCCTCTTCCAGCGGCCATTCCAGTATCTGCTACCCGAACAAGAGCCGGCACAGACCCAGACCTTCCCCACGTGGCAGGTCCCGATTCGACTTCGAACCACGGGCGGCGAACATCGGGCCCTGTTGGGCGCCGAACCAACGGAGGTCACGTTGGATGGCCCGCTCCTCACCCTGAACGCGGGCGCCACCGGCTTCCACCGGAGCATGGGCCTCACCGGGGTGGACCCGTCGGCGCTGACGGCCACCGAACGGGCCGCGGTAGTCGACGACTGCTGGGCGACCATCCTGGCCGACCTGGGCCACCCCGCAGAATTTCTGGACCTTGTCGCCTCGGTGACGGGACGACCCGGAGGCGAGGTTGACCTGGCCGTCTGGCAGGCCGTACTGCGGGGACTGGGAACCATCGACCTCGTGGCACCCGAATGGCACGCCCGTTGGGCTGGCCAGGCTGGTGACCTCCTGGCCGGCATCGTCGATCACCTCGGCTGGATACCCCGACCCGACGAGGACGACCGGACCCGTCAGCTCCGGGGTTCGGTACTAACTGCAGCGGGAACCTTGGCCGACGATGGTGCGGTGCTGGCTGAGGCCCGCCGCCGTTGGGCTGATCCCACCATCGACAGTGATCCGGCGGTGGCCGCCGCCGTGGTGTCGATCGTGGCCTCCAACGGCGACGCTGCCGACCGGTCCGAGTGCCGCCACCGGTCCGAGACCGCCACCACGGCCCAGGGCGAACAGCGGCACCTGCGGGCGTTGGCCCTCTTCCCGGCCTCCACCGAGGTCGGGCTCCTGTTGGAGGAGGTCCACGGCGGCATGATCCGAACCCAGGACGCGCCCTTCCTGTTGCGGTCGGCGTTGACCCACCCGACGGAGCGGGTCGCCGTCTGGCAGTCGATCACTGACCGGTGGACCGACCTGTCCGAACGCCTTCCTTCCAACAGCATCTCCCGGATGCTCGAGGGCGTCCGGGCCCTCGTCGGTGACGTAGACCCAGAGGTGGATGCCTTCTTGGATGCTCACCCGGTGCCTCAGGGAGCCCTCGTGGTGGCTCAGCATCGGGAGCGACGTCTGGTCAACCAGCGGCTACGGAACCGTCTGCTCGACACCTGAACGGCGGTGTCCGTCCATCAGCCGGAGGCGGGAGCAGCGTCGAGTCGAAAGCCGCCGCCGGCATCGACCAGTGTGATCACAAGATCGAGGGCACGACCATCGGGATCAGTGGCCACACAGTCGAAAGTCTGGCCGGCGAAGGCCACCCGCACGGCCGGGGCACACGACACATGTGCCGTCACTCCGGTGTCGATGGTCAGGCGCTCAGCGGCCAGTCCAGCCAGGTCCACGGCGGCTACCAGGTCGGCCGGGGACTCGACACGGATCCGACCGTCGACCGCCGGCCGGTGGACAATGACCGGGATCTCCACGCCGGCCACCACTGCGGTGCATGACATCGGACCCAACCCGGTCGACGCAGGTTCGCCGCAGTCCACGTCGGTGATCAAGCTGGGATGAGCGGGGAGCAACACCTCCGGGACCTGACGCTCGACAGCTTCAAGGTCGAGGGGCGTCGAGCCGTCGGCGCCGCAGGCCGATGCCACGACGCCCAGCAGGCTCAGGAGCGCGGTCAGTCCCAGTCGGCGGCGAATACCAGGGCCTCGTCCCACGAGGCGTCCTGCTCGAGCAACCCCTTGGACTGCATCACTTGCCGGGGCCGGTTCACGCCAAGCACGCCCAGAAATCGCCCGCCGAGCCCGTAGTACGCCACGAAGCGATGCTCGGCAACCGATCCGGCCACCACTCGGACCTCGGCGTCGGGGTGGGTGCGGCCGGCCAGCTGCACCTTGCGGTCGTACTGGTCGCTCCAAAACCACGGCACGGGGGTGAACGGCTCGGCCTCCTCATCGGACTGCAACAGCCGGCGGGCCGCGTGGACCCCTTGCTGAACGGCGTTGTCCCAGTGTTCCACCCGCATCGACTCGCCGTAGCGCGCGTTGGTCCATCGAGCCACGTCGCCGGCCGCCACCACGTCCGGCGCGGCCAGACAGGTCTCATCGCACACCACCCCGTCGGCCACCTCCAAGCCCGAACCCTCCAGCCAGTCCACGTTGGGGATGACCCCGATACCGGCCACCAGGAGATCGCATGCCACCTCGGAGCCGTCCACCAGACGGATGCCGACCACCCGGAGGCCTGCTCCTGTGCCCCCATCGGGCTCGGTCAACACCTCGTCCACACCGACACCGGCACGCAGGTCCACGCCGTGACCGCGGTGTACGTCGGCCAGCACGGCGCCCATCTCCATGCCGAGAACCCGTCCGAACGGGGCTTCAAGCGCTTCCACCATGGTCACAGCCAACCCGCGACCCACGGCGGTCGACGCCACCTCGGCACCGATGAAACCGGCACCCACCACGACCATCCGTTCGGCTCCGACGTCCATGGCGGCTCGCACCGCATCGGCGTCATCGATGGTGCGAAGGGTGTGCACCCCGGCCACACCGTCGGTTCCAGGGAGGGTCCGGCATCGGGCCCCGGTGGCGATGACCAGGCCGTCGAACGGTTCGGACACACCTTCGACCTCGAGGGTGCGTGCGGCCACGTCCAACCCGGTGGCCCGTCGACCCAGTCGCAGGTCGAGGTCCAGGGCGGCCAACTTCTCGGCGTTGCTGAGATCGACCCGGTCGCGCCCGACTTCGCCGGCCAGGTACTTCTTGGAAAGGGGTGGTCGGTCGTAAGGCTCATGCCCCTCGTCGCCGATCAGGCTGATGGGCCCCTCGAACCCGTCACGTCGCAGGGTTTCGGCGGCCCAGTAGCCAGCCAGGGATGCCCCGACGATGGTGATCCTGTCCCGCCCGACAGGCACCAGTCAGTCCTCCAACGAAATGGCCTGCTTGGGGCAACGTTGGACGGACTCCTCGAGAGCAGCCCGCCGATCATCACCCGGGTTCTCGTCGAGGACGTACAGGAAGTCGTCGTCGCGTACCTCGAACACATCGGGGGCGATCTGCATGCAGATCGCGTTGCTCTCGCACAGGTCGTAGTCGACAACTACTCGCATGGCGGCTCTCCTGGTCTCGGTTATCCAAATCGGTGTCCGGACCGGAAGTCGGCCGGGACCAGAACATAGGCGCCGCGGGCCCTTCAGGGCTTGTCCGCTCCAACTACCCACATGGCGAAGTACTGGGCCCCGCCGCCGTAGGCATGCCCGAAGGCCCGACGGGCGCCCTCGACCTGGTGGTTGCCAGCCATCCCCCGGACCTGGAGGGCCGCCTCAGCAAATCGGATCATCCCCGAGGCACCTATGGGGTTGGACGACAGCACGCCTCCCGAGCAGTTAACCGGAAGATCACCGCCGTCGAGGTTCGTCGAACCGTCCTCCACCATCCGCCAGCCTTGGTCCCTCTCGGCGAACCCGAGACTCTCGAGCCACATCGGCTCGTACCACGAGAAGGGCACGTACATCTCGACCACGTCGATCTCCGAGCGAGGGTGGGTGATGCCCGCCTTGTCGAACACTTCGGCGGCGCAGTCCCGGCTGGCCTGTGGGCTGACCTCGTCCCGACCCGGAAAGTTGTTGGCCTCCGAACGCATGGCTGTGCCGTGCACCCAGGCCACCGGGCCCTCGGCAGCGTCGCCTGCCGCCTCGTCGCCCAGCACCATGGCGCACGCCCCGTCCGAGGACGGACAGGTCTCCGAGAACCGGATGGGATCCCAGAGCATCGGGGCCTCAACCACCTGGTCGAAGGTCAGGTCAGCTTGGTGAAGATGCGCGTAGGGGTTGCGAAGGGCCTGCTGGCGATCCTTGAAGGCCACCATGCAGCCAATCAACTCGGGGGCGCCCGAGCGGGTCATGTAGCGGCGGATGATCGGCGAAAAGTAGCCCCCGGCCCCAGCGTTGATGGACACCGAGAACGGCTGGGGCAACGACAGGGCCCACGTCGCGTTGGACTCGGACTGCTTCTCAAAGCCGATCGTGAGCACCCGACGGTGGATCCGGCCCTGGATCAGCGAGGCAGCCACCAGCGCCGTTGAACCGCCCACCGACCCGGCGGTGTGGACCCTCAGGATGGGCTTTCCCACACAACCCAGGGCATCAGCCAGGAACAACTCAGGCATCATCAGGCCCTCGAAGAAGTCGGGCGCCTTGCCGATGACCACGGCGTCGATGTCGGCCCATGTGCAGGCGGCGTCCTCTAGGGCCCGTAGGCCGGCCTCGCGAACCAGACCGGCAATGGAGACGTCACCGCGGGTCGACTGGTACTTCGTCTGACCGACGCCCAGCACGGCGGTGCGTTCCCCGAGGGTTCCCACCGTTACTCCCCCTCCAGCAGGCAGACCATGTTTTGCTGTAGGCAGGGTCCCGACGAGGCATGGGCCAGGGCCCGGTCGGCATCGCCACTCGAGACCCAGCGGGCCGCCTCGGCGATTCGCACTAGGCCGGCGGCCATCAGCGTGTCGGCGGCCAGCGAGCCGCCAGACGGGTCGATCCGAACACCGTTGCCCGAGGTCGTCCCTCCGAACCCCATCGCGGTGGCCAGCACGTGGGCCTGGGCGGTGCTCGCCGCATGCAGCTCGGCCACGTCGACGGCATCGGCGGCAAAGCCCGCCCGTTCGGCGGCCTTCCCGGCAGCCAGCGCGGCCGACGGGGCGAGGGTCAGGTCACGCACCCCGAGGCCGTGGGCATCGATGCGGTGGTCAATGCCGCGGATCCACACCGGTCGTTCACACAGGTCGCGGGCCCGGTCACCGGCGGCTAGAACCACGACACAACCCCCATCGGCCTCGGCCGCCAGGTCACTGGCGCGCAGCGGGTCGGCCACCACGGCACCGGCCAGCACGTCATCCACCGTGACGTCGGGCGAGGCACGAAGGGCGTTCGGATTGCCCACCGCGTTGCGTTGGCTGCGTACGGCAATGGCGGCCAGTTCCTCGACGGTCACGGCACCGGACTCGAGCAGCAGCCGGGCCTGGAGGGCGGCCACCGAATGGGCGTCGGGCCACAGTGGTGCCACCGCGTACGGATCGAGCTGCACGGCCAGCACGTCACGTCGCGAGCCGGGTGATGACTTTCCGTATGAGTAGACGAGCGCGATGTCGACCTCGCCGATCTGAAGCTTCACCCATGCCTCGTAGAGGGCGAAGGCGCCGTCCATCTCCACGTGGCTCTCGGCGATGGGTGGAAAGGCGCCCACGGCATCCAACGTCTGAACGAAGGAGAAACCTTGCCCGGCCAGGAAGTCGCTGCTCCCAGAACAGGTAAAACCGATGTCGGCCTGGGTGAGCCCGACGGCGTCACGGGCCTCGTTGATGAGGGGCACCATCAACTGGACATCGGTGGTGAGGGTCAACGCCTTGACCTGGTGGATGGCCGAGGAAACGACGGCCACCTCACGCATCGGGAGATCCCTTCGCTGACCACGCCTGGTTGCCGGCCTGTTCGACGGGCACGTCGGGTTCACCAGTGGGTTCCCAGTACCGGACGTTCTCGGCCGTGGCCCTCAACTCGTCGTCGGGCTTCCAGACGGCCCGGACCCGCATGCCGATCCGTACATCATCAAGGTCGCAGCCCGACACCAGACCCAGGAACCCGATGTCGGCGCCGTCCAGGTGGATCCAGGCACTCACGTACGGCGTGGGGAGGTCGCTGCGGCCCGGAATGGGCAGGTGGGTGACGCAGAAGTTGCCTATGTGACCGGTGTCGGCCAGATCGACCATCTCGGTGGCCTCCACACCGTGACGGGGGTCTACGCCCCGGGGCGGGACGAATACCGCCCCATCGACCGGCGAGCGGTTGCCCAGGATCCGCTTGTCGGCATAGGCGCGGAGGTACTCCTGAGCCGCCGCGCTGGGGATGAAGTCGTATTCGAGACGGATGGGCGTCCTTATGGATCGGACGGGTTCCCCGGCCACTGCGGCACCAACCGCCGACGCGGCTTCCCCGGCAGCCAACTCGACATTGGCGTCGGTTCCCTCGGGTGCGAACCCCACGAGGTCGGTGATGTGACCGACCCGTTCGTCGCGCCAGACGGCCTCGACCCGCATGCCGGTGGCCATGTCAGACACCGAGTCCACGAGCACCCCGTGGAGCATCGGCGTATCGGCCCCGTCCATTCGGATGAGGGCCAGCCCGTGAGGCACCTCCCACGGCGAGCCGGGCCGGGGCGGATCCACCCACGTCCACGTCTCGACCACACCGGCCGATGACACCTCGACCATGTCGACGATGGCGTCACCGGTCTCAGGATCGACCTCGGCGGGCGGCACGAAGACCCGTCCGTCGGCGCGACGTGAGCCCACGATCCGACCGTCTCGCAGGCCGGTCATGAAGGCGCCCACCACCGGTCCGGTGGTCCGTGTGAACGGATATTCAATGACCAGGTCGGCCCGTAGGGGTGTGGGGTCCACCGATCCGACCGTCACCACGTCATGTCCGGCGCGTGAGCCACCACTCTGGGAACGAGCCTGATCAGAAGTCGATGACCTGTCGGATCACGTCGGCATCTCCCATGCAGGACATGGCGTCGTTCACCTCGTCGATCCGGATGCGACGGGTAATCATCCCCTCGAGATCGAGTCGACCCGCCTTGTAGAGCCGGAGGAACCGGTTGAAGTCGGTCCGCACGTCGGCCCCGCCGTACATCGACCCCACCAGGGTCTTCTCGCTGAAGAACATCTCGAAGGCCGACAGGGCGAACGTCTCCTCGGCTCGGCCTACGCCGACGATGCACGCCGTGCCGCCCCGACGGGTCATGTCGAAGGCCTGACGCATGGTGGTCGGCATGCCGATGCACTCCAGCGTGAAGTCGAAGCCCTCGCCACCGGTGACCTCGGCCAGAGCGGCCGGCAGGTCGTCAGGGGTGACTCCATGGGTGGCTCCGAACGCCTTGGCGCGGTCGAGCTTGCCCTCATGCAGGTCGACGGCCACGATCACCGCAGCCCCGGCGATGCGAGCCCCCTGGATGGCGGCCACCCCGACCCCGCCGGCGCCGATGACCAGCACCGACGAACCCGGTGTGACCTTGGCAGTGTTGAGTGCCGCACCCACACCGGTGGTGACGCCGCAGCCCACCAGGGCAGCCACGTCCAACGGAATATCGTTGTCGATCTTGACGGCCGCAATGCCCGGGACGATGGTCTCCTCGGCGAACGTCCCGCAGCCCGTCATCGAACCGACGACCTCGTCGCCCCGGCGGAACTGCTGGTTTAGGAACATCGAGGTCATGCCGTTCAGGCAGAGGTTGGGCTGCCCGCGACCGGTGCAGTACGGGCAGGTCCCGCACGGCGGCGAGAAGGCGATGATCACGTGGTCGCCGGGCGCCACGTGGTCGACGCCGTCACCCACTGCGGTCACCACGCCGGCACCTTCGTGGCCCAGCACGGCCGGCGGGGCAAGCGGGATGGTGCCGTTCATGGCCGACAGGTCTGAGTGGCAGACGCCGCTGTGGGCAATCTTCACCTGGACGTCGCCGGGGGCGATGTCCCGGAGGGTCACGTCGTCGGCGATGACCAACTCCTCGGTGGGCGTCTCGGTCAGGATCGCTGCGAGCATCGGGGATTCTCCGTTCTGGGCAACGGGTGGTGCCCATGTAGCCGACGGTACCGGTCGGATCGTCCCGGCGAGAAGCCCGCCGGACACGCGATCGGGTGTTCCCCCTCCGTCCGGAGGGCCGCTCCTTTCGGCACCTTCGGACGTCGACCTCAAGATGTGCCGCTTCGACGAGCACATGGCTCGGCAAACTACGTGGAGGACGCGCCCGGGCGCTGGCCGAAAAGCGTCGTCCCTACTTGCGCTGGGTCCGCCCCAGATCGGTCTTGGCCACGACGATGCCGTCGTCGTCGGCCCACAACCACATGCCGGGCACTAGGTCCACGCCTGCCACGGTGACCGGTACGTCACGATCACCCACACCACTCTTGACGCTCCGGCGGGGGCATGTGCCCCTGGCCCGGATGCCAACGGCCGATGCTCGGAGTTCGGCGACGTCGCGAACGCAGCCGTCCACCACGATGCCCGACCAACCGTTTTCGACAGCCAGAACACCGAGGTTGCCGCCGACCAGCGCGCACTGCTCCGAGCCGCCACCGGCCACAACCAGGACGCGACCGTCACCCCGCTCGGTCAACGCGTCACGGACCAACGTGTTGTCCTCGAACACAGCCAGGGTCGACACTGGTCCACGAAAGGCGTCCACGCCTCCGTAGGACCCGAAGCCGCCGGTCAGCACCTGAACCGCATCGCCGTGGTCGTCGCAAAGGTCGGCGGTGGATTTCACTTCAGGCTCAGCTTCCGCCACCGATGAACTCGTAGAGTCGGTCCTTGGGCCGTCCCACGGTGGCCACCAACGGTCCATCGCCTGCCAGATCGCCCCGCACCAGTATGGGTCGCTGCAGGAGAGCCTTGCGGCGGGCCAGTAGTTCAACAACCGCGTCGACGTCGCCCACGTAATCTTCCTCGACCAACTCCAGCTTCTTGAACTGCGAGTCCTTACGGACCAGGTCCTCCACGGGATCGGCCAGCCCGGCGGCGATGCGTCGCAGCAACGCCTCGTCCGGTGGTTCCTTCATGTAGAGCACGACGTGGGCGTCGACTCCCAACTCCTCGGCGACCGCCAAGGCGTTCTTGGATGCGTGTCAATGGGGGTTGTGCAGGACGGTGAGGTCTGCCACGAAAACTCCTGTCATGTTCGGGGCCCGAAACTCAATGGGCCGGATTCTCAGTCTGGAACGAGTCGATCGGAAGCGAATCGGTCGGGGTACTCGACGTGGGTCCGTAGATGGGTGCCTGCGTCGTTGGTCCAGCCCTTGGAACGGGCGAAGTCGAACATCCCCGAGAAGCCCTCATCCCAGGTTTCATCGATGCGGCCAGACAGCCAGTGGCGGACAGCCGTCTCGGCGATCCAGAGGTGTTCGCCGTCGGCCCGGGTACCCCCGCCCATGGTGGCTGCCAGGTCAGCGGTGGAAAACCCGGCGCTGTCCTCGACGTGGAAGTCGGTAAACACGTCGTACTCGTCGACCCGGATCTCACCCGCTGCATCAACCCGGATGATCATCAGTCCAGCCCTCGTCTGTACGCCGTGATCACGGCCGACATTAGAAGCACCGGCCCTGGACGCACGGGTCCTAGAAACCCCGCCACACCGGGTCGCGGCGCTCGCGGAAGCTGGCCAGGCCCTCGGCGGAGTCCAAGGTGCCGTTGTTGAGTTCCACAGCCCACGCCTCGTTGTCCTCCAGCGTGCGCCGGTCGACGTCCAACGAACGGTTCACCAGCCACTTAGTGAGCATGAAGCTTCGGGTCGGGCCGCTGGCCAGCCGTTCCGCCCATTCGGTGGCGGCCTCGATGAGATCGTCGCCGGGAACCACTCGGTTGCAGAGCCCGATGCGGAGCGCCTCTTCGGCGCTGATGTCCTCGGCGAAGAACATGAGTTCCTTAGCCTTCTGTAGTCCCACCAGGCGGGGCAGGATCCAGGCACCGAGCCCGTCGGGCACCAGGCCTCGACGAGCGAATACCTCGATGAGCTTGGCGGTGTCGGCCATGATCACCAGGTCACAGCACAACGCCAGGTGGGCCCCCACGCCGGCCGCCGTGCCGTTCACCGCGGCGATCACCGGGAGTTCACTGTCCAGTATGGCCGGCATCAACTTGAGCTGGCCCTCGAGCATCATGCGTCGGGACTCGCCGACGGCGAGCGGTGGAGCATCGTCGGGTCGAGGAGCGAACTCACGACCGACGCTGATGTCGGCCCCCGGGCAGAAGAGTTTCCGGCCTACAGCAGTGATCACGATGGCGCGGGCCTCGAACCGGCCGTTGCAACCGTTGACCAGCGAAGCCATGCGGTCCCGCATGTCCGGCGAGATGGCGTTGCCCTTGGTCGGGTTGTCGATGGTGATCCACGCCACCTGGTTCCGGATCTCGAACCGGACCTGTTCCTCGACGTCAGGCTGCTCAATATCAGACTGCTGGGGGGTCGGGTCGTCGCTCATCACCGTCGACGGTAGTCGTCACCCCTCCCGGACGAGATGACCGGGAGGTGCCTGCCTGCAGGAACTAGACGGCGTCTGCGCCACGCTCGCCGGTCCGGATGCGGACCAGGTTGCCTACGTCCGTCACCCAGACCTTGCCGTCGCCGATCTTCTCGGTGCGGGCGGCGGCCACGATGGCGTCCACCACCTGGTCGGCCACGTCGTCGTCGACCACGACCTCGACCCGAGTCTTGGGGGTGAACAGCACCTTGTACTCGGTGCCCCGATAGGTCTCACTGTGCCCGCCCTGTCGTCCGAAGCCCTGGACCTCGCTGACCGTCATGCCCTGAACGCCGAGTGTGGCGAGGCCATCCTTCACGTCGTCGAGCTTGAAGGGCTTGATGACCGCCGTGACCAGCTTCATGGTGTGCTCCCGTTCTCCGAGGCTCTTGCCCGCCTCTTTGGAGCGAGCTTTATTGATACGAACTATCATATGTACCACTGTCAGATGCAAGGATTTGATGAAATATTAACTAGTTCTGTTTATTTGTACTGATACAGTGAACGTATATGCAGACGGGCCCGACCATCGCCGACTCGATCGACCCCACCGGTCGACGCCGCCGCCTCGTCATCCGCCTGGATGCCAACGTCTCCGTCCCCCTCTACGAACAGTTGAGGGCCCAGCTCTCGGTGATGGTGGCCGTCGGCCACCTCGTGGCGGGCTCCCGCCTCCCCACCGTCCGCGACATGGCCGATGCGCTCGCCCTGGCCCCCGGCACGGTGGCCCGGGCCTACCGCGAACTGGAGGCTTCCGGGGCGCTCGAGGGTCGCGGGCGACGAGGCACCTTCGTGGTTGACGAGCCGCCCCACTCCGAGCCTCTCCGACAGCGCCGCGAACGCCTGGCCGCGGCCGCCGACCGCTTCGCCTTCGAGGTCCGCCAGCTGGGCGTCGACCGCGACTCCGCACGCCAACTCCTCGACGAGGCCCTCACCCGGGGAGCCGACGCCGAACGGGCGTCCTGACCCACCCGGTCAACCACCGTTGGGACCCTCAGGTGCCGGCAATCAGCTTCCAAAGACGGGCGCCGGCTCAGGGCCCTCGGCGATCGACCGGCGTACAGCCTCGCCCACCTCGTCAACGGTGAACCGACGCTCCCCCACTGAGACCACGGGGCCGTGCTGCCATCCATCGCACACGTTCAACTGGCCACCAGTGGCCTCGAAGACCCGGCCGGTCACGTCACACGCCCCGCTCCCCAGCCAGACCATCAGGGGTGACACGTTGGCCGGGTCCTTCTCGTCCCATGCATTGTCAGGTGCATCGCCGTAGAACACGCCCTCGGTCATGCGGGTCCGCGCATCGGGGGCCACCCCGTTGACCAACACCCCGTAGCGGCCCCACTCGGCCGCCGCCTGGACGACCAGCAAGGCGATCCCGGCCTTGGCCGCCGCATAGTTGCCCTGCCCGATGCTGCCCATCAGGCCCGCGCCGGACGACGTCATGACCACCCGACCGGCCACCTCCTCACCGCCTTTGGACCGCTCGCGCCAGTGGGCTATGGCATGACGGGCCGGGGCGAAGTGCCCCTTCAGGTGGACCCGGGTCACCGAGTCCCACTCGTCCTCACCCATGTTGGCCAGCATGCGATCCTGAAGGAACCCGGCATTGCAGACCAACGTGTCGAGGCGTCCCCACGTATCGACGGCCCGGGCCACCATGGACTCGGCCTGATCCCAGTCGGCCACGTCCGCTCCGTCGACGATGGCCTGGCCACCCATGGCCTCGATGGCGGCCACCACTTCGTGGGCCGGGCTCACGGCCGCATCCGGATCCTGTCCCTCGCGTCCCACCCCAAGGTCGTTGACCACCACGTGGGCGCCCTCGGCCGCAAAGGCCAGGGCATGGGCCCGTCCGAGACCACGACCGGCTCCGGTCACGATCACCACCCGTCCGTCACAACTGCCCATTGAAGTGCTCTCCATCGAAGCGATCCTTCGGATCTCCGTTGTCTTCAGTCCGCCACCCTAGGGAGCCCACCCTAGGGAACAGAGCCTTCAGACCAGCCATACGGTGGTCCAGCCAGGGGCAATCCGGAACCGGCAACTACGCCACGCGAACCTGGCCCACGATCGTGCCGGCCCGGTTGCGGAGCAGTTCGGGGCCATTGTCCGGGAGACATCCCAGATCTGTCAGCAGGTGGAGGACTGCCGCATCGGCGGCCCGCCTCGCCCCGTCCCGAACCTTCAACCCCAGGCCCAGCCCACTGGCGGGCAGGGCAGCGCAGAACACGCCCTCTGCGCCGGTCTTGACCACGGCGGAACCCGACGCCGCCCGGATGATCCGGGTGCAGGTCCGGTCGCTACCAGCCACATGGAACGGTTCGGCGCGCATGGCGTCCAACAGACGGGTGGCCGGTGCGCCGGCCGCTGCCGAACCGAGGCCGGCCCAGGCGCCGGCGAGGCCATCGAGAGGCACGGACCAGACCGGGATCCCACATCCATCGATGCCGGGAACCTGGCTGGCCAGATCGACCCTGCAAGCCTCGGCCAGCGCCGGAGTCACGTGATCGGCCTGCAGCGGATGGGAGGGATCCAGGTATCCGTCCAGTGGCAAGTCGAGGTGGCGGAGCACGGTCAGGAAGCCGACGTGCTTGCCAGAGCAGTTATTGTGCGTCTGATCCGGTGTGTCACCGGCCGCCACCATGTCGGCGGCCGAGCCCGCGTGCATCGGAAGGTGGCTTCCACACGCCAGGGCACCGGCGTCCAGACCGAGTCGATCGAGCCAGGCCCGGACAGCGGAGACATGGCCCGGCTCACCGTCGTGACTGGCGCACGCCAGGGCCAACTCGACACTGCCCAGACTGAAGGCGTCGGCGGCCCCGGTGGTCACCAGCGGCAACGCCTGGACGGGCTTGCATGCCGAACGGGGCATCACCTCACGATGGGCGTCGCCGTGTGCACGGACCAGTCGACCGTCTGCATCGACGATGGCCACGTCGACCTCGTGTCGACTCTCGAGCCGATCACCCCGAGTGACCTCGACGACCAGCGGAGGGAGGTGCGACACAGGGCTCATGGAAACAGGATTACTCAGCCAGAGGCTCCGTGCTGGTGGTCACCACCGACTCGACGCCCCGAGGGCCGTGGATCTGGGCGTGGAGTGAGTCGATGGTCCGACTGGCCGTCGTCTGACAGAGGAAGGGAAGCAGGGCATGCACCGCTGCAGCCATGGCAGCAACAACCAATCTCCCGGCGGCCGAAAATGCGAACCGGGCGTGCTGCGACCACGTCTCGCCGACCGATGCCGGGTGCGCCGTGAACAGCGTGGATGGATGCCGGGGGCTGGCGTCGTGGGAGCTGGCGTCGTAGGGCGCGACCATGGCATGACCCTATTGAAGAATCCCCGGGATGTCCGTGCGTTATTGCGCCATCTCAGCATCTTCGTGCATTTCTAATCCATATCTGACTCTTAAACTGCAATATACTTGCACCATGGATGCCATCGACCGGGATCTACTGCGTCTCCTCCAGGAGGATGGATCCCTCTCCACCACCGAACTCGGCGAACGGGTCGGCCTCTCGGCCACATCGTGTTGGCGACGGGTCCAACGCCTTCAGGACCAGGGCATCCTTCGTGGACGAGTGGCCCTCGTCGATCCCGCGGCGGTCGGACGCGGCCTCACCGCCCTCGTGGAGATCCGCACCACCGACCACTCCGCCGATTGGTTGGAGCAGTTCACCCTGGGCATCGCCGAGTTTCCCGAGATCGTGAACGTCTGGCGAACCAGTGGTGAAGTGGACTACATGCTTCGGGTACTCGTCCGCGACATCGCCGCCTACGACGATTTCTACAAGCGGATGACCCAGCGTGTCGGCTTCTCGGGCTTCCGTTCGATCTTCGTCATGGAGGAACTCAAGTCCACCACCGCCATCCCGCTGGACGACCACGCCTGAGGCTGCCCGGTCAGCGGGTGACGCCGACCACCGCACCCGAGGTGGCCTTGACCAGGTCCTTGGGTTTCACGGGAAACACCGAATCGGGGGTGCCGGCCGCCGCCCACACCTCGTCGAAGTCCATGAGATGAGGGTCGACCACGGTCCGCAACGGAACGGTGTGCCCCAGCGGCGGCGTCCCACCAATGGCGAACCCGGTGGCCGCCCGGACCTCGCTGGCCCCGGCGATCCTGATCTCGGTACCCAGATAGGACGCCAGGCGTTCCTCATCGACCCGGCGGCCGCCCGAGCACAACACGAGTACCGGCCGGACGTCGGCCATGAACACCAACGACTTCACGATCTGATCCACGTGGCAACCCACGGCGTCAGCCGCATCGGCCGCCGTCCGGGTTCCACCGGGATACTGCTGTACCTCGATCTCGAGCCCCGAGGCCTCGGCTTCGACGGTGAAGCGCTCGATGGCGTCGCTGCGTCGGCTCATGGGTCGAACTCCCGGATCGAAGGGGCGGCCGATGCTCGGTCCGCCCGGGTTGCGTGCAGCCCACATGAGGGGTAGGCCACACGACGATTCTAGGGGCGGGCGAAGCGCGCGGTACCGTCCGGCGCATGGCTTCCATCGATCCCCGCCGGCTCCTACTCGTCCACAACCCGGTCTGAGGGAAGTCCCGGGGCGCCCTCGGAATTCTCGAGGAGCGCGGCGTCGAGTTCGACGTCATCGAGTACATGGACGAGCCGCTGGATCACGACCTGCTGGTGCGAATCCTGGACATGGTCACTCTGGGCCCCGCGGAGATGGTCCGCCGGGGCGACGGGTTCGATGCGTTGAACGTCGACCCGACGTCGCTGGATGATCCGACCGTCGTGGTCGACCTGATCACCGCACATCCCGAACTCATGCAGCGACCCATTGGAATCCTCGGCAACCGGGCGGTAGTCGCCCGACCGGCCGATCGCATCCTCGAACTCCTCGACGCCTGAGATCTCCGATCGACCGGTGACCTGATGAGCGCTCGCAGGACGGGAACTAGATGAACAGGCCCCTGCTGGCTGAAACGGTGGCCGAGGCGGCCCGCCGGTTCGGCGACCGGGCAGCGTTCCAGCTGGCCGACGGCACCGAATTGTCCTACCGGGAACTCGACCGGGCCAGCGACGAGGTGGCCGCCGGGCTGGCCGTCCGGGGACTAGGGCCCGGAAGCGTCCTCCTGCTCTCCCTGCCTTCCGGCCTCGAGTACGCGGTGGGATACCTAGCAGCCGCCAAGGTCGGAGCGGCCACCGCGGGCGCCAATCCCCGTCTCCGGGCTCGAGAACGAGCCCTCATCGTCGAGGCCGTCGATCCTGACCTGATCCTGGCCAACGATGCCCTCTCCGACGGGATTCCCGAAGATCGTCGCGTCGAGCTGGTCGACAACAGTACGGATCCAACCCAGCTGCTGGCCGGCCTCCGGGGCCATGGGGAGGTCGTCCCGGCCGTCCCAGCGGACCCTGACCGGCCGACCTGCATTTGCTTCACGTCCGGTACCACCGGCGATCCCCGCGGCGCCTGGTTCACCGACCGGCAACTGGTAGCCATCCATGCTCTGGATACCGGTGGCGCATGGGGATCGGGCGGCCACATGGTCAGCGGCACGGCGTTCGCCCACGTCGGCGTGATGACCAAACTCGGGTGGCAGCTGGCCTCGGGCGCCACCATCCACGTCATGGACCGCTGGACAGCCAGCGGCCTCCTGGACCTGGTGGAGCGGTACCGACTCCCGGCAGTGAACGGGGTGGCCGCCCAGATCTCGCTCCTCATGCAGGAGCCGGGATTCGACGATCGGGACCTGTCGTGCGTGCGGTCCATCGTGGTTGGTGCAGGACCGTCGCCGCCAGCGCTGGTCATTGAGGCCCGTGAACGATTCGGCGCGGCCTATTCGATCCGTTACTCGTCCACCGAATCCGGTGGCACCGGTCTGGGTACGGCGTTGGACGCCGACGACGACGAGGCGCTCTACACGGTGGGGCGACCCCGCCCAGGGGTTGCCGCCGAGGTCCGCGACGGCAACGGTCAGACCCTCACCGATGGCGAGGTGGGCGAACTCTGGCTACAGACGCCGAGTGCCATGTCCGGCTACTGGAACGACCCAGGGGGGAGCACCGAAGCTCTGGTCGACGGCTGGCTCCGCACCGGCGACCTGGCCCACGTGGACGACGCCGGTTGCTTCCGGCTGGCCGGACGGGTCACCGAGATGTACATCCGTGGCGGCTACAACGTCTACCCGCTCGAGGTCGAGGCGGTGCTGGGCACCCATCCGGCGGTTGCCCAGGTGGCCGTGGTGCCCCGGCCTGACTCAACCATGGGCGAGATCGGCGTTGCCGTCATAGTTCCGGCCGATCCGGACCATCCGCCGACCCTGCATGACCTGATAGCCCACGGACACGACGACCTGTCGGGCTACAAGCTGCCCGGAGCCATCCGCATCGTGGATCGGCTCCCACTGAACGCAGGCGACAAGCTGGACCGCCGAACCCTGGCCGCCCATGAGGCGCGAAGCCAGACGGGCGACTGAACTCCTAGCGGCGGCGCCCCCGACCGGATCGCCGTTCCCGATCCACCTCACGTTCACGCTGCTCGGCCAGTTCGGCACGCAACGACCGGAAACGGTCAACCCGTCGGTGATCCACCCGGCCGGCCTCGACCTCGGCCCGGACCGCGCAGTCCGGCTCGGTGTCATGGGCACAATCGGCGAACCGACAGTCGGCGGACCGCTCCTCGAGGTCACCGAACACCCGGGAGAGAGACTCCTCGGCATCCCAGATCCCCACGGCCCGGATTCCCGGCGTATCGACCATCAAGCCCCCGCCAGGACGCAGGACCAGCTCCCGGCTCACTGTGGTGTGGCGACCCTTAGAGTCGCCGGCTCGCACCGCCGCAGTAGCCAGCACCTCGTCGCCCACCAGGGCGTTGACCAGTGTCGACTTTCCGGCTCCCGACTCCCCCAACAGAGCCACGGTCCGCCCGGGTGCCATCAGCGAGGCGACCTGTTCATGCCCTGGACAGTCACGCCCCATGCCGACGGCCAGAACCTCGACATCGGGAGCCAGTGCCCGGACGGTGGCCGCGACCTCGATGGCGGCCTCGGGTTCCCGATCCGCCTTGGTCAGGACCACGACCACCTCGGCTCCGCTATCCCAGCCCACGACGAGGAAACGCTCGAGACGACCCGGCGGAAGGGGCCGGTCCAGTCCATGCACGATGAGTACCAGGTCCACGTTGGCCACCAGGACCTGCTCGATAACCGCCTCGGACGGGTCACGGCGCGACACGGTGTTGGACCGTTCCAGCACACGCGAGATCAGCGGACCCAACTCGGGATCGTCGACTACCACCACCCAGTCGCCGGTGGCCGGCGCCAGCAGGTCCTGGGAACGTTGTGAATCAGAAAGCACCCGGAGACGACCCTCGTCAGTCACCACGTCGCACTCGCCCCGATCGACCCGCACGATCCGACCCAGACGGCCGTCGTCGGGGCGCGCTTCCCCGGTCCAGCCGAAGGCGTGCAGAAGGTCAGGATCCATCGGGACCGATGCTAGGGCCCGCAACCAGGCGTCATCAGCCGAGACGGAGGGTCTCCAACGGCTCCAGACGGGCTGCCTTGGACGACGGATAGAGGCCCGCCACCACGGCAACGCCGACCGAGACCAGTGCCCACCCGGCGAGTCCGGCCACGCTCAGCACCATGGTGTAGCCCCTTTGGGCCGCCACCCCCCAGACCACACCGGCACCTACCAGCGCCCCGAGGATCCCCCCGAACACCCCCACCACGAGGGCCTCGAACAAAAACTGGACGGCGATGGTCCCCCGACTGTGTCCCAGGGCCCGCCGGATCCCGATCTCCGAAGATCGCTGGATCACCGAGATGGACATCACATTGGCGATGCCCACACCACCCACGATGAGGGCCAGCCCACCCATCATCTTGGTCAGGTTGTTGAGGCTCTCGTCAACCTGCGACTGAGCGTCCAGCAGATCCGTGGGCACCGAGGCATTGGCCCCGTCCGGCCCGCCGAGGCTGACCACGATGGGGATCTCCTTGGCCACCATCGCGGTGTTGGTGGGAGCCCGGACGTACAGACGACTCGGATCGGGATCGTCCAGATCCCAGTCGGCGACCGCCGCCGCGAACGTCACGAACACCGCCGAATCCATCGACGGTTCCAACAGGACCCAGTCCAGAACCCCGACCACGCCGTACTCCAAGCCGTTCAGCTCAATGGTGCGCGACTCCCCCGCCAGATAGCCGTACTCGTCGGCCAGATCCCGCCCGATGACGGCCACCCGGGCGCTGGACTCCTTGTCGAAGGCGTTCAGGAACCGTCCCGAGATCATCGGCACCTCCAGAGTGTCGGGCAGCTCGGGGCCCGTGGCTATCACCGGGACGGGGAAGGCCCGGTAGTAGTCCTCCGCTCCGGAAAACGGCACGGTCACGATGTCAGACAGCTGACGGGTGCCGGTCACCGCCACCACGTCGGGCAGTCGTCCGACACGGGCCACGGCGGCAGCCTCGATGACCGGATCCTGGCCGAATCCGAACCCTGCCGCGGCATTCACCACGATCAGGTCGGTACCCAGCTCCTGGAGCTTGGCCTTGAGGTGACCCTTGGAACTCTCGTTGATGCCGATGGCGGCAACGATGGCCGACACGCCCAGGATCGGGCCGAGCATGATGAGCAACGTCCGGATCTTGCGGGCCGTCAACCCGGCGGTGGCCACGCCGACCAGTTCCCGGAAGCGCCTCAAGATCCGGCCCCCGCCCCTGTCTCAGCTAGGCCACCAGATGGGCCACCGAGCATCTCGTCGGCCACGATCTTCCCATCCAACATGGAGATCCTGCGCCGAGTCGCATCTGCCACGTGCATGTCATGGGTGACAATGCAGATGGCTCGTTCGGGCGACTGCAGGTCCGCAAAGATCTGCATCACGTTCTCGGCATTGCGGCTGTCGAGTGCCCCGGTCGGCTCATCGGCCAGCACAACCCCGGGATCCGTCGAGATGGCCCGGGCAATGGCCACCCGCTGCTGCTCGCCGCCCGACATCTGCACTGGGCGGTGGTCGTGGCGCTCACCAAGGCCGACCTGTTCAAGGGCCGACATGGCCCGCGACCGCCGCTCACGAGGGGTCAATCCCCGGTAGAGCAGCGCCGTCTCGACGTTGCCCAGCGCCGTCAGGTGTGGAATCAGATGGAACTGCTGGAACACGAAGCCGATGGCCTCACCCCGAAGTCGGGACCGCTCAGCGTCGGCCAGACGGGTCACGTCAGTTCCTCGTACTCGGATGGCCCCATCGGTCGGCAGGTCCAGCACCCCTAGGAGACCGAGCATCGTCGACTTGCCGGATCCCGACGGCCCGATGATGGACAGGAACTCGCCGGCCCGGATGTCCAGCGACACGTCGTCGAGCGCCCGCACCTGCACTTCGGTGCCGTACACGCGCGAGACCCCTTCAAGGGCCAACACGACCTCGCCGACGGGTATCTCCCGCTGTGGTGACGCGACCGTCACGAGCGGTCGATCTCCAGGATGACGTACTCTCCGGCCACCACGCCGCTCACCACCTCGACGTAGGCGCCATCCAACATCCCGGTCTCGATGGGCCGACGTTCGATGACCCCAGCGGGAGTCACCACCCGGACTGTCTGCTGGCCGCCGTCCGACAGCACGGCGGCAATGGGAACAACCACTGCATTCAGGGACTCCTCGACGACCACATCGATGGTCACCACGGCGCCGTCCACGCCGACGAGGTCCTCGACGGCCTCCACAACGCCCTCGTAGGTCTCACTGCTTCCACTCACCGTGGCGTTGTCGTCCAGTTCCACAATGGTTCCCGGTGACTCCTGGTCGCCGGCGTCGAGGTTGACCGTCACCGACTGACCCTCGGCCAGCTTGGCGCGGTCGGTCGGCGAGGCGAACAGGGTGATGGTGAACACCGGCTCGGTGAGGTCGAACAATGGGGTGCCGCGCTGCACGTAGTCACCCTCCACGACAGACACCGTGCCCACCCGGACCGGCCAGTCAGCCACCACCATGTCTCCGGGCATGAACACCACGTCGTCGTTAATGGTTCGGATCTCCACGGTGACCGAACGTTCTCCAGCCCTCAGTAGGGCGGTACCGGTGACCACTACGTAGTCCTGTCCCGCCTGGGCGCTACCCGAGACCTGGTAGTTGACGCTCGTGTCGGTGTCCGGCGGCTGGTCGGCCACGATGGTCACTACCGCTGTGTCGCCCTCGGCCACGCCACCACCACCGGCCAACGTCAGCTCGGGCAGGTCGGAGGACTCGATCAGGATGGTGGCCCGGTCACGGTCGCTTAGGCGGTACTTCGCCGACGGGTCGACACTCAGCCGCACGGTCAGGGTCTCGTCGCCCTCTACGTCGTCATCGCTACGGACCGGGATGGACAGCGTGATCCGCTCTTGGCCCATCTTCATCGTGATGTCGCCGTCCGGTGCGTTGAAATCGGCGTCGGCGGTGGCCGAACCCTCCACTACGTAGAACACGTCGAGGTCTTCCACAAGCTCGACACTCGTCTCGATGGTGAAGGTGGCCGAGCCGCCCTCGCCGACCGTCTCACCGTCGGCCCGCAGGACCAGGATCGGCACGTCGGGCACGTCGGGATCGTCGATGCTGACCGTGACCTCATCGGCAGCGCCCACCACGTAGCGGGCCGCCTGGGCCACCCGGAGGTCCTCGTGAAGGGATTCGAGCAGGTAGGTCAACCTCTGCTGCTCATCGCGAAGAAGGGCCAACGAGTCATCCTCGGCAGCGAGGACGTCGGCGAGCCGGTCCTCGGCATCCTCCATCCGGTAGCCCAACCGATCCTGCTCCTCCCGGAGGAGGGTGAGGGCATCGGTCTCGGCCTCGAGGGCGTCACGTGCCGCCTCGAGCTCAGCCGACTCCTCCCCAGCGGCCTCCAGCGCGTCGTAGTAAGCGTTGAAGGCCTTTCTCCAGGCCGACACAGTGATGTCTTCGTCCTCGAGGTCGGCGTCAGCATTCTCAAGCGCGGTGTCAAGGGCCATCAACTCCTCAGCAACTGCCGGGGTGTAGTCGGATTCGATGGCCTTGGCCATAGTGATGATGCCCTTGTCCATCAGCTCCTGTTCGACGTCGGTCTTCAGTCTGGAGAGCGTCTCGAGCGCGTCTACCTCGGTCTGTTCCGTCGCCACGTCCGCCTCGGCTTCGGCGATCTCGTCCAGCAGTTCGAGTCTCCGCTTCTCGAGGTCAACTATCTCGACACGGTTGTCGTACTCACCGAGAGACCAACCATCGGCCACCGCCTCGGCGATCTCGTCCACCAGTTCCGACCTTCGCGACTCCGTGTCGCCGATCTGGGCCTGAAGGTCGAACACGACGAGCGTCTGGGAGGCGACGCTGACCAGCGAATCGAACGCGCCCCCGATCGCCACCTTCAGGTCCTCGTAAGGCTCGCGGTCGTCATCCAGAAGCGTCTCAATCTCGACTACCACCGACAAGCTGCCGGCCGGCAGCACAATTGTGTCGTCCGGATCCACGTAGTCGTCGCCGACCATGACGTCGCCGGAGATGGTGATCGGTATCTCCAGGTCGGCCACCGGCGCCACGTCGGCGGAGATGGTCACCACCACGGGTCGCCCCTCTTGGACGACCACGGCCGCTGAGGTCAGGTTCACCGTGGGAACCGGCGTGTCGGCCACGGCCGCCGCATCTACAACGGCTGCCACGGTGCTCATCACTGCTGCCGACTGGCTCTCGCGCAGTTCACCGGCGGTGGCGACCGCCGGTCCGATGCGAACTGAAACGGCGTTGACCGGACCGACCACATATCCCGCAGGATTGCCCTGCAGGGTGACGGTCACGACCTCGTCGGCCTCGGGGGCCGCACCGATGTAACCGTGATCGG